>Ga0180433_10000271_pt1 | contig 91269 bp, 131 predicted proteins | sample SS_ome_8_FD_132980 | JGI IMG/M metagenome (GOLD analysis project Ga0180433, IMG submission 132980) | Hypersaline lake sediment archaeal communities from the Salton Sea, California, USA - SS_1_D_1 metaG | ecosystem: Environmental > Aquatic > Non-marine Saline and Alkaline > Hypersaline >... | reverse complement strand
TTACGGCTCATTATTCACCTCGCATTGATTTTCTCCGCTCCTCCAGCCTTTTTCCCCATCGCTCCAGCATATCCCCAAAGTTCCACTTCATCCCGTACTCCTTCCTCTGCTTAATAATGCCTTCGCCATAGGCAGTAACTCCTTCCATTCATCGCCATACATCTTGGCGGGGTCTGGCTCTTCCCCGAACCGTACCCTGTCCAGCCTGTCCGCATTTGCAAAGCATATATCCAGTGTTCCGGCCTGAATACCCTCCCCCGGCTGTAGAAAATCGTGCTTATTTATCGCCTCAGCCACGTATTCTATCCAGCGGGGGTCATACCCCCTGCGGGACGCAAACGCCCGCCACGTGGCCGCTCCTGCCGCCCCGTGCCCCTTTTCGGAGCCCTCTCCTTCCCTCATACAGTCATGGAAGAAGGCAGCCGTGGTCACGCCATACCGGATTATCTCCACATCGCGGAATATTTCGCCCTGCGGATACCGGTGGTTCTCGCACCACAATCCAGCCATAGCCCGCCCCAATATGGCCACCCTTACCCAATGAGCATAACCATGTAGCGGGGAATCCCATTGCTGAAAAGCCCCCTCAATGGTCTCTCGCTCATGAGCGGTCAAGTGGAGCCACCTGTTAAAGTGAAACTCCACTTTTTGCCGGTGGTCTTCAACCTCAAATCCGCTTAACACGATCCCCACCCTCCTATCAGCCAGAAGCTCTCCTCTGGAGTATCGGCTATTATTGGGATGGCCACCGCATATTCCCACTTTCGCGCATTCCTCATGCAGAATTTTCGCGCATCTTTCAAGCCATCTTCGCGGTAAAACGCCAGCCCTCTAATAACGACATTGTCCATCGTATCGAAGCCGCCGCCGTAACCATCGGGGTCATATTTTTCAATGGCATCCCGCTGCTGCTGGAGTTTAAAGATTTTCTTGACCTGCTCTGGAGAGCAGTGCCCTGCCACCCTCATTTCAATAAAGATTGCGCCCATCTTATAACTCCTCAAGCTGCCTGTCAATCCGCTCGATCTGGTCGTCCATGCACCGGCGGAAGATTTCCCTGCCCTGCTCGGAGCAGAGCGGTAAAATATGGTCGCGCTCTTCAATGTACTCCTCGCGGAGCCTTCGGAGCCTTTTCCTGATTAATTCTTTGCCTTCCATCCTGTCCTCCTTAATACCAGTATTTCTGTAAGTTTTTAATTTCCTCGTCGTCCTGATGCTCTTGAGCGTACCTCATACCCTCAATAAAAGCCTCAAGGTTAATTTCGCCATCCTCGTACTGTGTCATCTCCTGTTTTTCGTTCATTGTCCTGTCCCCCTTTAACTATAATTATAGCATATATATTTAAAATGTCAAGCATTTTCCAAAGGAATTTGTGGAAAAAGCGAAGATTCAGATAGCGGGGCGCGAATATTGACGTATTTTCCGCCCGGCTGCTGTTGAGCACTCCGCAGTCCGCCAAGAACTGCTTTACCCCGCTTTAACTTATACACAGGCAGGGTTGCGGAAGCGGCCCCGCGCCATCTCTACGTCCTCTGGTTGAGGCCCTCAATGTTACGCTTGCGTCCAGCCCGTTCGCCGGTTACCACTCGGCATACTCAACTGGACTGATTTTTCAGTGGTGGGGTTTGGCTACCTCTCGGCGACCTTTTCAGGTGTCCACGTCAACACATGTCCGGTGTGCGTTCTTACACCGCCCCCGCCGGGCTCCACGCCAAGCAGGGGAAGGATTTTCACCTTACCTCCAGACTCTATGGCTCTGCGACCGCCATCCTGTCCACGTCTATAAGGGCTTACTGCCTCCACCGCCGTTCCGCTCCCATTTTTCAGGCTGTTTGCCGCAACCCTGTCTGTGTATAAATCTTATACGCTCAAGCGGGGGAGCGACCTTTCGGTCGCGTCCTGTGCCCGCTGGCTTACTCCACTGGCGGGAATGTCAACACCCGCATTTTCAATATGTTCCGGTTACATCACAGCGGATTCACCCGCTTCAGCCTATAAAGTAACCGGTAAAAGGTGGGCAGCTTCAGGTGAGGCCCCGGTCGTCTATAGGTGCCTCTCAGATTCCGTTTGACTTGTAATGCGTAACTTATAGCCGGGTATCCGACCGCCCGGCCTCCTTATGCCTCTGTGGGCATCTGGCATACGCCTCCCCCTTTTTACCGATATTATTCAGATATTCAATTTTCAATGATCGTATAATTTGCTCTCGTACTCGTCAATCCATTCGTTGTATTTTTTATACCCGCCGATGGCCTCCGCCAGTGCGTCTAGTGTGTGGTGGAGCCCTGCATCGCGGGTCGTGCTCAATTCGTACATCAGCCTCTTGGCCATCTCCGCGTCCAGCTTTATGGTAACATCCGCGAAGTCTCCGATTTGGCTGGTGGTAACCTCAATGCCTTTTTCCTTTAACAGTCTTTTCATGTCCTGTCCTCCTTAATAATCTTCCGGCTGCATGCCTTCAAAATCTTCAAGTTCCTGTTGGGCTAAAATGCTGTCCATTCCAGCCTCGGCCTCATCCTTCAGGGCTTGCTCAAAGCCCGCATCCCATAATCCCGCCCGCGTTCCATCATCGTAAGGGTTATCTTCGGCCTCAAGGCCCTCAAGAGCCGCGTCATAACCTTCACTGTAAATGTCCTCATGGTCTTGTCCGTATCTCATTGTCCTGTCCTCCTTGTTTTATTGGGCTTTTCTCGCCATCTTATATATAATAATAGCATATATTTTTAAATTGTCAATACCTTTCCAGAATTATTTGCCGAAAAATTGCAGATTCTTGGGGAAATAGCGGGGGCAGGAGTTGAACCCACGATAGCCGGAATATGAATCCGGTGCCTTACCACTTGGCTACCCCGCTAAATCAAACGCCCCCGGTGGCGACGAGGGCGTTTGTGAAAGGAGGATTCTTCCGGCAGTAAGCCAAGAAAAACCACTAGAATTTAAGTATATCAAATCCGATGGCGAAATGCAAGCCCCGTTCGATAGGCTCATCCGGTGTCCAGCCGCAGCCCATCGTAAGGGTTAAAATCTCCGGTATAAGCTCCGTGCCTGTACCGATGATAATAACAGTCGCCCCCGCGCTCAACTCCACAAAGTCAGGCGCAATCACTTGCGCCCATTTTATCCATGTCCTGTTCGCGGGATTCTGGATTTGGGGAAAAAGGCGATACCGCGCTCCAATTGTAGGGGTAATAAGCGAATCTTCCCCAATAACCACTACGAAACCTCCTGTAATCTGTGGAAAGTACGTTGCCAGTTTCGCGCCGGGGTCATCGGTTATCAGGTTGCCTTCGTCGTCGTAACGGAGCGGCGGTGCGCCTGCTTCCTCCGCGATAACCTCCGCCTCACTGTCATCCTGTCCAAACGCGCCATAAGGCAGTAAGAAAAGAATTGAGGTCATTAGGGTCAGGAGGATGCTTAATCTTTTCCCATGCCCGAAGGTACTGGACAAGTCGGTAAACTTTCGCAAAGGCTTTTCTCCTATCTCGCTTCTGGAACCACTGGACGGCGGCCTGATTTACCAGCAGGGTCGCCGTTTCCAGCTTGGTTCCTTTAAGCCCTCCGGCCTTGCCGAGCATGTAAGCATACTGGGTAAGGCCGATAATTACTTTTTTGGCGGCACCGAAGGGGTTTTTGTGGCCTTATTTCGCTCCTTAGACAACTGGGCGGCATGCTCCACCGCGCCGGTAAGCATGGAATCCACGTCCTGAACGCCTGCCTGTCCGAGCGCGAGCAGGGATGCGGGGCCGAGCATCTTCTTCATCTGCGTCAACGCAAGACCCTTCAACTGGGTAATTTCGTCCTTTGTGAGCTTGCCATCGGCCTTAGCCGCCTTCATATCCTTGACATAAGCCTCATAAAGGTTCTCGGCCACCCACCAAGCCGCCGTGTTGACGTTATCCAGTATCGAGGCCACCGCCTCATTCTGGACTTTGGCCTTTATCATACCGGAAACCGCCACCTTGCCCTTGATAAACAGGGCGGAGATGATGGAACCGAAGATACCAGCCACTGCGACCACGATGGTTACGATGGTATCCAGTGTCGGGTCAACCGGTACATCCGTCGCGGGCGGCAGGGGAACCTCTGCGGTCTGTCCCAGCGCAATGGCTACCAGTCCCAGCACGAGCAGGGCGGAAAGCCCCAGCAAAATGTTCCGCTTCATTACTCACCTCCCGTATAGGGCAGCGCAAGTATCGCCGTGCGTATTTTCATCTGCTCTTTTACGGGCAGCTTGGCATAAATGTCCATAAATAGCTGGGCTGTTGGAAGCTCTCCCGGCGATTCCTCGTCACCTTTTTCAATAGATTGAATCCACCACTCGGCCAGTAATGGAAGGGCCTGTGTAGCAGCGGTTTTAATGCACTCAGCATTTTCATCGTAGTATTTGCACTGCTCCTCTGTCCACTTGCCGGTCTTGCATTGATTCCTTGCGGCGGTATCAAGGTAAGGCCAGCCGGTCTGGATACCTATAGTCGCCACCTGAAAGCCAATTTCAATGGCTTGCTTCTGGTCGCACTGGGTCGCGCCGATTGTGACACCGCCTATGCCGAGGCATATTGCCAAGACAACCACGATTCGCATCATTTTCGCTCTCATCGGTTCCTCCTAAGTTTTTAGTGTCCACCCGCAATGCGGGCATATTATAAGCCCCCACGGATCGAAGATAAAATACCTTCCACACTGGGGACAGAGTCGCCACCATACATCATGTGGTGCGTTCCTTATCACCGGATTCCTGTATGTCTCCGCTGGCCGTGCCATCGAAATCCGCATCCATAAGCAAGGCGGGGGCTATTATAAACCATTTTATCGAGCTTTGGGTAATGTTCCTACTCCGGCGGCCACCGGAATTGGAGATATTGCCCTCGCGGAGTTCCAGCTTAGATGGCAGACCATTTCGCTTGATTACCCGCGCCACGCTGCCGGTATGCCCCCGTGTGCCGCCGTAGTTCATTATCATCGCCGAGCCGACGGGCAGCGCGACGTTGCCGTTGACCACGTCCTCCTTGTTGACCACCCAGCCGATCATCTTTTTCTTGGGGTCAATTTTATTGTGCAGCGGGCTGCGGGGCTGCTTTTTCGCCCATGTGTAGTTGGCATAGCACAGGCCAATGCGCCCGCCGGAGTTTATGTAAGACCCTTTTCCGGCGGTCAAGCCGCTGGCCTCCCACTCTATGCCGCATCTGGAATAGCAGCACCACGCGGGGCCTTGTGCCTTTTTAGCGGGGTTGTACCGTATCCACCAGTCAATGCCCCCGTGATCCGCTCCCGGCCATAAGGGGGGCAGATAGGGGCCGCGATTGGAGCCGTTGGGTATCTCTTTAAGCCCCTGTATGATATAATGCTCCCACACGGCTATTATGGCCGCGCCGAGGGCTGTTTTTTCCCTCTGTACCGTAGCGGGCACGCCTTGATTCTGTTTTTCAGGCTCCGAGTTTTTCAAAGCCCACCAGACATCCAAGTCCACCACGCCGGGCTTCGTTATCTCGTCCAGTGGTATTTTTCGCGGGCCTATAAGCTGGACTTGGGCGAGCTTAACTGCCTCCTCTGTCCACGTCCCGAAGTCGCCATCTATCCAGAATTTCTTGGCCTTCGGGTCTTCGGGCGTGCGAATGTTATTCCTTTTCGCAACGCTGGACGACCAGAATGGGTTATCGGGGCCGACACAGCCAAGTCCCCACAGGAGTCCCTGTAGAGCCTCGACATCCGCGCCCTGATCCCCTTTCATCAGAATTTTTTCTGGCATAAAACCTCCTTTTTAAGCCAGCAAGTCGGTTATTTCCGAGTAGTCTGCCGGATTTATAGTGTTCACCCCATCCACTTCGATGGGCGTGCAGGGATCGTCCAAAATTTTATATAGATGAACCGCGCCCGTAACAGGGTCGGGGTCATCTTGGCCGTTCGGAGCCCCATAAACTTGCCAAGCCAGCAGCACCTGTCCTGCATCCGAATGCGCATAATTAATCATTTTATCCTCCTTCTTTAAAGGGCCATCGCGGGCAATTTAAGGGCAGTTAATCTGTGTCCGCTCGCCCAAAACGACAACTCGAATGTTCTTGTGCCTGCAGCACCTGCGGGCGTGAGGAATGCCTGAAGTCTGTCTCCCGGTAAAAGCATTATTCCTCCATACTTTAGATATTCGGTAGGAGTGGCTCCCACCCAATTCCAGCCGCTTGATTCATTCCAGTCGCCTGAAACATTATCAGCGGGGGTGCCTTTAGTGTGTTCGAACAAGTGAGTAGCGTATTTCCAATTTGCCGCAGGAATATAGACAGGCGATAAACCGGTCGTCCGGTAGACCTCTATTTTTGCCGTTCCCGCAGTAGCCCCTACCTGAAAGACCGTTTTTACATCGGTAACTATTACCACCTCGTTTGCCGGAACCACAGGACTTAAATTCCACAAAAGGCCATTATTTGTGATGGTCTGATAGGTATCGTGAAACTCCGAAATGCTTACTACCGGACTGTCCTGTCTATCTTTTATGTCCTGCAGCAAAGTTTCAAGAGCACCTGTGTTGGTCTCAATAGCGGTCAATAAGGCAAGAAACTCCTCGTCCCCGCCAATAACCTTCGGTAAATAGTTTTTAACCATCTCTATTCTCCTTTAGGCCACCAGACTGTCAATGGCCTGCGTAAACTTGGAAATCTCGCGGGGATAGTCTCCAAAGTCCGCAAGGTTCCCCGCGCCGGACGTAAAGCCCAAGAGAGCGGATACATCGTTGCTGGCAGGGGTAATTATCTCCACGCTGCCGGGGCCTGTGGCGTTTTTAGAGCGTATTCCAAGCTGCCTGCTATCCCCCACCTGCGCCGCAAAAGCCTCGGCAAGCGTATTAAACGCGACCAGTGAATTCAGATAATCCACAATCCCCGGCCCCACAGCATCCTCCTGTACCAGTCTTCCAGCCGTAGGGGTAAGGTCAATATCAACCAACGGCAAACCATCAATCTGAAACTTCACGTTGGCCGGAGAGCTTGGGAAAGTCACCGGATAGCTTGTCCCCGCCGAAATAAGCTCTGCCATTGTATCGTAAGCATGAAGGCCGGGATTCCACGGAGAATCTGACCCCAGCGTCAATATCCGGCGCATACCCCGTACCATCCAAAGGCCATAATTCACCGCCGAAAGCATGTTTTTAAAAAAGTACGGAATATGGTTGATATTCGTCAATGGAGAGGCCACCGGAAAGCCGAAAGACTGCCGAACAGACTCCTCAAAATTCGGTATTTGGCCTTGTGGCACAGCCCATACCGCCTTAATGTCATAAGGCGCGGCTGCTGCCCATTCTACCACCACAAGTTGGTCAAGTTTTGGTCTGATTATCATAACTGCACCTCCACGCCGGAGACCCTTGCTCCTATGTAATTATCGAACGTAACGTCTGCCGAGGTAATCCATGCCCAAGTAAGGATAAGCTCTTCGCCCGGCTCCAGCACGAGAGACGATTTTTCTCCTCCGCTGAAGTTGGGGAAGTAAATACCATCCGGTTCATCCGTCCCCGTAGCCTCGCTCCTTACCAATCCCATGCCGTTTGATACCGATAAAATAAGGTCATTTTTAGTCACACTGGCAGGGGGACTTCCTTGCTGGACTTCCTCTGCACCGGGATAATTCGGCAGCCAGTTTACCCTGACATCCTTGATTATCGCTCTTTTATCGGCGGGAGCTTGATACAGAACCACCTGCTGTTTTAAGCTCCGATGGTTTGCCGTACCATCATTCGCCAGCATAATAATATGCTGGGCTAAAACGCGCTCTTCAATTGCTCTTGCCATATCTGCCTCCTGTTAATCGTTCATCCATATAAGGACGCGCAGCCCAAAGGCTTCCACCACACCCGCATTAAGGCGGGCAATAGCATCCCTATGGGATTCGTCATCCTGTACTGCTGAAACCCCCGACACCACCTCGCTTGGCCCTGCGGAATAGGTTAAATTTCCATAGCGGGCATCGTGATCCGCCACCGCTGCCGATGGAGGGGTAATTGTATCCGGCATATTGGATAGCTTATCGTGCGGGATGGTCAACTCAACCGCATCAGGATTAAGCGTACCATCGGGCATGATAACTCCATCCGTCACCGGTAAGCCGGTATAAGGGTCATACGTCCGATAAATCCGCTCCTCCAGCGAGGACATAAGCCCACGAGCGATCTCAATTTCAGGGCTGGAGCCAAACCACGGGTCTCGCAGGTCGGTTACCATAGCCGCCGAAATGTTGGGGTCGCCATCATCCCTATCAATCTGCGCGAGCGGCACTATGTAATGGAGGTTGCCCTGCGTGTCCACATAATCGGCGGGAATAGAGCCATCTTCAATAACCCTCACCCACTGAATGACCTTTAACCGCCGAGCAGACTCTATACCGGTTCCCACAGGATGAAGCAGGTCGGGGTCTTCCGTGGCATTCCACTCCATAACGTGAACGTCCAAGTAGGCATAATCTGTCCTATCGCTGCCCACCGGGGTCGTAAGCCCTATCCTGTAGTAATCGCCCACCGCCGCGACTGTGGTATGGTCTCCTGCTGTGGTAATGCTGGTCGCCGTGTTGGAGATAATCGTAAACCCTGTTGCGCTGTCCACATTCGGGTAAAGTGTCCGGCCCACAAGCTCGTTGACCTGCCACTTGCCGTTAATATCCGTCAAGGTAAGCGCATCGAGGCCAGTAGACTTGTGGAAAATCTCGTCCTTGAACTGCGCTGCTACCGGCGGGGTCGGAGCAAACTCCCTGTCGGCGGTAAGGATAACATGCAGACCATCCGCCCAACCATGAGCATAAGTTTCAGGGTCACCGACCGATGCCGCCAGCCCATCTATGTTAAAATTATTGGGCAGCCCCGCGCCTATTATCTGGAAGGATGTGCTGAAAAACTTTCGGCCTGTAGCCCTCTGAAGAGCACGTTGAAGCTGATGGAATAGCGTCTCAGCGGCATCGTTGGCATCGCGGTCAATGGCCTCCTTGCCTTGCTGCTGGAGCTTGCCTAGATACCGCTTTCGCTCGTCGAAAATGTTACCGCTGTAATAACCATTCCTGTCCGCGCCGTGTTGGTTGCTCATTGAAACCTCCTATTATCCGCGTCTGCCTTTTCCTCCACCGCGTCCACCGCCTCTTCCTCCGCCGGGGCCTCCACGGGAGCATCCGCCGGTATTACGACCACCCCTTCTGCCGCCAACCATACCAACGCCCCTGCCTCTGCCATCTCTTGGTCTTGCCTGTCCTCTCGGATTCCTTGTTGCAGTAGCCATTTTTTAACTCCTTCCGCAATCACTTGCGTTTAAGTAGGATATACCTGTCGCCATGCCGCGCCATCCTTTCCGAAAATGTACCAGAATACTGTCATCGGGACGAAATCCTTGAAATATTCTTCAATTAACGCAAGCATATCCGCTGTTATATTAGTATAAGGTGTGTTGAACCAAAAACCAATCGTGCGCGGTGTCCACTGCGCCCAAAGGGTAAAATCCATATATCTCTCATAAGGGTCTGTCGGGGTATTAAGGAACTTCCACGGAGGAACCTGCGCCAGCCCCGCTGTAATATCAATATAAGTGCTGTTGACCACGTTGTAGCGCAGTAAGTTTTTTCTAAACTCCGTCACGATAGGCACCAGTCCTACAATGGCGGTGGCAAAGTCAATGGAACCCTGCAAAGTCCCGCGAATCTGGTATAAGAATATCGCGTTACGAATTAAAAACCGCTGGCGGGCGATGCTTAGGCTTGGAATAAGCCGCAGGCCGACATACTGCGCCAGCAGCGGCAGATGGTTAACGCGGACATTGTCCACATCGTAAAACGTCCCGAAATACTCAATAAGCTCCCGAATAGAGCCGAATTCCAGCCCAAAGAGCTTTAAAAACCGGTAAAGCTGGCCATGCGCATCCGTATCCTCGTCCCAGTTATACTGCTCATCCAGCGGGCCGACCAAAGGCTCAAGCAGCTTTTGAAGCGTGCCCACGTCCTTATTCCGGTAAAGCTCTGCCAGCCGATGCCAGAGCCTTAAATGGTAATCGCCGCCGTCCAGCGCGGTCTCGAATATCTTGGAAAAATCATCAGAGTAATCATTACCTGCGGCCACCACGAAGGCATGATAATAGTAGGTCTGTCCACCATCCACCGCTAAATCAGAGAAGTAATACCCCGTGCCGCTGTAAACCTCAATTCCATCCGTTATGAGTGCAGGGTAATCCAGAACGGCCCTCCGCACCTTTATTTCATAGTCAATAAGAATTTGAAAATAGCAATCCTTCGTATTATCCTCGTGCCAGACAAGAGCCCCATCCCTGTATAGTAAAACTCCAACATCTGCGCCCACATCCACCGAGGACACCGCACCCACGTAAGCGGGATTGGTAATTGTGCCAAGCCCCTCCATGATAAAGGCATAGTCAGTGCCGGGGGTCAAGCTCACCGATGGCGAAAAGGTAAAGACAAACTCAGGAACATTTGCCCATGGAGTAATGGCGGGCAATAGACTTAACCAGTATGCTTCGTTCGTGGCATCGGCCAGCTTAACAGTAGGGACACCCGCTACCACTGTCCAGACCGAAAGATGCATTCTATTGTCCGGCAAAATCGTCCCATAACCAGCCTTTAATTTAACCGCCACAGCGTTAATATCTACGGAATCAAACACCTGAAACTTTTGCCCCAGCCGGTCTATTACCCCCGTTATAGGAAATTGGTAATCCATATCCGCGATAAGCTGCTTCAAATAGGCATTATCATAGGAATCCCACTGGAGCAGTAATTGCGGGCCTTCATAACCTCGCTTAATCTGGAGGTTCTGTATGGCTTGGACAGTCACTACACGCCTCCAATATAAGTCAGGGTAACGGTTCCTCTTACCCCTACCTCAGTCGGCAGCACATCCACGCTTCCCAGCAGATCGCTCACCCTGAACTGGGCTATATCGCCCAGCGACATGGGAGATGTTCCAGAATTAAGCGTAAAAGATACCTCCCCGCCATCCGAGGCATACGGGGTATCCAGCGTTCCGGTCGCCGCCTGCAGGCCCGAAACCGATCCACGCACATTAAAATCAGTCGGATTGATAAAGCGAACTTCCCATGTTTCCGCGATGGTCGTACTGGAAATCCCTATCGGGCCGAAATATGCATCCCCTGTCTTTACCCGCCAATCCACTCGCGGCACCATTGTGAGCTTGGAAAGCTCCACAAAATCCACGCCCCGCACATTCTCCATCATGGCAAAAACATCGCCAATCCTTATATCGCCACGCGGGTTATCCTCTTCCCCGAAAGGTCGCAGAGCGGGATCAAAGTAATTTTCCACCGCATCTTCCACAGCCACAACCACCGCCGATTGAAGATACTGCGATAAAACATGCACCTCAGCCGTCAAGTCAACGGTCACCTCATTGGCCGAGAACACTTCCACGCCATCGCTGGCCATGCGGAAGGTATCAAGCTGGCTCAAAACATAGGCAAGGAGCGCAGGAGAGGCCGTTCCGCCGCCTGTAGGCACGATATAGATGTGGATTAAGGCTATGCCCGCAAGTATCGCCTGTGCCTTTTCTACGCCCGCGATGGCCTCTGTTAAACCTTGATAATCGTCCAGCGTAACCGCCCGCTTCAGGGACTTTAACTCCAACGGGCCTCTTGCCTTAGCCGTCCGAATATCCTCCCTGTCCTCGCCCCCTGTCGCCCGCACGGGGTTGGTAACCTGTACCGGCGGGGAAATGGTGTCCAGCACCACGCGGATAGCCCCGATGCCCACGTTTCCTGAAACCCCGCCTCCCACGCGCCCATTAAAAGTCAGAGTCGCACCGGAAGCGGGTATTTTACCATTGATTCCATCCCCGAATTCTATGGTAATCAGGTCATCCTCGTCCCGCGTTACCGCAAAAACCTCATCGGAAGGCCCCGCAAGAGCCAGAGATTCCACCGCCGTCCATTCGGTAATATCTACCAGCACGCTCCAACTGTCGTCAATTACAGGGGTTAAAGCTATCGGAAATTTCTGAAACTGTGTCCCATCGCTCGTTCCCATCGCCTCGGTCTTTGTCTCCCCTTGTGTAGCCGCAACTTCCGGCGACGTAAGCTGGCCGGTCGGAATATCAACATCCTCATCCGTCTCGAACACAATCTGTGCCCCTGCCCCTGCTGTGGCTATTCTAGTCCCTTCTGGAATGGTCAAATCGTACCCCAAAGGCGAAGAAATGGAGAATATCACGTTTACCCGCGCAGGTTGTGCGCTTTTTAGCCGAATTCCTATTAACTGGAGCAGCAGCCTAACCGCCCTGCGGCTTAATGCCGTCTCCAAATAACACTCATTGGCCTGCCTGTCAATATACCAATGGAGTACGTCCGCCATGCCCGCAAAAAGCTCTATCAATACGATGCCGAAATCATCGGGATTGTGGTCTGTCCACTCGTCAATATAAAACTGTATCCGGCTTATAATATCATCCCGAATGCTCTCATAATCGCGGGTATCATAAGCCAAGACTGGGGTTACAAAGTCTTCAGCCATTATTCGCCTCCTGTAACTGGAATCACGGCTACTCCTTCATTTACATAAAAAGGAAATACCTCGCTGCCCTGCTCATAAGTTGCCCGAATAAGGTAATCGGCAATAATCCTAACGACACCCTTATAAACATCCGCATTTATATCTACATTCAGCAACTCCACGCGAGGTTCCCAGTCCTCTATTCCCGCGCCCACATAATAACTTAAAAGGGCAAGCAGGGTATCGTCCAGCGGATCAAATATCAGATCATGCAGTCTGGTTCCAAACTCAGGCCGGAAAAACCGCTCGCCAAGTGCTGTAAGAACAAGCTGCTGAAGGGCTCCCGAAATATGCCGCCTTTGCCCCTCTTGAGAGGTCGTGCCATCCAACTGGTCGGACGTATTGGCTACTCCACCGGTATTAGCGTTAATCTGGAAGGGAAACTTCCAGCCAACGCCCAAGTAATCCTTGTTATTCAGATTTGCCATAAGCGTTTACCATTAAATCGTTGGCCAGTTTACGGGTCGCCGTGATAGCCTCAAGCTCCCTGTCCAGTTCCTGCCGCTTCTGTTTCAGCTTCTCCAACCCAAGCTCGGTCAATGCCGCCTCAAGTTCTACCTTGCGCTTCCGCATAAGTTCGCGGAGAAGTAATCCAGCAGGCTCTCCATTAAGGGATGCCATATATGTTACCACATCGGTCAATTTTTCCCTTATCCGTCGCTCATCGCCCTCACGTCTGGTCACCTGTTTATCCACGTCCGAAAGAGCTTGTAACACGCGCCGCTCCATCTCTGGACTGGCCTCCTCCAGCATATCCGCCAATATTTTCTGTAAAACATCTTCCATCATGCTAAAACTCCAAATATTCGCTCGAATTCGCTTACCCCCGGGCCGCCCGCTAAAAACACCGCGCCTGCCACATAATAAGTATCATCGAAGCCGGGCCTGTTTATAGACTCGTTCAAAGCTGTTTTAAATCCATCTACACCGCCAACCACGCCACTGTAAAGGGTATACACGTCTGAAATATCGAACAGGCTGTCCAGCGCGGTCGCTATATCTTCCAGAGCATCGGCGGTATCCTGCAGGTCGTCCACCTTGTTATTAATGGCTTCAACCATCGCGTCAATAAAATCCGAAATCTGCTGGCCGGGAAATAGCTTGGTCACCATATTTTCCAGATTTTTAAGGGCATTGTCCAGCCCCGGAAATACGTTTCCAACAGTCTTTTTGCTCCAGTCCGGTTTCCGGCCATAACATGTTCGCGCCAGAACTGGTGGAGGCTCATCCTTCTCAGGATCGGTCTGCCATTTCAACTTCTTGAACTCGGTAATATCCACCAACGCCCCGAATTTTTCAAGAAATGTCGTAAATAAGTCGGCCAGATTGGGGGCTCCTGCCACAATAACCACGCCCGCTACATTTGCCCCGCTACTAAAAACCGGCCTATCTGTGTCTACAATATCGTCAAAAGATAAAACTACCTTATCGAGAAACTGCTGTAACCCATTTGGCTCCCTGTAAGAAGGCACTACCGGAAGCAAGTATGCCCCCGCCGTCCGTAGATCACCAATAAAATCGGTCACCGCATCCACGAAGCTTTGAATAATTGCGATAACGGGATCGGAAAAAGCTATGATAAAAGCCGAAAGGGTATCAATTATGGTGGCAGCCGTGTCCAGTATTTCGGCCACCGCCGATACCAATCCAGCGGCTTCGCTCGCTAAATCCTTAACCTCGCTTGGAACCAGCTTATCGAGGTTCTGTTTTTTCCAACTCACGGGCGACATTTTTCTTAATTTCCTCGGCGGCAAACTTTCGCTTTTCCGCCTCTTTTCTCAACTCTTTAGCTATCTCGCGAGCCATCTGCGCAATCACTTGCGCTCTCTTGGCTAATGGGGTCTTATTTAAGGGCACCCAGTCGCTCATATCGCAAACACGCTCCTTGATGTATGAATACCGGGTATCATTGGAGCAAGCGGAGGCCCCGTAACTCCTGAAGCGGGGTCGCTGTGCACATGGGTATTATAAAGCAGCGAAAAGGCCAGCCCAAGAATAACAGGCTCAAAGGCCAATTTACTGCCTAACTGAACGATTAAACCCTCCAACGTAACAGAGCCTGCCAAAGCCTTCAATAGGATATTTCCAAGCAGAACTGTTATCTCTTTCCCGTAACTGGCCAGCCCCGCATTTCCGATAAGCTCCTGCGACCGCTCCACTATCATAATATCCTGCCTGCTGGCCGCCACAAGCTGCCACGGGCCTACTATTTTCTGCGATAGGCCGCCCCGAACTTCCTGATTATACTCCCCGCCAATGCGCTCCTCTTTTGCCCCCGCATAATCGCTTATCACCACAGGCCCTTGATAATTTTCCTGCACCGTATCCTTCAAGGTAATAAGGGTCTTACCTGTAACAGTCGCCTGCACATCCTTGCGCCATTCATATTCCGCAGAATCGTCCACGGACTGAACTTGCTTGCGGTGGACGTGCTTAATATCATCCCCCTCAACCAGTACGGACTGATTCTGCGCCGAAATTCGTATGCTCCCATCGTCCACTATCTCGATAACAGTACCGGACTTGTGGTACACCATGAGCCGCTCATTGCCATCGGTATCGTCAATCTCCAAGCGGTGTCCGCTCGCAGATTCGTAAACCTTATTCTGGCCGTATGCCGCATTAAAGGCCGATGGTGGGTCTTGAATCACCCTGCCGGAAGGCAAACTCGCCGTATCCGTCCCCCTCGGCATCAGCACGGACTCATCGGTATCGTCTCCACGCGCCAGCTTGGACGCGGGCTTTAGCCCTGTAGCCGCGCTTGGCAGACATCCTACCCACACTGGCCTGTTTACCTCGCCATTTTCAAACTCAACCCATACCATCGCGCCGATTTCCGGTATGCGGGTCGATTTAGGATCAACAAAGCAGGGCAAAGCCCAGTTAGACTCAAGGTCTCCCAGCACTTCCGGAATTTTGACCTTCAGTCTGCCCTGCTGCAAGGGATCATCCCGCCGAGTAACCTCGCCACGCCATTTCCCTATGAAGCGGGTAGTATCTCCATCCACATATTTCAATTAACCGTGCCCTCCCACTCTCCTGTGCGGGAGTTAAACTGATAAACATTATCCAAAGGCAAATTCTGTGGCACCTGTATATCCTTAATCTTAACCGGCTTTCCTGTATACCGAGCCTTCGCTGAAAAACTCGTAAAATACCCCTGTTCTGAAAATTCATGGGTTACTTCGTCCAGCAGATAAATCATACTGTAAAGGGAGCCGACCCCCCGAACCTCTATTGTCCTGCCCCGCCGTAAATATGGAATGCCATAGCACTTACCAGACACCTCAACCGTCTCCTTGCCAACACGCTCCATCGCGGTAAGGAGTTCCTGTGTCTCGGCGGGTATAGCTGTAAGCACCTTACCCACGAAAAGCTCCTCCGGTCTGGCATATTCTCCTGTTAAGGGGTTTACTGCCCACGGAAGCTCGCTTTGCTCTTGTGGCTCTCCTCCACGCTGTTGAATACTTTGTTCGGCTACGCGCTCTGGCGGGGTCTGGCTCTCTTCGGGGTCTTTTTTATACCCTTCGCCCTGATTGGTATCCACATTTTCCGCCTTTTTCTTGCGGCCTTTTTTCGTCTTTTCTGTGGCAGCCTGAAACTCCAATAGAGTGCCTTGCAAAGGGTCTTCCGGCCTGTACTCCAGCACTATCGGGCCTCTGAAGTCTCGCGGAGGATGAAAGTGCAGGGTATTATTTTCGATATAAAAATCATATCCGTATAACTTAGCCAGCCGCTTTAGAAAATTTCCCTCCGATTCGCCTGCCCGAATCAACTCCGGATAAACGAAGGCGGTGTCCGCAACCTCTGCCTGCAAGCCGTAACGGGCTGCTATGAGGGTGGCTATATCGCTTGCCCGCGAACCATCATATCGCTCTGCTCCATCGCTTTGAGCAAAGGTAATCAGTTTGGTCTGCGCTTTTAAGGTCAACACGGAGCCTTCCGGCCTCCACTGGTGTTCAGCCTCCTTGATAAGATACTCCCCAAAATCCTGTACCGTAGAATTTGCATAGCCCAATACCGCTCTAACATAAGACCCCGGCTGTAAAAGCTCGCTGTCCACAAGCATATCATCAGGGTCAAAAAGGTTGATATCACATTCCGAGTCCTGTTTGGTCGCCTCGCTTATGTTTATGCTTGCCAAAACAGGCGATAAATCCAACTCGTCGAACGATGATACCGTACCGCTGCTTTGACCGGTTGTTGGCCTGCGTAAAAGAACTCCGCAAACCGGCGAAGCCAATATGCTTGGAGCAAATGTTAGCCCCTCTGGTGGATTTTCTTCCTGCGTATTCTGCCCACGCCTTCGTCCTCTGCCTTGTGGTTCATAACCAAAAAGCACCCAATTCATATCTTTTCTTATAGAATTCGATGTTTTTTTCGGAGCCATTATCCTATCTCGTTAAAAACCTCAGTCAAGGGCATAATCAACTGCTGCCCCGGTATCAAATCATCAGGAAAATCCGTCAAGTCATTGACATCCGCAATCAACCACCATTTGCGGGCATTACCTCCAAACCTATTGGCCAACTCGTCCAGCCTGTCCCCTTCTTGAACGGTGTGAATATTAAAGCGGTCGTTCAAGTCCTCACGGGTAAACTTGCGCCGGGTATAGACAAAACGCCGTACCCGCCCATTCTCGTCCTCTAAACCAAGCATTCTGCCCTCTTGTGCATATCTCGAACCTATAAAAATAGCCATTATGCTAATACTCCCGGCCTGAATTTTTTAAGTGTTACCTCGGCAGTTGCCCTGATAGCCTCATGGGTTACCGGTTTAAAAAACATTCGCTCCACCTTGACGCTGCTGATAATACAAATCAAGCCCGGCTTCCGACCATCGAACTTTATGTTTCCCCACAAAAAGAGCATGATTGGAGGCGCGGCCTTAAAAGAGAACTGGTTTACCCGTACCGGCACAGGCTCGCACGACCTCTGAAGGAACCGTATGGAATCCTCCACCGACATTGGGGGAATCCTATTACCGACCTTATATTCATCGAAGAAAAGCTCAAGCTCTATTTCCCGCACGCCGCCAGCCACAAACTGGTACACCGGATCGAGACCGCCAGGAATTGAAATTTCAGCCCATTCCACCTCCCGCGAATCATTCCACGAGCCGGGATTATAATGAAAAACAAGCTGTTCGCCTGCATTTGGCCCCGTTAATGCCACCAATCTAGCTCGCTGAGGGGTGTTTTTTACCGGCGGAATATAATTAGCTTTATCCGCCCCATCTCCACTATAGTTTTTCATCATGACCCTTGATTAGATATAGCCCGCTCGACCATGTTCTGAACTTTCGTCTGAACTGCGCTCCATATCTGGTTACCATCGAGATACAGTTTACTGGTAAGCTGCATGGTATTTTGAAGGTTAATATTGGACGTAACCTGTGTGGGGCCTCCTCCGCCCCTTTCCGATGCCACTGGCCCCGCCTGTCCCGGTGAAGCCGTTGCCGCCGCTGCGGGAGCCCTTCCGCCCCTGCCCGTAAACATACTTACAAACATGCCGCCCGCCAAATCCATTTGTTTTAAAGCCACTCCACCGGCAGTGGCAAGGGGAGCCATTTGATTGGCCAGTGCCGCCTTGCCTATATCGGCAAGATTTTTAATCGCCTCCTGTGCGTTTTTAGGTGTTTTTTCTATCTTTTTAGCGGGCTTCATCAGGGCTTCAAGGAAAGTATTCAGCCGCTTAAAAGGGTCTCTCTCATTCTTTTTTTCGACCGCTGTTAAGGCATCCTGCCACCGCTGTGTTTCAACCACCATTTGGGTCAACGGCTTAATGGTTTGCTGCATCGCTGCGGCCTGTTGCTTGGCAGCATCTGCCTCCATATACATGCCATCCGCCGCCTCTCGCGCAATCGGGCCTGTGCGTTTTAACTCTTTATTGGACTTTTTTTCAGACTTAAAAACATCATTCCAAATTCCTTTAATATCTCCACCCTTTTCGAGCAGCCAACTAAGCACCGGAATATCCGAAAAAGTGTCTGAGATAAGCGTTTTTAAATTACCCAGCAGGGTCGCCACCTGATTATATAAATACTGAAATGCGGCTATAATAGGCCCCACGACGCTCATAACAGGCTCTTTTATAGACTCCCATACTGACAATGCCTTTGCTTTAATAGCCTCTAAAAATGGCGTAACTCGTTCTTTAAGGGTTGAAAAGGCACTGCTTCCCCACCCCGCTATTTTCGAGAACATATTTTTATAAACGCCGCCAATATAAACCGCAGTAGATTTAAACCATCCCCCGATTGAAACCGCCAGCGATTTTAGCCTGCCTCCAAGCGAAGCAAATGCTCCTTTTATCCTATCGGCAACGGCAGAGGCTATCCCACCCATCCACTTAAAAGCCGCCGCCACGCCTTTGATTGCGCCCATAAAAAGACCGCCCAAAAGGTAGTTTGCGACTCGTGCTATAACAATTCCAACTTTAATAATTGTCGAGGCTATTTTTGCCACAAATCCTATGACTTTGGCGATAGCAATAGCAGCCTTGAAAAAAGGTGTAAGTATGTACTGAAAAATAGCCGCCGCAATCTTTGCGCTGGTTCCAATTATACCTGTACCCATACCTCCTGCCGCTCCGACAAGGCTAGATAGGGCACCATATATTGTCCTAACAAGCTCTATCACCGGAGAAAGAGCCTCTTTTATAGCGTTAAATTGGGCTATTATAAAGTCTCCAAGACCAGCCCTCCAGATAGCCCGCAATGCAAAAAACCCCGCCACAAGCAACCCGATTACCAACACCACCGGCCATAAGGCTGCCCATAATGCTGTTAAAACGGCAGTAAAAAACGCCCCTGCGCCACCTGCTACACCAAACGCAACGGCCATTGCCCCTATAGAAATTGCGGCTCCTATAGCTAAAGCACCCAAAATTAAAAGACCTCCCACCACGATAAGAAGCACGGAAGCGAATAACATCATATATGCAATAATCTTTTTCGTTGTTGGAGACAGATTTACGAGCCACTCTCCTACTTTTGCGCCGATATCTAGCAGTCTTTTAAACAAGGGCAGCAGTTTATCCCCAAGCTGTATGGCAAACGTCTTTATAGTGCCGGAGAAGGTAGCCCATCGGGAGCCTAACGTGCCCATCTGTTTTTCAAATCCGGATTGAACTGCCGTGCCTTCCTCCCATAACTGATTGCCCATATTAAGAACATCCGTCAACTTAGTGCCTGTCGCGGTGGTCTTTTTCATCTCGTCCCTGAAACCACTGGCCACCGCCTGCGCGAAAGTACCGGAAATTCCAAACGCCTGCATTGTCTGCGTCCACTGTTCGTTCGTCTGCTGGGCAGCCGACCCCATAAATTTCAGGAAAAGCTCCTGCGCCATTTGCGCTTTTTCCGCTCCCGCAGGCAGGTTCTGCATCGTGGTTATCTGCTGCTCGGTAACACCGGTCATGGCGGCCATAGCCTTTTTATTCTTTAACAAGGCCATAAACACCAGATTCATGTTGGTGCCCGCCCGCTCCGAGCTTATACCCGCATTCCGCATAACCGCCGCGAAAGCTGCTGTCTGCTGAACATTAAACCCAAACTGCCGCGCACCCACTTGCGCCCGCAGGGTAATATCTGAAATCTCGGTTGCCGTGCCAACTGAAACCATATCAAGGCGGGATAATACAGATGCCAGCCTGTTCGCGTCTTTCATATTAACTCCGAACACGTTAGACAGGGTCGCAAAAGACTGGGCCGCTCCCTCAACAGAGAAATCCGTCTGCTGCGCCATCATAACGGCAGCTTTGCCAATCTTTATCATGGCTTCTTCGCCTTCAATACCGAATTTGGCCGCTATAATAGACGCATCCGCAAGCTCTTGCGCTGAAATAGGAAGAGGGGCAGCCGCCTTAAATATGGCCTCCTTCAAATCCCCAAGCTGGTCGGTTGTCTTACCGGTAAGAATGGCCATTTGAGCCATAGAGCCTTCAAATGTTGCAGCCTGCTTAACACCATAGGCCAAAACGCCCCCTATAGCCACGCCTGCGCCCACAAAAGCCTTACCTGTAGTCATCATGGCCTGCTGCGCCATCATCGCCTTAGACTGCATCGTGGTGGCTCTTCCGGCCACCTCTTTTATGGCACCGCTTATACCCCGCAGTCCGGCGGAGGCCGCATCTTCCAAGATAAACCGGAGACCAAATACTGCTGAACCTGCTGGCATTCGTTTTTACCTTTTACGCTTTGATCGAGAACGCGCTCTGGCGGCTGCCGCTTCGTCTCGTCTTCGCTGTTCTTCTAGCACGTCCCATGTCATCCAATAAAATTTTTCAAGCTCTACAAGGGGCATCCAGAGCATATCGTCCCATTGCCAACCCAGTTGATTGGCTAAAAGCCACATCATTCTGTCAACCGAGTCGTCTCCTCTCTCTCCCTTTTCCGCCGCTCCTGCGCCCCCCGGAAGAAAAAACTCAGTATGTCCAAAGAGACAACCGTCTCGCTTCCGCAAGCCTCGCAACTCATGGTGGGCATTAAATCCGGCCCGCGCCGATATTCTACTGTTGCATCGTCAAATGCCTCTAACACGGGCAGGGGCAGGTCTTCTACCTGATAAAACGTAAGGGGCGGCCCATTATTAAAACTCATCATCATCTGGCTTATTAAGAAGTTAAACCCCTCCGCTATGTTTCCCGATTTTCGGCGGGCAAGTTTTTCCTGCATTTCACCATCTGGCCACATAAGCGTACATTCCACAATCCGTAGCTCTGGCCTGCTGAACTTGAATACTCGCCGTCCATCTCGAATACTTCGCTGCTCTTCTTCGGTCATTTCCTTAATCGGCAGCGAGTTAATATCCACCTCAATATCAAGCTCCACGCCGCAAGTTGGACACCGTGTTCGCGCCAATAGCTTATCGCCATGAGTAATCTGGCTCAATTTAAGGAGAATAAAATCCCTATCTCCGACCAGTAATTTCCGAATCTCGCCAGTCGCAATTGGCCGATAATCTGGGCCGATACCGATCAACCGCTGTTTTATAAGCTCGGTAGTCATGGCTGCCTGATTCTGCTGAAATTTAGGCTCAAAAAGCAGCTTCCTGTCGCGCCCTGTAAGCGGGGTCAACTTAATATCCTTTAACACCGTGCCATCTTCAAGCAAAAGGCCGCAAGGAAGCACAAAACTGTACTCCAGTGCGGCCTTCTGTGAGGAGGGAGGTGCCTTATCAACACCAACTGCGGGGCTTTGTCTTTCCGTACCCTCTACTTTTTTATTTTCGTCCACTTGAACCTCCTCGCCCGTAGCCGCTTAATAGATCAAGCCTTTACGGGCAATTCAAAGGGTTATTTGTTACGACGTAACGCCGACCTCCTCGGTGGTGTCATCCGACATCTCCGAGACCATATCCGGTATGGTTAAGCCGAGCGCGGCTGTGGTGTTTATAACGTCCACCGCCCCCTTCAGCGTCAATATATCCCGCGTCACCGCGTTCAATAGCTGCTTCAGATTCGGGTCTGAAGACGCAGGGGTAAGATGCGCTCCACCGCTACCCATATCCTTCGGAACTTTCGCCATTTTTGCCTCCTTATAGATTTTTTACAGGCTCTTATCTGCCCGCTACTTGGTCAAGAACGTCTTTGAGAGAGCCAGAAGAACTGGAATTCCGCACCAGAACGTGACCTTCGTTTGCAAGCTCGACCCGCTCCAACACGACATCCGAAGAACTCGCATCGAAAGAGTCAATCTCATAAACCGCAGGCCAGCATTCGTAGATATGCCATGCCTTCACCTCGTTCCCGCTGTAATCCTTCAGGACGACCTCCAGATCGGCGCGGAACTGGTCTTCCGGCAGCCCCTGTCCAGCATGAACGGGAACGGCCACCTGATCGCGCCATTTCTGCAAGGCATTGTCCACGGATAAACCGCGCTCAAGGACGATATTGTCATAGTTGCTTATGCCGGGCAGTTTTCGGACTTGACCTCCATCCAATCCCTCGCGATATTCCACCACCTCGGTCTCCGACCGTATGCCGGAAACGGTGCGGAAGCCTGCAAGGGTCACTCCACCCAGCGTCCTCACCTCGAAGCGGAATCCCCTGTACGGGTCAACCCGCTTTCCTGTTACCGTGAAACTGGATTCGTTCGCCATTGTTACCTCCTCTTATAGCTCCGCAGTGCTTCCGCCGCCGCTGAACAGGGCGAACTCGAAGATGATTTGCTCGGCAGGCGGAGCAGGCCGGACACCGACCACACCCTTTACCTTACCGGCATTTACCACACTGTCGGGGTTCGTTTCCCTGTCAACCTTGACATAAGCCGCCTGCTGGAAATTCGTAGATGGGAAAAGCTGACCGCCCAGCCATAACCGGCGCAGGAATTGATTTATGGCCCCCGCAATTTCGTTCCAGAGGCTTTCCGAAATAGGTTCAAACACGAACCTTTCGGCATACTCCTGCACGCTTTCCTTGACATAGTTAAGGAACCTGCGGGTAGACACGAACTGCCTGCCATCCCGCAGGCCGGTAAGTGTCCGCGCCCCATAAACCCGTATCTGCCTGCCGGGGAATATGCGAATAAGGTTAATTCCCAACTCGTTGACCTGCTCTTGGTCAAGCCGTGAAAAGTTTGCAACGAGTCCGATAACCTCATCCCCCATAAGCTCATTGGCCGGGGCCTTGTTTACTCCGCGAGTATTCGATACATCCGCATAAATTCCCGCTATCCTGCCAGAGGGAGGTAGCTGTAGCGTTTGATCGGCTATTTCGGGGTCTTGTTCAATTTCCCACGGGGCATATAAGGCAGCATAGCTACTGTCAACGCCCAGTGTGTTCAATCGAAAGTCCTTTAACTCCTCGATACTGTCTGCCGCCTGTGGCGCATCCATTATCGCAATAGAATCTCCCCTGTCCACCACATACTCATTCAGTCCTTTAAGAACTGCCGCTGTGGTAACGCCGGGAATCGCTATCATGGATATGGCATCGACCACGTCAAACATTTTTAACCCGTGAATATTTGGAACCAGCGTATTTGTGCCGAGATAATCGGCATCCGTGGGGGCCACACCATCCAATCCGCCAGATGGAACCAGAATGTCAGACGTTGGGTAAATCGATGCCCTAAAAGCTCCTGCCGCGTGACCGGCATCCGCCGCGTCAACGTAAATCGAGGGATTGGTCTCCCCTGTCAGGCGGTTATCCACATAATCCGCCTTGTTCTCTGTTTCAAGGGACAGATATTCATGAACTTCAACCACGTTTCCGCCTTCTACCACGGACAAGTTAAAGGCCAGAGTCGTGCAGAAGGCATCTACCGCAACGGTGGTAGCCGCGCCCGCAATATCCGTGTTTAGCTCGGTAATCTGCACGTTGTAGCCATTTACGGCGGTTACCCGTGCCTCTACCAGAACATGCGAAGCCAGCGTTCCGCTGTAAAACACTATCAAATCCCCAATTTTCAGAGATGAAGTGTTATTCAACACCAGCATTCCGCTTCCTTGCGTATAGGCAGCGCGAAGAGTTGTCCGCGCCCTGTGTTTCGAAGTGGTCGTAACAACCGTTCCGGCGGCAAATCCGGCCACTACCACGATGGCGGTATGCAGGCGAAGCTTCTTGGTGGCAACGTCCACCGCGACCACATAGAAATACTCCTGTACCGAGCCATCATCCACCTTGATATAATCTCCCGGCTGGAATCCGCCCACCGATGTTACGGTAAGCTCGTCCGTACCCGATGCTGCGCCTGCCGTAAGTGTGGTGCTCTGGCTGGGCACAAAAATCTCTATGTTGTTAGCCCATTCTCCTTTCCAGCGAGCGGTCACATTCAGGGTGGGATTGCTATCCTCAAATCCATCAATATCGCCGCTTGCCTTAGCCGCTCCTGCGCCGACCACCCTGCCAACATAAAGGAATCTTCCGCCTCTCAAGAAGAAGTCTCTAGCCGCATAAGCCAGAAAATTCCCCTCAAAAAAGCTTCCATAGAGCCGCGTAAATTCAGGGAAACTGGTCGCCAAAAGAGACAGATCGTCCGGCCCTCTTTCGGCTATTCCCACAAAACCTGCAACCTCGGCGGAAACTCCTTCGATGGCAGGGGGAACTTGACGTTCAAACACGTCCACGCCCGGCGCATTTATTATCCTATTCGCCATTCTTTACCTCCTTCTTTGTGCCCTTCTTGCTCGTGCTTTTTTTCTCATCCTCCATGATATCCGCTAGAGGAATCTCCGCAGGAGCGGGCGAAGGAGCACTCGCTTTACCTTTTACTTGAATTATCGCGATCCTTCCATCCCGTACCAGCTTAACAGGCTCCCCGCGAGTAGCCACGTCATCCGGATAAGTCTCTTCGGATTCTCCTTTTGCCTTTAGATATAAAGACTTAAACCGGCCATCCGCGAGCAGCAGGTTCAGCGATACAGGATATTTGGTCGTATTTTTAAACCGAATCATCAGTTTCCTCCTATGTCATCATCGGCGGATTCTCTATTATATTACCAGATATCACGCCGATTTCAATACTCGTAGCGATAGGCCGCTGAATATACGGGCTTCGCCACGCTTTACCCTGTACCTGAAATTCAACCAGAGCTTCATGCCATCCCTCTCTCTCGTCTGAACTTAGCTCAAAATAATTATACTCGACGATGGGAAACTCCTGTGCCGTAGCCAGTGAGACGATAGGGTTACCCAAACTCCGGCCTTTCACTCGAAACAGGTCATGCACCGCATCCACCATAGCCCTCATTTGCTGCTCGTACTTAGCCACCGAGTAAATCCGCACCGTCATTAACTCGGTCTGCGGCCATTCCCTGATTCTCGCTATTCCAAGTGCCTCATTTATCAGAACTTCCTTTGAGCCTATCTGACTTTCAGGAAGGTCATCCTCGCTGGTGTCAATGCGTACCGTATACAGGGGCATATTGGCTTTAACATATTCTTCGTCCGCGTGCATTGATACCTTTTCAATTCGCCCGCGCCATTCAATGTCCAGCACATCGCCCACTGTAAGGCCGCCCGTGTTAATCATTATATAAGCATCCCCGAAAGGCCCGGTGGCCAGATTTGTCTGCCTGCCGGGATCGGTGGTAATATTCCAAACGCCAATCACTTCGCTCACGGGAAAGGAGTGTAAAACCGGAAGCTGGCCTCCTACCGGTATAGCCTTGAGTGTCTGCTCGTACTGTACGAGAGGCCGAGCCTGTTTTAACAGGCGGATCAACGTTTGGGCAATATCAGTGGCAGGGTTATACCGGTATTCCAGTCCAAGCTCCACCATTCCAATCCACGGAGTGCCAAGTCTGTCCGGTGTCGCCTGTAGTTTTAACCGGAATCGTACCTGCGGGGTCGCACTTGCGCCTCCTCCCCTGAAGAAAAACGGCAAGCCGGAATTTAGCTGGCCAATACTATTCCAGTTTCCATCGTTGACCCAGTTAGCCCCATCCCACCGATACCATGTAGTGCCTCCATCATTTGATAGTTGGACAAGAACCGCCGAACCTGTTGGGGCATATCCTACCCCGCGCAGCGAAAATAATTCCTGTAGGCCCGTTATAACCTTATTCGGAAAAATAACCTCACCCTCCGGCTCCACCAAGTCGGTGTTTAAAGGCGAAGGCTCCCCATTGGCATCCCTTCGGATAAGCTTCAACACGTTATTCACGACCACAATCTTGGTCGGGTCAAACACGAGATCGGCCTCGCGGGGTATGTACCACAAACTCGGCATTATCCTCCAAGCTCCCACCAAATTAACACGCCAATTTTGCTATCCGTCCCGATGCGTTGTAACTCCGGCTCGGTTTCCCTCACAGTCGGGGCAACCACTGGCCTCGGCGGTATGGTAGACGTGCCTTTTTCCTGATAGGCCATAAGGGTCGCCACATTGAGCTTGCGGTGTCCCCTGTCGGGATGAAGTCCAGCCGTGTAATCACATGAGCCGTGCCTGCGAACCTCAACGAGCGATGCCAGCAGGCCGGTCTCCACCAACTTCGTTCCGGAACCTTTACGGGCTACCGTGCCGGCGGCCAATGCGGGGCCTTCTGCCGCGCCAGATAAAATTGCATCCTCTAAATTTCGCGCCATAACATCGGCCATATCCGATAACACGCCATCGCCGACCTTTTTCAAAGCCCGCGCCATGTTACCGGGGTTGGTTACCCGCATAGCCTTAGCCCAGTCTCCTATCTTTTTAACAATCATTTCTCGCTCGTGCTTCCCTTATCGTCATACTTTTTCATAAAACTTGGCAGTTCTACTTCAACACCTGATTCCTCGGCTACACTCTGGAGATATTCGAAGAATTTACGGTGTGCTTCCCTGTTTGTCTCAAGAGCCTGCTTTAGCAGGTCTCCATTATCTTTAGGGCTTCTTTTTTTCTTCCGTTTTTCCAGCATTTTCATTGCGTAGATAGCCCATTATGGTCTGGTTCATAAGTTGCACGACTCCCACCAGTTGACTTTGGGTTACCTGTAAGCCGGTTAAAGCCACCGAGTTATTCTGTAACGCCTCAATCAAGGCCATCCGCTCTTGATCCCTGCTCTTTAGCAGGTCTTTAAGCACCGACCTTATAAATGCCGTACCAATTAAAATACTCAAGCCGAGCAGCCCCAGTGCGCCAAATTGCAGCCATTCTGTGGGAGATATGCCCATAGTTTAGCCTCCGGTTACACCTTCTCCGTTCTCAATTGCCCATTATTTTCGATATACACCATCCATTTCGAGCCATCCGGCGAAGTCATAATAACATTCTGCGGATACTCGTCCAGCCGCTCCACCTTACGAATAGGGTGCGCGGGATTATTCGGGCATTGTGTTGGTTTCAGTTTACTTTCCACCTGTCCGCCTGCACAGACAGTGCAGAACACATACCAGACCTTTACTTTATCTTTTTTATCGGGTTTGGCCATTTTTTACCTCTTATGGGTCAAGCGGAGGAAGCGCGGCTATTATGCCATCCAGAATTGTCTTGTTCCCCGCATCCAAATCGGTCTCAAAATAAACGTGGAGAAGCTCCAAAGCCTCTTCCCATGTTGCGCCCTGTTGCGATTTATTGGTCATCGCACTGCCGTCAATATCGCTCCACAGGTCATCGAGATAGGGCTGCACCATCTTGGTGTAGTCATAAACTGCCATTTTATCCTACCCTCATTATTTCTGCGCGGGCTCGCCGCATACTTACGCTCTGGCCCGGTACAGATGTGCCAAACTCCAATATAATGACATCAGTGCCCGCTCCAAGTCCATCGGGTACTATAAATTCTTTGAACACCGTGACTCGTCGGTAATCCGCGCCATTATATTGGGAATTGAAGTAAAATTCCCCGTAAATATCTCCCGTGCGGCTATTACGTATTCTGGCCAAGCAAGCGCGAGGCGGACTTGTTGCATCCCCACGCCCTTCCGTGGTAACGCTACACATATAACGACCGGGATAAGCATGGTCAACACTTGTGGTAAGCATCGTTGCACCATAAGCTGCTAAGGTTGTGGCAACAACTGGCTCCTGCTCCTGATAATCCTGCTGGTAAGGCACCGTGCGCTGAGTTAAATACAAGGTCTGCCCGCTGATATTGGTTACCTTCTGCTCGTTATAAGTCGTATTATGGAAGAAGATTTCTACTGTGCCCAATCCAGCCACAAAATAGACATCAACGTTCGAATATGCCTGTGGATATTCTTCTCCCAGCACCGTGTTATACAGGTTCAACCAGTTATTTTGGGCAGATGTAAACTGCTCGTCCAATATCAACGAGTTTTTGGCAATCAACCGGCAACTTTCTATGCTGAGTGCGCCACCGGGATACCGAAGAGCGCTTGCCGATGTAGTACCCTGTAAATTCCTTATCTGAAGGTTGTTTATATGCGGGTCTGGCCAAGCAGTATCGTCTATCCAAACGCCGCATGTTGGAACATCGGCAACATTCGGAGCGCCCAGCAGCATATAAACATCGTTTGCGTAACGCAAAAGCTCCTGTAATGTGCTGGGATCTATTCCAGATTTTCCTGCCGCTGGGATGCCAAGCAGGGTATTTGCCGTTCCGGAACCCGTGACGATAACCTCGTTATTGCTATCATTGCAGCCAATCTGGACATAGCCTGTTCCACCAATATTTGTTCCCACTTCAACGGCCTTAATATTCCCTGTGGCCGCCGCATTTATCCTCGCCGCAACCAATGCCGCCGTAGTATCTCCTGCTTGGAAAGTTACGGTAAAAGGCGTTCCGGCAGGGCCTTGCTGGATTATCAAAGTCTCTCCGCCCACAATGGCAAAAGGCTCTGGAATACCGGAGTAAACGCTCACGCTGTCCCGTACCCACCAGCCTAGTTTTACAGTACCCGCCCCAATTCCGTAAAGTCCCAGTCCATCTAAACCTCCGATCCCGCTTTGAATGAGAAAATCCGTATTTCCCGCTCCTGTATACCCCAATCCGGTCGAACGAATACCATCGCCCTTGAGCCACACCCAGTCGGGAATAACAAGTTTATCAACGGCAAAATCCTCTTGCGCGAGCCATAGAACATAGCGTTTAGTGGGAGAAGGGGCTTCAGGATCGCCAATAGCAATCAAGTTATTCAGATAAGTGATGGCAGCCTGTATAGTGTTAAACTGGTCTTTAAATCCGCGATACCCGCTGCCGACCCATAAAATCCTGTTAAAATATGGAGTATCGCCCCAAATAACGCCGCCCACACCATCTGGCTGGAGGCGTTTATCGGGGTTTGACTCTACCGTGGTCAAGCCTTCAACCGTACCCCCGCCGCCACCCCCTGTCCCCAAGAGAACGCCATCGAGGATAACTTTAAAGGCATCATAATCTATGGCATTGCTCATCCTTTCAAGTCCTCCTCAACCACTTCCGCCCGCATTGCGGACGTTGCGCCAGTGGTTATGATTTCCAGATGCTCGGTAACGTCCAGCGGTATGGTTCCCAATACCAGAATGGACAGGTTTGTGTTGCCGGTGAGCCGTAAAACGTCAAGCCGCATATTATCTTCGCTCACTATTTGAATAGCCACGTTCTTGGCTTCCGCCCCGACGTACATGCCTATTCGGACGATTTTCGTTCCCGTGCGGTCATCTGTTGGGTTATCGAAAAAACGGCCTTTCCCCGCTGAACCGTCAAACTGCTGTCCTGCCGCTATTGTCTGAATATGCTGTTCAAATGCCATAATTACCTCTCACGCGCAATCACTTGCGCCTTATGTAGCCTCCGCATACTTATCAGAATCCCGCTTAAACACCACAAAAACTATGTGTGGCTCGCCTCTCAGGTGTCCCTGCGGTCTTACCTCCTCAACGCGAAAATCAGCGGCCACGCCGCCAATAGAGGCTATTCTGTCCCCTATTTTAAAGCTGGTAAGGGTCAACCCTTGCGATTCCAGATATTCCTTCGTAAAAACCAGCCTTCCATCGGCATCGGGCACGTCGCCCGCCCAGTTTGGATTTGCCTCGTCCTTTTTCTTGTATGCGACCTGCGCTTCCAGTGCAAGCTCCGTAAACGTCTTTTCCAGCCCCCCGATAGGCTCCTCAAAGTCGGGGTCAACGTCCGGCTCTGTTAAATCCAGTATCCGCATAATTACCGGCACAGGATTGTACCGGCGCGGGTATGGAGGAGGTAAAAACGAGAGAGCCATTATACAAACCCCACATAAGGCGGCTGGGAATAGCGGGCTAGAATTAAATCAAGCTGGACATCCCCTGTTATTACTCCCAGCCCCCCGCCTGCCGCCTGTGCGCGGGAAGCAGAACTCTCAAGCTGGTAAGAATATCCATCCGTCCGCTCCATGATAATCCGGTTCGGATCTATCCCGCCCCCGCCGCCGCTTCCGCTGGCATACTGGAGAACCAATGCCTCTACCAGCCGCCGAATATCCACCGGAATCTGCCCGTAAACCTTAACGTCCGCGCCCGCCGCTATAGGCAGGCCGCCTCTGTAGGTTACGGCATCCACTGTTACCTTGTTATTAAGAGCATCCACTGCCTGAACAATAAGTTGTAAAATATCCGCAGGAGCAGACACACTGGCGGGGGACACAATAACGTCCAAGACATCGTCCACGCCAATCCAGCCAGTGGCGTTTGATAACTCGGTAAGCTCTATCTCGGTATCCCCTTCACTTATATCCGCCGCTGTGGTAGTCTCGAAGTGCTTATCTCCGAACCCCTCCAGCCATCCGAAGGCTCCATTAACCACCACATTACCCCTGCCACGCGGGAACCATCCTCCGACAAGCTGTAAAACCCTGTTATCATGGGTCAACTGGTAGTCTGAATCGGCAATCATACTGCTTCCGCTTGTCCCAAATGGAAATCGGCGCGGGGCTGCCCTGAATGAGCCTGAAGGCCCCAATACCCTCTCCATGCCGGTAAGCTCTCCGGTTGTTTTATCGTAATCAATCTCTACTGAATCAAGCTGTAAAATAGGAACGAGGTCGGGACGGTGCGTGAGGGGGTCTCCCTTACCATTCCACCGCCCGACCTCATATCTTGGAGCAAAAAACTGCCCTGTCTGCGCCTCCACGAAGGAGCTTGCCGCAGCTATCAGTCGCAAAAGGTCGGCATCAGGAACCGCAACTGCTGTGATTCCCAATGCCCTCATTCTTGCGATGGTAGTATACAGGGCACGGGGCACTGTTTACTCCTATTCGGCAACGCAGGCTTTCGAGCCGACGTGCCTTTTTATTCCCGCCTCCGTACCAAGTTCCTTTCCGCAAAGGATACACTTGTACGGTGGCCCGCCAGCCGCAAGCGTGCGCTCCACGGCCTGCTCTTGTGTAAGCTCTACCACAGCCTCTTTTGCGGGAGGCTGGGGGGTTGTGCTTGCAATAACGGCCCTGTCTGCCTGCCGAGCCGCAAGAGCGCGTTTGGCCTCATCGATTGCCGAAAGAGTGCGGCTGGAAAGGGGCTTTGTACCGGTGAAAACTTCCACCAGCGGCTTGCCTTTATCGTCGCACTCCACCAAATCTCTGGGGCGGGATCGGAATTGACCTGCGTCCCTTTCATCTTTCACAGGCGTGGGCCGGCCCTTTACGAACAAGTAATGCCTGCCCGACAATCCTATTACTCGCAAGGAACGGGAATTGACCAGATCGAAATACGCTATCGCGCTCATGACATCCTCCTTAGATTAAGAATTTTTGGGCAGAAGCCCGCTCAACTAGAGCGGGCGACGCCTTATGTTCTTACCCTTGACGATGCCATCGAGATTTTCAATCGCGGCAGCGACCTCGTTGTAAATCACGACCTCAATGCGGTCATAATCCTTCTCGAATTCGCTGTAAACGCGGGTGGCATCCAGCATACCCCAAATCCAGTTCATGGGATTGCCGAGCCATATAAAGGTTCCCTCGTTCACGGTGCCGGAGCCGGCCGCCGAACCGGTATAAACCGCAGCGGTAAAGCCGATGGTGGTATTGGCGTTTCCAGCGTTAATCGTGAAGGTTGCGCCCGCGCCAGTATCCGTTGTAATCAACTGAACCTGTCCGAGGCCATTATCCGATGCGACCACGTTGGTGATCGGGCCGGGAGCAGCCGCAGCCAGAGCCAGATTGATTTCACGCGCCACACGTACAGGCTCAAGCATGCCCTGCGGCAGCGTAACCGTAGCGGTATTCGCGCCCACAGTAATGCTCAAGGTGTCATTAGTGCCGGTGATTATCTCGAAGGGGCCGAATTCCACGCCAACGTGCCGCGCCGGTGTAGCAGTAGCTACCGAAACCGGCAGGTTGGAGGGTATCAGCGGAACGACCAGAGCGGGGATGCCAAGCGGCATGTTGCTGTTACCGCGCAGAGCTTCATCGCCCATCGCCGTTTCCCTGTCGCCGATATAATCCAGCCAGTCAATGTTGGCCACACGGCTCATCATCCAGCGCAGGTCGGGGTCTTGGAGATACTGCTCCGGCATGGTGCGTATCATTTCCGCAAAAAGGCCCTTGTTTACCGTGTTCGCGCCCGCGTCCAGTACGTGTGCGCCTTCGGTCAAGAGTCCCCAGCCATCGAGTACCTTTAAGAGTTCCTGCAGCGGAGTCGTGCCTACAATACTGGTGTCGCCCTGAATGGCCAGAAGTTCCATATCGGTGGCTATCCGTTTAGTAACCATCTCCAGCACGGTGCTCTCTATATCCTCGAACTCGATGTTCACCTGCATCGCCTCGGTGGTAATGTAGTAGAACGTCTTTACCTTGCTGGTGATTAGCTCCACCTGATTGAACTTAGGCCCAATCGGGTTGGACGAAGCATCGGTGTTCTCGCCAATACCCCGCGTAATGGGTTCGCCGAGATGGATTTTATCGATTTGATACCGCTTTGTCGGCATATCAATAAAACGAACGGCGGCCAACATGACCGCAAATTCCTTTACCAGCCTGACAAATTCAGCCTGCTGGGTGGGGTTAATCTGCCCACCGGCGAAAAAGTCGCTGGATTCTAGCGCCTTCTGAAGAAGGACTTCGTTGGGGTTACCCATCTTTCAAACCTCCTGATTTTACTTTTTTACCCCTTACTCTGAAGGGGGTGGTTCCGTTTTTGCTGTGGTTTCGATTTCCGCCTGTCGCTTCATCCGCGCAACGCCGACCGAGGGAATGACACCTGTCCAGATGCCGCGCCGCTTGGTCTCCGAGCCGGGGCCTTCCTGCCCATCCTTGCTCTTTTTAATGCCGGATACGTTTTCCACCGCCTCAAGGCGAGTGCCGATGCCTTTTACCAGTCCGACAAGCTCTTCGAGGCTTTTCTTGACCTCTCCATCTTGCTCATCGGCAGGCGGGGCATCCTCCTCATCATCCGTTTTTTTACCTTCATCGGTCTCAGGCGGGGTCTCCGGAGCTTCCTCTTCCTTTTTGGCCTCGTCCTTGCCCTTCGGCTCTTCGGCTTCCTCTTTTTTCAGGAGCGGGGCAAGTTGTTCGAGCACCAGCTTGGCGGCCTTTTCCGCGATTTTATCGCCGTCCACCGCAGGCTGGGAAGGCTCTTCTGGAGCTTCCTCTTCGATTTTCAGACCGACTTTGGCGGCCAGTTTGACCACCGATTCCTTCAGCATGGAAATGTCCGCGCCTTCCTCCATCTGCTCCAGAACATCGGAAGCCGTCTGGAGTAGTGTGGCTCCGCGCTCAACCTTTTCCATTTTCGGATCGGGGGCTTTAAAGCCGAGTGCGTGGGCTATCTTGGCCATTATGCCGACCGTAGCCTTTTCCTCGGCGGTTTTTTCGGGTGTTTCCTCCTTATGCTCCTCAGTCTTGGCGGCAGGCTCTTCCGCCGGGGGAGTCTCAGGAGCAGGAGAGGCCTTCGGCTCTTCCGTAGCCGCATCCGCGCCCTTTAATTGCTCTTTTTCCAATTTGATTTCCTCCTTGAGATATTCGTCGAGCCATGCCATGTCCTCTCCCTGCTGTTTAAAGAATTCCTTAAACCATGCAAGGTATTCGGTGTCAAGCTCGCCAACTTTCAACTCTTTTGCGGCCTCTTTCCGCAGCGGGGGCGGAGTCATCTCAAACTGCTCGCGGGCATGTCGCGCCAGATGGTTGTAAACCCCCTGCCGCTCGCCTGCGGGAAGCTGGGTTCCTCCCCGCGCTCCGTTAACTGCCGCAATAGCCGCAATCACGCCCCTTCGGAACGTCCTCATCTGGCCATTTTCCAGTTTGTGGTGCGGCAACTTATACGCAGCCCTTACACGCGGTGGGCCTGCTTCGCCCTCACGCGCCATCGCGGGGTCGAAATAAGCATGCGCCTCTCGGTACATGCCCCATGCCTGCGCAGAGTCCTCGCCACCATTCTCGTTAATAATGGCGGTGCCTTCCGCTGGAGTAAAGCTCCACGTTGTAGACTGGGACACTGGATAAGCCCTGTAACCAACCACGGTCTTGTCCAGATCGTCCAGCAAGTCGGGGTTAATGTCGCTTTTTTCGGCGGGGTTGTACTCGGCCAAGGCAGTATAAAGCAGGCGGTTGCCGATTTTACCGTACCCCCTGCCAACTACTACCCTTTTGACGCCTCCTCCCGCTACAATCCCTTGTGCGGTAGTCATAGCAGTAAGCCGGTTCACCGGCCCCAACTGTTTTAGCCGAGACGTCCCATCCTTGCTCTCCAGAAGCAGGCCATAGGTCTGTTTTACGTCGCCAAGTTTGGCCTCTTCGGGATTTTTCTGGAAGGTCTCCACGCTACCATCGGGAAGGGATGCGAAGAGGAGTGCGCCGGGGTCTTTCCTTGTAACTTCATTCGGCATAATCAGTATCTCCTCGTTCAGTTTTGCGAGTTCGCCTTCAAGATCGAAGGTATGATAATGCGCCCCTGCCACAGACTCTTCCCGGTTGCCACGATTCCATCGTGGGTATGGCCACTCCGTAGTGCGCCGCTCACCCGGTTCAACCCTGTGAGAATGGTTCATATCCTCGCTGGTTTTTCCCCGTATCACATCTCCTTGATTATCTATTTCAAGGTGCAGTTCGTGGCTGTGATCCTCAGCCGAAGCGGTGCGGAACTTCAGCTTGCGGATACCCAGCACCACGAGATTCGGGTCTCCCGGATACCACACCTCATCAACAGCCTGCTTTTCAACGTCAAGTGCCTTTTCCACGGACATCCTGCGTTCCAACTCGGACACGGCCTTCGGCTGAAGTATCTGTAACTCCATAACCGATGGCACCGGCCAAATATTGGAATAGGCTGAACTGCCGGGGAGCGGGCGACCTTTGGCCACAAAGGGGAAGGGACCTCCGATAAGTTTCCCATTATCGTCAAACTCCCTGTCTCCTTTGCCCGCCATCTGCGAAGGTAGAGCAGTCACATAAACAGCAGCATATTTCCCTGTAGGGTCAAGCCCAACGTTGGGCAGGCTGGTATCCTCTGCGCCAATAAAAGTCCCGAACACAGGCAACTTACCATTTTGCCCCAACTTCTCGGTATTCGGGACACCGGCTTCCTTCATGTAGTCTCGTAACCGCTCAATCTCATCCGCGTCCGTAACCGCCGGAAGCTCTATTTTCTCGCCCGGCAGCTTGTCGGCCAAGCCTTCCACAGTGACGTTCATGAGATAAGCGTTATATCCTTTGCGCCGCATTTCCACAAAGGTCGGCAATTCCTTGAGAGTGCGCTGGCGGAGGGGGGCAGCATCCTCGTCATCCGTCTCCTCACGCGGGCCTCCGCCCATCATAATAAGGCCGGGAAGGAATTTTTCGACCTCTCCTTCCGGTAGCTCCAGTTCCTTCCATACCTCGTCCGGTATGTCCAGCGATTTCATTATCGCCGACCTGAAGCCGCCGGTGCGGTCGTTCATTGCCCGGTGCGCACGGGTCGTGGTAACGTGTTCAAGGTCTAAATCGTCAAGGTAACGCTTGTCCCCGACCTTAAACAAAGCTCGCGGGTTACTGCGGTTCGGCTTGCCGCCGATGGAAAGCTGCTTGTCGCATGTGCCCCCCGTTGTAAGCTCCCATAAATCCTGCGCCTGCGGGTACTTTTTATCCAGCATGAAGTCCAGTTCAAGCGCAACTGATTGCGGGCCATTATGCCCCTTCAGTATGCGCCCATCCACGGCTTTGCCGAATTCAAAGCTATCTTTATGGGAATTTAGGAGAGGAACACCGGTAGTCTTGACCTTGCGAAGCATGCGCTCCATGCACCGCTCGGTCACAACGTCATTGATAACATCCGCCCCATTATCGGTGGCTATGGCGGAGACTATCCACTTTCCATCGTCTGTCTCGCGGGCCTTCACCACGTCCATTTCAAATTCGAACCGGTGATCTGCGAAACGTTCCATAATTTTCTCCCAAATTAAAAGCCGCGCATAGGCTTTTTATGCCTTGCGCGGCTCTCAGTGATACCATTTTGGCCATTTCTGGCCTTTAGCTCAACGAGATACCGCTGCTTATTTTCGGTTCTTTCGGAAGAACCGCACCGCCCCATTTTCTATGGGACGCGGGCTCGCGGGCACGGCTATCACATCGCCGTGCTGGATAACTCCATCCTGAATTTTGAAACGAATAACCGCGTCCCCGTGGAAACCTTTGCCGCATTCGCGGCTCATGGTGCCCACTGCTTTTTCTACGAGGCGGTCATTAGGGTTCCTGCTCAGGGCTTATCCTCTCGCTGTTATTTCTTGGACTTTGCACGCCCGCCGCTGCGGGTCTGGTTCCATGCGCCGAGGTTCGGCATCTTTTCGCTGGAGCGGGTAGCGGGGCTCCTCATCGGGTCGTTCTGCTGTGATCCGGTCGGAACTACGTCTGTGCGCCTTCCGGCTACAGGGGTCGCTCTCGGTGCCATCGGTGCAGCTTGGTTTTTCGCCATTTTTACTTTCCTCCTTGTTAAAAGTCCGGACTTATTAGATTTTTTCGATCTATGTTATAATTTTAGACTATGGTTTTTGGGTTGTCAAGCCCCTGCCTTATTTTCAGCCTCTAAAAGCAAATTTTCAAGACGATTTATAGCCGAAAAAAGTCCTTGAATGTCCTTTTTCGTCAAATTTATGTGCTGCGCTGGAGGCTGGCCGCCATTTCCGCCGCCTGCATTCTGTCCTTCTTCCTCCTCCAGCGTTATCATCTGTCCATCCGCGCCTTCCATAAAGCCCGCGTTAATAATGGATATTGGAGTATTACCAAACACGCCTCGGAATCTATCCTTGTTTAACAGGTCGCGAATATCGTTCGGGGTAACCCCTCCAGCCGCTGCCAGAACCGAATAGGCCGCCGCATCCTGATTTAAGTCGGTGGTCTTTGGTCTCTTAAACCTGAATTTGGTATACTTCGAGTTCATTGCCTTCATGATGGTGGCGTTGATTCGGTACTCGTAACGGAGCGTTTCAGGCTCGAAGACCTGCTCCAGCGTGACCTGCTTCATTGTCAAGGCCACTGCCCTGTTGACATCATCGCTGGTGCCGAGAAAAATCTTGCCAATGCCGAATGCTTCCCGCACCTCCTCGTTATTTGCCGCCGTGTACCGGCTAAAACTCGCGTCATCCCCTACTCCTACCGTGAGGGGCATAAGCTGAATGCTCGTTTTATTCTCTTTTTCAATCGCGCCCTGCTTAGGCACCGCCTGAAGAACCATGACGCGCCCGTAGTTGGTCGGGCCTTTGCCTTTAGCGTTGACGAAATTCTCAATCATCTCCACCGATTGTGCGGAAAGCTGGCCGCCATTTACGATAATGGCCAGCCGGGGGGTATTATGCGTCAAAATGTAGTTATTGGTAATATAGAGATTATCGGACGAATCTACTCGAATACACATGGTTTCCGCCCCTTGTTTTACTAGTTCTGCTCCCACCATTGTCCGCATCCGTGGTGTTTCCTTCGGGCGATAAACAAGGGCTTTTCTGGTAATTCTGGCAGGGGCAATCCACTCAGGAAGTTGCCTTATGTTTATATCGATAGTATTCCTACCTGTGACATGATGGATATGTGTTATTCCCCCTAGTGAACCAACCAAATCTGCCACCCCCGCAATTAACCGCTCGGAAACAGAAGTAAACCGCACGAAAGTATCCCCGATAAAGCCATCGGTATCCACCAAGCCTTGTAATAAGGCTATACGGTCATTTACCGATGCTTTGAGATATTCTTCAGGTACGAATTTCGTTTGTGCCTTACATCCTGCCAAACCCAACATTCGCAAAGCAGCAATAAGTAAATTATTTTTACCCTTGCCTTGCATAGCGGTTAATCGGAACTCAGAACATTGCGAAGGTGTCCTGTCTCGCCTTTTTACCTGTATTGATTCTGGCAGAATACCGGAATTTAGCAGTTGCTCAAATTCATCCGCATCCTGTTTATTGCAGGAAAATCCTATACCGTTCTTTAATTCGCCCCCACCACAAATATCTCCATTCCCAAGGAGAAGACCTAATAAATAAGGGTTAATAGGCGGAGGGGGAGCGGGGTCAAATTCAACGGGGTCTGTGAGAGGAATAGACCATTTTGCGGTTCCGCATTCATAATGGAAGCCATCTGCAATAATGGCCTCCAAACTCATGATTCTATCTCTACCCTGCAGTCTATCATAACTGTTTGCCACTCTCCACACATGGTCTAGAGTGCATTCCATTGTCGCTCCATCCTTAAATCGCACTCGGTATATATCCTTTTTCTCTGCCTGTGGATAGATACCAATAACTTTGTGCGCTTTTCCATCCGAACCTATCACTTCCGCTCCTATTGCCAAATCCCCCATAGTCTGCCATCCGGTGGGGGTCAAAATTCTTGCACTTTTTTCTTGGCATGCATCGTTCTCGAAAAACGACACATTCCGGATGTGGGCGAGGCGTGTGCCCGCTATCGCAGGGGCCGCCGCCGCATGCCGGGGCACTCCGTAAAAGGAACTTCGCGGGGTGTAGAGCTTAAACTGGATTATTTCATTCGCCCTGTCCTCTGGAGCCACCGCGCCTCCCGGCAAACGGCCATCCCGCGTCCAGACTTTTTCATCCCCAAACTGCTTGAAAAACACCGCCCCATCTGGAAGACTTTGGTTCCCCGCCTTATCCGTCACTAAAAATTGCGCCTGCTGTCTGCCCTTGCTGTCCCGTGTCATGCTCAATGGGAAGGCGGCTGGATTCCGTATCTGAACAAAGCCGGAACCATCGGCCATTACCCTGATAGTGTGTGCGGGCACATGGTAAAGCCCATCCGGAACGCCTGCATTATTACGGGAGACTTCCAAGTATCCCACGCCGCTGGATTCCTCGTCCACCTTTATCTTCTTCATAAGCTCCGAAAGCGGGTCTTCCTCATTTGGGGTCTCAAATAAAGGCCGGATGCGCTCGCGCTCCGCGTCAATGGCATCCTGATACTCCTGAATATACCGCTCCTCGTCCACAACCGGGGTAAGCAGGTATCCCAGCCCTACAGTATTCAAGGCCATAGATTCAATAGTGCGTTTGAGGCGGGTGTTCTGCTCCAGCAATAATGCCCATATTAGCGGGTCATATAAGGGTTTAACTATTACCCCCTCAATGGCCGCCGTGTCAAAGGCATCCGGCGGTAACTGTGCGCTTTCCTTTTCCAGCCCATAAGTGCCGACTTTAAGGATAAGCTCTTCGTCCTCGCTCAATATCTTCCGACTTCTGTTTTTACGTCTTGTCATCGCAATCTCCCTAAAATAGAGTCGCCTTTCGGATTCTCGCATTTGTTGCACCGATTCCGCGCCTCTGGTTTGGTCGTTTTAAACGGCTTTCCGCACGACTTACACACCTTTATAAATACACCTTTTAACGCCTTACCGCAAGACCAGCAGTAATTGTGGTGCGGTTCAACTTCCACTTTACAGAATGGACACTCATGCAGCCCCTCATCTTTAGGTTCATCCGGCCTCCGCATTCCTCGTCTGGATCGCTGATATTCGCTCATTAAAACACCTGTATTTCGGTTCCTTTTGCTCCTTCGCTCGTGTTTATCATTCCGCCCATGTATGTCGTCAAGCCAAGCACTACTCCGGCCAGCGCATCCGCCACGTCCTTGCTGTTATGGACAAATACGCCGGAACACAAGGCAAAATTATTCCATTTGTCTACTTCAAGATCATAAACCTCAACAGGATCGTCAAACTTAACAGGGATAATGGCTCGCACTTTATGGTTAAAGCCTACTCCCTGTTCAGCCGTAAAAGCATCCCATGATTCAAAACCATGTTCCCGAAGAACTCTTATCACAACATTCCGACCACACCCTATAATACGCGCCGCCGCGTTTGCATTTGTGGCCTCTGGATCGGTTTTTATACGCTCTAAAGTTGCATAATCAACATCGGATCGAAAATTAGGGTTTTTTCTGGCGCGGGCCTTAAAATCATCCGGTGTCATGGCGGCCATTGTTTTTCGCACAGCTTTTGCATGTATCTTCCTCCCTCGCTCGCTTAAATTGAAGATTTGCGCCCCGCGTTTAACGGCTTCATGGTAATCAGAATCAATTCGGTGCCGTAAAACTGTATGCGTTCTACAATGTTCTGCGTGCGCTTCTACACTTAAATTCCCCGGTAAATTATTCAGTTTGTCCCCATCTTTATGATGAACACACTCTCCCTGTGTAATAACCTGTCCTGTAATCCCTTGTATAACCATGTGGTGCGTCAACATTCTATCGCCGTCCTTATCTACCACTCGTTCATAACCTCCATTAACCGGCCACTGCCTTTTTATGGGCATTAACCTATCTATGCCTGGCCGCAAATCCTTAGCCGGTTTATACGAACCATCCCGAAGCATCCACAAATGTTCTGCGGTACACCTCTCCACCGCCCCTGAATCCAGCACAACATCCACCAAGTAGGTTACTTTTTTGGTTACGCGGCCTCTTGCCTTACCGGGGACGATTCTACCATCAGAAGTCGCCGAATATACCCACACATCTTTATTATTTAACTCCTTAATCATCGGTGTTGTGCCATCCAATAGTGGAATACGGGTATCTCCAACAAAGCATCCCCGCGTAGGGTGGTCGGGCTTGCCTTTAACCTTATTCCACTCAAGCTGCCGAAGCTCTGTTACCACAGGGTCATATCGGTATGCCTGAATTCTGCCATCGTAAAAGGCGGACTTGAGCGGGTTATAGCCTTCCGCCGTGTCCACGCTCAAGAGCAGGGTCTCATAACCGTGCCTGCGGTAAATCTGCAGCGTTTCCGGCCCCGCAAACCTGTCCATACTCACCACCCGCACTGGAAAGCCCATAGCCTCAAGGTCATAAACCAACTGGCGCACCGCCCTGTACTCAATCTCCCCCCGGTGCGGGGGCATTATCCGCAGCATAAAGTCAATCCAGAACACCGGCAGCCGCTCAAGCTGCTTCACGCCCTCGTCGTCCTCGCGGATTAAATCTTCAAGATCACAAATACAGCCCATACATATCCCGGTCGCGTCACCTGTGAGAGACGGGTCTATGTGTACCCAGCGTGGGGCTTCGGGATAATCGAGCGGGACTTTTTTGCCTTTTACATCCTCGCATAGCTCCTCGACAATAAACTCCGCGCCATCCTGCAGGGTGGTCTCAATCATGGTAAAAGGATGCGGCCTTGTTGCCGGAAAAGCCCGCATAACGCGATTCCACTGGACGAAATACGGGTTAATGCTCAAGGTCGCCACGCCCGCAAGCTCGCGCAGGGCATAATCAATATCCCGCACAAAGTCCTCTTGGAACTCCACCGGCACCTCCACCAGCTTTTCGCCCTCCTGTATTTCATCCCCCTGTCCAAGAATATGGGAAGGCCGGTACATATCCCCCACCACCACATAAAACTTTTTCCCGCAGAACCGCTCCTTCGGCTGTGGCCCCCATGTAGGATAATCGCGGACGAAAAACATGGGATCGCCTTTGCTCTCGTCCACGAGCCTTTCCATAAAGGTATCGGGGTGGGTCTTGGACGATATCAGCATAATTTTACCGGGGAGCCTGCCCATCCGCTGATAGCGGGACTTCATCCTGGTCAAAATTGTCCGGTACATGGTCTCGGCGAAATCGTATTTTTTACCCTTCCGGCTGGGGTCGGCGGCCTTGCTTTTTTCCACCACCTGCATAAAGTTGGTCTCGTCCATCGCCGCGCCAATAACGTGCATTCCAAGCATCGAGGTATCCGTGCTGGCCGCAGGGGAAATCCATATATCCTTCGGGAACCTTAGCTCTGTAACCACATGCGGGTCATAAGGTAACTGCTCCCTGAAAAATGGGCTACGGGACACCTTGTCCCGGATGCCTTTGAAAATAACCTTCCGCGCCTGAAACTCACTTACGGAAATATTCATAAGGGCTATCGTATCGCCGGACATCAGGCCGAGGGAACTCTGCGGGTTATGATAACAGCCGCATTCATAAGCCATCCGCGCTATCCCGAACTCGGCTATTGTACTTTTCCCCCATCCAACGCCTCCGGTAAATACCCCGACGTTGTAATCTCCCTCGAAAAACTCCACGAGGTCATCCACAATCTGCGGCCAAAGCTCGCGCCCCGTCTCCCCCATGTAATCAGGGTGCCTCAGCCACGTCTCCATATCCACCGGCTTCCACTCGTATTGAAGTTCCTGCAAAAGCTCCAGAAGCTCCCCGCCGAATCCCGGCTCATCTTCCAATAAAAGCATAACTGCCTCAAGCTCGTCGGGGCTTAAAGCTCCAAGCTCGGCTTTTACTATATCCAGTCTGGCCAGCGAACTCATGTCTTAAAAATCCTTTATACCCCCCTGCCTAGTCAGCATGGCAATATAATTTTTCTTGTAAACCTTGAAAGGCGTTCTCAAACCCACAGGAATATCGCAAGTCGCCGCAAAATAGGCCACACAATACCGGTATTCAATACAGGTAAAGCAGGGGTCGGGCACCATATCTATAAGCTCCCTTCCCGTTTTACGGCATGGAAATATAAATCGCAAATCCTGTTCCCACTTACTCCGCAGATACTTATAAGGCCGCGCACCGGGGAACATGACAGGCTCCTACCAGCCAAATTCAAGGATAAGCTGGTCATCCTTGACCACCTCCGCATGTCGTCCGAGCGTTTCACGAATAAAATCGCCTTCAATTCTACTTTTGGCGGCTTTACAGTCCAGCGGGTTAAGCTCTATGCCCACATAAGCCCTGTCCAGCCTTCTGGCCATCAGTCCCGTGGTGCCGTGCCCGAAAAAAGGGTCTAACACGACCGGCTTGGCAACTTCCGCATTACAGGAGCAGGCCGGTTCCCAGCCCAGCGTCCTGTAAGCCGACTGCTTGTCCTCTGGCTTCCGGTGATCCAGCCCATACCTCTTTCGAGCGGTTCGGGTATCAACCTCCAGCCCGCGCTCCTCCGCGTCTACCCTCCAATCTTTATCGTTTATCCCGCCGTTCCCCCCATTTATCCGCTCCACTTTTCGGACGTATTGCGCTCCGCAAGCCGAGCAACAGCCCCGCGCCGAGGTACTGGCCTTAATGCAAATCTCCGGCAAGGCCGGTGGAAATGTCGCATAATGCGCTCCCCCATACGGCACGGTATTGATAACCCACACGCTCCGTCTATTCCTGCCCGCCGCATCCGGCCTCATGTTTCTTCCCGGTCTGGTAATCGTGGCCGCCTTAGCAAGCTCCACCAATGCGGCCTTATTCTGTGGGTCGTCTTTTATCGCGTCCCCACCCCACCGATTCAGCGGGTTGGTATAAGGCTCTTTAACGGCATGGTGGTCATAATAATATCGGCCTTGCCGGGTAAGCATGTAAAGATACTCATGCGCCGAAGATGGCCTGTCCAAGACATTTTCCGGCATGGCGTTCTCCTTGTACCAGATAACGTCCCGCCGCACAATCCAGCCATCGGCTTGAAGGGCAAGCACCAGCCGCGCCGGTATTAAGGCCATATTTTTATAGGGCAGGTCAACTTTAGACCAGTCTGTTGGGGCAATATCCTCATCGGTATAAACCGCCTTGCCGTGAATGCCGTCCTTACAGCCCAACCCCTTTCCGCTGCCAATGTAACTGTCCGCGATGTTAAGCCAGAGCGTCCCATCCTGTCTCAGCACCCTGCCGACCTCCCGCATTACCCGCACCAGATGGGAAACGTAAAGGTCGGGGGTAGGCTCCCTGCCAAGCTCGCCCACCCAATCCCCCCAATCATAAGGCTCCGTCTTGTAATTGCGTAGCCCCCAATAAGGCGGGCTTGTAATGCAGGCATGGACAGAGTTACCGGGTATCACCGGCAACACGTCCAGCGCATTTCCCTGATAAATCACGCCCGCAGGGGCCTGTAAAGTCTGTGGGCCTGTCATTTCTCTTCCGGATCATCCACTACGTGCCAATTGGCCACCGTTGACGCCTTTCGCCATACTATCTCCTTTGTACGGACGTTAAACAAGACAACCGCATCCCCGCGCTCGCCCGCCACATAAGCCTTTACGATAAACAGGTCTGCCTCCTCATCGTTTATCGCCCTCAGCCGCAATCCCGGCTTCACGAAGCCCATCGGTATTACCCTCCTTCTCCCCTATCGGGTAAACTACCTTTTCATAAGCCTCAATCGCCGTTGATAACTTACAGAGTATCTTCCCCTCAACTGAATCCATGAGCGGGTCTCGCGCTATAAGCTCATTGGCCACCTTTAACACCGCGTCATAAAGGGCATCGCCCGCAATCGCTTGCGCCGAAGCGTCCAGCAGCAGGCTCGCGCCCAGCGTACCGTGTTTTTTCATCCTCTGCCCCCCTCAGCCCCCCCGCGCTCCGTCATCCCGCGCCTCTTTTCGGGCGGCTATCTCCCGCAACTTATCCTTTGACACCTTAAATTTACGCTTTTCCGGCTCCCTTTTCTCGACTTTTTCGACATCATCGCAAACATTCTCGTTATTTTTCAATGACTTAGCCCCATTTGTCGAATCCGAAGCTGGTTTTGTCGGGCCAGCCAGAGGGATCAGCCCGCGCACCGCGTTCAGTATTTTCATTCGGGACTTTTCGTCCCGAAGGGCGCGACCAATAGCGGGATGTTTCTCAGATACCCCCCTTAACCTTTCCGAAATATCTATCTGTGCAACACCCGCCACCCTTACATCATGTCTTGAAGGCATGCGGTCGTACAGTCCAAGCTCCATCTTGAGTTGTAGTAGCCTAGTCAGTATGCTCTCGGCTCGCTGCATCTCCATTGCCATGCCCGGTATCAGCTTGGTAATCGTCTTCTCATTACCGTACTCCATGAGGATGCGTTCCATCTGTAGCTCGTAAAGCCGCTCCAGCTTCTCAAGCTCGGCTATGCCCGTATCCAGTGCCTCAAGCTTCTCCCCTATTACTGCAGGGGGAGCCATGCCTATTGACCCACCCCCTACCGGTATGGCCGCCCCTTTATCCCCATCGGTAATCTCTTCTGGTATACCCCCCTCCCCTGTCCCCCTATCCTCTGACTCCGATCCCCCTACCCCTGTGGGAGGATGGGTAACCTTTACCCCGCTATCATCCTCCCTGCGCTTTATAATAGCCTGTGGGCCTAGCTTAAAATGGCTTGGCGGTATGCCATCCCTTAGCCTATAGAGCGCACGCTCCAACGCCCCCCTGTCCATGTCAACCGCCTCATGGAACTCAGTGTGTATCCGCGCAGCCACACGGGGTATGCTGAACCCCATGACCAACATCTCATAGACCTGCGGATAACATTGTAGCTTCCTCAGCTTACTATGCTGTCCCTTTTTAAATAAAGGCTTCATCCTGTGCTTCCCTAAGTAACCGCGCCACCTCGGGTATGCTCTTAGTAAAGAACTCCGGCCCGACCAGTGTAATACACCTGCCCTTATCGTCAAATATCTGTATATCGTCCCCCTGCATCTCCTCGCAATCATAATTCTCCAGCACCCACGCCAGTGTGGGGCTTGGAAGGCTATCATGGATTATCGGCCTCCCCACCGCATCCCGCAGACTCAGACTACTGCCCATCCTGTTTATCTCCTGTCTGGTGTATCAGCACCCACGGAGGCACGAGCAGAGGCTTACCTTTTACCGCCTTGTTATAACGGTTCGCTGTCACATGCACCACGAAGATGCGCCTCCACGTCGGCCTCTTGTCCTTCGGCATTTTAGCCAAGTGCGCCAAGTCCGACCGCAGATTCTTACTGTAGATTTCCACATACTCCGGCTTGACTATCCGGTGCTTCAGTAAAAATGCCTTAACTCTCGCCACGATCCAACGCATTGATCCTCTCCTGTAGCTCGTCCCTTATCTGTTCAAAGCCCACTGTTTTTAAAACCCTGTAGGAGATAACCCCTATTTCCCTGCCTTTGTCATCATAAACCCTGAAATATAGATTTTTGCCGCCGAATACTCCATATTGCTCCTCCCAAAAAGGCTCACAATCAAACTCCAGCAGCAGCATGTCCACATCAGGCGAGTCCGGCCTGCGCCGCTCCGTCGCGCTCGGCTCACGCGGCTCCGGTGGTATGCCGGTAAGCTCCCGCAACATGTCCCGCGCTTCGGGGATGCGTATGGCTCCCATATTCATCAAATCCCTGATTTTATTGATATTTTCCTTAATATCGGGGGAAGGAATAATGTCGGACAGGCGGGAGCGAGCAAACGAATTTACCCACGAAGGCCCTTTTTTATCTACATTCGCCTTCATATCGCCTATTTTAACACTTTTTCCCATTTAATGCTCCTGCGACCTGACTACTCCTGACATCCCGCGCAAGTGATTGCGTTCATTTATCCGTCTTGTTTAACGCCCATTGATATATCTGCCACCACATGCTCCGGTGGATCAGGCACCTCCATCTCCACCTCAATCCCCTCGTGGCATATTGAGGCTTTTGCCTTTGTAAACCTTTTAAAAGCCTCAAGAGCCACGTCTTTAGGTATCCATGTCCTCCCATAAGGAAACCACGCGCCCTCCTCGCCTTTTTCGTTCCGCTCAAACCGTAACACCAATGCTTTTATTATCATTTTTCCTTCCTTTATATCCACAACCCTGCTCTCGCGGGGCACCATACGGATACAGTGAACAGGTCTTGGGACGCTTATCATAAATCAGGCACGCGGCCTTTTTCTTGCCGTTTGGCGGCCTGTAATGTTTACAAGTCGCTCGATAGTGCTTGCCTTCAGGATGAACCTCGCCTGTCCACACCATAATCTCTAACAGGTCTTGCGCCCCTATTTTTCTGGCCTCTTTTTCGGTAACAGGCAGCCAAATATTCTCGCAGCACTTCCCGCATCTTTTACACGCTCTCGGCATTTTTACTCCCGTAAGCCCGCACCTGCCTACGCAGTTCGCTTAACAGGCTGTCAATCCCATCCCGGTGCGCCTTGTCCAGTATCGGGTCGTCCAGCGGCTTTTCCTCCGCAAGCTGTCTGGCCTTCTCCAGCCGCTTAATCTGCTCCTGCGTTATCTTTAGTTGGAGGTCGTTCTCAATCATAGCCTCACCTTCGTCTTTATTGGAGTACCTGTATGCCCGCGCAGGCTTCCATACTCAGGCACACCTCCTGTCCTTAATGCCTCCAGCAGCTTCTTGCCTATATTTTCCTGCCCCCTCCTGTCTACACCCGACAAGCCACCTTTTGTCTCCCGAAAAAACTTAAATTGAGTGGTCTCCAGTAAAAACTTGGTGGCTTTGGTTATCTCTTTAATACTCGTATTTTCCTCCATCGCCGAAAGCCATTGTAACGTCTCGTGCAGGGAAGCGTTTAAAAAATCGTACCACGTAACCCGTAAAAAGACAGTCTCGACATCCCCACTAAATTCCAGCTTGAGCATAATAACAAAGTCATACTCCCCCTCCTCCACTACGTCGAGCCTCTCGTAAAGCATGGCTTTTCTGTCGTTTTTCCAGTTTGCGCCCGGTTCGGCCACCTTTCCTTTAACCAAGAAGGCCGGATTCACTTTAACCTCCATCGGCCACCTCAAGCTCGCCCATAAGCATTTTCAGCAGCACCTCATCGGTTATCCTGCGCACCTTCAGTTTTTTACGAAGGCAGTAATAATCGGGGCACTGGTAGCGAACATCTATAACTTCCAGCCTTACCTTCAAGCCCCCGACCTTTTTACCGGCTAAGTCCCACAGGCTATGGGGCATCATGTCAATCACGCGCCCATCGGCATACGGCCCCCTGTCAAATATCACCACCGCCGTACCTTCGCCGTACCTGTCGCTGCGCCTGTCATCGTTTATCACCCGCACGATGGTGCCGTAAGGCAGCGTCTTGTGCGCCGCGATGGGGTCGTCCGCATGTACCATAATCCCCGAACCGCCGAACCGCTTGCCGCTCCAGCCGAATCCGTAGTGGGTAGCTATTCCGGTCATGGAATGAGCCATTATCAGGCCGCAAAATATGAAGGTAATCAGGTTCATAAGCCCCTCCCGCTTATAGCCCACGGACTCCAGTGCTGTGCGGGGTCATTATTTTCCACGCTATTATTCATAGCCCGCACCCATAAATCTCCACCAAGCCCTCCCACACAAATAAGCTCCCTGCTGTGGGTCTCATAAAGTGGAGACTCAATTTTATCCATCTGAAGGGTCATTTTAATCAACCTCGTAGAATCGTGGTCAATGTTCATGCTTTTAATCACATAGCCATTTATCGCAGTTGCAACCGCTTCCGGCAGGGATGGAAGGTTAAACATATCCAGAATTTCCTTGATAATCTTGGCGTTGGGGTCGTAACCGGGGGCAGGAGGCAGAGCAGCATGGCTCAATGATCTTGCCGAACCGATAAGACTCTTTCGCTTTTCTCCCCGCTCAACCACCTTTTTTATGGCCTCCCATATCATTCCGGTCGTGTATGGGCCTAACTTGTTTTTATAGGCATCTACCCACTTGATAAAGTACTCTTCGGAGGCCTGAAACAGAAGCACAGCCTGCATGTATTTGCTCATAATGGTAAAGCCCGCGCCATTATCGATGGCAAATGTTCCCGGCTCCGCGCCTAAAAACTCGTCCGCATTCTCCTCGGTAATCTCAATGCAGTCAAGCTGCTCCAGCATATAAGCCAAGCGATCCATTACTGATAAATCCAGCCCTTCTCCCGCAGAATCTCGTTAATGGATTTGGCCAGTGAGCGTTTTTCGGCTTCCTTCATGTTATAAATCACCGCCAGCCATCGCCCGTACTTCTCGGTCTTATGGCTCCAGACGATAACTGTGGAGCCAACTGGAGCGTACTCGTTGACAATCTGGACGCTCTCGTCGAACCGCTCCTTGCCGCGCTCTGGTGTGTTTACGTCCAGCAGCCGGAACCTGTCGTTTTTCCATATTCCAAATCCCAAGTCCACCGCCAGTTCAACGGTATCGCCGTCAATCCACCGGACAACCTTTGCCTTATAAACATAGGTATCCACGCACTCGATTGCGCTCATGGGAACCTCCTCCAGCGGCATTTCAGCCGCCACCGCCACCTGTTTACTGTGGACGTACTTTACCCCGCCCGCTGTAATATATGCGGTCAAGGCGACCAACATCATACATTCAATAAAGGTTAATCTGAACACTCGTTTCCTCCTTTCATTTTGAAATGCCTCGCGGAGCATGCACATTGGGCAATTTAAAGGGCTTCCATAGTGAAACGACACAAGCCCATTTCGCCACGCCCGCTCATGCTCAGGGCATCTCACTTACCACGTCGCTGCCTTCTCTGGCGACCTGCGCCGCGCCGGTTATTTCTCAGCCAGTCCGCGTCCTCACGGTTGCGGTCTATGTGTGGGATAGTTTCGCGCCGCACGCCTGTCTGTCGCCGTTTCTTGTCTTCGCTTTTCCGCTCGGTCATATTTTACCTCCTGACTATTATTATAGCATATAATTTTATAATGTCAAGTCTTTTCTTTATTTTAGCCAATCTGCGTCCGATCTACTCGCGTCAATGTGGACGTTTAGCCGTAAAACGCCCCGCGCCTGCCTGCCCTTTGTTCTTTTATCGAAGTCCGCCACGCGCTGGAGATTAACAGTAGCCCTGCCTCGCATAACCGGAACCACCTCCATCTCGCGCCTGAATGAATGTTGAAATACGGAATTAACCGCCGTCCGCTGGGTAAACAGAATATCGCTCCTCGGCAGCCGTGTTGATAAAACTACCCCCGGTCGCGTCCTTGACTGGGCAGAGCGGGCAAAGTTTACCGCCGCACTGGTGCTTCCGCTCCACGATGATGTGGGATTTACCCCCACAGTGGCTCGCAAAGTACCGCCTGCGGGTATCCTGTTTACTGTGTTGCCCAACGAACGCCCACCGATACCCCTGTAAAGGGTCATGGCTGGAACGCCCTGCCTGCCTAATATGTATTGGGTAAAAGCGTACTGCCTATCAAGCCCCCTAAATGCGGTTTCCCTGTCTATCCTGCCATAACCCGGCGCGACCTGTCTTCGGAAGGTATATCCATCGTTGAAGCGACGGATTTCGCGGGCTCCACTAAACCTGCGCGGCTGTCCCTCCTCATTCCTCCGCGTCCAGATGGTTCCCCTGTAGCCGAACCGGGTAGCCGCCCACTCGTGCATTACATGGCCGCCTTCGATATTTGACGAGGCCGACCATGATTGCTGGATGCCATCCACCGCCTGCCCTTCTGGAGTATCCCTGAAGTCCTGCCGCCAGCGATTGGTAATGGCCTCAGCCTGCGCCGCGTCAATCTCTCCGGTGCCGTACTCATCCTCAAGCCGCTTAATTTCGGCTTCAACGGCTCCACCGCCCGCGCCTATTGCTCCACCTCCGCGTCCCATGTCACATTACTCTTTCACTATAGCGCAGTGTGACACGCAATCACTTGCGCTTCTTCTTGTTTTTAGGTTTTGGCCCTGTACGGGAAGCATAAGTCTGTCTTTTAAGCTGGTTGCGCCTCTGCCGCTCGACTGTCTTTTTCTTCTTTTTTCGGCCCATTGATAAGCTCCTTTATCATAAGCGGGGTCTCCTTGCCGGTCGGGGCAACCGATATAACCCACGTTACGAACTCCGGAAGCGGGGTCTTCTTTATGTCTTCCATTGTCTTAAAACAGTAATCCCCGCTCATGCGGTCGTTCTGACATACCCACCATGCTGGCCAGCCTTTAAAGGGTAACTTACCGCCCCATGCTTGCCTTATTTCCTCCGCCCATTCCGGCGTTATTTCCTCACAGTCCAACATCTCCAGCATAAAGCCCAGTTTCCACTTATATTCATGGTCTTCAATACCCCATTTTACCCTGTGAAAAACTGCGGAAATAAGGGCATTACCTGTAGCCTCGTCCGATATAGCATCATGAAGCATCTCTGCGCTTATTTCCATCTGTGTGCATACTGTTACAGGGGCAAGCACGCCGGGCACTTCCCATTTTTTAAAACCGGCGATCACGGCTCTTTGATAACCCGCGCCAAATAGGTATTCAAACTCCAGCCCCGCCTCCTTGAACTCGGCTTTTATGGTCTGGAGCAGTCTATGCTTTGCGCCCGCCGAACTTGAAAGAGCCGCCACTGACTCCTCCTTTTTCCACCTTTATGCCTGTAGCCGCATGCTGTTGGCCTTTGATACCAATCGCCCGCCGCTTGGCATCTTGTAAGCTCTGCTCCTTCTCCAGCGATTTCTTGACCTTAAAATCCAAGTGCCCGCGCTTGTGCCGAACGAAGTCCTCAATGCTCATGTGGTACGGGGGAGCGTTGACCTTGATATGCATCTCCTCTCCGCACTTAGGACATAACCGTCGCTCGGTGCGTTTACAGAGAACGTCCATCTCCAGATGCTCGCACTTCGGGCACAGATAATCGTTAAGCTGCATAAAACCCCCTAATCAAAAGTTGGCCCGTAGACACGCCGCAGAGGGCTGCCAGCCGGTAATGCCCTGCCGACATCGCCTCCCATGCCGTAGCCCAGCCCCGGCCCGCTTCTGGCAATGTTTCCAGCCGTTGTGGTTCGGGGCATCCTACCCCTGTAAAGCACATACCGCGCCCGTGGTGCCCTTGTACCGGGAACTCCAGTGTTAAACATATCCGCATTTCCGCTTCCCGGTGTTCTGTCAAGGTTGCTCAAGGCTATGCCATTAAACCTCAAGGCCGTGCCCTGCCCTCCGGCTCCAAACGTTCCTCCCCCTTGAGATGTAAGCCTTAGCTCTCCGCCCTGTCGTGCCACAACCCCATGCGCCGCAATGTGGATATTGCCTCCAATATCGCCCCTGCTAGGCTCCCAGTCGTTAAACCGGACAACCTCCATCGCCGTATAACGATTTCCACGCTCTCCTGCCCGCTGCTGGATTAAAGTGTACGGGGTATTGGGCTCCATTCGCCGGGTCAACATCTCGGACATCGCAGCGGCATCATACTCGCCAAGCGGAATGACCTCTGCAGATGCCGGTAAAGCTCCAGAGAGACCGGCTATGCCGCCACCCCCACCTGCTGCTCCGCCTCTGCCCATTTTACTCCTCCTTCTTGCTCTTGCGCTGTCCCAGTCTTACCCGCGTTATATTCGCTCCTACCCGATCCAGTTGGGCAGGCCCGATGCGGATAAACTGGCGGGTCGTAGGATTTGATAACACAACATCCCTGCCCGGCCCGCGAATCGCCCGCGCATTGTTGAATGTTCGCTCGTTTATCGTAAGGCTGCCCGCGCCCTGATTGCCCCGAACCACCACCTGTCCCTGATTGTTGATAGCCGTGCTGGTCATGTTTCCAATAGGAACCCCCAATGCCCGCGCCAGATTTTCAGCGGTTCCGGCTCCAGACACCGAGTTTCCCGCTCCTGCTCCACCACCTCCGCGTCCCATATTACTTCTCCTTCCTGAAAGTAGTGATTCCCGCTGTCGTAGCCCTGCGGACATCCGCCCGCCGTGGCTGCGGAAATTTATCTATGATAACCCGATCCTCTATTGACCGGGTATCCTTGATATTGCTCACGCTGTTCATTAACCTTCTATCTTCCGCCGATATATCAGGGTCGTTTAATATGCCCTCAATATCGGCCTGCAAATCTGACAACGTAGCTTCTATCGCGGGGCCTCCGCCCCCTGCTCTGCCTCCGCCTCGTCCCATTCCGCCTCTCTTTAACTATTATAATAGCTTTTATTTCACTTGTCAAGCGTAGCCAGCCACTCCCGTGCCGCCGGCTCCAGTAACTCGTGCATTTGCTTGTTATTATCCCTGCAATAATCCGCAAGGTCGTCCATAACGTCCTTGAAAGACGAGGACATTTGCACCCAGTAATGCGGCCTGCCGTTAAGGGTCAACACGATAAAACTGTGCTGCAGGTCGCTGCCATGCTTCGTCAAGGTCTGCTGTATGACTCGCCCCAAGTCTTTCACACTCTCCACGCCCTGCGCCGCCTCTCCGAATCTTTTACCGGTCTCGCCGGGGAGCCCGCGCTGGATTTTACCGACAAGACTCTGAAGGGCCTCCATCTTGCTGAATCCCATAAGCCCTTTTAAAGCCTCATCGGAATACTTCTGCGCCATCTCCTTGTATAAGGCCATAAATTTGGTCTTGTTTAGCCTGCCCTTGACGATATTAAGCTGCATATTGACGAATTTCTGTCTGTCTTCGTCGAATTCCTTCGGGTCAAGCACCACACAGGGAAGAGTTTCCCAGCCTAAAGCCCGCGCCGCTTTCCATCTATGCTCCCCTCCAACTATCTGGTACTTGGCGGGCTCCTCAAGCCCCTCTTTCGGAAGCACCTGTATAGGGTCAATCATCCCTATCTCATCCAGCTTTTCGGCGAGAATGTTAAACTCCTCCTCGTCCATCTGATTGGGGTTCCATGGAGCGGGCAGAATTTCTCCTATCGGAATATCCTGCACTGTGCCGCGAAGTTTACCTGACATCTTTTACTCCTTTCATCCGTTAATCGCCGCGCCGCTGCGGGCCTCCACCGGTTGTTCTAGGAGGCAAGTAACTAAGTCTTCCGCTTATGGTAATCAAACCGCCTCCCGGTGTCCTGTTCACTGTCTGTCGAGTATCGGTAAAGCCTATGCCGGAAGCCCGTAACGACCCGCGAATCGCCCTGTTAAGGTCTGTCGCATCGGCTCTTGTAGCTACCTCAAGATTCCCAGTCTGAAAAATTGCCCTATTCCCGACCATGCGCATCGAATTTACTGGAAGATTCTGTGTAGACTCTGCCAGTCTGCGGGGGGTTATTGCAAGATTCGGAAATAATGGCTGGCCTTCAATAACTCCACCCGCTCCACCACCTCCTGCTGTGCCTCCTCTACCCATCTTATTCCTCCTTCATGACGCGCTTTAAGCTGCCGCCGTATTCCCTGAAACCATCCCGCGCCGCGTTCATCTCCGACCGCGCCGCATTAAAATTACCCGCACGAAATTCAGCAGATGCCCGCCCAAATCTGGCCGCGCCTTGCGTATATGCCCTCGGCTGCCACAAACCTCCTATCGGTGGCCTCTCGTTGCGACGGAGCGTGTTGAGCGTGCGCCGCTCCAGTTGCGCCGCTGTTCTTGCCCGCCTTGCCATTTCCGTATTGTTGCCTGCTGGTATCGGCCTTGCCAGTTCCGCAGCCGCGTTCTGAAGCAGGTTCGTTTCGTTTGCTAATTGTTCGTCCCAGTTTCGGGCAGTGAATGTAACTCCACCGCCCGCTCCACCTCCTGCTGCTCCGCCGCGTCCCATTATTGTCTCCTATTTGGCTCTTTTTGCCTGTCTGTGCTCGCGCTTTCGTTCTTCCTTAGCCTGTCGTGCCTTTTTTCGCTGTTTAGCCCTGTCCTCTTGCCGATACCGGACTCTCGAAGGCTTATTTTTCTTTGAACGCTTACCTTTTTTAGCCTTCCCCATCGGTCTTATCCTCTATCGGCCTGCCCTTTATTCTATTCCAAATCGAGCTTGGAATACCGAATATCTTTTTAGCCCTGCTCTTTTCAATCCGGTTTGCCTCTCGAATATTCTCGATATACTCCTCGGCGTGCTCCACCACCGCCTTCTCGACATCATCCGTCAACTTATCCGCATACTTCATGGTCTTACTTCCTCCTCGCGGCCATTGCCCGCGCCGCCATGCTGCATAATCAGGTCTGCCGCCCGCTCGCTGAAGCCGAATCCTACCAGTAAATCCCTATCTCCCTTGCGTTTTTCCGCCGGTACATCCCGCACCCGCTGCTTCATGGCTATTATAGCCGCCCGCACGGACTCGGACACTAGTCCGCGATCCCGCAGGTCACCGCCATCCTTGTAAATCCGGCCAAGTAAGCGGAACTCCCTGCGAAGTGCGGGCTCCTCATCGCCTCCCTGTACCCCATGAATGGCCTCATGAATAGCCGAAGATGCCCACAGAACCGCGCTGTCCTTTATCGTGTTTGGATTTAAGGCAATAACCTTAGATTTAAGGTAGGAGCTTCCGAACAAACCGGGACGCTTCTCCTCTTCCACGCGCCGCAGGCCGCCCATCAGCCTGACATCGCTGCCGTCCAAGAACCTCCAGCCGGATTTCAGGCCGCGATCAATCCGCTCCGTCTCAACCTGCCTGCGCCTGCGCCACTGCATGTAATTTTGCTGCGTCGCCATATCGCTCTCCCTTTTCCTCGATAATAGTATCATAAGCCGACTGCAAATACTCGGCATTATCCACAAATAAATCCGGAATAGTGTTACCATGACTCCAGCCGCGATCCCCGTAACAATGCCGGTGAAATTCCGCATACCGGTAAGCCTGCGCGTCCACAAAAGTTGCGTTCTGGCAAACCTCCAAGAGCCTCCTCATTCGCTTTGGGCCGCTCGCGCCGAAAAACACCATCCGCACGGGATACCCAACCCTGTCGAAAAACCGCTCCAACAACTTCACCTCGCGCTCCAGTTGCTTTTCGTTCATGCGCCGGACTGTCTGCATGTTAAGAGAGACCACCGGGACGTTATTACCTCGCACCCAATCCGCGCACCTGTCCACATCTATCAACCGCACCCAGCCCACGTCCGGCACCACGTTTACCCCGCGCTGCTGCAGTTTTTCAAGGCTTTGGAAGCATCTTTTTAGATTAACAAGGCGGTCAAGAGGCGGATAATTATCATACATGCTGAAATTTATGGCAAATACGAAGTCAACTCCCTGATACCACGCAATTTTATCGTAAACCGCCTCAATATTCTCCAGCCACATATCCAGCACCCTGTCCTTCGTAGCAAAGTTCAGGCAAAGTTTGCTCTCCGCCGGTATGTTAAAGCGGGCTTTCAGGTCGCGCTCCCTGCCCCATGACTGGTAACGCCAATAAAAAATGTGCTTGAGGGCGATGGTGTAGATAGGTTGATAAAGGTTATATGCGGTTCCATTAAGCTGCCAGATGAAAGGAGGCCAATCCTGCGGGCTTTCAGCGAAGCTCCACGGAGCCCATCGTTCGGTAAGGCGTAACGTGCCCAAGCCCTCCAGAACCTTATCCTTGTCGGGCCTGTCGCAGCACACGGCGCGACAATGATCACACTGACCGGTACACCACCGCGCATCGTCTTCAGGCCGCCAGCCGCCGCATATAGGGCGAATTTTACATGATAGGCATCGAGCCGTTTTTTCAAGCTCTGCCGTAGAGAAGAAGTGCCTCTTATGCTTAGGCACCTTTGAAATATCAAAGCCCATCGGTGTGCCTTAACGGATAATATGACATACTTTGCGGGATGTGTCAATAGGAAAAATTTAGGCTCGCTGCATATTGTCTCCGCCATTGAACGTCTACTCCCCCTTGTGGGACACCGGCAGGCATCGGGCCGCCCTTTCAAAGGGTAGCCCTAGCCACCGGTTTGTTTCGAGGCTTTTTGACAGGCAGAGGGAGTCGAACCCCCATCTTCGGCCCTCATAGCCGATGTCCTACCATTAGACGATACCTTCAGCCCTGCTCAATGGCAGACAATATATAGCGAACCTTCAATCGCTCCTTAAATTTTCATCAGGGTCTTCGTCCATATCTTCCTCAAAATCAGCCGCGTCCTTGACGTTGACCCACATGGTACTATCGCTCTCCGGATAATGCAAGTAAAACCATATCAAGCCCTCACTGTGGCATGCCACCCGTATCCTGCCGGGGGTTTCCTCCTGTACCCGAACCTCAGTAAAGCTGCCGGGATATTCGGTATACTTTTCGCCATTCTGGAGCGTTGTCTTGCAGAAGGTATCCCACATGCCCTGTATTTTGTGCCCTAAAAACTCCATAAGGCCGATGGTCTTATCGCCTTCATGCATGTTTTTAAGCCATAAATCCAGCGCGATTTTCGAGAAGGTGTCCACCGCGCCATCGTTCAGCTTAACCTCGGCTCCCGCGCTCGGAGCGATTCCGAGCGTTTTAAAATGCTCCCGTATGGCCGGTTCATAATACTCGAATTTCTGCCGGAGCATCCACTGGAGATATTGTATCTCGTCCGCCTCGGTCATGCTGGATATTTTCCGGCCTTTATACTTGCCGAATGTCAGTTCCTTTTCGGTACTGCTGCTCTTTTTACTCACTGCGCTCAAATCCATGCTCTATTACGCGCAATCACTTGCGTCTTATTGTCGGAGGAGGATCGTACCCCGCATCCCCGCTATTTTCAAGGCTCTGCTCGCCATCGGAAACTCCATCAGCATCTTCGATCACTTGACAATCCGTTACGCTGCCAGACTCTACTGCATCTCCCATCATGCCATCCTTGTATTGGCTGCCTTCCGGCAGTGGGTTCTCGTGGCCACCGGGCTCGCCCTTTATGTCCAGATATACCTTCGTTCCCCACACCCTCAGCTTCTCATTATACTCACGCCGCTCCTGTTCTGTCTGGTCTATTTTTACGGATGCCGGATGCTGTACCGGCATAGACTCCCCTATGGCGGTCTCTATCGCGTCCAGTATAATGTTCGCGCAAGCCTCACACCACTGCCGCTTAACTCCCGCATAGGCATGAGGCCGCTCGGCTATAATGTAAAGGCGATACCACCCTACCTTCAAGGGTCTATCGCCTTTACTAAACTCCGCACCGCACCGCTGGCATCTTAGGTATTCGGGTTCGTATGGCATTATGCCGCCTTCGCTTTTTTACCCTTCAGCCCTTCGCCTTTAACCAGTATCCTCTCAAGCTGCCTTATAACCTCGCGGGGCAGGGCTTCAATGTCGTTCAGTAACACCCAGTCAGGGTAAAACGAGCTAACCGCGCTGCTGTTGATGCCGATGCCGATGGTATGGATACCGCTTTTATTTATCCGCTCAACGACCTCGCGCAGGTGGCTGTTTAACTTGTTATTGTCGCCTTCGCTTGCAGGGTATCCATCGCTCAACACTATCAAGACCTTCTTGGACTCTTTACGGGCAGCCAGCCTTCGCGCCGCTATCATAACGCTCTCGCCATCCGTATTATTCGCCCCTGCTAACAGGAAGGCGAAGTTGCTTTTCTTCTCCCCGAAGGGCTTGGCGATGTAATGGTTGATTCGCTCACTGTAGCGGTTAAAAGGTTTCAAGGGGCTGTCCGCATCCTTGTAAACGTCGCCCTCCGGATTCTTGGCCTTGTATTCTTTTCTAACTTTGCTTATTTCGCGATTCAAGTTCGCGTCGGCATGGCAGTCAAAGCCCGCGACCTCGTGGTCTATGTCCAGCCTTTCAAGGGCGATGCTTAAAGCCGCCGCCGCTTCCCTTGCGGTCTTTATTTTCCTGCCGCTCATCGAGCCGCTGCAGTCCACCAGAAGGCTCACCGCTACGTCGCGGGTCTCGCCCTGTATCTTCTTCTTAAACACCCTGCTACTGGTTCCGGTCGCCACCCTGTAGAGCATCCTGCTGTCCAGCTTGCCGCGCTTCTGCTCAAATAACTCCTTAGCCCTTTCCTTAGCTATCAAAGCCCGCTCCAGCCTGTGAATCAAGGGGTTCACTACGGGCTTCACGCTGCGCCTTATAGTTTCATCGGTAATCTCCGCGCCGCGTCCCCTGTATTTCATGTTCTCGCTATCCATGTCGCTTGCGCTTATTCCATTGAACACCTTGTCATATTTTGTGCTAAAAGGTATGTGGGTATTCTCACCCGCAAACTCGTTTATCCTTTTAACCTCTTCTTCAATGGCAGGGCTTAAAAGGTCTTCGATGCTCATAACCTTAATGCCGCTCACTCCGCCTTCGATACCACCGCCCGGTGTGGATGTTTCAGAAGGCTCATCGCCATCTTCGCGGCCCCTATCTTTCGGGCTTCCCTGTGGCTTTCCGCCCTTTCCTTCGCCAGCCTGTCCCTTTTCGCCCTGTCCCTGCTGGTCATCGGCCTTGCCGCTGGCTTTTTCGCCGCCTTTTTCGCCCTGTTCGCCGCTGTCGCTGTTTTTATCGTCCTGTCCCTGTCCTTGTCCCTGTCCCTGTCCTTGCTGGCCGCTATCGGGCTTTCCTTCGCTTTTTCCAGTGCCTTTGCCCTGCTGCCCTTCACCGCCCTGCTGTCCAGCATTCTGCTGCGGGTTGGGGGCTTTGTTACCCTTCTCGTTCCAGTAAGCTATAATTTCCCGCGCCATCTTTAAAACGTCTCTGGTGCTGGTAAGGTCATGCTTCTTTTTCAGTATTTTAACAAGCCCTTCGTCCAGATACTTGGCCAGCGGGGTTCCCTTGTAATCGGCGGGGGTCGTAAAGCCATGAATCATTTTAAACACGCCCAAGCCTATCTTGGTGCCCATGTCGCCTTTGGCGTTTACCGTAGCCTCAGCCTCCGGCAGGGTAATCTCAATGCTGCGCCTGATATTTTCTTCGCACCCTATCCGGTATTGGCTCATTAAATGGTCTACCCGCCAATCTTCAATTCCCCGTAAAAGCTCCTCTTCCATCGGGGTCTTGCACTCTTTGCTTATTAGGAAGGTCGGGTCGGTATACTTTACATGGCTGCATTCGTGGTCAATAAAGCCATCCATCAGCTTGGTCAACTTGGCCAGTTCCTCTTTGCCGATATTGGCTACTGGCGGAAGGTACATAATTTTATCCACCAGATTGACCATCGGGCAGCCAGCCCTAAAGACTACCTTTAAGCCCATCTCCCTGCTCACTATCTTTGCTATTCTCTCTATGGCTGTCTCTAACATTGTCTTATCCTGTCCTCCTTTCAGGGGGCTTATTCGCCCCCTTTGATTATTATTATAGCATATATTCTTATAATGTCAAGCGGTTTCGCCGACTTTTTTCGATTTTAACGCTTTTTTCAGCCCCTCAAGCTCCTGTTTTACTATTTCGGCCAGCTTAACAGGGGTCTCTTTAAACAGGTTCGCGTCCGGAGGCGGCATCTCGGCAGCCTTCGGTTCCGCCGGTACATGGGAAGGATCGGTTAAGCTGGCATAAGTCTCTTCCATCGCGGCCTTCCAGTTCTCCATCGTGGCTTCCCATCCCTTGCTTTTATGGTCGCGGACGATTTTTTTCGCAAGCTCCACCGCGTTCCATAATGTGTTCTTCTGGCCTTTTTTAAACTTGCGTCCCGCCCTGCCGCTCGCTTCGGGTTCGTGTGCGTACACCGTGAAGCTGGTGGTATCCAGCAGGATAATGCGTTCGCGCCCCTCGTCTTTTTTTATCAATTTCGCTAAAGTAACTTCCATCGTCCTGTCCTCCTTATGCTGCTTTCCCGCCGATCCACCGCTGAATCACTCCAGCGACGACATCGCGGTCTTCTTTCGAGAGTTTGTTTAAAATGGTAACCTCAGCCGCGTTTTTCATATCCCCGTATCTCATTATTTTTTCCGCCCACTGTAAGCATTTGCGGGGACTGAAGGTCGTGGTAACCGCATCCTTAAAAAAGGCGTCCCGTATCTCCGCCGCGATGTTTACTATCATGTGGGCGATGCCGTTCGGGAGTTCGCTCACGCGGCTTTTCAGGATTTTAACCTCAAGCTCTTTTTCGGGGTAGCCGACTTGGTACACGAAGTCCCATCTGTCTAAAAACGCCTCGTTCATGGCGTTTGTGCCTTGATACAGGGTACGGTCTTCCATGTTAGCCCCGATGGTGTTGGCTGTGCCGAAGATTCTGAAGCCTTTTTCCCCGTACACGACCTCGCCGTTTTTTTCGCTCAATACCAGCCGTCCGCCCTCTTCCAGTAAGCCGTGCAGCACCGCCAGTATTTCGGGCTCCGCGAAGTCCACCTCGTCCATAATCAGCCAAGCTCCATTTTTAAGAGCCTGTACCGCTATGCCGTCAATCCATACGACCTCGCTGCCCTTTACAATCCATTGCCCTATCAGGTCGCTCACCGTGGTGTGGCCGTGCAGGTTCACCCTGCGAACCTCTTGGTTCCTGTGCGCGGCTATCTGCTCGATGGCCGATGTTTTGCCGACACCGCAGTGCCCTACCAGAAGGACGCGGTCGTTATGGTCAATCGCCTCCTCTAATAGGGGCATCCATGTATGGTCTACATACCCCTCAATTTTTTCCGGTATCATATTGCCTTCCATGTCCTGTCCTCCTTTAAAATCGTATTGGGCTTATCGCCCTCTTATATAAAATAATAGCATATATTTTTAAATAGTCAATACCCTTTCACGACTTTTTTCGCTTTTCTGCGATTATTTTAAAGGAGCTTCCGCGTTATCTTGCGCCCATGTAGGGCATACCATTCCTTCTGGTATGCTTTTCGCCGCCTTAGCCGGAGAATGGCAGCCCGCGCAAGTAGGGGCTTCCTCTACTGGAATCACCATGTAAAGCCTTCCATCGGCTTTTATCCAGCCCTTGTCCAGCTTTTCCTTCACGACTATCCACGATGTGGCGGAAGGGTCTTTGGCAGCCGCTTTTTTAAAGGAATTGCTTATCATATTAACCGCCTTCGCGCCCACCGCCACAATTATTACAATACACAGCACCACTTACCACCATCCTCAGCTTATCATCGAGCTTATCATCGTTCACGGTCGTTCTCCTTTAATAGTCTACCGGTTTTTCATCGTCACTATCGTCACTCTCGTCCGTCTTTTTACCCTCCTCATCCTTTTTCCGCCTCAAGAATATCAGGAGTTCCTTCGCGGTAAGCGGCCCGGTCGTGCTTATCGGCCCTTCGCCATATAACTTTGCCCGAACATCCTGCGCGGGAGCGTTTACCACCTGCTCCAGCAGGTTAATCAACAAGCCGCTATCCGCTCCAGCGGGCTCATACTTGACACCGGTAATCCGCTCAATCTTCTCCAGCCATCCACCCACCTTTTTCTCGACTGTCGCGTCCGGCTCATTATTGGTAAGGAAGTCAAGGCTCACCAGTTCAAGACACCGGCTCGGAGACACGCTGCCGCTCATGGTAGCCGCCAGTTCCAAAGCCTTTTCGATAGTCTCCCATTGAGCCTCGCTGAACCCGAATGTTTTACGGATAGAGATTGTCTCGCTGCCGCTCCGAATATCCTTCGCCTTCTTTACCTCAGCGGTAAATTCTGTGGCATTCATTTCTTCGGCTTTTTCCAGCCACTCGTCCAGATCGGTCTCGTCGGCCACCTGTATCAAGTCCTTCGCCTTAGTATTATAGGACGCGGCAGGACAGCAGAACATTCCGCTTTGAGTGCCTATATGGTAGACAGTATCATTTGGCCATTCCAGCTTATGGTGGCTCCTTACAGGCACCCCATATCCTGTTGGCAATACAATATATTCTCGTGTCGGCCTTTTTACGGTAACAGGCAGGCCGAATAATTTTTCGGCATCTCCACTGCTTATTGTAACCGCCCACATGGGCAAGCGATTTTTACTTTTTTGCCTTACTTGCGACAACCCCGGCAGGATACCTAACGTCATAGTCAACAGACGTACTTTACACGCCAGTTGATAAGAAGTTGTAGTTACCAACCAGTATCCTTTTTTTGAGGCACTTCCATCTCCTTGCCACAACGCCCGTAAAAATTCCGTTCGACACTCTCTAGACACCCCGAAAAATTCATCGGGAAAAGTTTTATTCGCACTGCCCTTTCCAAACCAGTTGTCGAAAGTCCTGTGTAACTGTAATGTCCTGTTTTTGCCCTGAAAACCGCCCGAAATAGACACCCTGTAACTCGGCTCCCTGCTATCGTAAGTTTTTACAGAATAATCGGGGTATAACTTTTCGGCAATGTCCCTCAATCTATCCCGGACGGCGCGTCCTGCCCGACCAAACGTTATTCTTATCTGTCCTTCTGGAATTGTAAATCCCTCGGCCACATACCATCCCGCAAGCTCAAAAAATTCCATAGGCATATCTCTGAAACGTCCCGCCGATACATCCGTGCGCGGAAATGGTACGAGCAGTAAATCCCCTTTATCTATGTCCCACGCTTTGACCCGCTTTACATTAGCTCTAAACCCTGTTTTTCTGCGCCTTCCATTTATAAGCTCTCTCTGTCCATTTATAAGCTCTCTCTGTCCATTCTTAATTATAGGAAAAGAATGGTCAAAAGAGGCTCTTATAGCACCGATTTTTGCGGCTTGTATCTCAAATATAAATCCTCCTGCCCGGTGCTTTCCGTGCTCTGTTACCTGTGTCCACGATCCATCCGCATCTAGAACAATATCCCCTTCAACCGCGTCTTGGATAGCCTTTCGGCCTGTTTTACATTCAATGACCTGTTCTCCGGCAAGGCACCAGCCGATGCCCCTGATTTTATCCCTGTACTCCGGCGGATACCGGTATTCCAGCGCATACCAGATGCTCATAAGGTACTCGGCCTTCCTTATGCTGTAACCGACTTCGCCCTCAACATATTCCTTGAATGTCTCCCACCCGAAGTCCATGTAAGCCTTGCTCGCGGCTATCTTATACAGAACGCCGCCAAGCTCATCATACGAATCATCGACCACCTTGACCAGAGCCTTCGCCCTGTCCCGTAAAAAATCCGCGTCTTCCTTGTCCAACGTGATTGCGGTGGCCTCAACGCTCTTCCGAACATCTTCCATCATCTTCGCGGAAGGAGCCTTATCCAGCCCCGCCCCAAGTTTTTCTACCTCTGCCATACCAGCCTCCTTAAAAAATGTTTAGCTAATACAATAGCATATATTTTTAATTTAGTCAAGTCCCCATCGCTCTTTATCCGCTTTTTTTACTTTACCCTGCCGGTGGGTCATTCGGTGAATACCTTCCAGTGCTTTAATCTGCATTGGGGTCATGGCCGCCGCCTCCGCCTCGATGTCCAACTGGACGCAGCCCGCGACGGTTCGGGCGATAATCCACGCATCCTGCTCGTGGGTTGTCGAGAACTTTCGCCCTGCCTGCTCCAGTAACCGGGTAACTTCCGGCTTCTTCTGGATACCTTTGCCCAACACAAATGCCCGCGCCGCGCTCACCGGCACCATATAACAAACCTGCTGCCGACCTGTCCACAGCATGTGCTTGATAATCCCGACAAGCTCCCCAAGCTGTGGGAGACTGCCGTGTTGACGGAAAGCGTAGCCCTCGATCCCTACCCACCGGATATCATACCGCTCAACCACATTCCAAATCTCGTTGGCGATGGTAAGCAGGCGCGTCATTTTATCAAGCTCTCCGCCTTTCGCTATGGTGTAGCCCATTGTGCCTGTAATTATCTCGCCATCCTTTAAGACACACCAGCCCGCCTCTGTAAGGCCGGGGTCAATCCCCAAGACTTGGGAAATCGGCGAGTCCAATATCTTCTGGTAAAACAGTGGCAGCCTTTCCAAAGCACACCTCCTTGAAAAAACAGGTTCCAGCCCGCTTGGTTTTATCTGTTGGGCATACCCCCTTTGCCCACCGGCCTTCGCTCTTAGCCTGTGCAAGCTCTCCTAAATCCCTGCGCACCGCCTTCATGACTTTCGGGTCGTGGGTAACCAGAAATTCCTTTAAAGGCGGGTCATTTTCCTCTTTCGAGACGTACAGAATCACACAAGAGCGCAGTTTTGCCATGTGCATGTAAATATTCACTTGATACACATGGGAGGGGTAGGGCTCCTCCAGCCTGCGGAATCCATCGCGGTAAATGGTCTTAATCTCCAGCCCTACGTCCTCGTCCGGCAGCGGCCCCCGCCCTACCAGCACTCCATCCATACTGCCCACGATATTAAGCTCGTTATCCACAAGCTCGATCTCCATGTAATCGCGGCCCATGTTTTTACGGCCTTCCTCTCCCTGTCCGCATCCGGCCTTCGCCTTCGGGCATGGCGCACCCCATAAGTCCACACCCTCAATCGTCTTTCCGCACGCCCTGCATCGCCAGTGTCCGTAAAGGCCGCCGATTTGCTTCAGCCAGTAATCCCGAACGATAATATTCATGGCATGACCAATATCAAATGTAACGCGCCGCGCCGCCTCGACCTGTTCGGTAAATTTCATGCCTTTTTCTTGGCAGACCTCTATAAACTGCGCCTCTCGCGGGCACATATTATAAAGGCCGGAAGCATGGTACATGCCCGGCGTCCACCTTTTTTCCCGCACAGCCCCTAAAAACTCCAGCAGTTGCGGAGCTATCACCGTGCTTGGCATAACCTTCGGGGTAGTGTCCACCGGAGGTCGCAATTTATCCAATAGATTTTTCATCGAGTAACTCCAGTAATGTTTCAAGGGGTATCATCGCCCAATCCTTCGGCACCGGTCTCGGCATATTATCAAACCGGACTGTTAATACCGGAGTCTGGTTAATACCGGCCTCTTGGTCTATCTTTTCCAGCCATTCCTGCTTTATGGACAGGCTTTTTTTCGCCGTAGCCTTGGCCTCTATCCTTGCCCTGTATTTGTCGGCTATTATATCGCTTTTAAAGCCCTGAAAGGCTCCGGATGCTGGTGTCCTAAAGCCGCCGGTCTTCTTCGCCACGTCGCGCTCGTGGCGGCCAAACAGGGTAGCTTTACTCCTGCCCCTCGGCTTCGGTATCTTCGGTCGTTCCGGCATTGCCACTGGTCATTACCCCCATCAGTATTTTTTTAATATCGTCAAACTTATCTCCGCGCTCTTGCCAATAAATGTTAATGTCCTCAAGCGTTTTATGCTTTGCCTCATCCCCATAAACAGTCCAGCCGCCCTTCCCTTTTATAATAAGCCCCCACCGCTTGGCCAACTTAGCCACTGGTGCTATCTCCGGCATTTCCCCGATCTTGTAACCCTCATAATCGGCTATCTGTAACTCGAACTGCCCTTCGTGATATGGGGTAAAGGTCTTATTTTTCTCAATGACGAAATCCGTAACCGCCCGAATGGGAATCTTACCTTTCGGGGCATAAACAGGAGGTCGCCTCTTGAATTTAGCCCGTACCGATGGCAGGAACTTCTGGCCTTCACCTCCCGGCAGGACTTCAGGGTTCCCATACATAACTCCGACCTTGAGCCTTATCTGGTTAATCAGCACCACGGTCGGCATAATTCCGAACTGGGCTTTTGCGTCCGCTATGGCTACTCCCCACTTTCGGAATAGCCGATTCAGAGCCCGCGCAAGCAGGGCGACCAAATCATCCTCTGCCGAAGCCTCAATTTCCTTTGACGTAGTCAAGGCCGCAATGGAGTCCAGAACTATCAAGTCGCAATGCCCGCTCCTTATAGCCTCTTCGCCCACGTCAATAACCTGTTCGGCATACCTGTCCTGCACCACGAAAAGCCGCTTGTTATCCACGCCATTCCGCTCCGCCCACCGGTAATCATAAACACCTTCCGCGTCTATCCACGCCACGGTCATTGGAAACGCACCGCCCTTACACGCGCAATCACTTGCGGGCAACCTGCATGTGCGACACGTTCTGTGCGCCGAAGCCGCTGTTTTAAGGGCGATCACGGATTTGCCGGAGCTTTCATGCCCGTAAAGCAAAGTAAACCGGCCCATCGGTATTCCACCGCCGAGAGCGGCATCCAACACAAAAGAGCCGGTTGAAAGGCGGGGAATATCACGATAGGCAGCGGTCATTTTATCCGCCCGAACTGCCGTGTTCTCCCCGTATGTTTTGCACGTTTTATTGAAAATGTTTTGAAGCCCTGCAAGAGCTTCGTCCAGCTTAGGAGCCGCCATCGCGCTTCTCCCGAACCTCCTCTATTTCCTTGAGGAGCCGCGCCTCGACAACCCTGTTACACCACTCCAGCCCCGCCGGAATTTCCTCACAGTAAACAGGCCGAGTCACCGACACGTCCACCCGCGCCGATTCGTAGTTGCCGAGATTCACGGTAATGCCCTTTTTAATCCCCACATAAGCAGGTTCCACCGCAAATGTTCCAACGTCAAGGAACTCCTCTTTTTCAGTTTCACCCTCATTTTTAATGCTGGTGCTAACCGAAACTGTGGCAGGGCCTCCATCGCCGGGCTTCTTTACTTTTTCCTGTTTTTCTTTCGCCACTTTCATCCTCCTCGTATGCCGTTTGGCATTTTATCAAATTCAGCTTTTACAAGCTGCGGGAACGCCGAACTTTTCCATTGGACGTTCCCCTGTTGAGTAAGCGAGACCTTGCGAGCGGTAAGAATAACGTCCACTTGGTCTTCCGTCCACAGCCGGTTCTCGCCATCATCCCGGTAAGTCGCCTCCGGTATGATGCCGCGAGCCAGCCACACACGCAGTGTCCCTATTTTAATGCCAAGCATTTTCGCAAGGGTTCCATTGCTGTAAACCTTGACCTGCCGACCATTTATGGAAATATACTTTATCGGCATCGGGCCTCCAGCGCGTCCCCCGCTTGTTGCCGTTTTCGGCTTGGTACGCTCTCGCCACTTGCGTCCCGCCTCAAGCATGCGCTCTCGGTAAGCCTTATCTTCCCGATAACGCCTGCGCCGCTCGGAATTAAGCCGCTCTTTATTCTCATCGTACCACTTTTTCCATCCCACAGAATCACCTCCTGACTATTAGAATAGCATATATATTTAAAAATGTCAAGTCCCTTGCCCTGTTTTTTGCAATTTGGCATAAATAAGTTTCCTGTTAAGCTGCCAGTCTTCGCAAACCGGAAGTTCGGTATCCAGTATATCGGTAACCACAGGCTCCTTTTTCTCCGCATAATCCCTCAGAATCCTTCCCACTGGTTGCTCCACGTCCACCGCCGGAGTCGCCATGAGCAGGGTATCCAGCCTCGGAATATCCAGCCCTTCTTTCGCCATCTGGTATGTCGCCAGCACAATGTGCGCCTCATTCTCGCTAAACTCCATCATGGTCGCGCTTTCCCCGCCGATGTATCGCCCGACCTTGAGCCAGTCATGCGCCGCCAGCATTTGCTCCAGAATTCCGACCTGCTCGCGCCGCTCCGTCAACACCAGCACGCTCCGGCCTGCCTTTGCCGCGTTTACAAGCTCTCCGGCGATCATGCGGTTCCTGCTTTCGCGCTTGGCTATGTCGGTAATCAAAGCAGACCTGCGCTTCTTGTTATACTCCCACAGGCCGGTATTTTTATTCTTGGAGCCATACTTTCGCAGGGTATAAGGGCCGTTAAACCGGATATAACGAATCTTCGGAGCCAGATACCGGACACCAGACTCGGCGAGAATCGGCCCAATGTGGGCATAAAGCAGGGGCATCATTCCATCCTTCCGGCGAGGGGTAGCCGTAACCCCCACCCTGTACGTTGAAGGAAACATGGTTATCACCTTCTGCCACTCCGCCGCGCCGTACCGGTGACAATTATGGGCAACTACGCCATTCCCTACAAAGTTATGATTCCCCTCAACTGTCAAATCATAAACGTCCCTGCATCCTGCAGGGGTAATGGATTGAATCTGTTTTATACCGCATTTCGGGGATGATAAAAAGGGCGATTTTTCCGATGAAAATGGCGGACATTCCGGTTCGCATGCTAATATTCCAATGCCTTCCCGTCCAGCGGACTTCGGAAATAATGCCTTTTTCCTCCAGCCACGCCCTAATAAGCTGATTTTCTTGTTTTGAATACCCCTCAGTATGTAAAGTAACTTGCCCATTTTGAGCGGAGCCATCGTCCATAAACCACCAAGCCATTCCTTCATCTGATATATTATTGAGCCATTGTTCAGTAACCCGCTTTTTCCCTGTTTTTCTGCAAATTTCCCAAATTTCTTCCAGAACTGGTTGCGTTGCAGATACCGCCCGTATAAGCGGCCCTCCCCACCCCCCATTTTCCACCTGTTTAACTTTGAAAGCAAGGCATGATAATTTCTTTGCCTTATAAAATACCCAAGCCGCCTGTCGGATACTGTGCTGAAACAGTAATCGAGGCCCCCGCGCTGTCCTGTGGGGTCTATTAATACACCCATCTCCCAACAAGGTACCGAGAATAAGCCCTTTAATGCCCTTAATATCTTTGCACTCAATGACACCTCGCCGGTTATGCCCCAATTTATATTCAGGCCAGTCAATCTTTTTACACCGCTTCTTTTTATAATATTCCCAATCCAATTCAATACGCTCGCCGCACCCGCATTTACAATATGGGGCAGTTGCTTTCCATATTTCAATCCTTTCCACCCAGTCAACCCTTCTCCGTAAATCTCTCGTGTGTCCCTGTAACCGCCTTCGCTCCCTACCCCGCGCATCAAATTTGAACAGTGTTTTTCCACATCCGCAGGCGCACTCAATAAGAACATTTTCGGCTTTAGCTCTCGCGCCTCTCGCCATCCATCTACTGTCAACACTCGATGCTCCGGCGTACATATCACGCTCGTCCCGTCCGTAAACTGGATTTTCAGGGTCTGCCGCTTTCCTCTCGGTAACCATGCCAATATTCTCCTATACTCAAAGGTAGATCGTGTTTCATTGAATGATAGCACTAAAGAGGCTTTTTCGCAACTAGCTATTGGCATACTCCCTTGTTCGGTTATAACCCTCGTATCCCCTGCCACGCACTCGTCAAAGATAACAGTCCCGAACTCCCTGAATAACTGCTCCGGATAGGCTTCCCTCCCCCGCTCGACCAGCGATTGAATCATGGCCACCGCGACCTTAACATCGCTTCCCCACTCGCACCTGTCCTGCTGGATAAGCCCTATTTCCTCCCGCGCAAGCCCGCAAAAGCTCTGAAAAGTTTCAACCCACTGGTTGTATAAAAATTCTTTATGCACCAGAACGACCGGTTTCCTGCCAAGTTTCGCCGCAATATCCGCTCCCACTACTGTTTTACCGAAGCCCGGCGGAGCGCAAAGGATGCCTCCATGACACCCGCTGCCTATTCCTTCATGAAGCTCCCGCAGGAAACTGTCCCGCACCTTGACCTGCGCCCCCCTGTGCTTCCACGCGCTTGCCTTTAGCTCGTCAAAGGTAAATCCAGCCGCCGCCCCAATAACCGTCTTATCCTGCACCCTATCCTTCGTGGTGTTCGCCAGTAAATCATATCCGAACACGCGGGGCAGACACAAATAGCCGTTCTCCTCCTGCCATCCGTAGACCTCGGTTTGCTCTTGGGTCATGTAATCGGTAATGGTGAACGTAAGACGGGGTTTGATTATGCTTTCGATAAACCAGCCTTTCGGTCGCCGCAAGCGCAGCCATTCGGCCATCTTGTTATCAGTCGCTCCTTCCAGCCCGCGCCGCGCAAGCTCTGCATCGCGCCCGACCAGTCCCCCGTAGCCTTTTCTTATGCTTTTGCCTCTTTCCATGTCACTCCATGCCCTACATCCGCAATCAGGGGCAATTTCAAGGTAACGCATGTCTCCATAATACCCTTTAATTCCCTTGCCACTATCTCCGCTTTGTCCTCCGGGCACTCCACCAGAATTTCATCATGCACCTGTAAAATCTGTCTCGCGCCCCATTTGGATTGTTTTTTAAAGAAATTGCGCTGTGCAATCTTGACCATATCCGCCGCGCTGTTATGCACTACCAGCCCATTTGCCATAAATCTGCTCGTAGGACTGTTTAAGGCATCATACATCCGTATTTTCTCGCCTGTAAAAATCACCCTTTTAACCCTGTTACAATTTCCTTGTATATTTCCATATTTAGCTAGACCGGACTGCCCTTGTACTGCCATCCTATTTTTCGAAGGGTTCAAAAATCCAATCCTTTTTATAAAATCAAGATTGAATTTTGTGGATACCTGCACCACTGTCCTGTCATCTGGATAGTGTCGGACGCGGGAGCGAATCCCGAAAAGTAACAACGCCTGCTGCACGTCCCTTGCCCACTTTTCTTTATATTTATGCTTTCCAAAAACCAGAGTAATAGCCTTTCCCGATACCCCCCCATCACCATCAAAAAGTCCTCTTAAATAGCCGGAAATAGCCTCATAAGATGTTAAAACATTCCACGGAATCCCCCTCTTAACCCCCAATAACAAAGCATCTCGCGCCAGCATAGCGGAATCTACATACAGCCAGTAAATATTCTGTTTTCCCTTCCTTTTATGTGTCCACTCTCTGACTTTTCCGAATGGTGTCAGGGCTTTTTTTAGCTTGTTTAAAAGTCCTCTCTCATGCTCCGCTACCAGCCAGCCGACCGCTTTTTCGGGGGAAATTGTACCATCCGAAGCCAACCTGCCCAAAAGCATCCCTAAAGTAACATCGTCTTTAATTAAAGAAAAAGAAAGCTGTTTATCGTTTGCTACCCCTTTAATCGCTTTCCAATGTGTTTTTCGCGGGTTTATAGGCCACCTTTTTTCAAATTTAAAACCAACCTCCACGCCATTGCCCGTTAAAAGCCTCTCTACCGCCTTAAACTCTTTTGGAGTTTTCCACAATTTATGCCCCGCCTCATTTACAGTTAAAAAACAATGGTCTGGACTACAGATTATTTTATTCCCATCGTAAAAATCCACGATTACCTTATCCTTTAGGCCAGAATCTACTACCTCCACAGGCACATACTTGTTTCCATCCCACAATTCAATATTTTTTCCCGCCTGCCTTTCCATGCAAGTCATACCTATACCCCTTGCAAAAATACGAGTATCGCCCCCCAAACATCCCTGAATTATACTGTTAATGGCCTGCCGCTGCTCCGCCCATTTTCGCTTTCCTTTTAACTTGAGCCAGTCGGGGAACCTGCGCCTCCGGCCTGTAACCGTGGAAACATACTGCTGCTTATCGAGAATCATCGCCACCCGATCATGGAACCTTTTTACTCCTTTGTAAGCGGTAAAATAGCGGTTCCGCATCTCCACAGCCTTCTCATCCGTCACATCCGGCGGTTGGCGACTCTTGAGCCTGTAAGTGTTTAACTGGCGAGCCAGCGTCGGCCCGCTCATCCCGTAAATGAGCCCGAAGTTTACTGTTTTACCCTGCTGTCTGGTACACCCACAAAAGTCCCCTGTCCGCTGGTGTACGTCCTCACCCTTGAGATAGGCTTCCATCAGCAGCGGGTCTTGCGACCAGTGCGCCATCAGTCGTAGCTCCAACTGGCTGAAATCCGCGCACACAAACTTATGCCCCTGCTTGGCCTTAAACAGTACCCGCAAAAGCTCGCGCTCAATATTCTGCATATTAGGGTCTTTACTCGCGAGCCGCCCGCTAACTGTCCCTGTGTGCAGGAAGGTAGAGCGTATCCGACCATCGTTTACCGCCGCCCACTCCTTCAACGGCAGCAGGAAACTGTTAATCATGTGGCTCTTACCGCGCCACTCAATAATCTCCCAAAATAAAGGGTCGTCAAACTGAAAAGCCAGCAGAACGTTCGCCGCCGTAGACCACTCGCCGGACGCGGTCTGCTTCATCCAATCCTTCGGCTTAAATTTAAGGTCGTCAAAAAGTATCTTGCTCAACTGCTGCGTCGAGCCTATATTAAACGCTTTCCCCGCCTTTTTATAAATCTCTGTCTCGTGTGCCTTGATTTGGGCCTGAAGGTCGTCAATCATGGCATCCGCCGCCGGAACGTCCAGCATAACACCCGCAAGCTCCATATCGGCAAGCACCCAAACATACTCCATTTCAAGGGTATTAAAAACTTTCCACAGCTTTTGCTCAACCAGCGCAGGGTAGTATTTATCCCATAACAGGAGAGGAGCCCGCACGTCCTCGCAGGCATATTCCAGCATTTTTTCGCTGCTGTCCTCAAAAAGATTCCCCGCGCTCGCCTTTTCATACCCCACCATATTAAGGTCAAGATGGTCTTTCGCGCAGGGCTTCAGGCCATGTCGCTTCCGGTTCTCGTCCAGCAGCCAGTCCGCTATCATGGTATCCCGCAACACCCACCCGATGTTAATCCCCTCAAACCCATGCTCCAGTTTTAACCGCTTGTTATGAATAACCAGACACTCAATATCAAACTTTAAATTATGCCCCACAACCGCCCTGTCGCAGGCGAATACCTCTTTAAGGGTAGTCATAGCCTCCAGCAGGGAAAAAGGCCCGTGTGCGGGTTTTAGGGCTACATAATACTGGTCTTCCTCTACCCCGAAGGCGAAGCTTGCAAGCTCGTTCCTGAAGGGGTCGAGTTTAGCCGCCTTATTAGGCCCCTCGCACTCCACGTCGAAGCTAAAAATATCGGCTTTAAGGAGCCGCTCCTTTAACTGGAGCAGCCCCTCTGCCGTTGTTACGTTATGTTTCATGCGTTCAGTAGTTTTGCTACCTCAGAGAGCAGCGACTTGTCTATCGCAATGAACTGCATCGCCGGTTCGCTCTGTACGTTAATGGTAAGCACTTTATGCTTCGTTAGAGCCTCAACCACCGTTCGCATATCCTTGACGTTGATATAACCCTCACTCAACGCGCCACCAATTGATTTAACGGGAACTCGCGCTCCACCAATTCCGGTCGGCGGAGTTATTTCTGTGCGACTGTAGTCTTTGGTTTTTCCATTTTCTTCCATTGGATACATCCTTTCAGTAATCCACTTGTCCGGAATCGCCTGCCCCGGCATCGCCACTGCCTTTACCCTCTTTATCCCAAGGGTCTCCCTCGCCGACTCCGAGAGCCGCCATATCGCGCTCGACCTCAAACGCTTCCAGCGGCTTGAACATTTTCATAAAATCGAAGGGCTCCACATCCTTGAGCGTCGCTATATCGAATTTACCTTCGAAATCGAAGCTGCCGCCCACGCGAGCGGTCTTTTCGTCCGCCCTGTAAGCCTCATACTTGAGCCCCTTCAGACTGCCCCGCTTTTCCTGCTGGTCTCGCAACCACTTGAGCGTCCTGCTCTTGGCCGCGAATATCCGCTTGGAACCGGTGGCATGCTCGACCCCGTTTTTATCGGTATAAGGAGTCAAATCCTGAATGGTAATCATGCCGACATAATAGGGCTTGTTCCCTATTTTGCACAGCGGGCAACCCTGCCGAAGACAGGTAAAATAATTGCCCCAAGAGCCATTCGCGTAAAGATGATGCTCGTAGAAGCAGAGCGGTTCAGACTCAAGAAAAACTATCATCCTTTTTTCGCCTTCCTTGAGCCAGAAGCGAGGCTGGAATTTACCCTTTTCCTTATCCATCGCCTCATCCAAGCCGTTGTAACCGGTATCAAACCAGTCTTTTCCCTTGCCATTTCCCATCGTGTACCTCCTTGACCTTTCGGTCGTAAAATTTAGACCTTACGGTCTTTAATACTCGCCGGGTATCGGGAGCGCACCTGCGGGCCACCCCGTCCCTTAACACCCGGCGACCTACTCATTTGCACGACGAGGACTGGACAGGTACTTTCCGTGCAGGCCGGTGCCGCCTGTATAGAATAATAACTCATATTTTCTTAAATGTCAAGCCCCCTCCTGAAATAAATTCATCTGTTTATCAAGAAAATCGCCCTGCTTGAATGCCTCATCATAAAACACCTTGCGGTCAACACTATTCCCGTTCGGATGCACAAATTCCTCCCCCCTGCAAGCCTCTTCATAATCATCGTGGCTGCTTCCACAATCCATGCACTCCCAATGGTGGACGTGTTTACATTCCAGCTTAAAATATTCCCCGCCGTATGTCCATGCGGCCACCTCCATATCTGTCTCACCGCAATCGGGACAGTCCACCATCCCTTCAAGCTCCGAAATAATGGCCTGTATGTCCTTCGGAATATCGCCATTATCCTGCGGTCTTTTTATGGTGCCCTTTTCAATCAATCGCCATCTTTCCTTGTCCATGTCCTTCCTCCTTTGCTTTAAGCGTCCAGTAATTTACTCGATGCTTCGCCACTTCGAGATATTTTATGTATTTTTCCAGCCCGATATAATTCACGCCCTCCAGCACCGCCGCTATAAGCGTAGTGCCTGTCCCTGTAAAAGGGTCTATAACCAGTCCCCCCGGCGGGGTAATCATCCGCACCAGATACCGCATAAGCTCGATGGGCTTCACTGTGGGATGCGGGTTCCGCAGACACCGCTCCTCCCTACCGCCCACCATGTGGGTCTCGCTTTTAAGATTTTTACATACTGTGCAGGGAAGATTCCCAATCAGCCCTGCCTCGCGCTCGTCCCTGCGGGCTTTCGGGATATAAAAGTACCGGCTTCGCTCGCCGATTAAACCGATGGGACAGTCAGGATGGCACACCCAGTCTTCAACCATCTCCATGCCATCCTCATCCGCAAATCCCTTCACCGGCACGTCGCCCAGCGGATTTTCCTTCCTATCCGAATCGCCGAGACTGAAAGATGTGCCCCCGCGCCCTGTAGGATAACCCTTATGCCCCGGTATTTTCTTGGTGCCCTGATATTTACATTCGGGATGGTGCGCCATTATCACGTTTGAAGGCCACCGGCCTAAATCTGCGGACTTGTCCAGCGTATAAATCAACCGACCTTCCGGCTTGTTTACATGCCTGTCTCCAAGCATCGCCCCGTGCGCCATTAACCCCTCCATCTCGCTGCGGGCATAGCTCGCCACCGTATGCTTGGCAATATCCCTATCTTCCTCATTCGCCCACGGAACCCTGCAGCCGTCCACGTTTATGCCCCCCGTGCCCCATACTATCACGTTCAGGAATAGCGGCCCCGACAAAGGCTTCCGCGCCAGCGTTATAGGAGTAACCTTAATGGGTCTTGCATCTCGAAGCGTGATAACATTCCGACCCGCAATAGATTCGCTTTGGATTGTTACTTCTAAATTCTGCCCCGCAAAATTTACAAGTGTGGTGAGTATGCTTCCCGCGATTTTTTCTATAACACTCGCGTCCGCAAAAAGTCTCTGGATGTTTGGAAACTTCAAGCCTTTTCCGTTGAAATACTTTTCCGCATTCAACGCATTTGCACTCGACCCATTTGCTGGGGACTCTTCGGCAAGGATGATACCGCGATATATGGTCTCCCGGAGACAGTAGCTCAAGGTTCTCAACTCTGTTATCAGCCCTATCTCCGTTAATATGGTGGACTTCCTCAAATCGTGATAAAGAGCGGCCAAGATACCGTTCCATAACGAGACGATGTTCAAGCCTATTGATGCCCCCTCCTGTAACCTGAATATATCCATCTTTTCGGACTTTATGGGTAACCCTTCCAAAAATTTTTCGACGGCACTCCATAGAGCAAAATCTGACCCTGCTTCTTCGCAATCTGTTTGGCTTGACTTTAAAATTTTGTCCACAAATTTCGCATGTAACAACAGGCATAATAGCGCCTCCATGAGATACGTTATATGTGCTATTATAGCATAAGGGGGAACAACTGTCAAGCCTTTAGTAGCCCATGTTATTGGCTCAACTGCGGGCTTCAACTGTGTGCCCCAACCATCCCACCGCGCCGCTAAGTCCGTGCCGGCCGCCGTAACGTCAAGCTCGACCTGTGGCCTGTCCCCGCTGAACAATGTCCCTTTTTCGCTTTTTCCGAACGCAGTTCCAGCCACTTTGCGCTCCGCGCCCAGTCCCTTATCAATGGCCTTGCCTATATCTTCGCTCTTGGGATACCCCTCGCCGTAAACCCACACCAGCATATCCCGCACCTCAAATCCGGCCTCCCGTATCCGCCCCATAACTAAATCCGTCGTCCTCGCCCCGCTGAAGGCCATCAGGTGCGCTCCCGGCTTCAACACCCGGTAAACCTCTCGCCAAATATCCACCGCCGGACAGTCGTCATCCCACACCTTGTTGGTTATGGAAAAGCCGTAAGGCGGGTCGCACACGCAGGCATCCACCGAGTTCGATGGTATTTCCGCCAGTTTCAGCTTGCTATCGCCGAGAATTATCTTGTTCAAGTCCATAAATACAATCCACCGTATCTGGCTCCAGAGACTCGCCACTTAACCATAAGGTTGCCACGCCGTGTTTGCAATTGTTACACCGCGTCCAACCAGTCACGCCGTATTGCGGACACTCGACCTTACCCCCTTTAATCTTTCGGGCTACACCAGCCGCCGGAGTTAAGTCTTGTTCAGTATCAGACATTGGCACCTCTCAAAGAAAATTAGCGGTATTCCGCCCCCGCACCGTAAATGCTTGACCAAGCTTCTGCCCCTGCAGTAAAGCCGGACAGGGCTTCTCAGCTTATTTGCCCTTCTTTTTGCCACATCCACGCAGCCCTGCGAGGGCAGTGTAGCCGTACACCGCACCGCCGGAGGCTGTGGAAACTGGCACCGCTTGATAAAATCAATCACAAACTCATCATCCGTCTTATGCTCACTCGGCATCCCGAAAAAGGCTTCCATCGTTTGCATCCAATGTTTGCTCCCAAGATAGGGCAATGCCTTGTCTGCCTTTATAATGCTTTTACAGTCCACTGTCAAAATAGCGGTATTATCAAGTTGGATTTTTACTGTATAGCCATTTCCCACATGGTTGATATTATAAATTCTGCCAAGCATCCCGGCGCACTTTCCCTCTGTTATCTTAACCCTGTCCCCTATTTTCCAGACTTCACGCTCCATCTTGAACCTCGGCTACCACATTCTCCAATCTTCGCTTTAATTTCGCCCCCTCGCCGGACAGTTTATCCAGCGGGATCGGCATAACCGAATCCCATGCAAGGGCAAAATATTCTGACATTGCCTTCCGCGCTTCCTGCGGGGTAGCTCCGCGTCCTAATATCGGCCAGTCCGCCATCTGGCACACCCATTGACCGGCCTCACGCTTAAACTCCAGCAGGATGGCCTGTTTAAATACCCATAAGCGGCTTTTATGCCGCAGGGCCACTATTTTCTTATCCTGCTCCACCTTTGATTTATTTTACCGGGCGGCATGGTTACCTATTTCAGAAGGCTTTCACTCCAATCAATGTTACTTCATCCCGTATCACCGGGGTAGCCTCGCATTGAAATTCAGTGAATCGGGCCGCGACCATACCTTGTTTATTCCTGTAGGAACCCGGTTTATACTCTGCGCAATCACTTGCGCTTTACAGTTCGGTCTCCACCAGCCCCTCAAGGCTCTTTAACACCGCCTCAATGGGGAGGTTAAGGCAGGCGAAGTCTTCGCCGCGCCGTAAGTTCACCGGCATCCGAGGCCCCTCATAGCTGAAGGTGCCGTCCATCTCAAGTTCCATATAGCTTATTGTCCACTCCATTTTCCTGTCCTCCTTTATCCTTTTACTATTATTATAGCATATATATTTAAAATGTCAATACCTCTGGCCGGAAAAAGTGCGCTTTTTCCAATATTTCTCGCGCCTCTTCCATCGAACACTCGGCAGGGTCTTTACGGGGGTACAGATATGCCGCTTCTTCCACCGGAATGCGCCTGTAAAGGGCTTTTCCTATGCGCCCCGCTGCTTCCTTACCCGGCCCATCGTTATCAAGGAATAACACCACTGGGCAGCCCCATTCAACCAGTTTTTGCTCCTTCTGCACCGTAAGAGAGGAGCCCATGAGCCCTAAAATATCAAACTCAGGCAGTTTCCACTGCCACAGCTTTAAAACGTCCATAAGCCCCTCAACCAGCACAATCTTAGGCTTTCCTTCTAGTTTCCATTCCCCATAAAAATGAAGCCGCTTTTTCAGCCCAAGCAGTCCCTTATAGCGGGGTCGGGTCTTACTTGGTTTCAAGAGCCTGCCCTCCGCGCCCACGAGCTTGCCGCTTTCGTCCCGCACCGGAAATACCACTCGTCCATCGGACTCGGCGATTCTGATACCCCATTCTTTAGCCGTATCAAAGTAAACCCCCCGGTTCAGGATATAATTCGGCACCGCCTTCCGATAACCGGACAGAATCTCCTCCTCAAGTTCGGGGTCTGTGACTGATGGAGCGGCGACACTGCCCGGCCCCATGCGCTCGTTAAGCTCCACAAACTCCATAAGCTCCGGCAGTGACTTCTTACCGAACCACTCCAGCTTTCGCACCATCGTTCGCAGGTTCCGACCTTTATGCCCGCATGTAAAGCAGTTAAATGGGCTGGCACCCCCTTCCACGGCCTTAATTCCCATCGAGGGATGCCTGTCCTCTCCATCTTCATGCGTCCACCGGGCAAGTGGGCACTCCATCGTGTACTCAGGCTCCGATGCCCGTACCCGCTTCGCACCGATTAACTCTAGGAATGTTTCAATATCCGATGCTTTCATGTTTACCTCAATGTTTCACGTGAAACAATTGGAAAAAAGCCGTTTAAAATCAAGACCTTCCGAGAATAAAACCCGCAATTGCGACAGGCTTTAAACCCACGCGCAGCATATTTTTAATCACCGCGATGGCATCCGTACTTAGACCCGTAGGATCTTCCCGCCAATCATGATTCCGGATCGCCGTACAGGTGTCTGCGCAGGCCCGCGCACCCCACTGGACGTTATGGTTGAGGAAGCCATCTATCCACTCCTCAAGATGCCGGGCGACCCGCTCGGCTGCGACTTTAAGCTTATTTTGTCCCTTCGTGAGACCCACAGTTACATCCTCCTTCCTTCTCGACAAATACGTCCGCCATGCCCAGCGACGCCACACCGTCACCCGCATCCTCCTCCAGCAGGGTAAGGAAGATAAAGAGATAGTTTATCATGTCCACCACCCTGCCTTCCACCGGCTCGCTGCGTACCTCTCTATCGTTGAGCCATGTTAAAAGGGCATCGAAGTGTTTCAGGAAGTAAACCGCCCACACGTCAATCGGGTCAATATTCCGGCCTTCCAGCCGCTTTGCGCCCTCCTTAAAGTTGTTATTCGCGTCCTTACCCTGCGTATAATCATGGCCTTTGGTCTCCAGCAGGGGAACGCACTTCTGCATGAAAGTCTCCTTGATTTTTTCAAGCCGTGTCTTCGCGTCCATGTCTACTCCTTTCCATTAAATTTTCCCGCATAGCCCCAATATGCGCCTTTTGCCCGCAATAGGGGCACCGAATATTCCACCTGTCCGCCCTATGTTCAAACTCAGTCCCGCACGTGCAGGCTATCTTGAGCATATTAACCTGCGGAGTCCAGCGGGCATCCAGTATCTTCATTTGACCCATAATCGGTAACCTCAAATTTGGTATTGGGGCAATAGGCATGTAAAGCCACCGCCACGTTATCCTTGTTTAGCCAGAACTCCTCGTCTGGCCAATCCCATTTTATTTTTATCACTATTTTAGGCATGTTCTCACCTCCTTATGTTTTTCAAATAAGCCCTGCACCGCAAAAAAGGGCATCCATTCACGTCAAACTCTCCGGTAAACTCCAGCGCGGTCTCTATTGGCTTGGGACACTGGCCATTTTTATTGAAAATGCAATCCAGCATCGGGCAACGGGCAGTGGGCCGCCTACTCGTCTCGATTAAAATATCGCTGAAGCACTGTTCGCAATAAGCCGCCCCCTCTACCAGCTTATCCCCGCAGTTGTTACAGTTACCTTCTATTTCTCGCATCGTGTGCCTCCTGTATTCCTATGACATTCTTAACCCAATTTTTAAATCCATCCAGCCCTTTCACGAATATATCTTCCTGCTCAAATATAACCCCCTCAATATACTCCAGCTTTACGTCAAAATATCCGCGAGGATTCGGAGGATGTTTTACCCTCCAGTAAATCAAGCGGTCGCGTTCGTCCCAAAATTCCTCGCAGTCCAGATTCTCCAGCATGTAATCAATGGCTTCCCGTATCTCCGGCTCAATAATCAAGGGGCTCTTCCTCGCCGATTTCAATATCGTCCGGCACCCCTTTTACAAGGCTGTCCCCCTCCCTGCCGACCAGCCCTGTCTCGGTAAAGTCATTATCCATAAAATTCCAGTTTAACAGGAACTCCACAAGCTCGTCCTCCCTGTTTTTAAGCAGCCGAACCAGCATAGTCTTATCCGTCAAGTGGTCTTGATTGCGGAACAGGGCGAGGATAACATCCGCGTTCTGTGGCAGCCTGTCGCTCAACCCGACGTTCTCCATCCCCGCCCGCAGGCTTTTAAGGTTGACCTGCTTATTGAACTGGGCAGTAATCGCCACCGGAACATGCTGCCTGTGCGCCATCAGGGTAATATCATCCGCGATATTCGTAACCCGCTCCCACATTGAAGTGGCCTTTTTCCAATCCATAAACAGGTAAACACCATCCACGAACACAATATCCGGCTTCGTAGCATTCACCACCCGCTCCACGTCCGGCACCGTGCTTACATCCTCTGCACCGATCATGTGTAGTCCGCCCTTACCGGCCAGTAAATCCAGCGCATCCCATAATTTTTTCTCGTCAAAGGCTCCGAGCGTTCCCTTCCTTAGCCTGTGGTGTGGGACACCCGCTAAAATGGCATAAAACCGGCGAATCATGGCTATCTTGCTCATTTCCATCGTCACAATCAGCACTTTTTTACCCATCTGCCATGCCGCCCACGCCAGAAACAGCAGGAAAAAGGTGTTGTGGGCGACCAGACCATTGGCGACAAAATTATGAGTTTCCAACACCGTAAAATCGAACACTCTTCTTTCACCCACATTCTGTACCTTTTCCACCCGATCCCATATTATGTCAGGACTGCTCAACCATTCAAATTCGTGGAGTAGCCCCTTATTAGCTCTTATCAAGCCTTGAAACATTCTCCGGCTAACCCTTCCCGAATTGTGCTTATTCAAAAACTCGCGAGCCCCCCACCGCCGGGGGTTTGTTAGCCCCAAGCACTTTGCGGCCTTTGTAAATAGCCCCTCTCTGTCCGCTGGCCGAACCCCCTTATGTTTGCGGTTTACTTTAGCTATTGTAATGATTCTTTCCCTTATCTCTTTGCTTACTGGAACAGCATCAATATTTGGATTGCAACTGGGATTTAGTTTCGCCAACGCCGTACTTTTCGGGCCGGGAATGTCGGTAAATACAGTTTTAAATGCCTCCCGCGACGTACTGTCAACGATAAACTCCCATGACTTGAATTTCCGGCCATTACAGCGGCTTATTTTCACTCGTTTCCTGCCGCTGATCCCGAAACGCATTAACAGCTTTTGAATATCGTCAATCATTCCCTCCGATCCCAGTCCAATGCCTATGCAGCCGCGCTTATCGATATAACCATCTCCAGCCCATAACACCTCAATAAAGCGGATCAAAGTTTTATATGGAAGCCGGAACACCCCTACCGGCACTCTTTTTTCGGTCGCCTTCTCGTGCCCCAGTCCATATTTTTTCAATAATTTCGCCCTGATATTCCCTTTAATACCATAGTCATATTTGCCATGCTTCCGCTTATGTATCTCACATCCGATTGCGGATGCCGCCTTTTTCACAACGCTTAAAAAAGCGGCACATCCGCTTGTAATGGTGACACTGCTCCCTGTATAACCGCCTTCGGATAATAGGGCCGCTAATAATTCAACCTCGCCAATAGGCTGATTCACCGGCATCTCTGGCTCCGGCACCATCTTGGCTGCCGCTATATAATCTTCCTGCTGCAACTCCGATGCCTTGGCCCAGCCTCGCTGTGTCAAAAAGGGATGCTCCGGCGTTACTGTAATGCGCCGACCAGAACGTGTTTCAACCTCGACACACGCCTTAATTCCGGTATCCAGATGGGCGAATGGTTTAACAGATTTAAACCGCCCTCCTGCTTTTTCAAAAGTTAGCAGCTTACGTTGCTCGTGAACAGCGTCCTTCGCGCTCGGCCACTCCCCCGTTAAAGGGTCATAGATAGGTGTATCTTCGGCAACGCATTTCCCCGTACCCGGTCGGGCAACTATCAGGATGGTTTCCCCCTCATGCCAGCCGTAAGTAGCCTCGTTTAAAGTCCCCCACGGAGTAATGATGCCGTCCGGCCCGCCGATTTTCTTGATAAGCTCGTACCTGTCCCGCTGGAGTTTTACCGTAGATTTTGCCATAACGTCCAGCACGATCTCCGAAGTCGCCCCGATCCTCGCCGCCGCCGTCCCGGTATCCGTCAGCCCGCGCCGTGCCGCCGCGAAGTCCCCCCTGCGGATTGCTGCCTCAACGCTTCCAATACCCTCCAGCATAACGCTTCGGGTCTCGCGCTCCAGCATTTTATCAACGTAGTACTCCAGAGGCTCAAGAGCTTCCTCAACCTCAAACGAGTAATCCGTCTTTAGCGCGGTCTCCGTGGGCATGGTGCCGTATTTCTTCCGGTGTTCAAGGATGTGTTCAAGAGTTCTTCGATGGTCTTTGAAGAAGTCCGGCGATACCCCGCGCTCACTCAGGAGTTCAAGCCGGGGATCGGCCAGCAGTCTCGTTATTATCTGCCGTTCAAGCCCCATTCTCCGCTCCTATCGTAGCCGTTTTGCGCCACTGAACGCCTTTAAGCTCCAGCATTACCGCGCTTTCCATTAAAAGCGCCATGAAAGACTGGCTGTAACCCGCTTTTAAAAGGCCGGAAGGCGCGACATTCGTGGTTATCAAGGTAATCTGTAGGTTCTGCGCCCGCGCCCTTATAATTTCCTCAACTGTGGCCTCTGTAAAGCCGGACGCGGCCTTGTATTCCTTGCCGAGGTCGTCTATTACCAGAACGTCCACATCTAAAGCCCTGTCGTACCACGTGCCGCCCTCATCAAACTCCCGCTTGGCGATAATCATATCCCGAAGCTCCCCCGCCCTGACAAATAAAGCCGTGTAGCCCCTGCGCCGGTACTCTTTGGCGATGGCTATAGCCGCCGAGGTCTTTCCGGTTCCATTATCCCCCCACAGCACAATTCCTAATCCATCCCCATAATTATCGCGCTCAAGATACTCGATCAAGGTCTTCTTGTGTGTGGCTGTATCGGGAATTTGGGAAATGGAAACACCGTAGAACCTGCGGCCTACATGCATCCGCTCATAATCAGCTTGCTGGAGCTTCCGCCTTTTCATCCTGTCCTGCTCCTCGTTCCCATCCAAGTATCTTCATAAGGTCTTCCACTGTCTCTCCAGCCGTGGCGGGGTCATATTCCCGCGCCGCTCGTGGGTCACGCTTTTCCGGTATATCCCCCTTCTCCCTGTAGTATTTTATAGTCTCCCGGAAGCCAAGTATAATCCCAGGAGTAGGGTATAAGGCGCTCACGCCGATGGCTTTATACAGTTTATGCCAGCACTCAAAGGTAAAAGTTATCAATAAAACCGCCTCAACCGGCCCCATAATGTCGTAAAACTTATTCAACTGCCCTGCCTCCTTGCCGGTAAGACCGCCGCTAACATCCGCAGTTAACTCTCTCTGCTTGGCATACAAGGCCCGAATATCCGCCTTTGTGTAGTCATGAATCTCTTTTATTACTGGTTCTCTAGGAGACTTAACCCTCTTTGCCTTTTTACCCTGTCTTTTAACTCTTGCCGCCGTTGCCCTATTTTTACCCCGCTGGAGAGCTTGCGCAAGTGATTGCGCCTTCCCATCGGCGTGCGCCCGTAAGGGCGTCTCGCTATGTTCTTCATCTTTGTTTGTTTTTATTAAAGATTTATCTTTAATATCTTGTATTATTATGTCACGCACCTGCGATGGAACGTATTCCTTATCCTGCGATGGAATACGTTCCATTATCTCTGATGGAATAAAGGCGGGTAATTTATGGTCTATAAGCCCCGTTTCCTGTGTTAATCCCAGCCCTCTTCTGGTGGTTGAAATTATACCCATTTCCCTGAGTTTGCGGTATGCTCTATCAATAGTAGGCACAGATAACCCTAACCTATCTGCCAGAGTTTTATGGCCAACAATGCACTTGGATTTTTTGCCATAGCAATAGGTCGTAAGAGCTACATAGACTTGGCAGGTAGTAGGGTCAAGCGAAAAAATAACGTCTGGATGGACTTTTGCAAATCGCTTTAGTGTTCGCTCGTTATCTTTTTTTGCATCCTTTTTTTGCTTTTTCATTTATTTTTCCCCCGCTTCCTCGCTGGAGGGGTCTCCTCTTCCTGCTCCTCTACGGCTTTTTGCAATACATAAGGAGGCGCCCCTTCACGAATTAAAAGGCGCAAATAATCCGCGTCGGTCTCTGCCTGCAAAATCAGACCTTCTTTTATAAGCGTCCGCTCAAATTCTGCAATAACATTGCCTGTAATGTAGCGGTAGCCATTTACCTCTTTAGAAAGTTTAGCCCATGCCCTTCCAAGTTCCAGCCGTATTCCTTCATCTTCACAACCTCGTGCAGCATCGTAAAGAGGGTCGAGCGCGAAGGCATCCGCAAATTCCCTAAAAACCGGATCGTCATTTCCTTTTTTGTGTAGTCTGAAGATTATCGAAAGCTCGTTCTTCCGCCATTCTAGCTCAACTTTAATTGGGATAATATCGGTAAGCGTATCTGTAGGCATACAACCTCCTTCTCCTTAAATAATGAAGCCCGCCGAGGGCAGCAAAATGATGGGTAGAAAAGGTGCGCTACACTCCCGGCGGGCTTTTGATTTTCTTTATGTATCCACCCATCGTTCGGAAGCATAGCATCCCGTGCCGCGCATGTCAAGTAAAAAATCAGCAATGGGGGCAATTTTCCTCATCAGTATCGAAAAGAAGCATATCCATAAGCATTTCTTCCTTAGCTTCCAGATAGGTCTTTCGCTGCATTTTATTGGGATACAGGCTATCAACCACCTTTTTTGCCGCCTGTTTTAAAGGGCACTTGTCGCTGTTTACGTCCGGACATTTATCACAACCTTCCGGCCCCGCGCACCCGCTGAAGTCAATTAGGTCTTTCATTAAGCCTCTCCTTCCACCAGTTTCATGGCTCTGGTAACCAGCGGCTTTCCAACCACCCACCCGCAGGGCATTGTATGCGCGAAGGCTTTGCCGCGCCTGTACGCCTTGTCTGCATGGGTAATGGCTTTCGCTATACGCTCGGCCTCGGCTATACAGTCTTCACAGCCCACCAGCGGGTCGCCGCAGTTTGACCCTTTCGTGGCTCCGAGCTTCCAGCATTTACGCATCCCGAAGTTTTTAGCCCTCATTTCATCCTTGCCCTCCGGAACCCCGTTCGTCCCGAAGAATTTATCCAGCTTCTCAAGATTCGGTAATCCTATCATTGTCCTGTCCTCCTTTTTAGTTTCGGCCTCATAAAAGACCTTGTTATAAATCTCGTAAACCTTATCCTCCGCCGCTGTCTGCCCGTATCCTACTATATACCGGCCTATGGTTATGGCGAAGCCTATTATCCTTTCCCTTACCGCCGTATCGTCCACCTCGCGGAACCCTTTGCCGGTGGCCATTCTGAACATGGTCATAAAGTATTTTTTTAACGCCCGTGCGAAGGTAACCCCTTCTTCACAGTCCTTTTTCAGCAGGATGGCCATGTTACGCACCCGCCTGTTACCCTCTGGAGTAAACATGCTCCACTCGGTCGGTACGTTTATTTTCTTATGTATTGCTCTCATGTCCTGTCCCCCTTATACTATTATTATAGCATATATTTTTATAATGTCAAGTCTTTTCATAGCACTTTCGCCAGAAAAATGCAAGACCAGCGAAAAAATTTTTCGTGGGTCGGTTTTTGCGGTATCCGAAAAAAGTAATGCCCCTCTTGGACATTGAGGGGCATTTTAAGGAGGGGGTATAAAAACGAGCCGTTATTTTATGGCTCTGAGAGAAGCCTGCTCACGCGGAATATCCGTCTGCAGCCGACCAAGTCGGTTACAGTGAATTACTTGGAAGCCATCCCGCTCGGCGCAAGAATACTGTGGGCCTTCCCAATGGCGCGGAATGGCCTTGTAACAACCAGCCGGAGCGATTTGAGCGCACGGCCCTGCACAAGTCTTCATACATCCTCGCATCATTTTAACCGGCATTTCTGCCTCCTGATTAAAAATATAACATACATCCCGCCACTTGTCAACCCCCGATGCGCCTTGTGACGGGTCGCGGTGCCTAGTGGAGTCCATCTGCCTTCTCCTCCTTCATTTGCAGATAGGCCGCCGCAATCTCTGTCATGTGCGCCGCCGAAAAGCCTATTAGGTACATGGCAATCTCCCGCGAATTGCAGCCATGCTTCCACAAGGGCATCAGGTAGGGAATATTCGCCCGCGCCTCGTCCATTTCCATCATGCGCTCAATCAGCTTGGCATAAGTCATCCACGGTTCCTCTCCCGTATGCTCAAACTGCTTTTTCAGTTGGGACATGGCTCCGAGAACACGTTTAGTCAGTTTTTCGCTCATTGGCATCATCCTTAAAGCTGTCGGGCAGGCACAAATTGCACTCTCCTTCGCCTCGCATGATTTTAATGGCCTCTTCCCCGTGCTTCTCGGCAATAATCCTGTCCACCTCTTTCATATCGTTCCAGAACTTATCGCGCACCTCGTCCGTAACCCTGCCAACGAAGTCCTTCTTCTCCACAGACCATATCAATGGCCCGCATAAAACGTGTGCATCCGGATGAATTGCGTGGATAAGCTCCAGACGCTTTTCCTCCCAGTCCGCGTTGACCACCTTCATTTCCTTGCGGACATGCTCCAGCAGCACCGGTATTGCGCCTCGCTCAAACACATCCTGCGTGGCATCCATGATTTTTTTCCGCACATCGGTCAACTGTGCGTCACGCTCCGTCGTAAGCGTCCCAGCGAAGCTCCCATTGCGCCTGTACTGTTCCAGCCCATCCAGCACCAGCCCAAACTCCTCCGCGTCAAGCTCCAGTATTACAAGATCGCTCATGTTGCCTCCTTTTTAGGGTGGGGGGCTTGCAGGGAATCTCACCCTGACACCGGGTAGCTATGCCGGTATTGGCCACAAGCCCCCATAAAATTTAAAGCGTCCGGTCTCTCACCGAATCGGTCATGGCCACTCCCGTTTTTACCGGCCTGTCCGGTATCTGCTCTCGCGCAGCCACTTCGTTATTTTTTATTCCACGTTGAAGCAATTTCCTCAAGCTGTCCCTCAACGCTCTGGATTGTAGCCCATTTGCCTTTGGGGAACCACGCATCTGCATCGGGCAGGGCTTTCATAAGCTGAAGAATCCATGACATTCTTTCAGGCTGCTCCTCCACCGCAAAAGGCTCCCCGAATGCAAGCTCCAGCCCTTTTGCGGCCTTCTCCGATAATGTTACTGTGGTCTTCATACTGCATCCTCTCAATAAGGCGGAACATCCGTCAAGTCCGCCCGCTTCTCCACGTTCGGCTTCCGGTAAGGCTTGTAAACGGCCTCGTTGTCAGATACAGGGAACCGCAGGTCATAATACCGCCCCTCAATCGGGGCATCCTCGCACATCTCCACATCGTGGTCGGTAAAGCGGATAATTACCGCCTGGCGCCGGGCTTGGTCTCTTGTCCGCATATTTCACATTTATTCATGTTTAGCTCCTGTCCTGTAAAAAAGTCAGGCGAGGGTGGGAGGACAGGCCACACCCCCGCCCTCAATTATGCGGTCATATCAGCCGCGATTCTCGCAAGCTGTCCCGCATACTTCTTAATCTTTTTCCGTATAAGCTCGCCCTGCTTCGGGGTAACAAACCCCTTGTCCATATACCACTGGGCGATGCTGGTAAGCACCGGCGCGTCGTGGCCGGTAAAGCCGACACCATTATTGTGGCGCGTGTCGCCCGCTGCCTGCTCGTCTGCGGTCTGCCGGTGGTACAAGGCCACCAGAGCATTTGCGAGCCTTTTGTGCGGGGCTGTGGCTATCCAGCCAGCCATTTTTGCCTTCTGTGCCTTCTGTTCTTTAGTCATTGTCCTGTCCTCCATGCCCATCGTCAAGGGCTTGCGCGGCCTGTTCAAGCTCGCGCTTTGCGGTTTCAACGTAACTCCATTCGCCTTCGGTCAAGGCATCGTTTAAATGGTCTAATGCCTCGTTGACCTTGTTGGCTATAAAATCGTAATCGCGTTTCATTATATGGTCTCCCGTGGTGCTTCGGGGAGTCCGAAGGTATCGCTGTTCACCCCCGGCCTGATGTCCACATGATTATTATTATAGCATATATATTTAAAACGTCAATACCTCTGGCCGGTTTATTTCGCCTTTTTCGGCTTTTTCTTCAGGCCAATCTCGATTATTGTCTGAATAATGATGGCCACCACCACCGGCCATATCAGGGTCAAGGCCATAATCATGCGTGGCCTGTCCGGTTCATCTTCCGGCAGATAAATTGCCAGTAAAAAACCGGTAATAATAGCCCCCCACAGGTATATGGTCATGGCCATCATTTTTCCACCTCGATTCTGATTTTGCGGATAGTAAAACCTTCGCTTTGTAATAGCTTCCAGTGATTTTTGCCCGGCCCTTGCCATCCGCTAAACTCCTTATTGGTTTCTTCAATTGCGTCTTTTCTTTTTTGCCGAATTGAGGCTATAATTATTCTGCCTTTGGGAGTAAATCCCGCCCATACGATGATTGGTTTCATTTTTTCGGCCCTTCCAGCTTGATAAGCCCCGCCTCGGTAGCCCTTCGGTAAAGCTCACCGGTATCGCACCATGCCTCCTGCGCCTTTACCTCGTCGGGGAAGACTGTCCTCAGCCGCTCCTTGTTAATCCTGTCCGCTGCGCCGATGGCGTTAAACAGGTGGGTCGAAAAGCTCCCCGCCTTGTTTTTCTGGTAATCCAGATAAAGCATCTCGGCTTCGGTAAACTTGATTCCTTTGATTTCCGGCATTTTATCCTCCCGCAATCACTTGCGCTTTGGTAACTCGGCCTCAATACCCTTTTCGGCCTGTTCTTCAAAGCCCTTGATAAGCTCGTCCATGCTGCCATCCGGAAGCTCGAATTCGTCCCCGAATATCTTGTCCAAGCCCATCTTTTTCATGGTCTTAAAGGTCTCGGCCAGTTCCGCACCCTGTGCCTTGACCGCCTCATTAAACTGCTCCTTCGTTATATTCAGGTCTATCTTTTCCATCTTCTTTTTCTCCCTTCTGTTCATCTCCCGCTTTATTGCCCTGCCATTCGGACAGATGCAGGGCCTCTGGTCGGTATAGACGCGCCCTGTCCGCGCATTAACCACCTTCAGGTCAACCATGCCGGAGTTATCGCATAGCCCGCATTTATTGAATTTCGGTAAAAAGCTATCATCCATTTCCACCATAAACTCCCACCATAATGCTTTTGCCATGTCAACCTCCTAACTGTAGTCAACCTCAATGGGCTCCCCGCGCAGGGTAAACTCACCGCGCTCCAGCGTAGCCGCACCGGATATTACACCGATGGCCACCGCGTCCCAGTCGCCCATAAAGGCTCCAGCCGCCGACACGCCTCCATGCGTATCGTCAAACTCCCCGCTCTGGCCATAGGTTTCAATCATCCTGTCCGTGCAGTGTAGTGCCCTGCCTTCGGGGAAGATTATCTTGTTATGGTAATGGCCTATCTCCCGCTCCTCTACGATGCAGTCGCGCCGGGAGATAACCCGCGTCCGTACCCATTTGCGTCCTTCTTCCATGTTATGCCGCCATCCCTTCCGCCCGCGCCAAGTCCTTCCGTATGGCTTCCGCGATAGCCAATTCAGCGGCAGCCGCCTCAGCGTAACCGCGCAGCCAGCACATGGCCATGTCAAAATCTCTGCCTTTGAAGGGATTATCGGTTATAAAGTATTCGCGGTCGAAGGCTTCCTTACCCTCAAAGTAAGCCGCCCTGCCTTCCTCGGTAATAATAGCGGTATTTTCCATTATCCTGTCCTCCTGTTATGTTTTTATGGAAGGGGCTTGCGCCCCCGCCTTGTTATTCGTTATGGGCATCCATCCAGTTGCTCACCGCAAGCTGGTGTTTGCAGGGTATTCCGAACCTTTTTGCATGGGTCTCATGGTCTTTGCAGGTGCAGCGGGTCGCACCCTCGTCGTCCATGTGGATGCTGTAAAATGTGTCTTCGGCGGAGCCTTTAGCGATAAACTCGCGCTCGCTGGCTCTCTCAATTTCAACCTCTGCCGCCCTGTCCATGCGGGCAAGGTACATCTCCATCCTGCGTCCGTATTGTGTTAGTGCCATCTTTGTCATTGTCCTGTCCTCCTGCTTTTTTATTTTCGGGCTTTATCTCGCCCCTTATGATTATTATTATAGCATATATATTTATAATGTCAATAGGTTTCGGAAAGAATATTCGCTTTTTCAGCAGATTCTTCATCCCGTACCCATTTTCCACCCTTTTTCACCTCGATCTTCAGGTTCTCCGCCCTCATAGCCCGCTCCGTAGCCTTTTCCACCTCGGCCTCAACCTGAACGACCTGTCCGGTCTTGATTTTTAGCCACCTCTGAAACTCCTTGCTTTGCGCCATGCGCTTAAACGCCAGCTTCTTGTTCTGCCTTTGATACCGCTCATCCTGTGCCGTGCCCACCGCTCCGCTTGGAGGATGGGTACACCGAACGGCAGTGTCTCGCTTATTCCTGTTCTGCCCACCCGCGCCGCTCCCCCTGAAATAATCCCACTTACAATCGGCAGCGGTCACCGAAAAGAGTAATTTACGGCTCATTATTCACCTCGCATTGATTTTCTCCGCTCCTCCAGCCTTTTTCCCCATCGCTCCAGCATATCCCCAAAGTTCCACAGCCATCTGGCTAAAATCCGTCTTATCGTGTTCATCCCGTACTCCTTCCTCTGCTTAATAATGCCTTCGCCATAGGCAGTAACTCCTTCCATTCATCGCCATACATCTTGGCG
>Ga0180433_10000270_pt1 | contig 91368 bp, 125 predicted proteins | sample SS_ome_8_FD_132980 | JGI IMG/M metagenome (GOLD analysis project Ga0180433, IMG submission 132980) | Hypersaline lake sediment archaeal communities from the Salton Sea, California, USA - SS_1_D_1 metaG | ecosystem: Environmental > Aquatic > Non-marine Saline and Alkaline > Hypersaline >... | reverse complement strand
GTCGGCCCAGGCCTCGCCGGGGTCGGCATCTTCGTAGTTCATGCCAGTCGCCTGTTCGGCCAGGTCCTCGATCCAGGCGTCCGGGCTCAGGCTCGGCTGCTCGTCGCCCAGGGTATAGCGACGGTGCCACGTTACCATCGTCCCCAGGCAACAGCCGGCGGCGTCCTCTCGAGGGTCCAGGGGTGTCTCGTCGACGATAATCTCGATCAGGTGCCCTCGATATGTTTCCTCGTGTACTTTCGGCCAGGCATGGCTCATAGCGCCCCCTTTCTTCCGGTCCTTCTTGTCGGCTAGTGACCATCCCGGAACATGCGGACCCTTGTGAGCCCTGCGTCCAGGAAGATGATCCACAGGGACTGACGGCTCGGCGTGATGTTCAGGTCGATCCCCAGGCGCTTGGCCCGGTCGGCGCCGACGAACCTGGTCCACTCGTCCCGGTGATCCTTGAAGTAGCGCACAACGCGCTCGAGCTTGCGGTCCTGGACCGGCGTCAGTCGAACAGGGTCCTTCTTCTTTTCCTTTGCGAGCAGTTTTCTAGGCATGGCTCTCTCCCTGCTGTAGGTCCTCGAGTTCGTCAGCCGTCGGGCAGAACGGCGCCCGCTCGGCCGGCGTGCCTGCTCCCCATCCATGCGAGACGTACCGGCGATAGGTCTCACAGTTGTCACACCATTCCTCTCCGTCCAGCACCTTCCTAAGCGGGCCCCCGCATGTATGACAGTGCCCACAGTTGACGGCGCGGTCTCCTATCATTCTCCCCCCCCTCGGCTAGAGCTCCCCGTCGATCTGCAGCAGCACGTTCTCGGCGGCGTACAGATACGAATCTTGATTGCATAGCGGATTCCCGCTGTCCTCAGGCCCTTCAGGGCCATAGATGTCGTGAAGCTCCTGCACGACGTACCGAAAGTATGTCAGGATCGAATCGAGCTCGACGCCGGCCTCGAATGCGGCGCGTAGCACTCCCCTCTCGATCAGCATGGCCCGCTTCTCGTGATCCTCTTGCCCACCTATCACGTCCCCCTCAGGGACCAGGCACACTCGGGCCTTGTCTAGGTCGCCCCAAGCGTCGGCGTCGGTCAGGACGATGACCTTTCTCATGTTCACTTGGCGCCCCCTTTCTGCGACGGCGGCGGCATCAGACTGTGCGGCCACCCTTCCGGCCGGACCTCGGGGCCGTCCGGGGGCTCCCCCTCGTCCCAAACGCCGGCGTTCTCGAGCTCGATCCTCAGGGCCCGGGCGTAGTCCTCGACGTCACAGTCTCCCTGCTCGAGGCCCTGGACCAGGATGTTGGCGGCCGTCAGCACGCCCTCGGGAATCCCGTTGACCCGGGCGCCGCGGCGCTCGGTGACGGGCTCGAGCGACTCGAGCGCACACAGGAGCTTGGCCGGCCGGACGTCGACCGGGACGTCATACTCGTCCCGACCCGTCGCCAGGATCAGGGCCGTCCGGGCCCGGTTGATGTTCGGATGTTCCTCGGGCGCAAAGCCCTCGAGCATCCAGCGAAGCGAATCCAGGACGTCGCCCAGGGCCAGGGCGACCCGAGACGGCGACCCGGGATTGATCCCGCTGCAGGCATTCACACACACACAGGCAGTCTCGGCGAACATGCGGGTCCAGGGCGATCCGCCGGCGAACGTGGCGACGCCCAGGGGCTCGTCTACTCCGTCGTCGGCGTCACAAACGACGTCGATCTCGCAGTCATAGCCCTCGCCGTCGGGGTCCAGGGGCCGCATGGCACCGATCCCCCAGGGCGTGAAAGGCCCAGGCGTCTCAAGGTCGCCAAGCACCGACACAGGCCGGCCCCTGTCATAGGCCTCTCGGATCGTGTCCTTGTCCAGGTCGGCGCCGGCGTCGACCAGGCAGACCCGGGCGCCGTCGGCCGCGCTGTAGGTCTCTCCGTCGTTCAGGACCACCAGCAGCATCTTCTCCATGTTGCCCCCTTCCTAGTCCTCGTCGTCCTCGTCCTCGTCCTCGTCCTCGTCCTCGTCCTCGTCCTCGCAGTCGGCCAGTTCGTCCTCAAGCTCGGCCAGTTCGTCCTCGAGCTCGGTCGGCCTGATGATCCCCTCGCGCTGCTCTCCGTCCAGCCAGTCGTTCAGGCCACAACGATAGGCGGTCGGGTCCAGTTCCTTGATGATGTCGGCTGGCCTGAACGTCAGAATGCCCAGGGTCACGTCTCCATAGACCTCATTCAGCATGTCCTCGTACTGGTCGGTGTAGTCGTCCGGGTCCGGCTCCCAGGAATCGATCTCCCCCCGGACCCTCTCAATGTCGGCCTCGACCTCGGCCCTTGTCCTCAGGTCGCTCATTCGCCCCCCTCTCCGGCCTCGGCCTCGGCGGCCTGGGCCTCGAGATACGTCAGAACCTGGTCAAACACTTCACGCTTCTCCCTTTCCTGGGCGATTGACAGGGCCTGGAATCCGTCCAGGTCGCCCCCGTATTCCTCGAGGGCCAAGCCCAGGAAGTAGACACGCCGGTTATCGCTGTTCAGCCATTCCGTCAGGGCGCTCGTGTAGCAATCGCCCTCGATCTCGGCCCCGAGCTCCAGGAAGTCGTCTCCGGGCCCGGCCTCAGCCAGGCGCCCCAGGGCGTCGACGATGTAGTCATAGCGCCAGTTGTCCGGGGGGACCTGGCCGTCCTCGTGTGCAGCGAACGCCAGGCCCTCGACCCAGGCCGGCGCCCCGTCGACCAGCCTATAGAACAGGTCCTGCTCGACCGTCGGGAATGTGCGCTCGGCCTCGGCGGCCAGGACGTCGGCCCCGAGTTCGGCCTTGACGGCCTCGAGCTCCTGGTCGTAGACCGGCCGGCCCTCTCCCCCGTCCCGGAGACGGGCATAGGCCGCGGCCAGGCGTCTGACGTTGCGTTCCCTGACGGCCGCGGCCCGGTCGACCTGCTCAAAGTAGCCCAGGGCGGTCTCGGCCAGGGCCGGGACCGTTGCCGGGCCCCTCTCCTGCTCCTGCTTCTCGCTCATGGTCGGCTCCTTTCTGTGCCCCCGACCCGGGGGCGCCCCCTTCGTTTCCGTCAACCTCGACTATGATTATAGCTGCCATGCCCCCATGCAGTCAAGCACTTTCTTCGACGGAGACCCCGGCGCCCTCGAAAGTTAGCCCTGTTCATATTCTGAACAGTGGTATTTTTCTGTTCTGTTGACTCTAAGGGGCGATCAGTGCTAGACTTGCGACGGTTGCGGGTGTGATCTCGGCGTCCCCCAGGGGGCGCCAGGCGCACAAGGGGGTCGGCGCCCCCGTCGCCAGGCGGGGCGTCGCCCCCGGCGGGCCCAGGGCCAGGGGGAGCTCGAGGGCCGGCCCCGGGACCGGGCCCAGGGAGAGCTCGAGGGCCCGCCCCAGGGAGAGCGCCGCGGCCGGCGAGGGCCGACGATATGCCGACCCCTAGCTTGCGAGCGATATGTCGTCCCCTAGCTTGCGAGCGATCTCCAGATTCAGAGCTTGGGAGCGATCTGCAGACCTGGAGCTTGTGAGCGATCGCGCACGATAGCTTGGGAGCGATCACAACGCATACGTTTGTTTCTGAGATTACAACCCGGGGGGCTTGTATGAGGGCAGTTACAAGGGCCCGGCTACGGGCAGAGGCGAAGCGCATCGGCACCGCCCAGGCCCGCCGGCGCATCAACCGCCTGAAGGACACACATCCCTACCTGACAGAGAAGGAGCTGGAGTCCATCGAAGCGGACCTCCAGCTCTCCTACATCGCAGGATTCACCCGCGGACTTGCCCATCGCAACGACTACTAGGTCATCGGAGCACGCCGATAACAGTCCTCAAACTCGATGAGGACCTGCCAGGCCTTCTCACGGCCGGCGTCGTAGAGCTTCCCGCATGACTTGAAGTCACGCGGAGAGAGCTTGCGGCCCTCCTGGTTGTGGAAGATGACGAGCCACCCTCGACGCGGGCAGTAGCGCACGTTCTCGGAGACGAACTCTCCCCACCCCTCGATCTCCTGCTTGTACTCCTCGTAGGAGATCTTCTCGCGGGCCTCCGCACTCCACTCCCAGGGCCAGAACTTCGCCTGGTCTTCGACGGGCGACATGCCCGCGTACCCCAGGATCGAGACGAACGTGATCGTGTCGGGCCCACAGAGCTCGTCCATGATCGGGATCTTGTTCAACATGCAGGCAGCGTCGCCCCAATAGGCCCCCCGCCACTTCACCTGAGGGTAGAGCCCGGGGACTGCCATGCTGGTGATGACCGCCTCCAGCGGCGGCATCGAGGGATCGATACCGGGCCCAAACATCTCACGACCCGAACGACTGTAGCAGGACACCCCGACGTAGAGTGGGACCTCGAGAAGGTCCCACTTCGGGGGCAGGAACAGGTCCAGGTACTTCGCCAGAGGCTCAGGATTCAGGACGTGACTACGCCACTTCCGACGCAGGAACCCGATGAGCAGGCTCAGATTGTAGTCCCCGAACGACGAGCGCTTGACACTGTGCCACCACTCTCCGAGAACCTCCGGGGGCATTCCGTAGGCCCAATGCGAGAGGTTGAACGCCCCGATGCTGTTGCCGACCAGGGCCTTCAGCGTGAGAGGTTCCATCGCCCTCCGCTCGAGCCACCATCGGACGGACTCGATGTGCCCGCCCTGAAGACAGCCCTTGTTCCCGCCACCTGTCCCGACAAACACGACGTTTGTCGGCCGACGGAACAGCGGCGCCAGTGGCGACGGCCCGAATACATCCGCGATCATGTCAGTCCTCCTCACCGAAACGTGACAGCTCGGCCTCGCGGTCGCGACGCGCCGCCCGCTTCTTCTCCCTGGCGCGACGATCCTTCGTCCGTCTCCGCGCCCGCTGCAACTCGCGCTTCTCCGCGTCGGCAGTCTGCCCGCTCACGTCCTCGAACTGAGCGTCGATGATCCCCTCTCCTCCCGTGCTCGTGAACCGCAGATCCGAAAGGATTCTATCTTGCAGGACCGTCCGCTTCGCGCAGGACCCACAGACGTCGTCGACGATGAACGCGAGCTGGCGCATCATCGACGTCACATCGGACATCGTGAGGAACGCGCCGACCTTGACCTGCATCTCGATGATCGCCTTGAACGTCTTACGGATCTCGGCGCTCAACTGGATGAGGAGACGGATCTTGGGCTGGTTCTCTTCGGTGAGCCAATCGGACGGGCTCTCGGGAAGCGACCCGTAGATGTGTCCGAGCAGCCCCTTGAGAGAGAGCAGCTCAGCAGACAGATGGAAGAGCTCCGGATGCTGCCGGAGCTCCTCAGTCTTCTCTGCGAGTGAGAGGGTATAACTCTTGCTGTAGAGGCCGTGCTTGATAGGGCCTCCGGGACTGGCCCCGCCGTGGAACTTGCACCGGCCCGTGCCTACGTGGTCTGTGCCGAAGCCGGCCTGGAGACTACAGTAGCCTCCACTCCGGTTGACTGCGTTGCAGGTTTCCGTCGGTTCCCGCATCGGGAGCGTCGTCTTGCGGTCGCTGTTGCCGCCCATGAATCCACCTACATGAAGTCTGAGATGTCAATACGGAGCTCCACGGACTCGACGATCTGCCCCCCGATGTTGGTCTGAGTCGTCACTCCTTCAACGCATCCGATCGTGCCCAGGGACCCGAACACGTCGACCTCGCTCTGGTCGAACGTGATGATCGGCGGCATCCCCGCGTCCTGCATCCTCTTGATGTAGGCCGGGATCTGCTTCAGGGCCTTGTTGATCTCATCGATCTTCGACTGAGGCAGGTGCTGTTTCGGCCGGATGATGAGCAGGCCCATCTAGCCCTCCAGATCATCGCCGGCCAGGGGCTTCGTAGCCTTCTTGGTCTCCTTCTTCGACGCCCTCTTGGAGCCGCCCTTGACCGTGGCCCCGTCCTCGAGCGCGTCGGCGATCGCCGACGTCTGATCGGCGATAGACTCCAGGAGCTTCACGATCTCGCCGAGATAGAGCACCGGCATTCTGAACGGGCAGTCGTAGGCCTGCGCCTCCACTTCCTTGACGCCCCTCTTCCTGAGATCCTCCATGCCCGCCTCGTCGAGGACCCGGACCGCAATCGCACAGTCGTTGCACTGCGCCGGGGCGCTGCGCTTGATGGGACATACCCTATTCACTCGAAGTGCCTCTGGCATTCTATCTCCCCTTGTCTGAGACCTACCCCTTCGCGCCGTCCCGCTTACGTTCCTTCTGCTTCTCAACCATCCGGTCCAGCTTGTCGCGCTTGCCTCGCCAGATCTGCATCTGGCGGTCGTCTCTCGGGATCATGAGCTCCGGGCCCTGGCTCGGGACCTTGCTCATGTCGGGCTCCACGAACTCGGGCCTCTTCACGACTTTCTTGCAGCCGCGACAGACAATCGACCAGGTCCGCTCCGTGACGTAGAGCAGCCCGCCGCAGTGCGGACAGCCGGCGATCATGTCTTGAGCTCCCGGATACGCACGCGGTCGACCTTCGAGGCCTGCTCGGCCGTGCAGATGAGAACGAGCCGGTTCCCTCTCGAGATGTAGGCATCGCTCACGCCGAACCAGACCTCCTGCAGCGTATCGTACGCCGCGATGCGTCCGGCGCCCTTGCACTCAGGACAGACCTCGACCGTCTGCCCTTCGTTGATCTCCTCGGGCGTTGCCGGACGACGCCCGTCCTCGGCGATGAACATCGCGCCGGCGCCCTTGCACTCCGGACATCTCTGGTATTCGTGCCCCTGCGTCATGAGCCCGACGTGATCGATGCGGGTCTGCGCCGGATCGACGCTCCGGCCTTCCTTTTCAGGCCACTTCTTCTTGAGTGCTTCCCGCGTCTCTCGGTCCACTAGCCCTCCTCGTCGCCATCGAACTCCATCTCCGCCTGCGGCTTGTCGCGCTCGGCTCGAACGCGACGCAGGACCTCGCGGAGCCAATCGATAGGGCTCTCTCCCCGGCACACGTTGAGGGCGCCAAGTATCCCGTCCAGGGCCTCGTCGGACTCCGTCCCCTCGGGCGCCAGCGTATCCAACAGGGCCATGCCTGTGTCGAACCCCATCTTGAGCCTGGCCACTATCTCCTTGCACTCGTTCAGGGTCAGGTCTTCCGTCGGTGCCTTCTTCGCCACAATGCCCCCTCTCTCGAATCGCTACTCACGAATCGACGCTATACCATCTCGCTTCACAACTGTCAAGACATCAGGGAAGTTCTGCTGGATGTTCGGCAGATGACTGATGAGCACGATGGACCTGTCCTGTTCGCGCTCTGACTCGAACAGCTCGAGCGCCGCCTCCCGGCCCGTCGCGTCCAGGTCCGCCAGGACCTCGTCGAGCATCAGGAACCCGATGCGCGACTCCATCGCACGACTGGCAACAGCATTCAGCCCCAGGTACAGGGCCAGGGCCATCCGCTTCTTCTCGCCCCCGCTCCAGGCGTCCCACGGGCTCTCACGTCCCGTCTCCAGGTCGGTGATGAGGATCTCGAACTTCTCCGCAGTCCCTCCCGACTGCAGCGGCACTACGGTCTCGAACCGGACACGCACCGCCGGATAGAGCTTCTCAAGGTAGCTGTTGACTTCGCTCTCGAACTCCGGGATGAAACTGTCGACTACCAGAAGCCGGATCCGCGGGAAGCCGTCGGCCCAGTACTTGGCCATGCGGATGGCCTCGTTCAGGTCCCCGATCTGCTCGCCATATTCGGCCAGCTCCTTCTCGAGCTTCTTCTTCTCGCGCTTCGCAGACTCGATCGTCGCGATGTTCGACCGGGCCTCTTCGACCACGAGCTTGCCGGCCTCGATGTCGTTCTCCATCTCCGTGAGATCGGGCTCCTCATCCGGCAGCCCCTCGCAGGCTTTCTCAGCAGCCTTGAGCTTCTTCTTTGCCTCGAAGATACGCTCATCGTGGTGGTGCTTGCGCTCCTCGATGGTCTTCTCGACCTCGCCCTGGTGTGCCTGAGCCGCCTCGATGGCAGACATCTCGTTCTCGAGCCCGTCGATGCGCTTCTGCATCGCGGCCAACTGCTGCTGCTTCTCCTTCAGCCGGAGAAGTTCCTCGGAGTTCTTGACCCGACGGGCACTGAGTTTCTTCAGGGTCTTCGAGTACTCACGGGCCTGGGCATCGAGCTCGTCGGCGGCCTCCTTTATCGCGTCCGCTGCCTTAGCATCGATGACCCGCCGGCACGTCGGGCACGCCGACCCCTTCTGGCCCAGGACCTCGAGGAGCTTCTTGCGCGTACTGTCACAGGAACCGCGGAGAGTTGAGGTCTTGGCGATCTTAGTCTGCAGCTCGACTTCCCTTTCCTGGCCGGCGGCAATCGCTTCGGTCACATCCTCATCACCGGCCAGAGCAGCGTAGTCAGCCCGGGCACCTTCTATGTTCTTCTTGATCGTGCCGAGCTTCTCGATCTGCGCCGCGTCCTTCTCGAGCTGCCTCTTCCAACGTCCCAGGTCCTCACTCCGCTGATCCTTCCTGGCCTGGACCTCAGACGCCCAATACTCCGCATCAGTCCTGAGCTCGTCCGCCCGCTTCGCCTTCTCCAGGTTCGATCGCAGTGTCTCGAGGAGCCGCTCCCTTGTCACGAGAGTCTTCTGTGCCCGGGCCAGTGCAGCATCCCAATCGTCTTCCGTCACCGACCCCATCAGCCCCTCGAGGAGCTCCGTTGCCCGTTCCTTCTTGGCCACAACGCGGCCGCGCTCTGACTCCCGCGCACCTGCCGTTGCCCGCGCCAGGCCGGCCGCACGCTCAACGATGTGCAGCCCAAGGATCTTCCCGACAATCTCGAGCCGGTCCTTGCTCGTGCCCTCGGCGAACACCGAGACGTCGCGCTGGCCGAAGTATGCTACGGACCTGAACGTCTCGAAGTCCATCCCGGTCAGACGGTTGATGGTCGCCTGGGTGAGCGTCGGCGTCTTGGCGGTCAGGTCCTCCACGCCGGCGTCGGTCTTGCGATGGAGCTCGACGCGGTTGTTCGAGCCACGATAACGCCGGATGCGGTAGACATCGCCGGCGACCTCGAATGACAGAACGGCGTGCCCGTTCGTCGCGCCGTGACGGATGATGGCGTCCTTGGGGATCTTCCTCAGGAGCTTCCCGTAGAACGCCCAGGCAACCAGATCGAGGATAGAGCTCTTGCCCGACCCGTTGCTGTCCGCTCCGGGCGTCTGGTTGTCTCCGACAATCAGGAGCATCCCGTACTTCGAGAAGTCGACGGACGCCTCCTCGAACGGGAGTAGGTTCTTGATTGTCAGCTTACGGAGTCTCATCTATGCACACTACCTTCAGGTGATCTGTTGTGATGCCTAACCTCTCCATCTCTGCAAGACACATCGGCGTGATTGTCGTGAGTCTGATGCGAGCCAAGCGGGCCTGTGCCAGCAGTCGAATCTTCCTGTCCATCCTGTCCTGCCCAAGGGGATAGAGCATTATCGGGAGCCCAAAGCGAGGCCCCACCCACAGGTATTTCATCCCCGTGGGTTTACTGAACATAACCCCGCGGACAACCTTATCCCTGTCAGCTATCATCCCACCCCCCCCATGACCACGGCGACCAGAAGAGCCAGAAACAGCGTCCCCATTCCGACACAGAGCGCCAGGAACGAACATCCCATTAGGGCCAGAAATAGACCCCACAGCAGGCGGTCTTGTTCGTCAGGGTTCACTATCTCTCCTCATCCCGTTCCGCTCGAGCCACTCCAGGAACTCCGCTCTGGTGTCCCACGACATCGGCACCCCGATCCTCTGGCCGCGGCTGTTCTTCAACGGCCCCACATGCTCGCACCAGGCGCCCTGCCGACTGACTCGCGCCTCCACGAGAGAGTACTGTCGAAGAAGGATCCCGGCCGAAAGGACCGCCAGCAGTGCGACCACACACAGGGCCCCGGGCAGATTACGGCTCCTCATGTTCACGTGCCTCCATCAGGAGCGAACGCCCCAGGTCGATGAGCTGGTTCATGCCCCTGGCACCGGGCGGCGGTTCCTGCTCGACGTAGATCTCAATGGCGTCGTCCAGAGAGATGCCGACCTGCATCCCCGCCATCCGAGACTCGCGCTCGCGCTTGACGATATCGTAGGTGGCGATGACGTCCCAAGCGCCACGGTCGCGTAGCTGCTTCTTGGCCGTCGCCAGGAGAGTCCCCGCGAACTGGTGACAGAATCCCGAGGACCCCCTGACGAACAGCTTGACCAGCGCATTCTTCGGGTCGACGGCGAGCCAGTTTGCTTTCGAGTTGGCCTGGTCTACCTCGACTTGGATGAACGGCCGGTCGTGGACGTCGGCGAAGAACACCTTGCGTACCTCGCCCGTATCCGGGTCGAGCTTGACGCACTTGAAGCCCTTCGCCTGGTCCCTTTCCGAGAACGTCACGCGCCCGATGGACCCGCTGTAGTAGAGCTGGTCCCCGCGATGGAAGTCGCCGAGCGCGACGTATGCGAACGGGTCGATATCTGCCTGGGTGATCTCGACCCCCTTCTCGGCCTCGTACGTGTCCGATGCCCAGGCTCCCATGACAGGGAAGTGCCCGAGCAGAATGTTGATATACTCGTCATCAGTCCAGGCCTTCCACTCTCGAGGGTAGACATCCCTCGCCCACGGCTGCACGACCAGGTTCACGTTGGCCCTCGACCGGACTGTAGTGAACATGTGATTCCCGAGCTCGTCCAGGACCGCCACGTTGCCGCTCTGCAGCGGAAACTCCTCCATGACGTAGCTGAACGTCTCCAGGAAATGGCCCTCCCGACCTATGTCGTGCTGGCCGATCGTGATGAACGTCTGGACCCCCGAGAGTAGGAAGTCCCGGAGCACCCCGGCGAAGACGCGCCGCGTGACCTCGTCAGGCCTGGAGTGGAAGATGTCCCCCGCAACCAGGATGAAGTCGACCCGCTTCTCGACGGCGAACGCCAGCATCTTCCTGATGTTGGTCGCCAGGTCCAGTAGCCGACGGCTGACCCCGGCCTCGTCACGTCCCCCATAGGAACACGTGTTGGTCAGGTGCCAGTCGGCAGTGTGTATGAACTTGAGAGCGGGTCGCTTCTTCGACATCTTCTAGTCGCCCCGGGAATGGGTCTTGCCAGGCCCACCCGGGCCCGGCGCCGCCATCGCCTTCGTGTGATCGACGAGCTTGAGCCTCTTCGAGTTGGGGACCTTCTTCAGCCGGCCCACGTCGACCCAGCAACAGGCCGCGGGTTTCCCCGAGTCCTTCTCGCACTTCTCCGGCTCGACGCACACGTGCATACAGCCCGTGTCGTAGACCGAGATCCCCGTCACCCGGCCCTTGAACTTGCTGATGACATCCTGAACGTGGTCTCCCCACTCGAACGGCGCTCTGAACTCCATACCCCCTCCTCTCAGAATCCGGACATTATCCGGACATTGATTCTGGCCCGTGTCGAGTTAGGCCCTAGCCCGCAGGCCTTTCTCTGGACACGAACCCGGACATCTACGTGGCCGGAACCACCCCGCACCCGCTAGGCGGCGTCAGGTTCGCCCGGGCGATGCTCTCAGTCTCGCACCACTCGGATTCCATGATGACCGTACCCTCGGAGTCGCGGGCAACGTGCTTCACATAGTAGGTGAACGTCTTACCGGCGTCGGCCTCGGAGATCGAATCGCGATACGTGCCCTGCAGTCCCTCGCCCATGTAGGGCAAGTCGACCGCGACCAGCTCCATATCCGCCTGGCCCTCCTCGAGCCGTGCGAGGTCGGTCGTGATGATCGCATCGGCCGGCCCGATCCAGGTCCCGTCGAGCCACGTGACGTCGAGCAGGCCGGTCTGAGTGTAGAAGTCCGCCGCGCAACACGCGCCCGGCATCAGCGCCATCGCCACGAGCGCCATCGCCAGCAGGGTCACTGGTAGTCTCATCGGTCCCTCCTAGTCTGTGGGAGCCACAGCACAGCCCCCGATCTCCAGCACATATCCAGTTGCCACTCTGAACATCAGCGTGTGCGTGCCGGGTCCGGCGTAGGGAGTCCAGAACTCCATCGTCCCCGCGCTGCTCGAGACGGGCTCGAGCTCCGGCACACGAACGCCGTCGACGTAGATCTCGTATGTCGTATCCGGCATAACACCTGACAGGGTGTGGTGCATGTTCATTGGCGCCGCAGCGACGACCGCCAGAACAAGCACCACCATCCCTGTCAGGGCGGGCCGGATCATTACTTCAGGTCCTCCATCACCGTGAAGATGTGGCCTCCGTTGTCGAACACGGTCGCGCCAGGACACATGCTGTCAGCGAAGTTCACCGCCTGGACGACGTCGTCGTCCGTGATGTTGTCGCCCGTCTGCGAGCCGGCGGGACCGCACGGGATGATGAGCGGCGGCAGCCGGAACGGGTTCTCGCGCAGGCCGTAGGGACCACCACGAATAACGTCGAGCCCACGGAGCCTCTGCGGCGAGCCGTCGTGGAACGAGTTCGGGAAGTTCTCGTAGCAGATGCCGTCACAGGCCGGGCAACGGTGCGTGCCGTTGCCGAACACGCTCACGCGCTCCTTGGTCCAGACTCTGCCCGACCGCTTGGCCAGATTGAATCTGAACGACGCGACGAAGAAGTAGAGGTCTTCGATGTAGCTCGTCAGCTCGAACTCCTCGAGCTTCACTCCGTTCCACTTCCCGAGCCACCAGTTGATGCCCTTGTCGGGCAGGTAGTCAAGGAACAGGCCGTCGGGGATGAGGCGGAAATGCGGTGCGTGCCCCACGAGCAGGCCACAGTGGACATCGACCAGGTCCCGGACCACGTTCTGATGCCGGAAGTCTATCATCGCCTGCGGGTTTGGCGTGTCACTGACCACGACCTCGCCCTCCGCGTTGCGGAACCAGGCATTGTTCGCCTCAACCGCTTCTCGAATCCTGACCTGGGGCTCCGCCTGTGATGTCCAACTGATGTAGATCACGGGGACATGTAGCAGTATCAGCGCCCCTTCGCGCTGACGGGCGATGCACCAGTCCATCGCCGCCGGGTCCTGCATCGTCCGCCACTGGACGCAGATGACCTTGTAGCGCCCATCGATGTCCAAGGGCGGCTCCTGCGCTCGGAAGAAGTATCCGGGCTTCACTCTATCGGGAAGACTCACAGCGCCTCCTCAATGGCTTTCGCCAGTTCCGCGTTCTCCTTCAGGACTCCCCTCAGCGCCTCACGACCCTGGGCGAGGGCCCCCTCCGGGAGCTTCCCGGAGAATGCGAGCTGGATCGCCGCCACCGTGTTCGCCGCCGGCGGATCTTCGCCCTCGCCCAGGTAGTAGAATGCGCCCTTGCGCGTGATGACGCCCGACGCCTCAGCCAGATCGATGAGCTCGCCTATGCGATCGAGCCCCTCGCCGTAGATGATCGCCGAACGGGCGACCCGGAACGGCGGAGCGAGCTTGTTCTTCACGACCTTCAATCTGAGCCTGTGGCCAGTCGGGCCCTCGTCCTTCCCGCCCGCACCCTTGATCTTCTCGCCAGCCCGGACGTCGATGCGCTGACTCGCATAGAACTTCAGGGCCCGACCACCTGGCGTCGTCTCGGGATTGCCATACATCACACCGATCTTCATGCGTATCTGGTTGATGAAGATGGCGCAGGTTCTGGTCTTGTTGATGGCCGCCGCGAGCTTCCTCAGCGCCTGGGACATCAGTCTGGCCTGCAGGCCCACGTGCGAGTCGCCCATACTGCCCTCGACCTCGGCACGCGGCAACAGGGCCGCTACCGAATCCAGGACAACGATGTCTACCGCGCCGCTCATCACGAACTTCTCCATGATCTCGAGCGCCTCTTCGCCGCTGTCCGGCTGAGAGACGATGAGCGGGTTGTCCTTGGTGTCGATGTGGACTCCCAGGGCACCGGCGTAGTCCCTGTCGAGCGCGTTCTCGACGTCGATCATGACCGCCGTGCCGCCCTGGGCCTGGCACTGTGCGATGGCCGAAAGGGCCAGAGTCGTCTTGCCCGAGCCCTCGGGCCCGTAGACCTCGACGATGCGCCCCCTGGCGAACCCGCCTATGCCCAGGGCCCGGTCCAGGGCCGGGCTCCCGGTCGGGATCACGTCTATGTGTTGGGTCGGCACGGTCCCGTCCAGGGCGAGAACCGAGCCTACCCCGTACTGCTTTTCGATCTGGCCAACGGCCGCGGCAAGGGCCGCTTTACGGCCGTCTTCTTTGGCCGTTGTTTTCTTCTTTCCACCCACGGCATCAGTCTCCGGATGAGTCGGACCAGCTCGCGCACGTCCGACTTGTAGGGCCCATAGGTCGCAGCTTCGTCTCTGACCAGGACTGCAGGATGGAGCATCGCGAAGTAGAGGCGGTGCCCGGTCTCCTTGGTGTAGAACGTCTGGCCGCGCTTTTTCTTGATCCCCTGCAGGCCGATCAGCTCCTGCAGTGGCAGGCCCCCGAACAGAACCACGATCTTCGGCTTGACGAGCTCAATCTCGGCGTCGAGCCATCGCCGGCACGCATTGAGCTCCTTCCGACTAGGGTCACGGTTCCGTCCGTCAGTGAAGGGCCGGCACTTCACGAGGTTCGTGACATAGACCTCGTCCCGTTCCAGGCCCACCTTGGACAGGATGCGGTCGAACCATTCGCCGGATGGCCCCACGAACGGCCGACCGATCCTGTCCTCGTCTCGGCCGGGGCCGATGCCGATGAACATCACATCAGCGTCGACCCCGCCCTCGCCGCACACCGCCCGGCCCCTGGTCCTTTCCAGGCCACAGGCGGTGCAGGCTCTCACTCCCGAACACAACTGCCTGAGGGAGTCAGCCGGACTAGAAGTTGTCGTCCTCTTCGTCGTCGTCGGCGACTTCTTCGTCTTCTTCGTCGTCTTCGACGTCCTCGTCTTCTTCGTCGTCGTCGGCATCCTCATCCTCAGACTCGTCGTCCTCTACCTCTTCGTCCTCAGACTCGTTGTCCTCTACCTCTTCGTCCTCGGACTCGTCGTCCTCTACCTCTTCGTCCTCGGACTCGTCGTCCTCTACCTCTTCGTCCTCGATCTCGTCAGGGGCGACATCGTCGCCGTCATCGAAGGCGGCATCGACATCGACGTCCCCCTCGATCCCCTCGGAGATGCCGAGCGCCATGTAGATCTCGCCGAGCGGGGTCGGGTCCTGGTAGGCCAGCAGACCGTCGCCGAGCAGGTCCATCGGATCGGACATCTCGCTCAGGTCCGGCATCTTGCCCGACTCGGCCGGCGGGATGGGCTGCACGGTGTAGCGCGTCGCACGGCCAGAGCCCGTCTTCTTGATGTTCACGATCCACTTCGTCGGCGCACCGTAGCTATCCATCGCCGCGAAGTCGGCGATGCTCTCGAAGATCTGCGGGCCGATGCCATCACGCCCGCCGAGGAGCTCGATGCGGTCCCCGTAGACCGGAACCTGCTTGGTCGCCTGCTTGCCGTCCTTCATGACGGGGACCTTCTTCCCGTCCTTGCCCTTCTTCCAGCGCTTCTTCTTGACGAAGGTCACGGGGACCGCCGCCAGGTAGAACTTGCGCTGCCAGGAACAGCGCTGGTCAGGCGGCGGGACACCGGCCTCGCGCTCGTCCCTGATGAGCTGACAGGCCGGACACTTGTCGACCGCCATGCCCTGCTTCCTGTAGCCGCCAGGGCAACAGAGTCGGACGTTCCCGCCGTCCGGGTTCTCCGTCCAGTGAACCACGGCCTTGCCGTATGCGTCCCGGACGATTCGGACGAAGTTGTCCCCCTCCGCCAGCGTGATGCCCTTGCTGCGCCTCTCGCCGTCGAAGTCCTTGCTCAGTTGCCTACTCTCCTGCACCACTCTGAGATCTCCTTTCTCGGGCCTTCCTACCCGCCTCCTTCTGTCGCCGGGGCCGTATCTTGTGGGGCGTGATGCCCTCGACATCGATGAGGCCCATGTGCATCGTGTCGCCGAGCAGGTCCGCTATCTTCGTCATCGTGAACGATCGAGACGACAGCGCGTCTGTGACCTGCCTCAGAACGTCGCGGTGCCGCGTGCGCTGCCTGACCCGCAGAGCGGCCTCGCGATACTCATCGCAGACCTTGACGATAGTCTCTCCGTGCTTGGCCGCGATCTCGTCGCGGACCACGTCGGCGGTCTTCTCGCTCGCCGCCGCGAGCTTCCTGGCCGTCGCGCTCACCAGGTCCTTTACCCGGTCCACGCTCGGCTTCTTGCCCTCCGAAACCTCAGCCCATCGGTAGAGGGTCTCTTTCGCAGAACCCTCCGTCGCATTGAGGTACTCCTGGGCCCGCGAAACGCGCTCCTCTGCATGTGCGAGCTGCGTACCGAAGAACGCCTTGGTGGCCGGCAGCTCGTCGAGCGCGTGCAGGACCTGGAACGGGTCCTCGCACCCGTCCCCCAGGGTCAGCATCTCGTCCAGGTCGACCCTGACGGTCTCCTTGCCTACAGGCAGGTCGAACACCCGCATCGAGGCAGGTAGCCTCAGGATCGAGAGCGAGTCTAGTTGGTGGAGCTTCTTGCTGGCTTCTCCGGCCATACACCCCCCTCGAGAAAGAATCCTAGTGCCGTGACTTCGTGATGGAGCTCGGCCGCTCGCGACCAGGGCTTCACCTTCTTCTGCCCGAACAGGTCGCCCTGGTATTCCGCGCCGGCGAGCGCCGCCCGCAGGTCCGCCATGAGCTGCCACCTGGGCTTATCCATGTAGTCGAACGCGCCGGCCACGACCAGCTTCTTCGTGAGCACAGGCGACAGGTCATTGAGCCTCATGACCGTCGACATGTCGGGGAAGTGCCGCTCCTGGCGCCGGAGCAGTGACGCCAGGGCTTTCTCCCCGACCCCCTTGATAGCAGTCAGTGGGACACGGATGCCCCCGTCCTCGATGGCGAATCGGGCAGCGCTCTTCCGCACATCGATGGGCAGGACACGAATCCCCATCCTCCGGCACTCGTCGAGCCCGCGGACTATGGACCTATTCCTCTTCTCGTTCGCGCCCTCGAGCGCGTTGTTCAGGAACGCACACATGAACTCCGTCGGGTAGTGGACCCTGAGCCACATCGTCTTGTAGGACCACTTCCCGCCGTAGCAGACGGCGTGCGACTTGTTGAATGCGTAGCGCGTCGCCGACTCCATGCGCTCCCATATCTCATCGGCCACGTCAGCGGGCACAACGCCCTGACGCTGACAGCCTTCGATGAACATATGCTTGATGGCCTGGACCTCGGACCCGCCGCGGGCGAGCTTCTTGCCGATCATCCTGCGCGTGCGGTCGGCCTCCGAGGTCGACATGCCGGCGAGGGCGCGACAGATCTCGATGAACTGCTCCTGGTAGACGATGATGCCGTAGGTGTCCGCCAGGATGGGCTCGAGCGACGGATGCAGATAGTGGGGCGTCCTCGAGGCGTAGTCGGCGACGAAGTCGATGGCGCCAGGGCGGCCGACGGCCGAGAGGTCGTAGAGCTCCCGGAACGACCGCGGCTGAACCTCGGCAACGGAACGGCGGGACGTCTCGGTGTCTATCTGGAATCCGCCGAGCACGTCGCCCGCACACACGGCGTCGTAGACGGCAACATCCTCGAAGTCGATGTTGTTCAGGTCCTCCAGGGTGTGGGGCCCATCCTCGTCCTCGATGAGCGCGAGGCAGCCCATCACCATCGTTATCGAGTCGACGCCCAGGATATCGAACTTCACGAGTCCGAGCTTCTCGACCTGGTCCTTGTCCCACTGCGTCATGTAGACCTTTTCGCCGCCCGAGTCTGTGATGCGGAGCGGCATCAGAGTGTCGATAGGCGCCGGCGCTATCACCACGCCGGCCGCGTGTCGGCCCGTGTGTCGCGGCCTCGCGAGCAGGGTCTGGACCAGCTCGTAGAGGCCAGGATGCTTCTCGAGGTAGACCTTCAGCCGGTCGGGGTCGTCTGCATCGTCGAGCGTCAAAGGCTTGCCAGTCTCCTTGTCGACGTACTCTCCGTAGCGGAAGCAGGACTTGACCTTCTCGAGCGTCACCTGCGGGACCCTCAGAGTCCGCCCGGCCTCGTCGATGGCGCCACGGAGCCCGAAGGTCGCGAACGAGATGATCTGAGCGACGTGCCGGGAACCGTACGTGTCCCTGATGTAGTCGAAGATCTCCTGGCGACGGCTATGCTGGAAGTCGAGGTCGATGTCCGGGGGACTGACTCTGGCGGGGTTCAGAAACCGCTCGAAGACCAGCCCGAACTCGAGCGGGTCCAGGTGCGTCACCCTGAGGCAGTAGCAGACGCAGGACGCCGGAGCGCTCCCGCGCCCGTCGTTCATGCCGATGCCCTGCTCTCGGGCGAATCGGCAGAGGTCGTAGGCTATCAGGAAGTACGGCGCCCACCCGCCCTCTTTGATGACCGAGAGCTCGTAGTTGCAGCGCTCCTCGTGCGCGGGCGTCAGTGCCCGGTCACGCAGGCCCTGGGTGGTGAGCATGGCGAGATGCTGCATGGGATCGCCAGGAAATGCCTTCTTCACTGCCCCCGTCTTTCTCGCTTGTAGAGGTCCGTGATGTCCTCAAGCGTCACATCGTCGGCTGAGACTGCAAGCGGCCGCAACTTGTCTCCGACGGCGGAGCGCTCGGCGGCCCCTGCCCTGGAGCTTTGCCCCCCCGCCTCAGGCTGACTGCCAGCGGTTATGGGAGCCTCGCCCGCGGGCGGAGCCGGTCGAGCGCCCGCCTGACGGTCGGCCTCATACCCCTCCCCCGGCAGAAGCCGAAACGGTTCGTCGCCGGCGCCGCCTAGAACGTCAATCCCCCTCTTCTTCGTCCGGTGAAGGACCGTATCCACGAGAGCGCGATGGTCGCGGCTCTCGATCTGCGATTCGACCACCGCTATCAGCTCGTTCCTCGTGTAGCCCAGGCGCAACAGCTCGAATACCTTGTACTGCTTCCCTGGTCGGAACGGATTGGGCGCCTCGGCTGCAAACTTGCTCGAGGGCTCCGGGTGGCGGGCGGTCCCATTGTCACCAGCCATACCGAGTCTCCCTTGTCTGTGCCCTCACTCGATATACGCCAATCCAGCGGAATCGGTCAGGCGGTTTCTGCGCTCCTGAACGTCGGATACTTCGGCGAAGTGTCCATTTTGACGTGCATAACGCTATCTGCGATGGCCACAGCCCGGTCCATCGCTTCCGCCAGGAAGCCCCGGTCCATGTCCGAGTAGACGTTCCGGAAGGTCTCACAGAGCTCGGCGCGGGTCTTGAGCCAGAGATTCGACGTGTTCGCCTCCAGCCGACCCTTCGTGTTCACGAGCATGATGTCCTTGTGCATCTTCACCTGCGACCGGGTCGCGTAGTGGACGTCGTTCGTCACGACGACAGGAACCCCGTGCTTCCTCGAGAAGTCCACGATCTGATAATTCAGCTCATGGACCTCAGGGATTGCGAGGGGCATCAGCTCGATGAACGCACGGTCGGGGAACATCTCGGCGAGCTGGCGATAGAACGCCAGAGCCCCGGCCTCATCGCCGGCTGCCAGAAGTCGCTGTATCTTGCCCATCATGCAGCCGCCAAGCACGACGAGACCCTCGGCATAGGTGCCGAGGGTCTCCAGGTCGATGCGCGGGCGACGAAAGAACCCTTCAACGAAGCTCGCGGTCGAGAGCTTGCACAGGTTCTCGTAGCCCTTCTTCGTTCTAGCGAGCACGGTCAGGTGCGTGACCGGGCCCTTCTCGGAGAGGTCGTCCGCCAGGTAGAACTCGCACCCGAAGATCGGCTTGACCTTGTGGCGCTCACAGGCCATCGCATGGTCGAACGTCCCGTACATATTCCCGTGGTCCGTCAGCGCGAGAGCCGACATCTTCTTCGCCGCCGCGGCCAGTGCGAGCTCGTCAGGAGAGCAGACCCCGTCGAGGAGCGAATACCAGGAGTGGACGTGTAGGTGGACAAATGGTCTCATGCCTTGTGTAGGAACCCCTCTCTCACGAACCGCTTGATCTTGCCCTTCTCGCTCTTCGGACACCCGTCGACCTCGCACGACGCCGCGATGCCGTAGACGCCCATCGGATAGAACATGTAGTAGTCAGCATCATCCGGCAGCGCCGACAGCGACGTGATGATCGCGATGCGCGTGCCGGCCGGTGTCTCGAACACGAGCGGCGGGCGTTTCAGCTCTCGACCTCCTCTGGCAGAACTGCTTGACCTCGGCGAACATGCGCCCAACTGCACGGCGGCGGCTCGGGCTCCGTTCGCCGAACATCTCGAACGCAACGTCTGAGAACGTCGCGCCAGTAGCGAGGAGCTCGAGGACCTGGGCACAGTCGGCCTTGCCGGCCTCTCGAAGCTCGCCGGCGAATGTCTCGATATCGATCCGGGCTCTGACGGCAGGGCCATGTGACTGCGTCTGCCAGGTCAGGCCGTAGTAGGATGCGTCGGGACGGGGATTCCTCTTCTGAGCGGCACCGCGACGGACCGCCCTGCACACGTGCTTGTCATGCACGAGTCTGAAGACCCAGGCCGCGAACGGTGCGCCGCGGCTCTCGTCCCAACGCACATGTCCCGTAGTGTCACACGCCGCGTGCCAGACGGCGTCCTGCACCCACAGAAGGAGCTCGTCTTCCTGAAGGGCCTGGTCGGAGAGCTCCTCGGCTCGCCGCCTGGCCCACGCTCGCACCTTCTCTGCTTCGAGGAACTCAGTGACGAGCCGCTCGAGCGCGACGTCGTCGCCGTCCCTCACTTGCCCCACAAGGTTGTGAATCGCCATGTCGGATACCACGGTCAGCCTCCGGAACGGGTCCGCGTCGGTATCTGGCGGGGTCAGTCGTCGGTAGGAGTTGGACCAGGGCCCCCTGCCATCTGGATCTTGATGAGTTCACGTTCGACCGCTCGACGAATGATGTGCGACTCTGTCACCTTGAGCTGGCCCAGGTCAATGACCTGTTCCCCGGTGCCAGACGTCACAGACCGCACGCTGGAACGGAGCTGCTCGGTCTCGTGCTCGGCCGCCCGCCTGAGCCAGTCCTTGATCTCGGGCGTCGTCTTGGCGACCAGTCTAGGCCGGGCTTCCCGTTTGCTCGAACGTGATGTCTTCCGACCCTTCCCATCTCGTGTATTCATCGTTGCACCCTCCTACAACGAGAGTGTAACACGAGTCCCATTCCGTGTCAACAGGAAAAGTCCACTGGTTCGTCGAGTCGCAGGGCTCGTAGTGCATGGGCGGGGCAAGGCCCAGGCCAATGCAGTGAAGACAGGCATAGGAACCGTCTTCACAGAGGTAGAGACAGAGGACCATGTAGCCGCAAACGGGGCACTGAATGAGATGGGGATCGGGTGAGTTTGTGTAGCTCGGCATGACGCCCCCTGGGAGAGGGTGTCGCGCACGCGGACAAGTTCTGCGCCGACCACAGAACCGGGGGCTGCCCGGCACGCGACACCGAACCTACAGGTCGAACTCGCACAGCTCCACTCGGCAGAAGACGTCCCTGGGGTAGGGGCCGTGGATCTGCACCTGGATAAAGCCTACTCCCGCACAGTCACGAACTAGCGCCAGCCGCCCATGCGCGAGGAGATCGTCGGGCCCGTCCGGGACCCTCTTCGACTTCTTCGGGAACAGGGCGTCCTCAATGCCCTTGACGACGTTGCCGGTATCACCATGCTGCTTGCCCGCGAACTGGATCGCACAGTCGACGTAGTACTGGACGTTCCCCTCTCGAATCTCTGGCCAGACAACGTCGCGGATCCACTGCCAGAGGTCAAGGGGGATGGACTCGATGATGTAGTCCTTGAAGCCGATGTAGCGAGCGTACTGAGTTGGGCGCCCATCCTTCGTCCTCATCATCTGCCACTTCTGTCGCGCAGTCGTCCTAGTCCAAGGGATGGGATTGCCTTCAGGGTCGTACTGGTTCCCTCTAACCTCGAAGGAAGCAAGGACCAGAGGTTTCACAGAGGATCACTCCCTCAGGGGTCTATGCGGCTCCTGGTCGACGTACCCTATCTAGCCTCTGAGAGAGGCTACGGCTGCCAGGATAGGAGATTTCGCTCCCCTGAGAAAGTGAAAGTGATAACAGCTTCAGGAACGAGTCACGGTCCGGGACCTCGCCCGGGTCCTTGCACGGACCGAGGTAGAGAACGGACTGCTTGACCGCGCTCCCGCGCAGCGCACGGAACCCTTCGCCAGTTCCGACACGGCCGGCAACGTCGTTGTCCAGCGCCCATATCACTTCGTCGGCACGCAGCAGCATCTCGATCTGCCTGTTGCTCGGACGCGCACCCAGGAGCGCCACGACCTCGAACCCGAACGACCAGACCTTGAGAGCATCGAAGATGCCCTCGACGACAATCACCGAAAGTAACCTCTGTCTCTGTGCGACGCGAAGAATCGGCGGCGTGAACAGGGGAACCAGGTGCTGGCCGTAGAGGACCTCGGACTTCTTCGCCCCCTTCGGGTAGCGATACTGCTTGCCGACCAGGGAGCGCGTTGCCTCGAACATGACCGGACCCATGTTCGGGCTCCGGACCGGGAAGTGTAGTAGCTCCCCGTCCCGCCCTCTCGACGTCCATAGGTCCCAGGACCGAGCCAGATCCGCTATCTGGCCGGCGTCGAACCCGCGCCCCTTCAGGTATTCGACCCCGCGCTCAGAGAGCGTACCATAGGACCTCGAGCGCGTCTTCCCGCCGAGCTCCAGGCGATGTATCGGGGCCTCGTGCCGGCGCAGGTCCCGGACCCTGTCGCCGAGTCTGTCGGCCCCCTGGTATCGCAGACTCGACGCATCGTAGCCCCACATCTTCAGGAGCTTCGCGAGCGATCCTCCACCACAGACGAAGCAGTTGTAGACCCCCTTCTCGACATTCACCGAGAACGACGGGGTCGACTCGTCGTGGAGCGGGCAGCAGCACCAGACCTCGTCATCGCGGATCGCGACCTGGTCACAGCCCTGCTCCTCGAGGATCTCCGCTATCTTTTCGAGCGTCATCAGGGAATCTCCCACAAGGGCTCTCCCACAAGTCGAGGTTCCTATCGAACAGGGCGCTGCCACAGACCTGACACTTCACGGGGCTCACGTTACGCCAATAGACCTGCCCGCAACAGAAGCACGTCCAGTAGTGCTCGAGGAGATAGTGCATCAGCGCCGCATCTACATCCCTCGCGATGGCCAAAGCGAACTCGTTGCGGACCTCCCGCATGAACTCGTGATCGTCCTCCGGCCACTCCTTCGGGGGAGTCTCCACTTTTCCTATGACACTTCGATGTCCCAGGGATCCCTGTGACCGCATTTCTTCTTCGCCCTCTCTATCAGCCAGAACATGAGGCAGATCAGCAGGTAGCGCATCTAGTAGAGCTCCGTCGGTTGCTGCCGTTGCCTGTTCCCCTCGATGACGATGCGCCTCAGCATCGCGTCGTCCGCCTCGGCCGTCCAGGTCCGCAAGGGCAGACTGCAGTCCCACTCCTGGAAGTTAGGGATACCGTCCGGAGTTTGGTCTCCGCGGCCTAACCCCAGTCGTCGACTCCCGTGACCGTCGGATTCGACCCCGGCCATCTGTCCCATCTCACTATTCCCTCCGGCACCGACTCGTCGACCAGCACGGGGATTACCCCGAACAGCCGGCCGACGTACCGCCGCCCCGTCAGTGCCGCCAGGACGCAGTCGACCAGCTCCGCTGCCTGGTCACGCTTCTTGACTGTCCCCTTCTGGACCACAGGGCCCTCGAGAACGGCGTCGATCGCACGCTCCCGGAGCCCGGGGGTCAACAGCCGCATGGGCAGAAACTCCATCGCGCCTCCGCTACTCCGATTCGTACTCTTCCTTGGTCAAGTAATCGCCCACGCCCAAGCTAGGCGGGACGCAACCGTCACAGCAGAACACCACGCCACCCGCCAGAGACTTCTCCACACCGCCCAATGATGGGATGGTCGCCGCCCTGGTAGGTGACTTCTTCTCGCAGACCTCACACAGCCTCGGCCACGGTCTTCTTATGCCCATCTCGCCCGCCCCTTCCTGGAGACCTCAGTCTTGCGGCGGGCACAGCTCATGTCCCGTCGCACTGTAGACGCACAGTGACGTGTCCAGACCGCTATCCCATCGGGCCCAACGCCAGTTCTCGGGCGACCAGTCGTCGACCACATGATACGTGCTCTCGCCCTCGCCGACCTTGCCCCACTCGTACGGGATGCCTTCGTGGACCTCACGCACGCCCATTATCACAGACCCGCGGCGCCAGACCTCGATGCTGTTCTCCTTGAACACGTAGGACCGGATGCCCGTCGGATCATACGGATCGTCGAACCTATCGCGCATCGTCTGGCCCATCTCCCGGATCGCGCTGCACCCGGCCAGGGCCAGGGCCAGGACTACCACCAGCACCACTCTCATATCAACCCCCAGGATCGCGGCCCCACATCAGGAACAGGCTGATCCCCTTCAGGCTCACGCCCATATCGCCGCCCCTGGCCGGCGCCTTCTTCGGCCGGGGGCGAAACCACCAGTGCCTCGGCTCCTGCTGCCCCTTGGTCAGTCCGACCGTGAAGAGATAGACCATCAGAACTCTCCTCCCATCTTGTGTTCGCCCAGGATCCGCTTCCTCATCTTCGGCGAGTCCAGTCTACAGACCCGGAAATCGGGGAAGAGCAGGCCGTACTTCTCAGACCCGAAGTCTCGGGCAGCGACCCATCCGAAGTTCAGGGTCCCCTCTTCCTCGTTCTCCTTGGTCTTCGTCAGGTAGCAGACGGCGTTCGCGTGCTCACGCGGCCGCGGCGAGTAGGCGAAGTCCTTCTGCGTCAGGACCTTCTTGCCGGCAGACTCCGTCTTGGCCTGATTTGCCGTCACGATCGCAAGTCCAGACGGGCGGTCCGGCGCCTCATCGAAGTGGACGTAGCCCTTCGCGAGCTGAGACAGGTCCCAACTGATGGTGCCCAGGGACTGCCACTCGCTGTCGTCGCCGCGGCGCTCCGCCGGGGTCATGTCGTTTAGGTAGTCGACTGTGACGACGTCGACGCGACGCTGATACTTCTCCTCCGCCCGCCGGACCTCAGCCTCGATGGCCGGGACCGTGCAGGACCGACCCTTGAACTCGACGATCTCGTAGATGCCGCCGCGCTTCGCCAGGGTCGCGAGCCGTTTCTTCAGCAGCTTGAAGTCGGCCGGCGACATCGCCGGATGCTCGGGGTCCTGGCCGAGCGGATCGCGGAAGCTCGAGAACCTGATCCCGCTCCGCCGCGAGAAGAACCTGTTGGCCGCCTTGTATCGGTCCATCTCGATCGTCACGTGGAGCGTGAACTTGCCCTGCATCGCGACGTTGTGGCCGACCTCGAGTAGGAACGTGCTCTTGCCGACCTTCGCACAGGCCAGCATGATGATGAGCTCCTTCGGGAACAGACCGCCGGTCGAAGCGTCGTAGAGCCCTATGCCCGTCGGGATGCCGGCGAAGCGCTCGGGCTCGCGGATCTTCTGCTTGATGACCTGGCGATGGTGTCCGAAGTCCTCAACGGGGTTCGTCCGGAAGACGGTGATCTCGCCAGTCCCGAACTCGCGGCTCGCGAGCACCATCTCCCGCTCGACGGCGTCGATGTCGCCCTTCTCGAAGCTCCTGGTCGCCGAGTCCAGGCGGACCCAGGCGCGACGGACCTTCTCCAGACGCCGGAGCTCCTCGCAGTAGAGCTGGAACGCCTCAGTCTCGCCCTGGCCCAGGTTCTGGCCCAGGGCGTAGACCTTCTCGACCAGGGCCTCAACTGCCGCCATCTTCGTCGGCGACAGGTTGAACGTCGCCTTCTTGACGATCAGGTCGGACGCCGGCTGTTCCTTGCCCTTGTAGTCGCGCAGGACCCCGAAGAGACGCCGGCACGAGTCATCGCTGAACGAGTCGGCCGAGAGCAGCGCGAGGTTGCTCGCGAGCTGCTTCCGAATGTCCCGCCGCAGCATGAGCGCGAGAACGGTCTGCTCGAAGTCCAGGTTCTCGAACTCGACGTTAGGCATCGTTCTCCTCGGGGGGCACCAGCATATCGACCCTGTCCATGTGCAGGCCCAGGTTCGGGACGATGTGCGACAGCAGGCACGGACTCGTGACCAGGTCAAACGACTCCGTTCCCTTCCCCGCGACAATGGCGACCATCACCGTCTGCGGGACCCTCCGGCCGTCCCCCGACTCGATGACGCTCTGACCCTTGATGTGCAGCTCCGTCACCCGTCCCTCGAACATCGCTCGCAGGAACCTGTCGAACGGCCTCTGGCTTTCCTGACTCTCCCGGCTCTCCTGGCAAACCTGCTGAGCCCGTGGTGGCGCTGGCGGCGGTGCCGGCTTACGGGCGCCTGCAGGCGGCGGCGTCGGCTCCTTGCGATCTCCTGGCATCCCGCTCATCTGTCCCCCCTTTAGCATATTCGGCCAAGTTCCCGAACTTAGCCGTATTCGGTTGATTTCCCGAACATCAACCCATTCCGGTTGAATCGCCTAACCGCCGCCCGCCTCCGCGGCCGGCCGCACATGTTCCTCAGGGATCCCCTCGTCAAGAGCGGGGACCCTCGCATTCAGCGGGAAGATTGCGTAGACCCACATCCACTCGATCGGGGCTCCGGGCCCGGCCGTCCTCGCCTCGACCTGGCTACTGTGGACCTTCCCCGTCGACCTCTGCCCGCCGCGATACCAGACCGTCTCCCCGATCGCATACGCTGGCCGTCGCGGGACATCGGCCTCTCGCTCGTAGACGGCGTGCCGAATCATCCCCATGAGCTATCCCTCCCGCATCTCCGCACAGGCGGCCCGGCGCAGGCAGACCCGGCAGATCTTGTCGCCGGGATCGTAGAGCCGCCAGGCCAGTGAGTCCTCGATCTCGATGCCGCCCTTCTCGGCCTTCCTGCACCGGAGCGACCCGTTGCCCTTCGTCACGTCGACTCTGCCCCGCAGCTCCGAACGGCGACGCTGCACTTCGGTCAGGAACCCGTCCTGGACCGCCGGCGAGCAGATCGCGCCGATGCCGATGTTCTCCAGGGACTCGGACTTGGTCTCGAACAGCCAGACCAGGTAGCCCCTCGCGTCGGTCTTCGACAGCCCGAGCCGAGCGAAGCGGCCGAGGACGTCGCGCTTGAACCGGGCCAGGACCTGGCCCTGGCGCTTCTCCCCGGCGACCGAGCCCTCGAGCTCCAGCGAGACATGCCCGTAGTGCTCGACGTAGAGCTCGTTCGCGAACCGGAGAAAGTCGACCGAGGTCCACGAGTCAACCGGCTTCGGCTCCGGGTCGGGGAGACTCGGCCCCCCTCTCCCCCCTTTAGGGGGGGGAGAAGGGGGGCCGCCCGCCGCGCCAGCACTTTTGCGGACAGCTTTCGTAAGCAGGGCGATGGCCGCCTGGACGTCCCGGTAGTCCTGGTCGCCCTCGGCGGTCGGATCCAGGGGCCGGTAGACCGCGAGCGAGTCCTGGCCCTCGGGGCGGTGCCGCTCGAGCAGCCCGTGATCGTCGAGCGCGTGCAGGTGGCGCCGGGCAGTCTCGACGTGAACGCCGCGGATCTCCGCGAACCGGGCCAGTGTCCGGGACGTGACGGGCACCACGTCCGAGACGATCCGCAGCAGCAGCCAGGTCGTTTTCGCGGCGTCTTCGAGCTTCGAGTAGCCGAGTAGCAGCACCATCAGGGCATCAAGCAGCTCCACCATCTCCTCCTCGGCCCCGTGTAGGGCAGCTTACGCAAGTCAGCACAGATGCGGGTCAGCCGCATATCTGCGGACCGCACGGTCCTTACAAACTTGGCGCCCTCTGTAAGTATAACTTCTAGGCGCTTACAGTGAGCTGTCAGGCTAACCACAGTCGCACCCTTTCAGCGTATCTGCTGGTTCCCGCCCGTGCCATCCGACCACCAGGGTCCAGCGCCAGAGCGGGACGAGAATCTCCCCCTTCCAGCACGGCGCCGCAGGCCGGATGAACCTCTTGCCGGCGCGTCGGCCGGACACCATCATCGCCCATACGATCCGGTCGTCCATCACGACCTCCTTGACGAGTGCGTCTACAGCCTTCTCCGCCAAGGCTGACGCTATCGTCTTGAGAAGTGGAGCGGCTGACCCCTCTAGCTGTCGGACGTCGCGCTCCAGCTCTATCCTGCGAAGCACTGTCAGGGCGTGCTTGAGACAGATCTGGCGCTGGTTCGAGAACGACTGTCTGAACGGGAGTAGCCCTATGTCCTGGGCCATCTCGTCGTAGGCCTGCTCGAAGATCAGCATCCTCTGTCGGCTGTCCATCAACGTCTCCTTCGCAGGGCAGGATGCCGGTCGGGGCCGCGATGTTTCCGGTTGTCCATGAACGTGCGAATGCCGTTGTAGCAGGCAGGACAACACTCGAACCAGACCCCCGGGCGGACGTCGATACGCTTCTTTTTGGGATTCTGCACCCTGCCCTTACAGATAGGGCAGTCCTCGAATAGCTCGGTCTCGCCTTGCCTGTGCATCAGCTCACCCCCTCGAGCTGTTCGACCCTCTGTCTCAGATCGTTGATGTCGCTTCGGAACTGCCACGGCCACCACTGCCAGACCCAAGTCGTCAGCCAGATGGAGACTATCAGCGCGATGAGGGAGATCACGATAGCCCATCTCTGCCGAGCCTCCATCTTGGCCTCTTCACTGACGAAGATGTCGTCCACTGTGCCCCCTCTATGAGATCAGCGCCCGGATCTTCTGGACGGTCAGGCGGTCGCTTCGCCACCCGCCCTCCACGACTATGTCGAACAGATCCTGCTTATCCTCGAGGACGGCCTTCATCCGGGCCTCGACGGTGTCCTCGGCGATGATGTTGATGACGTTCAGGATGGGGCTCTTCTGGCCTACGCGGTCGATGCGGCCGGTCCGCTGGCGCATGGCCTGGGGGTTCCAGAGCAGGTCGAAGTTGATGAGCGTGCTGGCGCCCTGCATGTCCTGGCCCTCACGGAGCGCGTCTGAGGCGACGATGACTCGGCAGGGGCGCTTGCCCGTCATCAATGTGCCCTCGTTGAACTGTCGGCAGAGCTCGTTCCGCTCGTCGGGCTTCGAGTTCTTTCCGTGAACGGAGAGGGCCCCGTAGCCGCGCCTGTTCAGTTCGTGGGCGATCATGTCGCACATGTCGGTGAAGAAGCAGAAGACCACGAACTTCTCGTCAGGCTCGAATCCTCCGAGGATGCGGTAGAGCTCAGTGAGCTTGGTGCTGCCGCGATGGCTCTCCTTGGCCCCGATAAGGACCGGGGAGAGGCAGGCCTGGCGGAGATAGGTGAGGAGCGGGAGCACTTCGGCCATGATGATCTTCTTGGCCTTCTGCATGTCCTCGAGGAGCCCGGCGAGCTGGTCCTTGACCTGATCGTACAACTGACGCTGTTCGGGCGCCAGTTCTATCCAGCGGTCGGTCTCGATGATGTTGCCGGCGATGCGGCCCTTGAGCTGCTCGGCGACCTCTTCCTTCCGGCGCCGAAGTACGTAGGGCCCTATCCGCTCGGTCACGATCTCCAGGTTCTTGTAGCCCTTCACGCCCCCGAAGAAGTCTCGGACGATGAACCTCGAGTCGAACAGGGCGAAGTTGTCGAGGAACGCTCCCGGATCGATGATCTGGAACACGCTGAACAGGTCCTCGAGCGTGTTCTCGAGGAACGTCGCCGAGAGCCCAACGACTCTTGGAACCCGCTTCGCGAGCTTGATCGCGGCCTTTGTGCGCTTCGCCTTCAGAGACTTCGCGTACTGAATCTCGTCCAGGACGAGCAGGCCAGGCTTCATGCCGGCGAACTCGTCGGGATAGCGCCAGAGCAGATCGTAGTTGACGATGGTGTAGGGATGTCCCGCGGACCACTGTTCTGCCCAGGCTTTCGCTCCCACCTTGCTCTTCGCCTGCAGGACCGTCACGGGATGGTCGGTGAACTTATGGATCTCCGCCTCCCACTTCTTCTTGAGCGAGGCGGGGCAGACTACCAGGACGGTCGCGAGCTCCCCCTGCTCCCGGAGCGATTCGGCGAACGCGATGGCCTCGACCGTCTTCCCGAGCCCGACCACGTCACCCAGGATAGCGCCGCCCTCCCTAGAGGCCGAAAAAGCCCCGTGAAGCCATTCGACGGCCGCAGACTGGTATGGGGGCAGTTCGCCCTTGAACGTCGCAGGAACGAGCAATTTGGGGGGCTCAGCGCCGTTCTGAGGGGCCTTTTGAGACCTGTCCAGGCCCTGGCCCTGGGCCTGGACCATGCTCTCGCGCCAGGCCATGTGCCGATCGTAGGCCACCTGGGCCTTCGCATCGACCGCGATGACGCCCTGGCCGCACAGGTGCTCGTCGACGAGCACCCTGAGCTCGTCCAGGCACTCGAGCGGTGCGATCCACACGCGCTCGCGAGGCTTCCACTCCCGGGTAGAGAGCTTCGTTCCGGCCACGTGCTTGTAGCGCGTGAAATGGGGACCGTTGAACCGGAACGCAAAGGTCCGGCTGTCACGATATGACACCGTCAGCATCTAGGCTCCGGCTAGTGATATGGCCCTGCAGGACAGCCCTTGTCGCGCCACTTCTGGATGATCTCTTCGTAGCGTGCGCGGAACTGCATCGTGGACATGCCGCCGATGTGACGCATGAACTCGGCCACCAGATCTGCTACCCGATTGTCGAGGGTGCGGGGTGGTGTGGCCGGCAGCGGCTTGGGCTCGATGCGATGAATGACCCTGTGTGCCACAACGCTCCAGGGACAGTAAGGCCCGGGCTTGGTCGGCGGTGGCTGGCGGAACAGCGGTGTCCCGCCGCAGATCGTTATCTTCGACCGCGGCGCACAGCGCCGGCGCCAGAACCAGAGATGGGTCACGAGGATAGCGCTGTAGGACGCCAGGACGAAGAGGCAGAACAGCAGGATCTTGAAGAACACAATCGACATGGGAGCCCCCTTCCCGTGTGAGAGAGACCGTTCCTACTCGATATACGCCAATCGGGCGCGTTTTGGGCGCTACTTTCTAGGAGAAACTCTCTGGTCGGAACGGGACCCTGGCCGGATCGAGACAGGCTGCCCACATGTGACGCTTCTTCTTCGTCGTCGTCGTGAGCTTCGCCCGGTGCTCGTAACGCTCCTTCGCGCACTGATACCAGGGCCGTTCAGCGTCGTGCAGCAGCAGGATCCCGTTCGGCTTGAGGAGAGTCCGGGACCTGATAACGCATCGCCGACGGAAGCGGCCGTCGACAATGACGATGTCGAACTTCTGACGCTTGATCGCACTCTCCGGGACGTCCTTGAGCTCCTCGGGATCTCCGTCTAGCCAGGGGAGCGCGATGTAGGTGTTCCCGTTCGTGTTCAGGGGCATGAAGTGGACGGTGACGGCCCCTTTCGGTATCTTCTCTTCCTTGACGCTGACCGCCACCTTGCCGCGGACGCGCTTGTTCCAGCTCTGGTGATGTTCGATGGACCGCCAGCGGAACCGGACCCCGAGCTTGTGCAGGAGCTCGGCGCACATGAGCGTACTGCCGCCGGAGCCCCACTCGAGGATCTCGAGCGGCTGGCCGGTCTCGGCGTAGGCCCGCATCACTTCCCGGAGAATCTCTATGTCGTCGGGGTCCATCCAGGGCTTCATAGCTGGCTCATGTAGCCGGCGACCTTCCGCCGGAACTCGTAGGGGTCGAGGTTCTCGCCGGGACACATCTTCCTGTAGACCTTCTCGCCGCTCGGACCCATGCTCCACCCGGTCCCCTGGAGCTCGCGATGGAACACGGCGCCCGTCGACGGTAGGCCGAGCTCGTGCAGGACCCAGGCGACGGTCTTCGCCGCTGCTGCCCACTTCATCTCCGGGAGATTCGAGATGCCGTCATAGTCGATGGCGACCGCGAGCGAGGTCTTGTTCCAGGATGCAACGTGCCAGGCCCGAACGTCGTAGTCGAGACACCAGTGAACGACGCAGTCCCCACCCACAAACTCGATGACATAGTGATAGGTGATCGTCGGACAACCCTCGTTCGGGTTGATGTGGCATTCGGGGCTCGTGTCGTAGAGCGCCAGGTCGTAGACGTCGGCCGCGGGCTTGTCGTCGTCGGCCGTGCAGTGCAGCACAACGCGCTCGATGACGTCGACCGGGCGCCGGGGGATCGGCAGGGTCGGATGCGCGTACTCGCCCTGCATCTCTTCGCGGATGTCAGAGAACTTTACACTCTCGCCGAGCAGATCTGCCAGGCTACTGAATGTCTTCTTCTGTCCCAAGATGAGCCTTATCCAGTTGAGGAATCGCGTCCACATCAGCTACCGCCACTGGTGATGATCGACTCGGAGAAGAGTAGATCAAGTCCTTCGAGCAGGAGAGCCTCGTCGTCGTCGGGAGTGAACCTGCTATTGAACACGTAGCGCATGACCGCGGCGCTGGACGACGGCCGGCACGACGCACAGTCTTCTTCGTCGGAGTGCGGCCAGTAGACTATAACCTCGGCATTCTGAAGGGCGCTGACGACAGCCTGCTCGTCCAGGGTCAGGCCCGGCCACTTGAGATAGCCGTAGAACCGCCAGCCTGTGGCCAGGGCACTGATGGAGAGCCCGTTTATCGTCTGCGGCCTGAGCTCGCGAGCGTGCTTCAGCTCCTCGTATGTCGGATTCGGCATACCCAGGGAGACAGTGTCGACTTCGTAGCACTTGACTCCGTCGATGTTCAGCGTCCCCGAGCTCGTGATCTTCACCAGGAACGACGTCGCCTCGCGGTAGTGCGCGAACGTCTTGATAACGGCCCGCTCCTTGTAGGCCGAGCTTGAGAGCCCTGTGATGGAGAAGCTCTCGTCTCCGACCATCACGGTCGCTGTCGCCGTTGCCGACTTCGCAAAGAAGCTCACTACGAAGGACCGCGACCCAAGAGCGCCCGTGACCGTGCAGGTGGTCTGTACGGTCTCGCTGCTGATCTTGAAGGAGTAGTCGCCAAGCGGCGTCGAGGAGTCGGCCTCGCGGGTGCCTCCGGTCCATCCGCTCGTGTCGGTCTCGAACTCGCCGTTCGTGATGTAGTCCGTATCGTCATCGCAGACGGCGAACTTCGGCTGTTCGTCGCCGATCGTGAGCGGGTGTATCCAGAGCGGCATTAGCTAATCACCTCTATCGGCTTCGCAGACAGCAGGTCGGCTCCGATGAGTGCGATGGTCCCGACGTGGCCGAGGTATCTGTTGTGGAAGTAGCGCCGGCGGTACTTCGTGTCGTCCCACAGGCACGACATGACGAAGTTGGCGTCCGTGTGCGGCCAGAAGATAATGATCCCTGCCTCGCTGATCTGCGTCCGACGGATCTCCTGCATCGCCGTCAGCAGATCGTACTTGAGCTCCGCAGTGAACCGCCAGCCCAGGACGTAGTCCGTGATGGTCAGGTCAGCGCGAATGGTCCGGGCCTGGAGTTGGCGCTCGAAATCATACTGGTCCACGGACGGCAGTGGCAGCCCCGTGATGTCGCGCATAACCCTGTGACAACGGATTCGGTCTACGTGGAGAGCCGCTGTGGCAGTACACGACACGGTGAACTCCGTGTCTGTCTGGCCGGCGGAGAACGTGACCACGCCGGCCCTCGGGCGATACTCCGAAGAGTCGAGGTCTCTGAGATAGACGGTGTGTGACTCTGCCGGCGACGTTGCTGAGATGGTGAACGACTCGACGCCCGAGCCTCTTGCGAACAGGGTCAGGGCGAAGGACATCCCGCCGAGAGCCCCGAGGCTAGGAGATATCGTCTGATACATCGTGTCTGTCGGATCGAGGCGCCCAACGAAGTCTCCGAACGGGGTTAGAGGGTCGGCGTACTGAGATACGCCCCCGCCGTCCCAATCGTCGCCGTTGACCTCGAACTCGCCGTTTGTGATGTGGTTCTCGGAGTCGCAGAGCACGAAGCGCGGGGGGAGCACTCCACCGATGACGTTCGCTTCCCAAGGATGTGACATGCTAACCCCCTACGTTTCTTCTCCGTCCCACACCAGGGCCTTGACATCGAGTGAGTTCTTCCTCATATCCAGGCCGAGCTCCGAGATGCTCCATCGAACGGTTCTGTCAGAGCACCCGAACGTCGAGGATACAAAGAGCCTAAAGACGTCCTTCAGCTCGAGCCAGGGCATGAACACCACTGCCATGTCCACAACCATCCTGGCGACCTGGAAGTAGGCATCGTACACCTGCGCCATCGCGTCTGCAACGTACATGTCCTGGACGAACGGGTTCGTCAGTTGCAGAACCTTGGCTCCCCACTCAGACGAGCCAGATATCTCAGTCCCGTTCTCGCCGTAGATATCTGTCCAGTCCACGTGGACGCCGTCGTACTGATGGGGCCAGGTCTCTACGCCGTTGATCTTGACCAGGTGTTCTGGCTCCGTGATCTGAAGGACGTTGCCACTGGCGATAGAGTGGTCTCGCTTCTGCACGTAGGCCTCGCGCTCGGGCGAGATTCGGAAGACGGTGTTTGTGATCTCGCAGAGGTACGTGATGGCCTGTCGAATGCTCATGCCCTGACCGAAGTTGGCGATGGTCACGCGAGGGTAGACCTCAGTGTCGTAGTGAAACAGGATCCCTCGAGGATGCGTCACGCCGTAGATGCGTCCCGTCCCCGTGGCGAGCAGCTTGCCCGAGATGCCCCAATCGGATGCTTGTAGGTTATCGAGGCGCGTCAGCGTGATGGTGCTCCCGTTGTAGGTCGCGCTTACGAGGATGGCGCCGCGGTCCTTGTACAGTGGATGCGCCAGGACAGAGTAGACCTTGTCGCTATGCGGGTCGAAGACGTGGCCCATGAACTGGCTGTTGCTCGTGTCCGTGGCGTCGGACAGGGACTGAGACTTGACCATCGTCACGCCGCTGGAGTCGATGTCGAGCACGAAGTAGAAGTACTGAAGCGCGTCCAAGTCCCCGGTTTCCGCACCGTCATCGCGGTCCCAAAGGGCGCCGTGGATGATGTGGTTGCTCGAGGAGCTGTCGCCGTCGCAGAGGTTGAGGATGGTATAGCCCTTGTGCCCTCCGTCGTCGTATATCCAGTTGTCCCACACGACTACGGACTCGGAGTAGACCCTGTCTATCCGGACCGTGTTCGATGAGATGGAACTCATCCGGATGCGGATCCAGTAGAACTCATCCGTATTGGAGACCTGGGTCTGTGTCCCGGGGTTCGTCAGGTTATAGAACGTAGACGGGGTCCACCTTTGCTTGTCTGCCGAGTTGAACGGTGGATGGATGCAGATGACTCCGCTCGCAGACAGCTCGTACGTCCCGTCGAAGTAACGCCTCTCTGACGACTCATCGCTGCCGACGTCGGACATCGTCTCCCAAGCAGAGCCGGTCCAGATCTGTATCTCCATCGTCCCGCTGACGGTCGGGTCCACGAACTCGAGCTGGACGGAGAGGAACTGCTCTGCCATGCCGAGGTAGAGATAGTCGTCAGTGCTGTCGAGCTCGACGGTGTACGAAGGCGCGTCCTCCGATGCGAGGTCTGACGAAGAGTCGGTCCACCCCGACGCCGAGTTGTACCAGTAGGCCACACCCGGGCGCTGGAGATTGGGGGCGCCGGAGCTGACGAAGAAGAACCCTTCGTCCTTGTAGCTAATGACACGGAGCGCCGCCATGCTGGTCTCGCCGTACCCCATCTCAACGATCTGCATGACCGCGATGTACCTGTAGTCGTCTATGCCGAGGCACCCGCACAGAACCTGCGTGTCGACACCCTTCCTGTGCCATCGCAGGTACTTGGGACCGTCCGCGTGCCAGGTGTCGTCTCCTATCCGATGGCGATACATCGCAGAGTGAAGGACACAGCCCGATCCGTTCGTCTCGATGTTCTGGAACCGTTGCTGGTGGATGCTACCTGTGGCAGATTCGTACTCCAGGAATCCCTCCTGGCCGAACGTGTAGCGCAGTCGGGCAGGATACTTGTGAATGTTGATGGGGAAGTGATCCCAATGACTGTAGAAGCCTGCCGGGAGATAGATCCACGGGTAGCCCTTAGCCCCGGTAAAGATGGTCGAGACGTCTCGGCCGATGTACATGTAGAGCCCCATGAAGAAGACTCCCCTGGACACCAGGCCGGCAGCCGACTGCATTCCAGAGAACAGGTACTGCGCTCCGTTGTACTTGAACTTGCCGCACGTTACGAGCTGGCCGAACGGGAGAGAGATGTTCTCCCCGTTGTTCATCCCGGCCCCGCCCTCGGTCCACTGTCCGGTCATTCTCTGGTAGGTGCCAGAGGCCTCTCCATCGATGTGCTGATCTCGCCCCGGGCGGACGATGTGGGTGCCGGGCCAGACGCCGTAGTAGTAGTCGTCGGCCGCGGCATTCTTCAGGTCATACGTGTATATCTCGAGGACCGCATCGTCGATGTCGTACTGGAACGCGATGCCAGGACAAGTGTACTGGCTCCAACACCAGTACTTGTATGGGTGAATGGCCAGTCCCCGCAGGGTCAGATTGCCAGAGACGGTCTCAAGTGCGAGAACGACGATCTGGTAGTCCTCAGACCAGGTGGTCTCATAGTTCCATCCGGTGTCGGATCCCTCTACGGGGTCTGTGTACCCTGGCCGCGGCACAGTGTAGACGTGCTCGAACTCGGTGTCGCCCTTCACGCGCCAGATCTCGAGCCCTGACGCGACGTAGAGATAGCCACTCGAAGAGTCGTAGGTCATCGCGGAAATGGGATGCCGGGCCGTCAGGTGTGGGCACCTGCCCCCGTACCCGAATATCTGAGCAGTGTCTATCTCGAGGTTGAGATCGTCGATGTGCTGAATGCCGGGGGCATACCCGCCACGGACGAGCAGCTTCTGGATGAGCCCGTGTGCGGACATGAGCTGATACCAAGTCGCCGGCACGGGAATGACCGTGTTGTTCTCGTCGACGTCATGCTTGATTATCACCTGCTGATTCACGGATTCGCCGGGGATGTTCGGGATGTCGACCATTACATTGAGCTGGTCGCCGCGCTTGCCCACCAGGCCGATGATCTTCTGGACCCGGTTGCAGGTGCCGGCAACAGGCGGGTCTCCTGCTGTCGGGGTTCCGGGCCCGATGACGGCAACGTGGTCGAGCGAGTACATCGTGACGAAGAGATACTCTCCGCACCAGAAGATGAAGTCGGGCGTGATGAACCCCTCGTCGTAGTCTCCGCTGATGCCCCAAGACTGATGGTCGTAGTACTCGACAGTGGCCCCGTTGTCCTTCAGGACGGTAATCATGTGCTGCTCGGCGGCGACGCCACTAGTGATGCAAATATAGCCGTCCCTGTCGGGATAGTGCTGGCGGCTGACTCCGCGGACGTTGCGGATCCATCCGTTCTCGGGATCTTCGTTGCCCTGGCCAGGCCCTGCCGCATCGTCCGATCGTCTGCCCCATCGCCAGATGACCGACTCCGTGTCGGCCCAATCGTACTTGTACAGGGCCCGATCTTCGGTCGTCGGCAGGTGCCAAACCGTCGTCGCGAAGAGGCCGTCCTCTTCCTCTACACAGAGCTCAAGGTCATACGTCCTGTCGCCAGCATCGATAAACTCTGGCTGCGTCTCTGTCGTATCCTCCGACTTGTTCGTGATGTAGACGTCGTTGTTCCCGCCCTCCCGGCAGATGAACAGCTTGTCGTCCATGTCGAAACGGTCCTGATGCGACGCGACAATGCCCCTGTGGGTCTGAGACGGAGAGCTCCCGTAGTCGAAGTAGCCGGCGAAGGTGTAGGGGGCTGTCTTGAGATAGGCCTTCGTCAGTACCCCGTAGGGAAAGTTGCCGTTGGAACCGTGGACATAGATGTAGGTCCCGTCGCCAGTGATGCTGCGAATGACAAAGCCGCTACCTTCCGTTTGGATGTCCGCTACCCATGTGCATCCGTCGGGCGGGTCGTTGGTATAGATGAGGACCTTGTTGGCGGTTGTGCCGTTGGTCGCATCGGCCACATAGATGTAGTCCTCGTCAGCCCAAATGCCCTTCGGCTGATTCATCTGCCCTTCGCCCGTCCCACTCTCGCCGAAAGTGGCGGCGACCTCGAGGTAGGGCGTCTCGGGGATCTCGTAATCGGCCTCGGTCTCTATCTTCACGAAGTAGAGTCCGGCCCACCCGAAGTCGGCATCGGGGTCGTTCTCGTCTACGATAGTTACAGGGCGCCAGTCCTCGGGCATCTGCCAGGTGATCCATCCGTCGACAGAGAATCTCTCCGTTCCGTCGACGTACCCCTCAATGCCGAGATCAGGATCCGCCTCAGGGATCTCGACCCAATTCCCCGGGCCCTTGCTATAGTAGACCTTGATAGAGAAGTCGCCAGAGGCGGGGTCCTGGATGTCGAAGTACACTCCGCCGAACCGCTCATTGTCGCCCAGGTACAGCGTGTCGTTTGATCCAAGGAGATCGAAGGGGGTCCCTGGGATTGCGGCCTGATTCGTTCTGTCAGTCCACGTGTCGGTATCGCTGTCGTGGACGATGACAGCATTGAAGTCGGGTATCGCCTCAGCCTTTCTGCCGCTATCGAACGTGAGAGTGGGCAGGCCCTTCTCATATACCTGTGTCCCGTTCTCCGCAAAGTCTATCCAGACGATGTCGGCAGTGTGGTAGTTGGGATTCTTCGCGATGGCCGTCGGACGTCCGAAGTTGAAGATGGCCCGGTTCCCTGCATAGTCGTAGAGATTCTTGTCGCCGTCAGAGTTGACGTCGTCTTCGTCCTGCACCAGAACCGTGTCGCCGTAGTCCCACTGATATCTGTTCGGATGGACGTACTTGAAGACACGCCCGCCGGTACGCATGTCGAGACCCGACACCCGGACAATGTCGACCCCCTCGGTCGCTTCGCCGTCAGGGAAGACATACGCCAGGTTCTTCGGTCCGTAGTAGACCTCGCTCCCATCTAGGGGAGCGTAGTACCGAACAAGCTGGACGCCGGTGAGCTCGACCATCGGGCCGTACGCATTCGAGCACTCGTAGGCGGCCTTATGATCGAGATCCTTCATGTAGCCGTAGACTTGGATGGTCAGAGATCGCTCGCTCTTACTCCAGGTTGTCCCGGACGGGTCGACGACGCCGCCGATGATGATGGGGCGCTCGTTTGTCTCTGTTAGCCCCTTGTATCCCAACTTCACGGTTATCCAGATGCGATCCGTCGTGTTGAAGAACCCGTCTTCGGTTATCTCGTTGTAGAGATCCCTGTCGGGGTCGAGCATACTGACCTTGAACGTCCCCGTGTCGAACACGTTCAGGGTCTGTGACTCGACGGACTGTCGGATTCTGGCGATAGGGCGCTGCGCGAGGTAGGACACAAGCGAGAACTTGTACGCTATGAGACTGTAGAGATCCTCGGTGGCGCTGTAGGTGAAGCCGCTGAGTGTGAGGGTGGTCCAGTCGTCCGAAGATGAGTACGCCGGCGCCGAGCCGATGGTATATTCGGTCGCAATCCCGCGTGACATCACGCAGACCACGTCGCCGTTCGAGAAGTGCGAGGTCGCATCGCCGGCCACCCGGATAGCCGTTCCCGACCCACTGACTACGATGCCCGCCCACTGATGCCAGGCATAGACTTCAGTGACAACGGGCGGGGCCTTGCCCACCCGCGACGACTGCAGTTTGTACCTGTCTGTGACTGTCAGGGTCATCAGTCAATCGCCTCGCCAGTGGCGTTGCGGAGCCGCTGGATCATCCGCCTCTTCGCCGGGAGCATCACCTTCTCGTAGAAGTCGTCGACGGAGTCCTCGTCGATCGAGAGCATCCCGCCAGGAGCGACGATGATCTGGTCCGGAGTGCTTCCGGCGATGATGGAGAGAAAGTCCTCTCTGTCCATGCCCATCGACTCCCAGGGCGCCTGTGCCGGCCGGGTCTCCGGTATCGTTGCCTGTCCCATGCCGGCGCCAGGAAACGGCATCTCTGCCATCGACTCGACAAGGTCTGTGAGCTTCGGCGACAATAGCCGTTCGTCATGGTGGATGTAGGCGAATCCGTCCCGGACATTCTTGCCACCGACCTTTCCCACGAACGGCGTGTTGCCAGATACCGGGTCCTGCGTGCTGAACGCCGTCGACGCTGCTCCACTGGACGTCGATGAGCTAGCCGCGCCTGCAGCGTCTCCGAGGCCGGGGAGCAGGTTCAGCATCCAGGCCAGGGCCTTCGCGAAGAGCAGGCGCCAGATGAGCTTGCCGACCTCCTCGAGCATGATGGCAACGGCGTTGACTACGGCCTCGGCGACCGGGTCCAGGGCCTTCTTGATGATGGCGTCCTTGATGGTCTGGCCGAGATCCGTCCAGATCTGTTCGGCCTCCTTCGAGTCGCGCCGCAGGGCGTTCAGCCAGTTGACCGTCGCGTTGCTCAGGGAGTTGGCGATATTGCTCGACCAGCGCTCCCACGACTGGCGGCGCTGTTCGGCGATCTCCTGCTCAACTTCCACAAGCTCAGCCTGCAGTGCGAGATAATCTTCGTTCCCCTCGGCCGTCGCCGCCAGACGTGCCTGTATGTAGTCGCGGTACTCTGTCAGGCTCATGCGGTTCTTGTTTCGTTCGGCCTGGAGCTCCTCCTCGAGCTCGCTTCTGCGAATGGCTACAAGGGCCTGCTTCAGAACGATGGCCGCCAGGGTCTCGATCTCGTTGCGGTGCTCGCCGGCCTCTTTGGCCAGATCCATGTCTTCAGCGTACTGGGCATGGGCCCGGGCCCGGGCTTCGGCGTACTGCCCCTCTTCGGCAGCTATCCGGAGCTGCTTGAGCCTGTCGAGGAACTGCTTCCGGTTCCTGAGGGTCTCTTCGTCAGCGTCCTTCTGGATCTGTGCCTTGGCGAGCTGCAGGGCCTTCTCGGCCGCGAGGCGGAGATCCGATTCCTGACTCGCAAGGTCCTCGATCAGAGTAAGCAGGATATCCCTCGTCGCCTCGGCTTCGGCGATCTTCTGGACGTCGGTCTCCTTGGCCATTGACGCTTCGATGTCCGCGACCTGCTCCCTGAGATTCTCCTGGTATCCCGCCAGGCCATCGGCCAGGGCAATATCCTCGTCATACTGACGCTGTGCGGCCTCGCGACGGCGGTCGAACTCGTTCTCGATATTGTCGAGGGTGATAGCCTTCAGCCTTTCGGCCGCTTCCGTCTGCAGCTTGACGATGGCGTCTATCTCTTCCTCGCTGAGGCCGTAGTTGGTGTCCTCGCCCCCTCCGAGATCGGTGAGCCAGCCTTTCAGTGTGGCGATGGTCATGATGAGCTCGCGCATCTCCGCGTCTATCTCGTTGATCCTCGCGAGCTGCTCGTTGTACTCCTTCTCGGTGCCCAGGTACTCGGAGATGGAAATGCCACCAGCGCCGCCCTCCCCGGCCGACAGCGCCTCGAGCCTGGCCTTCTTATAGCCCTCCCACTTCGCCGAAAGCTCGGCAAAGCCTTCGTTCTCTGTGGCGAATCGCTTCTTGACCATCTCCAGATCCATCTGAGCGATCTCGAGCTGAGCCTGCCACCTGTCCTGGTTCAACTTCAGCATCATCTGGTGATTGGCTACGAGAGTCGTGCGGTACTCCTCCAGGGCATCGCGGTTGATCCCGATCACGTTCCCGAGATCATCGAACCCGGTGACGACCTGCGGGAGTGCGTTGCCGAGCATGTTCATGACGCGCTGGAGCTCTGCTGTCTCGGCGTTGCTCTTGGCGGTGATGCCGTTGAGCTCGTCGAGCTTGGTGGTGAGCTTGTCCAGGCTCTCGATCTCGCTACCCATCGCGTCGATGGTCTTCTTTATCTCGGCACTACGCTCGACCTGGCCCTGGATCGAGAGCTCTTCCATCTTCCGGGCGGCGGCGCCAACTCCCACGAACGCGGCGACAAGGGCACCGAGCGCGGCGACGATCCACCCGACCGGACCGGCCAGGCCAAGAAGCACGTTCTTGACCATTGATAGGCCAACGGCGATGCGCGGCAGCAGCGACACCATGAATCCAAGGACGCCCGTGAGCAGGGTGAGTCCGCCCGCGGCCGTCGTCGAGAACGCGGCGACACGCTGCATCCATTCCGGCAGATCGCCGAGAAATAGCGCCGTCTCTCGTAGGCCGTCCGCGACCTTGCGGAGCACGGGGACCAGCGCCTGGCCGAACTGGAGCACGATCTCGTTGATGGAGTTCCGGAGTTTCTTCAGGGTCCCAATGAACGTGTCCGTCTGGATATCGAGCATCTCGTAGGCCTTGTTCGTGCCGGAGATGCTCATCTCCATCTCCTCGAGCCTGGCCGAGCCGGCCGTCACAAGGTTCAGAATGCCCGCCAGAGCACGAGCGCCGAAGATGACCGAGGCCGCTCGCGGCGTTATCTTGTGCTCCTCGAACTGCCTGACGATATCGACGAGGCTGTTCAGGGTCGGATCGACGTCCTTCGCTGCGATGCCTAGGTTCTCGATTTCGCGACGGGCCATAGGCGTGAGTCTCGCGAGCCGGACCAGCGACATCCTGAGCGCCGTGCCGGCCATCGAGGCCTCCATGCCAGAGTTGTAGAGCAGCCCAAGCGCGGCAACGACGGTCTCGAACTCCTGGCCGGCGTTGTGCGCGATAGGCGCCACATACCTCATGGAGATCGCCAGGCGCTCGGCCGTGGCCTGAGACTTGGAGATGGCCGCGGCGTAGGCGTTCGCGACACGGTCCGCGTTCTCCGTCCCCATCGCGAAGGCGTTCATGGCGGCGACGACCATCTGAGTCGTCTGACCCAGGTCGTTCATCGTCGCGCCGGCAAGGGTCAGGGTCGCGCCAAGGGCCTCGACGGTCTGTTCGGCATTGTAACCGGCACTGGCCAGGTAGTACATCGCCTGGGCCGTCTCGCGGGCGGAGAAGATGGTCGTCTGACCCCAATCTCGGGCAATCTCGCGCATCGAGGTCATGTCCCGGAAGTGCTCGCCCAGGACCGACCCGACGTTCGCCATCTCCTGCTCGAACTGCGCGAACTGCCGGACCGACATCGCGGCCATCGCGGTGATGGCGGCGCCGGCGATCGTCGCCGCCATCCCCATCCGCTGGAGCTGAGGGCTGACCTCAGCGACCTGACGCTGGAAGTGACCGAGATGAGCCTTGGCGAGCTGTGTTCCGGAGACAAGCCCGGTCAGGTTCGCGTTGATAGCCACGAACACTGTGCCGAGCGATACCGCCCCCATGCCTACGCCGAACGCCATCTTCTATCCCTTCTTCCGTTTCTTCTTCCGCTTGTCGATTACCTGGAAGCCCGGCACTGTCCCTGGCTTGGCGCCCGGAAGGCCGAACAGGGCCCGAGGGTCTTGGATCTTGAGCTTCGACTTCGTGATGCGGCCGGACTTGTCCTTGACCTGATCGACCTCTGTCGTCGCTCTAGGTGGGCAGACCAGGACATTACCCTTCCCCTTCACGTAGCGGGCGGTATAGGCGCCCTGTCCGTCCCCTCGCTGTCCTCCTACCTTGAGCCCGGGGCCGGGGGTTTCCCCGGCATCTCCCCCATGTGCCTTCAGCGCTTCCTTCTGCAGATGGCTCCTTACCTGCATCGACTCACGGAGACCCTGCAGCAGCAGCCTGGCCTGAGGACGGGTAAGCTGCAGGATGTCCCCCAGGGGCCACTTGAACTCTTGAGCAAATCGGACCACCAGTGCCCGCCACGAGCCCATCGCCTTGAGGAGCTCAGGGGGCAGGGTCTCTATTTGCTCGCCGGTCTCGCTGCGAGGACCGCTTCGCCCGCCGCCGAGACCGTTTTCATCCCGTCGAAAAAATCGTTGAGGTTGAGAATCGCCATCAGGAGCGGCGGGAAGCACCCGATCGGCATCTTCTTCAGCCGCTCAACGGTCAGATGTGGGTGGTGCTGGCGAAGTCCGTAGTGCGCGATATCGGCCAGGACCTGAATCGCCTCCTCAGGAACGACCTGCCCATCTTTCAGCTCCAGGGCATCCAGCTCGAAGAGCTTCGCCTGCAGGTCCGGAAGCTCGTCCATCGGGACGGCGCAGACCTTGAACGGCACGCCGCGCAGAATCACGGGCTCCGGGGCGTTCCGGAGCGCATCGATCTCATCCTGCTCGGGCGGTATCGCGGATTCGTCGACCGCCGCCGCGATCGGCTTCTCCTCAGGTGCCGCTCCGTCCTGCTCCACTGCCTCGTTCTTCTCTTCGGCCATTTACAGGCTCCTTTTCGAGGGGCGGTCCGGGCCAGGTCGACACCCCTGGCCCGGCCCTATCCCCAGGCCTAGCTCTCGTCTCCGAGTTCGATCGTGCCGACGCTGTTGCTGCTGTCGGCCGTGGCCTCGAAGTCGAAGTTGGGAATGACGTGCGAGTCTCGTGCGAACGGGAACCTCAGGTTCGTCGCCCGGCACTCGTTGAGCGTGATGGTGAACGTCACGCTGTCGGTTGTCATGGTGAACTCGAGCTGCCAGGTGTCGGGATACGACGTGTTGGAGAGCGCCACCGACGTCCCGGTTCTCGTGCCACCAGTGAGTCGCTCGACTCCCTTCGCGGTCAGATTCGCGAACTCGGCGCTGCCGGTGATCGACCCGGTATGCGTCCGAATGTCCTTCGGGAAGAGACCCGCACCGCTGTAGAGCTTCGCGACGTCGAAGCTGAAGTCGAGACTGAAGTTCTGCAGATGGCCCAGGATCTCCCCGTCCTGGCGCATTGTGCCAAGACCGAACTGGATAGCCACTAGATATTCACCCCCTCCCTAAGTGGGTCTATTACGTCGTTCCGAGGACGACCGTGAAGGTCATCGACGTATGGAGCAGGTTAGCCTCTGGCTCCGGGATCTCGATCGAGGAGACCAGGTTACAGCGCCTGCACCTAACTGTGAACGCCTGGGCGTTCAGATTCGTGACTCCTGCCTCTCCTACCTCACCATGCAGCAGGTCGAACACTTCCTGCTCCAGGGTATCCATCGTCGTTTTCGGGTAGCCTCTGTTCGTGGGCACCCAAAGGTGGATCTTGACGTCGAAGCCGGCCGAAGGGAGCCGGTGCGCTGCATTGGTCCATGTCACCTGGAACGTGAGCTGCGGGTAGTCCCGGTCCTTCACCCGTACAACGGGCAGCGCCGAGTCGTGGATGCGCGTACTGCACTTCCCCGTGATGATCGCGCTGGACGTGAACAGCGCTTTCAGGGCCCCCTTCAGGGCGATCTTCATGCGCTCGTTGCTCATCTACCTGCCGCTCCTGCAGCCCCTACTGTGCCACTTGCCCTCATCGCCGCGGCTACCGCGGCGCCGATCTCTGCCTGGACCTGCTGCTGCTTGTTTATCATCGCGGTCCGGATGTAGGGTCGCGGAGCCATCGGCGGCTCCGCACGGCCCTCATGGACGTAGAGCACGTAGAACGGGGTTGTCCTCCTCCGGCCGTACTTGTCGACCCACTTGCCGGGGGCCGTGTAGCCGGGATGCACGCCAATCTTCCAGCGCCAGTGCAGGAACGAGACCTCCTCGGGCATGAATGCCTTCGTCGATGCCCTCATGAGGCCGGTGTCAACCGCACGGAGAGCGCCAGACGATACGAGTTCTACCGCCTCCCTCTCGATGAGCTGAGCGCCCCTGGTGCCGGCCAGGACCACGTTCTTGACCGCTCTCGAGGCGAACAGGGTCAGGGCGACCTGCACTTCCTTCACGCCGATCACATGGACTCCGCCCCGGAACAGTGTCCCGGGAATGACCCCTGTCGCCCCGCCCGTGAGGCCCGAAAGTGTGCTGAGAGGCACTAGCTATACCCGCCCTCTCCGTAAGCGTCCATGTAGACCTGCTTGTGGTGATCCTTCACGCCGCCTGGTCGATTGTCGACATAGCGGACGATGAACGTCTCGCCTGTGACCTCCTGGGTCAGAATGTCGTCGACCTTGACTATCGCCGTCGGCAGCATAAACCCGAGATGGGAGCTCGACCCGATGACGCCGCCGACGCCGGCCTCTGCGGCCCCCTTGTTGCGCGTGATGCGGATGGGCTGATCGGTCGCCGCGAGCCGAGGGCCAGTGGCGATGTCGCCTGTGGCCGTGGTCGCCTGCGCCGGCACCCGCGCTATGCTCACCCGCTCGGGGAGTAGCCCCACCTTGATTGCCATCAGACCATCCCGTAGCCGTACTTCTGAACCACGAGCTTCATCATCCTCTGGACGCCGCCCGTGACCTTATCTCCGAACTTGGACTCGACCATCTTGAGATCCTGGCCGAACGTCGCCTCGTAGTCGGCCATGACGATGCTCTTCACGCCGAGCGCACTCACTGAGGCCTGCTCCTCCTCCAGGAGCCAGACCTGGGCCCGGAACGCGACCAGCATGTTCGCGAGCATCCTTACGTCGCTTGGGACCTCGGTGTAGCCGTAGGTGTACTGCACGTCGACGTTGACCGGGCCCTTCGTGAAGTAGGAGTAGGTATCGCTCACGAGCCGGATGCGCCCGTCGGCCGTGTAGACGTGGTAGTGGTCGCTCGAGATGGTCGTGGGCGTCGAGGAAGTCACGCCGTTGATGCAGTCCCTAAGGCGCGTCACTGAGAGAACAGGCCAATGCCTGAGGATCACAGTGTCCTGGTCGTCGCGGTCGATGTCATGAACCTCGGTGCCGGCATCGTTGGCGTAGAAGTCATGCTGGCATTCCTGGTCGATGATAGTCTTTGCCCAATCGCGCCAGGTCTCCTTGATGTCGTCGACGGTGACTCCCTCGACAAGCTCCACAACCTCAGCCTTACTGTCGTAAGGATTTGTGTAGGCAGCCGCCCCGCCGGTCGTGACCTCGAAGTATTCCGTCCTGGCCGTGGCAGCTATCAGATTCCCGTTGACCTCGAAGTACCACACGATCCGCCAGTTGGACCCTACGGTCGCGTCGACCGGCAGCGTGTAGCCCGTGAACTGGTAGTGGCCCTCTGCGAGCCTGGTGATGTTGCTGTTGTCCGTCTCCTCGTGGACCAGGGTCCCGCCCTGGTCATAGATCTTGAGAGTGGGCTCGGTCCCGCCGGCGTAGCCGTCGGGGTCGACGAGCGCCCCGCCCTCAGACACGTAGATGTAGATGTCGAGGTTGACGGCGTTGCCCTGTGCAAATGTCAGCATGACCGAATCCCCCTTCTACTCGAACTCACAGTAGCCGCCCTCTGCAGACGTTGTGTCATAGATGGCCTGAAGAATCGCCGACAGCGAGCCGGCGGCAGTGTGCTCGCTCAGGAGCTCGTCCAGGACAGCGTCTGCAACGTCAAGTGCCGTGATGCTTATCCCGTCTATCTGGTCACTCAGCGTCTCCAGCGTATCGCTGTCGGCCCCGCGAATGTTCGACTCTGTCGTGCTGATAGCCTGATCGAGGTCGGACAGGTTCGCGATGAGCGCTCCGGCGAACGGGGTCGAATCGGACAGGATGTCTGTCACGGCGATGTCGTTCAGGCTGGCTATGGCCGCATCGATGGCATCGAGCTCGGACGCGGTGTCCGCCGGCAGATTGTCCGTCTTCGTCTTGATGGCGGAGACGTTCGATCCGACCACGGCCAGGGCGACAGTTGTGGCAAGGCCGCTAACGTCTGCCTTGAACTGGTCAGGATTGTCGAGGTCAGCCTGGACAGCCGCGATCTCGTCACTGAGATCCTTCAGGTCGTCGGAGTCCGCTCCACGGATATTGCTCTCGGTCGTGCTCAGGGCCTGGTCCAGAGTGCTGTCCAGGAGCTCAGCCAGGGATCCGGCAACTCCGGAGTGATCTGCAATCGCCTCCTCGAGAACGGCGTCGGCGATAGCGCCCGCTGTCGGATCGTTCAGGCCGGCTATGGCCGCATCGATAGCATCGAGCTCGGACGCAGTGTCCGCCGGCAGATTGTCGGTCTTTGCCTTGATGCCCGCCATGTCGATCACCAGGTTGACAACGGCGCCGCCGAATGTGCCTCCAGTAGCGTGTCCGGCAGTAGACTCGTCCCACACGGCATCTGCGTTGTCTCCGGCGGTCGGGATGCTGAGTCCGGCTATCTCGTCTGAGATATCCTTCAGATCGTCGTCATCTGAGCCGCGGATGTTGCTCTCAGTCGTGCTGATGGCCTGATCGACCCGGGTGTTCAGGCTATCCATGTACCCGCCGAACGTGCCGCCGGTCGTGTGGCCGGCCATCGCTTCATCCAGGACAGCGTCGGCGATGGCCGCAGCGGTCGGGTCATTCAGTCCGGCGATGTCTGTGGCGAGGTCGTCGAAGACGTTGTCGGTTACATAGACGGCGCCCTCGTACTGTACACAGTCGTTCGCCTGGACGATGTAGAGGAGCGGGCCCTCTGTATCCAGGTCGCCTGAGGCGGGGTTCCAGGTATAGTGCCCGTCCCCGACCTCCGTCCAGTTGTCCGCGGTGATGGAATCGGTAGTCCAGGACGTCGCGTTCTTCTTGCGAAACTTCAGCGTGACGGACCCGTAGGCGATGCCCGTCTTGACGGAATGATAGGTGTCGTCATCGCGAAAGATGACAGGCAGCTCTTCTGTAGACGAGTCCTTCGTTACGGGGTACATGCCTAAGCCATCCTTGGAGCGAATCGGGTGACGACGTGGATGTCCGCGCCGTCGACCCTATCTACGCGACTGTTCGGCGGGATGATCCCCTCTGCCATCAGAAGCCTTGACAGGGCCATCAGGCAGCCGCCGTAGAAGGTCAGGTTGCCGCTTGGCAGCTTGTTGAGGGCACCCTGGCGAACGTAGCCGACCTGCAGATAGCATCGATAGCCGCCCTTGCTCCGCCAGCCCTTGAACCTCCAGAGCAGGGAACCAGGCGGATCGGTGAAGCCCCCAACGTCGCGGAGCTCACAGTCTGTGTCGCCATCGATGTTGATGCACGAGAAGTCTGTGGCGTCGATAGTGAAAACGGCCGATGACCCTGGGTTCGAGGCCCAAGACTTGCTCCCCCAATAGTTCCCGGTTGGGAAGCCGTAGTCGCCGAGATCGAGCGCCCCCCCGATGATATCGTGGTCGTAGTACAGGCCCACGACATACGTCCCGTTGTACCCTATTGGCTCCGTGACGGAGTGTGTTTCGCACGTGAACCTGGCCAAGTCCAGGACAACGCCGCCGGGAATGCTCGACGTGTCGAACGAATAGTAGGCCCTCCACTCCACAGGGTCGACCGAGTCGCCCTGCTGGACGTTCGGATTCCACTCCGTTCCCGTGAAGTCGTGCGCTGACACCCCGTCCTTGATGTAGCCCCAAACGTCGGGGTTGAAAGAGTCGATGACGAGCGACATAGGGCGTCTCCAGGCCGGTTCCAGGTCATCTCCCGGCCATACTGCGACTGACGTACTCTGAAAGCAAGACCGTAAGTGCTCAACATCTGAACAGCTTAGCCGACGATGTTCTTCGAGCTGCCCTCTACGAGCTCGAGCGCGGTCCGGCCCCGGCCCAGGCTCCGGTTCAGTTCCTCGTACCAGGTCGCGTGAGCCGCGAGCAGTTCTTCTGCCCGGTGCCTGTATGTGTGGCCTGCCAGAACGAGCTCGCGGCCGGCCCTGGCGATCCGGGTTCGGTCCTGATCCCGACGCGGGTCGACGAGGTCCTGGATGACTGCCACTGCCTTTTCTATCCGGTTGAACGAGACCAGGTTCACGCCGTTCTTGAACAGGCCCCCCATCCCCTCGAAGGCATAGGTCACATAGACAGCCGTGCCGCAACACATCACGTTCCAGGTCCGGTTGCTCGTGTACTGGTCGATGTCGTTGTAGGCGTTGATTCCGAGCACAACCTTGGCGCTTGCGACTGCGATCGAGAAGTCCTTCTCATAGACCTTCCCGAAACAGGGGGCCCCGGCACCCCAATTCGTACCGTAGACCCGCAGCTTCAGGTCCGACTGTGCCACCAGGGACATGAGCTTCGCCCGCAGCGCCGAGTCCGGGAAGTGGGAGTAGTTTCCGCCCATGAATGCCACATCGCACTCGAACGCGGGGTCGGGCTTGACGGGCTTGTAGACATCCGGGTCACTGGCCGTGTGCCAGGTCATCACCCTGGGCACACCCAGGCGCCGGTAGCACTCGAACTGCAGCTCATCGGCGTTGCTCAGGAGCAGCATGTCACACACCGCTCCGAGCCTGGCGATGTCCCGCACCGCCATCCCGCGCTGATCCCCAAAGAACAGGGCGACGAATGTGCGAGGGGCGCTCTGCTTGATCGAGCGGACTATCGCGGGGTCGAGTCGCTCGCCCTTGTTGATGAGCACGATGTCAGGCTTCCAGGATCCGACCTTTTGCAGAACCTCTATTCCCATCCCCTCACCGCCGAGCTTCTTGGCTCTCGAACGGTAGTCGTAGTCGATGACCTCACATCCGGCCTGGCGAAGGCCCCGCGTACGCAGGTGATCTGATACGTGGTCCTGCAGGAAGGTCCCGATGTGGAAGACCTTCAGCGGCCCGTCACTTTCCGACCTTGTCGGGGATGAACTCCGGAGCGGCGCCATCTGGACTCCTCTTGATGCGGCCTCGCTTGGCCTGGTCTCTGAACGCGGTGTACTTCTTGTAGGCCTGGCGCTTGCACTTGGGGTGCTTCGGGTGGTCCATCGCCTCGACATAGGAGTGGATCTTCCCCTTCTCGTCTTCCCACCTGTTCGCGAGCTGTGCAACCTGCCAGCCCTTGGCCCGGACCCTGGCACAGAGCGGCGTTCCTGCGAAGCCCATGACCTGTCGCGGTCCGAGCTGGAACCCGCCGGCGTCTACGAGCGCCTTCTTGTGGCACACCCAATGGATCGGGCAGAGCATCTTCCTGAAGATGACCGTGATGTCGCCTCGGGTCTCGGTCCCGATGACGTTCGTCTTCCTGGGCTCCCCGTGATTGTGCCCGTTCACAAAAGCGAGCTCAGGGAATAGGCGTAGCGCCTCCATACAGATTTCGAGCCAGCCCGGGTTGTACCAGGCGTCGTCGTCGCTGATGGCGATTATCTTGCTCTTCGTCGCCTTGATCCCGATCATCCGGGCCTTCGCCGAGCCCTTGTTGTCGTCGAGCAGGATGGCAGTGAGCTTTCCCTGGTCCTGCATCTCCTGGAGCCATTCGCGGGTGCCGTCGGCGGAGTTGTTGTCGACCACGATGATACGGTGCGGATGGAGAGTGTTCTCGATCATCGAGCCGATGCAGTCCTTGAGATAGAGCAGCCGGTTGAACGTGATGACAACGATGTCGACCACGGGGCGATCGTCCTTAGCTGCCATTGTCTTCTCCCTTCTCCACTGGCTTTGGCACGAACTCGGGATCTCCGCCGAGCTTCGCACGGCGGGCGAACTCCTTGTATCCCGTGCTCTCATAGTAGTCATGGTGCGACTTCGGATGAGACGGATGGGCCATGTGTTCGACGTACCGAACGCCTTCGGCATCTGCGTTGCCGAGCTCTGTATAGGGCCGGATGAGTCGGTTGACGTTCCCTCGGTCCGCCAGTGTCTCGATAGTGAACTTCGCAGAATGCCCTCCGATCTCGTGCAGCTTGCCGAACGGGAACCCGCTCCCGAGCAGCTTGCCACGTGCGATCTTCATGCCGCCGGCCTCCTCAACGATGGAGCGTCGGAAGACCAGATGAAACGTCCGAAGCGAGGTCCGGAAGTCTATCGAGATGCCCTTGCGCCGTTCCGTTCTGACGTACTCCAACGTGCGACGATGGTCGGCCGACGTCACAGAGACTTCGGGCCAGAGCTCGAGAATCCTCATGCAAACGGTTAGCCAGCCCGGGTTGTACCAGGCATCGTCATCGCTGATGGCCACGATCTCGCAGTCCGAGAGCTCCATGCCGGCGTAGAGCCCCTTGATGCGTCCGACGTTCTTCTCGAGGAAGACCGGAATGAGATTGCCCTCTGCAGCCTGTTCCTGGAGCCATTCTACAGTCCCATCCTCGGAATGGTTGTCGACCACGATGAGCTTCCCGTAGGGGTAGCGCGTGTTCTCGCGGATTGACCGGATACACTCCTTGAGGTAGAGCAGCCGGTTGAAGGTAACTACGATGATGTCGACGGGCTCTGTGGGTGTTCCGTCATCCCATTCCGCATGGCTCATGTCAGACCCCCATCATGTGCGACGCGACCTCGACGATGGTCTCGGCCCGCGCCTGGAACGTGTGCTTGTGCGCTATCTCCATGCCCTTCGCCGAGAGCTCGGCGCGTGCCGCGTCGTCGGCCAGGAACCGATGCACGAGACGGTTCAGGTCGTCGGCATTCCGGTACTCGGGAACGGTCTCCTTCATGAACGACTTCAGACCCTTGGCCCGATCACTGATACAGAACCCGCCACTGGCCAGGACGTCGAGAATCCTGAACGACAGGAAGCCTTCCTTGGCCATCGGCTTATGATGGTCATTGAGCGAGATGGCGGTAGAGTTGTAGAGGTCGGGCAGGCGCTCATAGGGCCAGTACTGGCCGGCGTACCAGCTCAGATCGAACCCGGGCTTTGACGGCCACTTGCATCCGATGACGACCGGCGTGTACCCGACCGGCTCCAGGTCCCGGATGATCTCGCGCCCAAAGCCCAGGGACCCGCGGGCGTTCCCAACGAACACGACGTTGTGCGAGAACGGCGGTTTCTTCTTCGGCGGCCGCATATCTGTACAGACCTCGAGCGGATGGACCGGCGGGCCCATGTCCCTGATCTGACTGATGAACGACGGCGACAGACAGAACACTACGTCGTACTTCGCCATCTCCTCAGCGTCCATCTTCTGAGGATGAGAGTGGAACCAGCAGACGTTGAAGCTGCTCGGGTTGTAGAAGAACGGGTACTTGTCCTTCTGCGGGAACGGGTGCCCGAACAGGTAGACCGTCACATCAGCGAGCTCCGGGAAGACCTCAACGGTGTGCCCCATCGCCAGGAACCCGGCCTCGAGCCGTTTCTTGACCCACCAGTCGCCCCAACACTCGAAGGTCCTGGGATCGGTCTCGGCCCAGGTCCTGACGTTGATCGCCAGGCCCTTGATGTTCTTCGAGTTGTTGCGGATCTCCGTGAGCCTCCGTTCCGTCACCATCCGAGAGAGACGATTGCGCTCGGCCTTCAGAGCGTCGCGTTGGTTCGACCGACGGCCGCCGTCCACGCCGGCCAGCCTCGCCTCGAGCTTGCGGTCCTCTTCCGTCTGCTCTCGGAGCGGCTTGTTCACAAAGAGATGTCTTACCCGTTCACGTTCCGCGTCTACCGGATTCAGGAAGTTCTTCGAGCTCTTGGGCATCAGAGATTCTCCACTGCCGCGATAACTCGCTTCGCGGCGCCAAGGAACGTCAGGGGCGGGACCTGGGCCCGCATCTTCTCGCAGATCCTCTTTCTGTCAGCCTCTGTCAGGGACGTCAGGTGCGCGAGTTGTATCCTGGCGTCTGCGGGACTGAAATAGGTCGGCCAGTGAGTCTGGATGGCGCCGTCGTCGGACAGCTTGACCGGATCAACCAGGGGCAGTCCGCCGGCCGCGATGACGTCGAGGACCTGGTGCTTCAGGAACCCGCGTATCGCCATTGGGGTCTGATGGTCGATGAGAACGACCTTCGCAGAGTGATAGAGATCCTGCAGGCGCCAGAAGTCATGGTACTTCGCAATCCACCTGTCTCCTGCCCTGTTCCAGTTCCGGCCCCATACCCCGAACGAGAATGCCAGGTCCCGGCGATCCAACAGATAGTCGGCAACCGGGCGCCCCCCGCGACTAGGCCGGGCGTTGCCGATGAACACCACGTCGGGACACTCTGCGTCGATCTGCGTAGTGGTCTGATTCACGAAATTCTTGCCCTGGATCATCCGGTCGGTGCTCGGTCGGATGAGGACAGGATCGGCTGTGCCGAACAGGTGCGAGCAGGGGGGCAGGTACTTGACCACGGCCTCGGCGTCGCGGATCTGCCCGTTGGCCTCCTGTTCTATCCACGTGGCAGATGTGCAGAATACGATGCTGTACTTCCGCAGCTCGCTCAGGGTCATCAGTTCGGGATGACTGTAGAACCAGGCTACGTTCAACTTGCCCGGGGGAACGGCCCGCTTGGCCGGCGCCTTCCCCCAACAGTAGAAGTTCAGATCTGATCGATAGGGATTGTCGACGAGCCGATGCCCGAGCTCCTCGAATGCGTGCCCCATCAGAACCCGGACCCAATGATCGCCCCAAAAGGGCTGTGAGGGCCCGGGTTCGTGACTGGACCTGTCGTAGAGATGTATCCGCACTAGAGCTCCCTGACGTCTGCAACCCCGTAGTACATGTGCGTTATCATCCGAGGCGGCAGATCCCCACGGAACGGTTCCGCAGTCCCGCCGCCGGTTGTGGGCTGAGTCTCTTCGCCAGGCTGCCAGTTGGAGTAGCGGTCCTCAACATTCCGCTCGATGCCGCGGCCGGCATAGTAGCCGAGCTTAGCCCGGATCTTCGAGGTCGGCTGCACGTAGCCGAAGTGGTAGACCAGTTTGTCTGCCACTACCGCCTCTTTGTAGCCCGTCTCTGAGCGGACCGGGCGGCCCTCGCTGTCGACGAACGTATTGAACGACTTCTCGTGATGGAAGCCCTGACTCCAGCGCCACATTCTCGGGATCTTCGACTCCCACTGAGGGCAGCCGACAGCGACCGTTGTGAAGTTCGTCCAGAAGTGATGGAAGCCCACGCGGACGATTGCCAGCTCACGGTCGTCTACGAACATCTTCATGAGGCGAGCGACGTCTTTCGGCTCCCATATCTCGTCGCTATCGACCTTCATGTAGATGTCGCCCGTCACACGCTTGGCGATCGCGTTCTGCATCTCAACCTTGTCCTTCCACCGATGATCCTTGGGCGGGGGGACGAGAGTGATCTTCTCATCCGGGTCGGGATAGGCCGCGATCTTCTGGAGTGTCGCATCGGTGCTGGAGCCGCGCTCGTCGGCGTGTTGCCACATCCCTTCGACTGCCCCCTCGACGATGATGATCTCGTGGGCGAGATCGTAGATGCCGTCGAGCGCCTCCGTGATGTAGGAGTCGCCGTTGAAGACTATCATGCCGACGGAGAGCTTCGGGCCGTAGCCCCCTACCCGGAAGATGTCGAGGGACTTCTTGGTGCTCGCCTCGATGGTACACCAGTCCAGAATCCGGTCCCGGCCTCGGGCCACAGTCGCTGAGACTTCGGCGCGGTTTTCTGGCTCGAGCACCCAGGACACCTTTTCCGCGAAGTCGCCAGGGTCGCCCAGGCGTGCGTAGAAGACGCCGTCCCCGTAGGAACCACGGAGCACCGGGAGATCGTAAGCGACAACGGGCGTGTTCATGTAGAGCGCCTCTTCGGGGGGCATTCCGAACCCCTCGAACATGCTCGGGAACAGCAGTACGTCGGCTTTCTTGATGGCCTCGAACTTGGAGCGGTCGTCGACAATGCCCTGAACGTCGACGTAGAGATGGTTCTCAGCCCACTCGGGCCTCTTGGCGTCGAGCCTCTTCTGCTCGTTCGGGCCGACCTTACCCATCACCGTCACATGTGCCGAGCACTGCAGGGTCTCCGCAAGCGCATCGAACACCGCGATCGGGTTCTTGAAGTCGACCATCCTGGCACAGAACACGAGCTCGGCCCCGTACTCGGGCTCCTGCTCCCGCTCACGCGCCTCCGCCCTCGAGAGCTCGTCGTCTATCTCGTCCACATCATCGAAGATGGGATCGGCGATGCCCGCCAGAGTGGCGTCGGCCACAAGCTGGTTGATCGGCGGCTCGAGCACGAACCAGGGACCCTCGAAATCCGGAAGCCACTGTTGGGCCCATCTCGAGCTTACCGCGGACGGACTCACGATCCCGTCGCAGGTGAGCAGGCACTTCTTGTAGTTCGCCCAGTACTCCTCTGTCGCATCTCTGCCAGACGGATAGGTCATCCCCTTGAAGTTCGGGCTCTCGAAGAGGATCAGGTAACAGGGAATGCCGAAACGCTCGGCGTAGGACTTGGCGAACTGGCCTCCGATGTTCGGCACACCAATGACGAAGTCGAACTCGTTCTCGGAGATGTCCATCCCCCATCGGGTGTCGACGATGCGCTCGAACCGCTCGAGGTTGTAGCCAAGGAAGTCCTTCTCGAACGGCGCCGGCGTGTTCGTGATGACCTTGACGTCCATGACCTGGGACAGGATGACGCCAAGCAGATACATTGAGTAGCGTCCGCCCGTGTAGTGCGGCATCTGCTCCATGAAGATAGCGCAGCTCCGCGGGGCCTTGCTCGGGCCGTAGGTCAGATACTGGCGTTCTGATGGGAGAGGGATGAAGAGCGGGCTGGTCGCAAGCGCGACGAGCTGCCCGAGCTTGTGCGAGTCAGCGTTCTCGATGAACTTCTTGGGGATGGTTAGCTGATAGGCAGTAGGCAGTTCTTCAATGGAGATGTCCGGCACATCCTCATCGGCAGCGATGACGGGGCCGGACTCTACTGGCGTAGGGGCGGTTTCGCCCACAAAGGCCTTGCGACTCTCCAGCGGTGCGCCCCCGCCTTCGACGAAGTTCTTTGTGGGCTCGTCCCGCTCGAGGGACCGTTTCGTATCTCCCATTCCTCCATCGCTTGACCACGACGAGCTGCCTGACGGGGCGCTCTAGGCTAGAAGACTCCCATGATACCGACGTTGACTGTCGTTGCCGTCGACGCTATCCGGCGGACATAGAAATGGTCCTCGGGCTCGTCCAGGACGATGTCGAGCGGGGCCGCGACCCCGACCATAACACGCCCGTTCTCGTGCGCTGTGTGATCGGTGCCCCACGAGAACCACACCGACCAGGCGGTCGAGACCGATCCGTCGACCACAACCCGTATCCTGCGACACGGCTTCGAGAGAACGATCTCAGAGGTCGCGTCGTGAACCACTGCCAGAGCCTCGCCGCAGCAGACCTTGTTCTGTGGAATGACGATCGCGGCCTTGAGGATACTGTCGCCGTCCTCGAGTTCGTGCTTCCTGACTCCCGGGGGCATAGTCCTACCCTCCTCCAGATGACATCGCCCGTGCAACGGCTCCCAGGGCGGCCGTTATCTTGTCGAGATTCGCCAGAACGGCAACGATCAGGCCAGTGGACCCGCCCGATATCGCAGCCCGTCTACTCAGCTCTCCCTTGATGCGCTCGTCAGCCAGGCGGAGATCGATGACCTCCCTCTTGAGCTGCTTGCGCTCCTCTTCGGCCCGTTCCAGGGCGTTGAGCAGCAGTCGACGGTACTCTGCGAACTCACCGTTGCCGTGCCCGTTCCCGCCTCCGTTGCCGTTGCTAACAGGGACCATCGGGCCAGCCCTCCAGCTCCCCAGGGTCTGTGGTGTAGATGATGCCAATCATCCAAGTCTCGCAGTCGGCTATGAAGGTATGGACCTGACCCGGTTCCAGAATGGCCTCATCTCCAGGAAGGAGCTCGAAGGACCTGTTGTCTATCGTCAGAGTGCCGCCACCATCCAGGATGATGAGCCACTCCTTGCCTACATGTGCATGGTCCGGGAACGATGCCCCGGCCGCGAAGTACGCCTTCTGCCCGGCGCTCACGCGATTCTTCCACAGCCCGAACCCGAATACGGTTCCGCATCCGGGCTGAGATAGATCTACAAATGATACACCCTTCGGCGCGAGTTCGAGCTCGCTCAGGCGAGGCGTCAGAGCGCGGAGTTTGTCCAGCGGGGTAGACTCCAGGCTCTGCTCTTGGTCGTGCTGTTCAAGTGCTGGTGCTGAATGCTCAGGCATGAAGCCCCCAGGTTCGTGGCGCCCGCCGCGATGTGTCGGACCGCGGCGGGCGCACACGCTATCTACTCGAGACGGCCTAGCTCGTGGAGCTCGGGTGCTCGAGGTTGTAGATCTGGCACAGCGCCGCGTGATGCTCGACGTTGAAGTCCATCCTCACGCTGATGACCGACCTGCGAGCGTCGTAGTGGATGACCTCCTCCGACTTGAACTTGATGAGCCGCCTGTCACCGATGACAGGGTTCTGCACATGCGTCATCACGCCGCCGCCGTCAGGAAGGTAGTTGCTCGCGAAGACGGTGATCTTCCCGTAGAGCTTCCCGAACTCGCCGGAGTGGATGGTCGCGTTCGGACCGTACTTGTCGACGGTCACGAGCTTCGCATCGTCCAGGAGCTGGTTCACGCTCCACGGATTGAGGAAGACGACCAGGTCCTGCATCTTGCGCCCGTACTTGCCGAGGTTGAACATCGCCTCGCGCAGGAACGCTGTACTCATCGCAGCGCCATTCGCGTTGACTCTCGGAGCCGAAGACGCGACGCGGCCGGCGCGAGTGTAGAGCCCGTCCCAGGTCGTCCTGTGGTCCTTCGTGAACCAGTTGGCGTCCGTCGCGAGCGCCTCGGTGGCGGCCGTAGCCGTGTGGGTGGTATCACCCACGAGCATGGCCTCCTCCTCAGCCTCCGCGATAGCAGCGCCGAACTGGTCACGGACGATTGCCTGGAAGTCCGTGTTGGCGTCCTCGTAGAGCTCTTCACTGACCATCATCTGCGACATGAGCTTCTTCGCCGTCAGGCGAATCGTGCCCGTAGTGAAGCTGGTCTCGGTCGCCTCGGCAGCCTGGGTCGACTGATGGTAGACCTTGGCCGCACTCAGAACCTTCGGGAAGTCGAGCGTCATGCTCGTCATCGTGACGGTCCTGAAGATCTGACGGCAGACGTTCCTCTCCCTCACGAAGTCGATAAACTCATCGGCCAGTGGGGTCGGAAGGAAGTCGCCGCCGGTGCCGGCCGTAGTGTTCATCGCCTTTCGCAGGGCATCGCCGAGCGTACCGATTTTCCTCTTAGCCACGTTAGTTTCACCTCCTCTCGTATAGAATCTATGCAGCGGCGTTTCCGCCCCGCGAAGTGTACCTATGTGCTACGACCGCGAATGCAGGTGCATCCAGCGGCTGAGCAGTGCCTTCCGAACGTCCTTGTCCAGAGACTTGAAGACGTCCGCGTCGTCCTCGCCGATGTCCATCAGGGTCTCGTCCGGGACGTCCTCGGCCTTCTTCACCTTGCTGAAGTCAAAGCCCTCGGAAGCGTCCACGTCGGCGCCCTTCTCAACCAGACGGCTACGCTTCCCGACCCTGACGATCTCCAGCTCGGACATGCGCTTGGCGACCCCGGCCTCCACGGCCTTGGCGATCCGCTTGTCCAGATCCTCGCCGAGCTTCTTGACGAGAGAAGTCGTAAGAGCCTCGACGTCGACGGACTTCTCAGCGGCATCGTCTTCCTCCTCCTCCTCCTCCTCCTCCTCTTCCTCTTCCTCGTCGTCATCGCCGCCCTCGTCCTCGTCGTCCTCGGGCTCTTCCTCCTCGTCGTCCTCGCCCTCTTCGTCCTCGGTCTCCTCGGCCTCTTCCTCCTCGTCGTCCTCAGACTCGTCGTCGCCCTCGTCGACCTCTTCGGTCTCCTCGGCCTCCTCCTCGCCCTCGGTCTCCTCGGTCTCTTCGGTCTCCTCGGTTTCCTCGGCCTCGTCAAGGGCCTTGCCGAACGCCTCGGCGAGCGCGTCCTCTACCGCGCCCTCGAGATCAGGCATGATCTCCGCCTTCGCAAGCTGGACGATCTCGCCCAGGTTGATGAGATCGATACCGCCGGCCTCGTCCTTGCTCTTCTTCGCCAATCAGTTCACCCCCTCTCACCGTAGTCTTTCGGGCAGCAGGTTCACTGCTGGTATGGCTCCTGGCCGAACAGGTCGCTCACGACCTTCCCGATGAGCTCTGAGCCGATATGGCCCATGCTCGTACTGATCGCCTTCCGGAGAGCCACCTTCTGGTTGCCGTCCAGATTGCGTATGTCGATGTCCTTCGCGAGCCTCACGATCGCACTGCGAAGCTCATCGAGAACGTCCGTGTCCTTCAGGACGTACTCGACACTGCACTTCACACAGAGCTCTATGCCCTCGCGTGCCACGCTCTTCTCGAGGCCGAGAGCCTTCCTGTGCCTCTGGACGTGCTGGATCGCAGCCTGCGGGCCGCGCTGACCAGACCTGGCGCCCATAAGGGCACTCCAGGCCGCGATGACGCCGCCACGATGGCACAGCATGTCGCCCGTCGTGTAGACGCCAAGGTCACTCAGCTTGCCGCCTCCCTTCACCCAATGATGGGGGTACTTCCAGGTCGACTTCTTGTTCGCTTCCCCGGTGACGGCATGTGCGCCGCGGGGGAGCTTCGTCTTGTCGACGCTGCCCCACGAGGGCTCATTGGAGTCGATCTTGCTGTTGTGAGTCAGAGCCTTGTCCATGCGCTCACCGTCGTCGCTCTTCGCCATCTCCGCCGACTCGTCACCGTCCGCGTCGTCCTCGTCCTCGACCTCGTCGTCAAGACCGCCTCGGAACGACTTGACGGCTCGGACCAGGGACAGGTCCTCGGCATCCGGATTCGAGGGCATCGATGTGATGGAGTACTCGGCGAGCTCGCCGTCCATGATCGTCGGGACCTCTCTGCCGTGTTCCTGGTAGAAGACGTCCTCGACCTTCGTCACCCATCCCGCCACGGAATACCCAAGGGTCGTTCCGTGCTCGAGCTTCATGACGATGTCCGACACTACCCTGTTGCCACGTTCCTTGACGGGATCCCACTGCGGCTCGAGATGGGTCCAGGCCTTGAACGCCCGTCCATCCCTGATGAGCTCGGTCTCCGTGCAGACCCCGACTGTGTGCTGGATTCCGTACCTGTGCTCCTCGTAGACGTTCAGTCCCTTGGCCATCGCAGCCATCTTCTGAACGAACGCCGCGGCCATGATCTCCCCGTCACGGTCGAGCGAATCGCTGCTCGCGATGCCGCAGACGTAGAGCCCGTCCTTCCGCTTCTCGAGAATGCACTTGCTTCCGCCCTCGGCATTCTTGGCCATCTCGAACGGGACGAAGACCCGGAAGTAGCCGGGGCGCTTCCTGCGCCGCTTCTCTTCCTGTTCCCATTCCCGGTCGAGATCCTTGGGGCTCGAGCTCTTCATGATGACCCCCTTAGTGTCCAGGTCCAGGGGCTCGCCATCCGCGCACTGGTGCAGTGCCTTCGTGAGAGCCTCGCCCATCCGACGGCGCCGGCCGTGCCGGCGGCTCTTCTTGTAGTGCCATTCGCCGTCGTAGTAGCTGTAGAGCTTCTTGACCGCGTCCCACGCCTCGTTGCAGCGCCGTTCGCGGGATGATGCCGTGCTCCGGTTGTAGACGTCAGCCCACAGCTTCATGCCGAAGATGGGGAGCTCCTGCACGTCGTCGGGGAGCTCGTCGGATCGTTGGTAGGTGTCCTGCAGAGGGACTCGGGTCTTCTTCGCGTGCCAGCGACCGTCCTCGAGATAGAACCGGCGCCGGACGGCACGCCAGCCGGCGTCGTCACACAGCTTCGCCTGATCCGCGCCATTCTTGAACGGCCGATTCGATCGGGCGTTGTATCCGAAGACGTAGGCTTTCTGAACGCCTGGCCCATGCGTTTTGACCGCATCGGGCACGTCACCAGGGAAGCTGAGCTTCGCTATCTTGGACATCCGAACCCTCTCTCTTGGCTGTTCAACATCTGAACACCTACTCTGCATAAGGGCTTCGTCAACTGTAAGCAAGACTGAAAGTGCTACGCCGGGCGTCTGAGACCGGCGATCTTATACTCTCCGCCCCTCAGTCGAGACACGACGATGTCGTTCTGGTGCGACTTCTGTGTCACGTCCTGGATGAACTCGAGTGTCATGCGCCGGCCCTCGTCGGTATCGGTGTGCTCGGCCTCCTGATGTACATAGGACTCCAGGTCTTCCCGCCCGACGATGGCGAGCATCCGGTTGAACACCTGATGCTGGAGCGTCCCGGTCTCGAAGGGGTTCTTCACGTCCTCGGGCGGCGCGGTCATCATGTAGTAGGCAACCGCGTTCCGCCAGGCGAGCTCGGTCATGGCCTCGAGCTGCTCCGGCGTTGACTCCTCGAGTGCCGACGGGGGCAGGGCCTTCTCGACGTACGGTCGAGGATCGAGTCCAAGCAGCTCGATCAGCGGCAGCATCTCGGCGTGATCTGCCAGGGACCAGCCCGGGCCCAGGATCTGGTAGCTGAGCTCGAGCGCTTCCGGCCCTGCCTCTGGCACGGCGATCTCGAACATGAGCTCGGTCGGCTCCCCAATGACGGGTCGCCAGGTGCAGCGGCACCGGCAGTGCAGGGGCAGCATCCCCGATGCGTCCTCGACGGAATAGACCTGATCGTGTTCCGCAAGGCAATCGGGGCATGTGCGATGGTCGTCGGTCGCCGTGTACTGGACGTAGCCGACACCCGTCTGCCGGTAGCCCTCGAGCTTCCCCTCGTTGTACCAGCGCAGGACCTCGGTCCTGGCCGTGATAGTCGCCCAATTCGAGGCCTCCAGGTTGTACTCGTAGCCGCGGCGTAGAACCTCGTCAGTCACGGGGTCGATGAGCGGCTCTACCGCGATCGGGATGGGCTTGTTCCAGACCGCCAGGATGCGATCGCGGATCACCGGGATGGACTCGCCCTGGCGCAGCCCCTCGACGAGTGCCGCCTTGATCTGGTCCGAGATGTGCAGTGCGATGTGCGCCGAGAGCTGCAGGATGTACTCTTCGGCTATCTGGACGGTCAGCGGATCGCGCATCTCGAACTCGATGGGGATCTCGAACTCGGCGAACGCGCTGTCGCCGCCGGCCTTCAGGGCCTCGAACAGGTTCGCGGCGAAGATGTTGCGGTAGGGCTCGTAGTCGACATAGCTGATGGTCCTGATGGCATCGGACGCGATGTCCTGCTTCTGGAGCCATCGGCGGACGGGTGCCGGCATGGGCCGGCGCTCGAAGACGGTCTCGATCTGGTAGGGATGCTTCCAGGGGAACTCTTTGACTCGCTTCTCGACCTTGCGGCCCTTGAGGTAGCTGAAGGCCTCTTTCCTGGCCTTTTCGGTCATGTGCTTATCGAACAGGGCCAGGCACCGATCGCGCTGAGTCTCGAGGACGCGCATGAGCGCGACCTCTATCCAGAGCTGCTGGAGCATCGTCCACTGGTAGAGGGGCGCATCGGGATCGAAGAACCGATCCCACACGTCGACCCGGCGCGAGCCGGTTATCTGTTCTGCGAGCTGTTCCTTCAGCGGCATCGTCTAGCCCAGGCCCCCGGGCTGCAGAAAGAGCTTGTTCAGGGCGCTCTCGCGCCTCGAGAGGTAACGCACGATCCCGAGCTCGACTTCGGTCTCATCCAGACCCTCGAGGCCTGGCGAGGACATCAGAGCATCATGCGATACCATCTTGGCCGCCGCCGGCATCTGGCCCGTAGCGGCCAGGGTCGCGGCCATGTCGACCGGAATGAAGTCAGACGAGATGAACGGCGTGTCCGCCCACTCCTCGTCGATGCGATCGAGACCAAGCTCCTCGCGGATCATGTTGATTGTGAGAGCGCCTATCTTCCAGTAGATCTCGTGGATCTTGGCGAGCTCCTCTTCGTCCTTCTGCAGGAACGCACGCCAGTCGAGATAGACGTCCCTGTAGCCGAAGCCTAGGTCGGACCAGATGACTTCCTGGTTGAAGTGGTGCTTGAACAGGCGCAGGTGCGGCGCCACAGCGTCGCGCTTGAACTGCTCCGTCTGCTCCTGCGAGTTCAGCTTGCCCGTGGTCTGGTCGACGACCCCCAGGATGAACGGGGGGACGCCGTACATCGCCGCGATCTTGAGCATGAGAACACGGCTGTACTCCTGGTACTGCATCTCGTTCTGTGTGTTGGCCACCTTGGCGAACTGGACGCCGCCGCCGGCCGTACCCAGGAGCAGGGGCCGGTGCGGGTTGCCACGGAGCTCGTGATCCCACCACTGGCGTATCCGGGTCATGGCCTCATTCACGGTCCCGCTCGGCAGGCCACTGAACATGACAGCGAACCGCGGAGTGGCGTCGTTCGCGAAGAAGTCCAGGTTGTACTGCGATGCGTAGAGCTCCGCTGTCACCGTCTGGCGGAGACTCTCGAGCGGCGAGAGCGGGTAGATGCGCCCGGACTCGGGGTAGGCGTTCATGTAGATGAGCTCGTCGCTCGGGAACTTGGCGACGACCTTGCCGCCGCCGTCGACCTGGTGGTAGGCCTCGGCGAGGCTACGGAAGATGCCCCGGTTGTCGACGTTCAGCTTGACCGTCTGTGAGGGCACCGAATAGAGCTCGAACGGGGTCTTGGTCCCCTTTCCGCTGACGGCCTTGACGACCTCCATCGCGCCGGCGCCGTAGATGAGAGAGTCCTTCGTCACGCGCTGACGGATGGCGCTGAAGCTCTCCGTCGTCGCGTTCGGGTTCGCGATGAAGTCCTCGATCTCTTCCTTGTGGCGCAGCGTTTCGTCGGAGACCTTACCGCCCTTCCCCGGGACCACCTTGACGATCGGCTCGACTGAGACGATCCGATTCGTTGTCCTGTCGACGCAGACGCGCACCCACACGTTCCCGACATACATCAGTCGCATCTCGACGTAGGACAGGCCCTTATAGAGCTGCTTCGTCGGGAGCTCCTGTGCGTGCGAGAACTCCGGACCTCCGATCACGCTCTCCTTGCCCGAAGTCGCCATCGCAGGCAGGGGCGCCCGCGCTTTCTTCAGTCCGAATGCTGGCATCTACATCACGCTCCTATTCAGCCCCGAGATGCTGGTTCATCCAGATGATAACCAGCAGAGCCGGCACGCAGCACAGGGCCACGATCCACTGATTCCCGCCTGTCTCCAGGGCCCGCCAAAGGGCCTGGATCATTGTGGCCACAACCGATATCGCGGCCAGCAGAGTGAAGACGGATGTCGCCGCAGTCCCGATGCCGATGATGACCTCCCACACACCAGAGGCCTTCTTGCCGAACACTGCGAGTGCCGCAGCGATGTTCTTCTTGCGGGCTTCCTTCTTCTGCGCCTGGGCCTTGGCCCGTTTCTCGCGCTTCAGGCGCTTCCTGTTCTCGATGCAGGTAGAGCAGGTGCAGTCCGGGGCATGTGCGCCAGGGAACTGCTCGTCGGCTGTACTAGGTGTCTCCATCGATGTCCTCCTCCCCCTCTTCGTCTCCCGGCTCCGGCTCCGGCTCCGGTGCGGCCTCCGGCTTCTGTATCCACCAGATCTGACGCTGCCAGGCGTCCTTGCCCTTCCGGAGCTCGTCGAGCCTCGCACGTGATGTCGTGTCGGGCAGGAGCCCGATGTCCAGACGGTGCATCGCGGCGAAGGCGCGGACGGCCTCCTCGATCTCGGGGTAGCGTGCGAAGTCGTGGCCGGCCAGGATGCCCCCGGGCCTGACGACACTCCACCAGGCACTGAGGACCCGGCGGTAGATCGGCTTGTTGTAGAAGTAGTCGATGTAGACGACGTCGGCGGCGTCCGGATGGGAGAACTGCCGGGCCTCGAGTCCGTCCAGGCGATGGATCTGGAACGCGGCCTCGTCTCTCTTCAGGGCCTCGGCCTTGACGTGCTCGTACATGGCATCCATGCGCTGACGCTCGCCTACGGTGTCACAGTTCGGGTGAGGGGCCCAGGGGTCGATGAGGACGAAATGGGCGCCCTCCCAACCCCGATCGTAGAGGCCGAACGAGAGCTCGCCCTCGAGGACCCCGAGCTCAACTAGGACAGGCTCTGACTTGCCCGTCGATTCCAACAGTGAACCTACGCTCTCCCACTTCGTCTGCAGCGCTCCCATTGTCGCTATCCCCCTCTAGGGCCCCGAAATAGATGTCAGGGTCAAGGTGTATATCGTTCTCGATCTTGAAAGCAACAGCCGCGAGTCCGTCCGCGACGTCTTTGCTGCCTTTCAGTACTCCCTCTGTCGACTGACGCTCGTAGCTGAAGTCGGGATGGTCGACCTTGTCCCCGCGCCTCTCGAGCTCTCTGAGCTCTCTCTGCAGGATGGGATGCGGATAGAACCGGATGAGGCCCTGGTAGAGCTTAGACTTCATGGTGTCGTAGGGGGCCATCGACTTGTCGACACTGAGGGTACTGGCATCGATGCCGTGCCGTATGATGTCCTGGATGCTGTCAATCGACTGGAACCCGTCGAAGGTCACGTAGAGGATGTTGAACCCGTACATGGTCTTCAGGCGATAGACGAGCTGGCGGACCTCCATGAAATCGACCTCGCTCCCCGACTCCGACGTGATCTGGAGCGCCAGGTCGATCTTGACTCCCTTGCGGGGCGTCTTCGGGTCGCTGTCGAGATTGCTCGTGATGTCGATGCCAAGCTCCAGGAGCTCGTCGACGGTCCGCTGATCGTAGTGCGCGAACATCTGTTCTGCGTGCGCCATCACGAACGACGCGGCGTCACCGCGCTCTTTCGTCTTCCCTTTCGCGAGGTCGATATGGACAACGTAGTGCCGGCCGAGCGAGCCCCTGAACCAGTCCTTGAACCCGATCGAACCGGGGCTGTCAGTAGACAGCAGGTCGCCCAGGATAGGATTCTCGCCATCGACCGCCTGCGGGATCGTCTGGCGCCGGCGGATGTAGCCTCCGATGTGGCCCTCGCCCTTGCACTCGAACGCCATCTGAGCACCCTCGGGATCCTCAGCGTACTCCTCTGCGAGGCCCTGGCGGTCGACGCCCAGGTTCACTTCCCAGGTCGCGTGATGAGACGAGAACACGTGGGGCTTGCTCTTGCCCTGCTTGAACAGGATCTCCATCAGGTCGTTATCGTGGTACTTGTAGGAGAGCAGGCACAGCTTCCCGTGCCCGCGGGAGAACCGGGACGTGATCGTACGCCTGAGCGCCTTGTACAGGTCCATCCCCTTCTTGACTCGGAAGGACCCGACCTCGTCCATGACAGCGAACAGGATGTTCAGGCCCTCGCCGGTGTACTTCTCGCTGTTCAGGGAGTGCGCCGTGATGCCGCGGGGGAAATTGATCTCGAGCTTCTTGCTATCCTTGCCTTCCTCGAGATCGACACCCTGCTCGGCGAACCAGTTCTGGCCCGTCTTCGGGTTCTTCGTGGCCTTGAGGATGCCCTTCAGGTTCGCGAAGAAGACGTCCTTGGCGAGCTTCGCGTTGATCGAGACGTTGACCAGGTCCAGCGGACTGCCCTTGGCCAGGCCGAGATGCTCCGCCGGCGACCGCATACAGAGCAGTCGGTAGATGACGTAGGCGAACAGCTTGGCGTTCGTCCGGTCCTTGCCCGAGCCCTTGCCCCAAAAGGCGTGCGCCTCCTGGATGTCAGTAGACCATTCGTAAGGGTCAGTCCCCAGGACGGCGTCGCAGTATTCCTGCTGCAGCGGGTACATCGGCTCGTGGAGAAAGTCGCGGAAGAACGTGCGGGAGTCTACTGGCTTCTCGTGCCAGAGCTCGTCAGAGTCCTTGGGCAGAGACCCAAATGCGGACGCCAGAAGGGATTTGGTGGCCCGACGGACGTCGACGTCCGTCTTCTGTGCCCTCGGCATGAAGCCCCCTGCTACGCTGAGGCCGGATCCAGTGTCGTCGGCCGCAGTATAACAGGGGGCAACAAGGGTGCAAACTGAAAGTGCTCAGATGTTGAACAGCTACTTCGGCAGTTCTATCTCGAGCTTCGCGAAAGCGATGGTCCTCATGTCGTTCAGATGATTCCAGAGAGTAGCCTGGACGTCGGGACTGTCTCTCTCTGCATCCTTCGGTCGCAGGCCCGTCCGCCAGAGCTCGTCCATCAGCATCTGCGCCTCATCTTCCGTGAGAACGAACGCCGGTCTGGATATCTCCATAGGGTCCGTCTCGCGGACGGCGAAGGACGTCACCGTAAGCATCCGACGGACGCCGTCACCCATGACCTGCCGCATACCGAAGAAGAACTCGTAACCGTCTGAGGCGAAGTTGTAGTTGGCATGGAGTCTGAGCCTGACGCCCGGCTCCGACTTCATCGTTCCCTGGATGGTGTCCCTGTAAGGCTCGCTCATCAGCGCCCCCTTTTGACTCACCCGTTTGACATAACCGCTGTTATGTACAAGAAGCGGGCGATTTTGTGACAATACATCCTGTCGGCTCTACGGTATCGTCGTTCGGTGCCGATCCGCGAGCTCGGCGGTCTTCCCCTTGTTCCAGCCGCTCACACGCGAGAAGTAGCCCGTGACCCGCGTGATCTGCGTCACGTCCTTGCCCTGGGCCGTCGACTTCAGGATGGTCTCGGCACCGTTCTCCTCGACGGCCTTGAACGTGACATGGGTCAGGGTCTGGAATCTGTCGTTCTTGATGAGGATGCCCTTGTCGTCCATCTGGTAGTCCAGATGACTTGCAGCGTCAATGATGTCTTGCAGCTCCGCGAGTTCCATGATGCCTCTACTTGCTGAAGTCGTGCCTGTCACGGAGCGAGTCTATCGCCCGCTGGATCTCATCGACCTCGGCCTGACGACCGAACCTCTTAGCCTTTGCCAGCTTCCTTCGGAGCCGCCTGAGCTCCGTCTCCTTGTCCTGCACTCTCTCCGCCGTCGTGATTCTCTTCCCCATTCGGCGCATGTGTCGTCAACTCCTCAATCCTGAACGGACGCCCCGTGGCGACCGCCTTGGATATCTGCCTGTATATCCTCATCAGCGCATCGAGCTCTTCCGGGGCATCGCCGTGGACTCTGGCGGCCGGCAGCGCTCCCCGGAAATGCCGGTATTGCGGCTGATAGAGATTGCCGGCCGAGACGCGCATGTGCCCTGTCCCGAGCCGATCTGCGAGTTCCTCCATCGCCAGGTCGAAATGATGCCGCTTGCCCGACCCCGCGTCGATCGCCATCCATCGGTCCGTCTCGAGCGTGCTCAGGAACCACATGGCGCGAGCGTTGTAGAAGCGCCAGAGGTCCAGGCCTTGGCCCAGGTCCATGCCCCATGCACGCTGCAGGGACAGGGCCACTTCGGCCGGCGACCGGACAACGTAGATCACCTGGATGTTCTCGGGCTTGTAGACCTCGAGCGCGGCCGCGTACCAGTAGGGGATCAGCACACAGAGCCGGGGATCCTTGATGACGCTGACCTTGTGCTTCGCGAACTTACGAACGACCCCCATGATGCAGTCGCGCTGAACGCACGTGACCATCGGGGGCTGTTGTACCTTGCGCCAGCTCGTGCCGGACGCCTCGAGGATACGTTCGTTGAGGCGATACACCTTCTTAGACTCGAAGTAACCGGGCACGTTTCTGTCGTTCGCCGCGAGGAGATCGGCCCCCTCGGCAACGAACGCGCCCAGGCAGAGCTGCACCATCCGCGTGATGCAGCTCGTCAACGAACGGTGCATTCCTACGACGAACACGAGCTTATTCGAGCTCTTCGTCATCGTCCTCTTCCGCTGACGGCTCTATCACGCCGGCGTCCTCGAGCTCCTTCTGCACAAGGATCTTGAAGGCGTCGAGGTCGAACGCGCCGGACTCCGCCAGCTCACCCGCGATCTTCTCGAGCATCTCTTTCTGCGACTCGAGCCGGCCTATCGTGATCTTGAGCGAGAGCGCGGTCCGATTGGCCCGAAGGATACGGGACTCCAGCTCCGCGACATTCCGGGCCAGTGCGATCTCGGCCTGTCCTCCAGACAGTTTCTCCTTGTCCTTCGGGGGCTGCTTCCGACGCCGCGCCTCCGAATCTCGCTTCTTCCCTAGAGCCATATCCCCTCCCGATGTAGCAGGGGCCGCCGTCGCTCGTCGTGCCCGATCCTTTCGGCAAGCTCGAGAGCGCCCCGTCAGGGACGACGGCCCCTAAGGCGTCAGCCTACTGGACTCCTGGAGCATGATGTACTGCGCGATGACCTGGCTCTCCCCGTCCGCGTCGACATTCGCCAGGGCTCCGAGACGGAGCTTGGCACCGGCGTTGTAGCGGTACTGCGGCGAGACGTCGACGTAGGACGCGGGCGGGACAGTGATCGTCTCGATATCGACCCACCCTGCACCTGTGTCCTCCTGAATCGTGTACTGCATCGCCACAGACCCGCCGTTGATGACAAGCAGGGTGTGGATCAGGGTCTTCCGCGGGAGAGTGACGTTGAAGATGATAGCCGGGCCGGCGGTCGGGTTCGCGACAGCCGGCGGCGAGTACATCTTTGTGAGCCCTACTTCCGCGAGCCAGTCGAACAGAGTGTTCCGATCGAATCCCACAGGATACCTCCTACATCAGTCCGAAGAACGCAAGGATTCTCCAGAGCAGAAGAGCCCCGGAGATGATGACGAGGGCCGCCCCCAACGAGTTGAGCCGGTTCCCTTCGTCAATGACACTAGGCTCGTCGCGCCAGGTCAGCCGCGGCGCACCCTCGTCAACGATCACTGGCCGCCCACGAAACATCCCGACACAGCCGCGCATCGAGTTGGCCTTGGGGCTGAAATTGGCCCGCGAGACGAACCCGACGTCACAGATAAGGTCGAAGTACTGATCCGGCGTAAGGTAGAGCGGGTCCCGCGGCCCCCCGTAACGGAGCTGAGGATACCTCTCGAGCGCGGTGCCCTTTGTCGTTGTGCGAGCGAGCCCGAACCGGACTGCCACTGCGTTGCCCCCTAGAGGAAACGGGGGAGTCGGCGGGTCCTAGAAGGTGGGGGTCCCATGTCCAGCGTCTAGGAGATGAATTGCGAGAGCTGACCGGAGTGGTCAGGTGGGAGCCGACTCCCCCTACATCAGCTATCGGTTCGCGGTCTTCTGCCGCTCGACGTTGCCTTGATCGAATGAAAGATCGACGATGCTCGCCATGAAGCCGAAAGACACATCGCGCTCCGCGAAATCGTACCTCAGATACGGGCCCACGTTCACTCCGAAGTAGTCTGCCCAACTCACTTCGATCCCCATGTCTCGTAGGTTCCCGAGATCGTAAGTGAGGCCGAGCACACCCGCAACGGGACCGTGTGCCTCCGTCTTCTCGTCGACATCGATCTCGGCGCCGCCCTCGAGTGTTACCTTCCGGTAGCCGAGTATCGGGACCGTCAAGTACGGCGTGAACTCCTCCGTCTCGAAACTGAATAGCCCGCCGGAACGCAGCGACAACTGCCCGTACCAGTCATCGAATGCACTCGCAGGCTCCGCCTCTGCCGACTCCGCCGCCGGCGCCTCGTCCTCTGCCCAGGCGACTACCACTGGACACATCGCCAGGAGCGCCGCCAGGATCAGAACGAGCCAACAAGACAAGCGAACCATCTCTCCCTCCTCCGTTATGGCCCTGGGCGCCGTAGATCCTCGATATCCGGGACCACCAGCATTCCCGTCATCCACGGAACCAGGACCAGTTCCATGCCGTAGATAGTCCACGTCCCCGCGGGGCCTGTCAAGTGCAAGTCGGACTTCACAGGGATGCGTACCGCCCCCATACGTTCCATCGTTCGTACCGTCCCGCTCGACAGGAACCTGTCGAACTTATCCCGTCCCATGTAGACGGTCAGGCGATGAGCCCGCCCGTAGGCCCGCAAAATGGCCTGGCGGGCGGCCAGGACCTCGTTCGCGATGTCGTGGTGCCTGATGACGAACCGCTGCATCGCAACGTAGTCCACACGATGCGCGTACTCCTTGCCGTACCGCGCCAGGACCCTCTGCGCGAGCCTCTGCAGTGGCCAGGTCCAGCGCGGCTTAGATCCGTCGAACTGGTACTGGCCATAGCACAGGAACGAGGCCTGCAACGGGACAGGCTCCAGCATGTCGACTACCTGAGTATCCACTACTCCCCCTTGACAATGAACATGTCATCCGGGCTGTGCTCGTATCCGTAGCGCCCTGCCAGATTCATGATGTCGACCGCAAGTCGGGGATCGGCGGTGAAGAGGTCGCTCCATCCTACCCCCGGGTGCTCCCGCGTGTTCACGTTCCTGGGGATGGACTTCAGCACCCTCTTCGAGTAGCGGACGTCAAGCGTCTCACAGAGATCACGCAGGATGGCGTCGATGTTCTCGATGCGGAACGTCCGCTCCGCCTGACGCTCGAACATCAGGTTCATGAAGTACCAGAGCTGCATCGACCGGAGCAGCTTCGGCGCCCGCGGGTCCACTTTCGGCATCGTCTTGTGGATGTACCTCCAGGCGTGAGGTCCCATCGTCGACATCGAAGCGATTGTCAGGAGCGGCGCCCGGACCTGGTGGAACGTATGGGCAAACTCGACAGGCCCGCGCTCGTCACCGCCGTCGACCTTGACCCGGCGATAGGTGAACGGTTTCCCCTTCGCCTCGCGCCAGGACACCGCGCCGTCGTAGCCCATCGCCTCGTGTCGAACGTCCAGGCCCAGGGCCTGGAGCAACGTCGCCATATACATGGTCCCGCTTCGCGGGCATCCAACTACCAGAACCTTAGCTCGGTGGGGTCTCATCGGGCTCCTCATCGATGGGGATGAACGCCATGAGGACGGGATCGCCGTCCTTGATCTTCTCGGGAAGGAAGAGCTCGCCCCCGTCGAGCGTCAGGTACTGATTGCCCATCCTCTTGACCTTGGCGACCTCGGTCGGCACGATGAGATGGGCCGCGTCAAGTGCCGCGAGCACTGCCGCATCCCACTCCGGGCCGACAATCGTGTCAGGAAGTGTCAGGTTCACCATGATGGCCCTGTCATGCGCGACCTTCGCCTGTTCGGCCATCAGAGCGACCGGAGTCGGCACGAGGAGCATCTTGTGTGAGCCCAGGATCGTCGCAACGACCGACGTCCAGGCATCTCTCTCACTCTCCTCAAGGTCCTCAAAGGGCGTTATCTCCGCGCCCTCGAGGTCTACTACCCCCGCAGCGTCAAGCCGACCGGCCTGAAGCGCCAGATACGCAAGCGCCGCCAGGCCGTCAAGCGGACTCCTCGTCGACATCATCGTCCCCTGTTTCACGTGAAACGCCCTTTGGCGGGATAGCCGGCGCCAGGATGGCCGTCGGCAGCTTCGCGCCAATCTGGCCGTATCCGTGGCGTATTAGCTTGTCGGCCAGCCCGTCCTCGAGCGTCATCAGTTCTATCGCCACGGGAACCCGAACCCCCGTCTCCTTCAGGACCGCGATCCCCGCCTCTATCCAGGGCCGCTGTCCCTCGGCATCGAGCCGGTCCCAGGCCGCCGACGGAAACTCGGCCCCCTTCGCCGTGTGGAACGCGACGTAGGCCGCCTTACCGATCTTCTCCGGCGCCGTCGTCGACACCCTCATGCCCGGCACTCTCATCCTCCATCACGTAGACCTCGACGTAGATCTTCCCCCTCAGGAACGGGGGCTCGTATAACTTCTTCGGCTTGTCGTGGAGCTTGATATCTACCTGGGTGCCGCCCTCGACGACGTGGACCTGGACGTCCATCAGCTCGAACGGACCGAACCGGAAGATATCGTTGCGCCCACGCTCGAGCTCCAGCGAGAACTTGGTCTTCGGCTGCACGGCCATCGGATTCTCCTTCGGACACCAGTCGGGGGTATGATCCCCTACGATCTGTCCAGAAGATGTCGAATGCCCGAGCGTCGGATGCCGGCAGAACAACGCTCCGTCAGTCAACGGCTGAGGTCTCACTTCCAAAAACGGACAGTCCTCGCACGCCCTGGGTAGTATAGGCATTCAGCTTCTCCATCCGGTAGCGGTTCGTGTTGCCTGGCTCGTCCTCTCGCGGCGGGCGCGATCGTATCGTGAACTCGCCCGTCGCCTTGCCGTGCTTCTTCAGCTCGCTCACTCTGTTCCTGGCAGTGTAGAAGTCCGTCGGGACCTCGACCGCGTGACGCTCCCCGCACCGCGGGCAGTTGACCCATACCGTCCGGGTCTTAGCGCCCACGACGCCCGCCACTTCCACCAGGGAATGCCATTCTCCTACGCCCGTCCGCACGTAGGTCTCGTCGGCGAGCAGACTGTGAACCCGACCTATCTGCGTACGGCTGGACAAATCGTGCGTTCCGCTGCTGTTCTTCAAGCGCCTTCTCCATCGCCTCGCCGAACTCGCGAAGCTGCTCGATCGTTCGCTGCAGGACCGGGGTCAGGTCCCGGGCCAGGGCCGCCGCGGCAGTTCTCATACCCCGCACGGCGACCTGCATGGCTGAGAGCATCTGTTCGCACTCGTTCTGCGACATCTCCTCGGCCTCGAACCGCTCGATGTAGCTGAGCATCCGCCTGGCCGCCTCGCGGTTGAGCGCGTTGTCGAACGCCCGTTTCTTGTAGGAGAGCAGGACATAGTCGCCACTGCGGGTCACGTTGCGCCCGTGCCGGCGCCGCGTCAGCGGGATCGAGATGACCGACGCCCTCCGAATGATCTCGCGGCACTCTCGCTTGCGATGCTCGCGGTAGGCCGGATTGCTCATGCCCCAATTCTGCATGTCGATGACCGTCGTGCTGTCAGATACGTCACCCACTGTAAGTCTCCGTTCGTCAACAGTCATTCGACTGGTTTGGCCGGTCATCTTCGCGCCACTCCTCGCCGTGCTCGTCGATCGTCGGGATGAGTCGCCTGGGCACGAATATCCGACATCGCCGCTCGTCTCCGTCCGGGAGATGGAGCACGCCTGTCCTGGCCAGGCGAACGTGCCCCTCCTCCGCGTCCGGCATGAGCGTCACGTCGACAGTGAACAGCCCCTCGACGAACTCCCGGCCGGCATCGGTCAGCTCAACGCTCTCGAACTCAACCGACACGCCTACGTCCGAAAACAGCATCTTCGGGCACGACAAAGAGGTAGTCCCTCTCTCCACACCGTCGGCACTCTCGCTCTGCATAGTGTCTCCTATCAGGATCCCACCAGCGCCAGAGCCAGTCCGTCCAGTCGTGATCGAACACGCTACATCGCCACTTCACCGACCGTACCTGCGCTATCGCCCGTCGGATCGCGACCGTTGTCAGGCGTCCCTGAGCTCCTTGATGTCCCTCTTGAGTACGCACACCTTCTCCTGGAGCAGCGCCGCCTGCGCCGAAGCGCTACGAGCCTGCTCAACCGCAACCTCGAGATCGCTCTCGAGGCGCTGGTTCTCGCCCTGTGCCAGTTCCAGGGCCCGGTCCGCGTCCTTGAGCTCGCCCTGGAGCTCGTGGATCTTCGCGAGCTGCCGGACGCCCGTCGACGGCAGCATCTGGAGCGCGTTCGGCTCCGGCGCCTGCCAGCGGTGCATGTGACAGATCGCCCGGAGCCTGGCCCTGATCTCCTCGGTCGCCTTCAGGTAGCCGCGGGCGTAGTAGAGCCTGTTCAGGCAATCGCGCCTGGTTGTGCCGAACTTGCCCGGCCGCGCCTTCTGCTGCTTCGTCTCGATGATGTACTCGATGGTCTCAGTGACCTGGGTCTTGAGTGAGTGCTTGAGCCGGATGACGGCCCGTCGCGCCTCGAACCACTTGTTCACCCCACGCGCCATCAGGACACGCTGCACGTCCTGGGGCGAGATCCCGAGCTTGGCGAGGTCGTCTACGATGAGACGGACTCTGTTCTGTGCAAACGACGGGATGTTCGCAGGTGTCACCAGCAGTGGATCCAGCGGCTTGTCTTTCTTCATCGCCCCCTCGATTCAGTTGATCTGGTCCTTGCCCTCGCGCCAGCGACGGCGGCGCGAGACAGGCTTCGGCGGATTGCTTGGGTAGACCTCCTGTGCCCTCTCGACCTTCTTCAGAATCTCGTTCGTGTCATAGACGCCCTCGAGCGGGACGTTGAACTTGGTCAGAACAGTGTCGATGAAGATCGCACCGCGGCTGCACCAGCACAGGCACGCAACGGCAAGGACCAGGAACGTCCCCGCCGGCCACCAGGCCCGGAGCCCGAAGCAGAGCCCGGACACGAACGCCGTCACGATACCGAAGAACGCGGCACCCACACAACGGCTCGACATCTTCAGCACGGCAGGTCCTCCCCAGGATGAAGACCCAGGACCTCCCAGGCTCTGTCGAACTCAGCCTGGCGAACCAGCATCAGGTCGTCATCGGTCTGATTGGAGTCGGCACGCTCCACGATCCAGTCACCGATGAGGACCGTGCAACCCTGCAGGTCCATCTTCGTAGACGACTGGCGTGCGTGCAGAACCGCGCCGTTCGGCTTCTCCCGAACGAGCATGTGCGGCCCCATAGGCATCAGCTCTATCCCGCTCCTGTTCATTTCTTGAACACCCCCAGGGTCTCGCCCGGACTGCGGATGCCCTCGAACTCCTCGATGGTCATGCGGACGAACCTCTCCGCGATCACCTGGAGCTCTTCGGGCAGAACACGCGGCCGCTTGGTCCGGTTGTCGATGTCGCCGTTCATGTAGCTCCACCAGAGCCAGTCACTGGCCTTATGTTCTCCGTCTTGGAGCACTTTCGCAAGCTGTCTGTGCGTCAGACCGAGCGCCAGCATCGCCATCTTGAGCTGATAGCCCGTAGGGAACGGCTGTCCCTTCCAGGGATCCTTGATCTTCCGCGGGGGCCGGCTGCCGGCATAGAGCTTCCGGAGCTTGTCCTTGATCTCCATGTCGTCGGCGACTTCATCGATACCCCGCTCGATACGGCTGATCTTGGCCGCAGAGACGCCGATCTCGCGGGCGACATCGATGAGGAACCATCCTCGATCGTGTCTGTCCTTGCGGAACGACGTCTCTCCCCTGACCGGCTTGCGCCAGCAGCTCTTGACCTTCCCGCGGCCGTAGACCCTGCCTGTTTTCGCCATCGCTATCTCCGGAGAACGGATATCGTCGGGCGATCCAGTCGAGCGCACTCGAGCGAGATTTCGAGCATGATACGTCGAGAGTCGCTCTTGACTACGAGTGTGACGTCGTCCCCTTCCTCGGCAACCGTCACTATCGCCAGGGCGTCGGCGAGGTCCTCCCGCCAGTGGTCGTTCCGCAGGTAGTACGAAACGACCCCTGGCACATCCTCGCTCATGCGGGTGATGTCCCGCGGCAACCGCCCGCGGAAACTCGTCCTCTTGGCGGACCTAGCCGTCAACGACGTTCTTCCTTTCCGTCCGGTCGGGCGTCGGCTCCGCCACTGACGGCTCGCCAGACTCAGGAGCGTCCGTCCCGTGCTCCGGGGTCGCCTCGACTTTCGGGGAATCCGCCTCGGGCTTCGCGGCCGTGAGCTTCAGATTGGGCCCCTCGCCTGGCGGCAACGGCAGCGCGACCTTGACCGTCTCACCTGCCTTGCCGATGGAGAAGAACTCTGAATCCTCACCGGGTTCGCCCTCGACGAGCAGACCTACCTCAGTGACTACATCACTGCCGCCGCGAACGGCCAGCACCCCCACCCGCTCCCTGTAGCCGATCGCGAACCCGGCGTCCTTCAGGCTCTGCTTGATACCCTCGGCCAGGTTCTCTGCATCGATCTTGACCTCGAGCTTCGGGGGCGCCGGGAAGTCCTCGGCGCTCGTCACGATGACGTTGCTCATCGCGACCGTAGCGCGGACGTCACCGAGCTCCGGCACATTGTCCGCGTCCTCTCCCCTCGCGTCCCGGCTCAGGGCCAGGTCCTCGCGTCGTCTCGAGACCGCCTCGAACACCCAGAGGAGCTCCTTCCGGTTCGCGACCACGAAGATGGTCTCCGGATCGAAGTCCGGCTCGGAGAGCTTGTCGTAGACCTCCGCCTTGATGCTGGCCTCGTCCTCGCCCTGGACCATGTACTCGAGGATCGTCTGGTCGAACTCGACCTCCTCCATCGTCGGCGCGATCTCGAACCCGATGCCCAGGTCCCCGCCTTCCTCGTCGACACCGAATCCGAACTTGCCGGCGGCCTCACGGACCCGCTTCTCCGATTCGGCGTCCGGGACCACGATGACGTCGCCCGGATGGACGTCCGACAGAACCTCAGCGACCGCCTCCTCGAACCCCTGCTGTCCCGCGGCCACGTTCACCACATGTCTCTCTGGCACTGCCCCTCCCTTGTGAAGAGATCTTTACTACACCTACGCCCTATTCAAGTTTTCGGCCGATTCCTTTGCTCAGCCCTGTCGAGCCGCCTCTCCGCGGCCATCGCCTTCCGATACGCTCGCCCGAGAGCAGCATGAAGCCCGCGCACTCGGGGATTGTCTCGCAGGTGCTCGTACACTGACCCGCCATCTCGATACACCAGGCCCCGCATCCGCCAGATCAAAGACCAGTCCCGGGGCCCGACGTCCGCGAAGAAGATCATGAAGTCCAGGAACCGGGCCAGGGCCCGGGCCTCGAGCTCCGTCAGCTCCAGCGTGACGTATCTACGCACTCTTCTTCCTCCCCCGATTCTCGGTCGCATTCTTCAGCGCGTCGACCACCAGAGGCATGTCGTTGAAGTACCTGAACGCCCACACGTCCTGGGTCTCTACCCACTTGTCCCGGGCGTCGTCGATCTTCCCCTGGATCGACTTCAGAAGTTTCTCGAGCTTCTCAGCATCCGTCACTAGGCGCCTCCCGCCTGTCGCCGCCCTCGCCTTCTATCGGCGAGTCAGAGTCCGGGAACCAGACAGCGACCGTCATGTGCTTGAGCCTTTCCCCTACAGGACGCCGGCCAGCAGGCCAAGTCTCGTCCCGGACGAAGAGAGCGACGGAGTCCTGTTCCAGGTTCCACTTCAGGACCCCGTCCAGTACCAGGGCCAGGATGACCATCGGGTTCGGGTCGTTGTCCTTGCCAACGACGTAGACCGGATTCCCCAGGCCCATCCCCGTCAGCTCGCGGGCACGCTCATCCATGACGGCCCACTGGTGCGCGACCGCGTCCCCCTCGAGCTTCGTACAGACGAAATGGAGTCCACTATCGGGCCCCAGGACCGCCTTGAACTCAATCATCGTCACTCCTCTCGGGGTCGTCCTCGCCGCGCTTCTTGAGCTCGGCCAGGAGCTCCTTCTCTCGCGGCTCTACCTCAGATATCAGGACCCGATCCTCTCGGATGCGCTTCTCGCAATCGGCGATGCGCTGACGCCAGCCCTTCAACCGAGCCCGGACCTCCTCGAGCCCGCGGCGGAGCTCCAGGATCGCGATGTCGCGATGTTCCACGTGCCTAGAACACGTATTGCGAGACGAGGTCCACTTATTCAGCCCCACCCCGTCGACATAGCAGCGCCCCTCAGAACTGTCAGTGTAATCGACCTTGGAGCTGTAGAACTCACAGACCCCACAGGTCCCTAGCCTCTCCATCTCGACTCCTCTCTCTGACCCACACGTGGGGGCTCCCAAGGGTCAGGGCGCTCGGTCGCCGGCATCGCTATTCAGCGTTTCTCCCCCGGCAGGGCGACACGACGGGTCCGGACCCGTCGTGTCCTTCGCGGCCTTTAGCTAACCCCTTCGTCGACAGCCCCCGCGTCTAGGCCCGCTAGTCGTCCTCCTGGATGCTCGTGCAGACCGCCCTCATCTCCCTGGCCCACCCGGACTCGCGCATCAGCTTGAGCGCGTAGGCACAGGCGTCTAGCCAGGTCGGGGCCCGATGCCCGAGATGCTCTCGGACAGGGCGGCCGAATACCGTCGGAGTGAAGATCGGCCAGAGCTTCGTCGATCCGTCCTCGAGCGTCTCCTCGACCGCGTACATGAACATCAGTCCCCCTCTCCAGTCGACCGCTCGGCCGCAGATATCGTCGAGAGGTCGAGCCGTCGACCGCCTCGACCAGGGCCTTGAACTCTCCCCAGGTCAGGCGGATACGCGGGCTACGAACCGTCCCCCTTCGACTGTCTGGCATCTATCCCTCCCTGCAGACTACGATTTCGACCCTGCTCTTGTCCGGATCGTCCAGGACTACCGACGAGAGCTCCTGTATCCAGACGCCGACCGCGACGCCCCCGTCCTCGAGGCCGATGGAATGCTCGTAGGCCTCGAATTGCCCGGCCTGCTCGAGCATATCCACAAACGTCGGGTCACAGCGTATCTGCGATGTGGGCCTGTTCATTAGCCGAACCTCTTCAGAATCCAACGCAGTCCCGCGGCAAGCAGGACCGCTCCTACGAAACAGAGGATGACGATCTTCACGATCTCCTCATACGCTACGATGATTGTGTCAGGCGACGGGGACATGGCATCCTCCTGTCGATTCGCGGGGCTCCGTGCAGGTCTCGATCCCGCTCCGAGCTTGCGCCGGCCAGGGGCTTTGTCAGTGCCCGTCCGACGGTCGCCCTTCCTCTCCCTATTACTCAGAGCCGGAGCCCCACACCGCCCGTTCTGCCCCGGCGCCGGGGCTACCTCCGAGCGGCCGCGTCCTAGAAGCCTCATGCGGGGGCGGGGGCACGTAACCTGGTTCTTCGAGAGTCCGTCTGAGCACGGTCTCAGCTCTCTTCTCCGATGCCCCTCACAATCCCTCCGACCGGGATACGGCGGGACGGTCGAGAGCGTCCGCCTCCCCCGCAATCGGCTTTCACTTACAGCTTGCTGGCCTTGACGAACAGGTGGCCGACGTAGTCGCCTCCGTTGAGCTGGAACGTCCCGACGTAGGCCCAATCGAGCAGCCCGTCCGTCGTCAGGCCGGTATCGACGACCTGGAACCTGACGTTCTCCTTCCTGGCCGTCGGGTTCACGAACGCCCACACGACGAGCGTCTCCTGTTCGCGCCCGTCGATGACCTGCGTCTGTACCTGGCAGGTCATGATCTGCGGGTTCTCAGGCATCTCGAGCGTGAAGTGCCGCTTCGTGCCACGCTCCACTGTCCACTTCCAGATAACTCGCTCCATCGGCTACTCCCCGATCAGGTGGTCCTGAATGACCGCGTTCACTTTCGCCTTCCGCCAGAACTCGTCACCGCGCTCTACAATGCCGGCGAACTTCCGGAGCAGGTCGAATCCCGCCGAGGTCTGGCAGGTGACGTGTTCCGGAAACCCGTCGACAAGCTGGTTCACTGCCCGGAGCAGGTCGTCCAGCAGCCGCGACTCCCTGTTCTTCCGCAGCTCGCGCCCGAGCATCTTCGACCACTCGTCCCATCCGAACCGGGACTGGTGGATCGCGAGCTGATCTATCGTCACGCACTTGAACCCGGGCTGATCCCCGGGCTCGTCGGTCATGTACTCGAAGGGCATCTCGAGCTCGGCCCGCGTGTAGGGCCGGTATGTGTGCTGTGCCGGGATAGGCACGCTCACGTGCGTCGACCAGACTGTCACGATCCTCTGACTGTCGTCCCGCTTACAGACGAACCGCGGATCGCGCTCCACACAGGCTATGAAGTTGGCGATTTTCACTCGCCCCCCTGGTCTATGAGCAGGTAGAACGTCCCTTCCTGGATCTCTGGATTGACGTCGACCCGCAGGTTCACCAGCTCGTCGGGATAGCCGGCGGCTGACAGCAGGGTCGACCGGAACATACAGCCCTCGCCTGTGCTCCGGGCCGCGAGCGAGTCCGGATATCGGCCGGAACACCGGACGAAGTCCTCGAGTCCCTTGCGTAGCCCGGGGGCATCCACGCCCTGCCCGCCGCCCTCGAGCTCGACCATCGGCAGCTCGAACCGGCGATCGAACTTCAGATCCTCGAGCGGAACACCGATGTCCCAGGACTCCGGGATCAAGATGATCGTCTCGCCCAGGTGCTTGACCAGGAGCGTAAGTGCCATCGACAGCGACCCGTGGTGCGTCTTCACGAGCTTGTCGGCCAGATTCCCTAGCCGTATCGGGCGCAGGCGCTCGTTCATTCGTTCTCCCCTCCCTGGGGGCCCGCCATCAGAACTGTCAGACCGCGCTTCTTGTCTGTCGCCTTGAACCCGAGTTGTCTGATCCGCAGGCCCTTCACGAAGTACAGCGTCAGGCTCTTCACGCCCAGGTAGATGTCCATTTCGCCCTCGAAGAACGGATGCTCGCCAAGCTCCGGGAACCGATCTACCAGCCAGCCCCAATCACAGTCGGCCATGTCGGCATCGGCCAGGATCTCCTGTACGCGCTCAGCGAACGTCTTCATCGGGCTCCTCTCTCAGGGCCTGGCGCAGGTCCGAGCAGACAGCGTGAATCTCCTCCCCGCAGTCACCCTGGGGATTCGCCATCGCCAGGTAGTGCTGGACGATGTTCACGAAGTTTGTCAGCGCCTGTTTCGTCGTCTTCTTCATCGCAGTAGGTCCATCAGCGGCGTGTCGCCGAATAGAATCGAGTAGATCCCGGCCAGTATCGCGACAGTGCCTGCGATGCCACACTCGAACGCGATATGCGGGAGCGTCGGGATCTTCTCCTGCACGACCTTCCCGATGACGAAGAAGAGAGCCCCCCACAGGAACAGCTCAATGGTTGCTATCATTCGTCCCCCTTCCCCAGGTCCCAACGCCCGCCCTCGCAGACCAGAAGATCCGGGCGCCGGCGCAGGGCCAGGCCGATGGTACTGACCGAATGGTCCCGCTCGAGCTCCGCGAACCGCTCGCGCAGCTCGCCTGTCGTGAGCGGCCCTTCCTGATCGATGAACCGGGCGGCAAGCTCCGCGATCGTCTTACCCTTCGCCAAGCTGGCCGACTTCCTGTCCGGCGGCAGCCCGTAGGCCGCGCACTCGTCGTCCAGGGCACGCTGCCAGGTACGGAACCGCGCCTTCGCCTCGCGTGCCTTACGAATGGCGACCTCGCTCGCCTTCCGCGCCGCCTCGAACTCCTCAAACGCCGCGTCCCGCCTGGCCGTCAGATCAGCGATCATGCTATTACCCATCAGCCCTCCAGCAGATCCTCGCAGACGACGTCCACTACAACCCGACCGCGTCGCCTCTCAATCGCGTCCACACGGACAACCTGCAACCCCTTCGAGAGCATCCCCATGTAGACCCGAGCGAGCAGATGCGGATACTGGACCGGGCTCGGCGTCTTCCCATTCTTCAGGTCCCGGACGCTGACGGTCTCGATTCCCGTATCTGTCAGAATCTCAATGTCGGCCATCAACTCTCTCCCCTCGAAAGATCGTCCTCGGCGTAGGGGGCACTCGGGCCATCAGGAATTACCCCCTGTATCCACCCAACAGCAGGCCCCGCTCCGCCCTCGCCCCCCCCCCACGCCTCGGACCCGTAACACGCCCTCATCCCATATACGCCAATCCCCCGCCCCCTGGGACAAGGATTCTCGACCATCGTTGCGGCCCGCCGCCCTATGTGACAGTTTTCCTCTCACTTCCCCCCGCTTACAGCAACTGTCAGACGATTCCTGGGCCAGCCCTCAGGAACTGAGACTTTTTCGATTTTTCCCTGGTGGCGGTGAAGGGGATAATGCACAGGATGGTGGATTTTCTTCGTGGTGGTGGAAGTCGTTGCAGGGCAACAACTTAGGGGCGCGACCTTGACAACTTGCGAGGGGTCGCTCAGGAATCCCCTAACCGTCGACGGGGCGCCCGGTTGCGGCGCTCGAGGGCGCCGGCGCCGTCGGCCGGCCCTGGCCCTGGCCCGGGGCCCTGGGGCAATCCCCAGGGGGCCGCGGGTCGGCCTAACTTGCGACCGGGCCGGCGTTTGGGCCGGGTCCAGGGGGCCCAGGTTTACAGAATAGCTATTATGCGACGCTGGCCGGCCTAACTGACGGCGGGGCAATCACTTAGCGCCTGACGTCAGGGCGCCCGGGGGGCCGGGCCGGGGCCAGGGCCGGGGCGATCCGGGGGGCCGGCCCCAGGGGAGACGGGCGACGGCCGGGCCCCGAATCCGGCCCCGGCGCCGGCCCTGGCCCTGGACCCGACCGGCGACACGGGGGCGTCAGGGGGTCCCCGGGTGCGCCCGGGGTCCAGGGGGGGCGCTCGAGGGGCGCCGGGGGTGCGGGTGCGGGGGTCCAGGGGGCGGGCCTGGGGGTCGGTTGCCGGCCTGGGGGGGGCGGCCAGGGGCGGGGGCGTTCGTCGATCCTGGGGCGATCCTGGGGCCCTGGCGGGCGCCCTGGTCGGGGGTCCGGCCCTGGCCCTGGGGCGGGCGCTCGAGCTCTCCGGGCGCCGGCCCTGGCCCTGGCGCTCGAGCTCTCCGGGCGGGGTCCAGGGGGCGGGGGGGGGCGCTCGAGCTCTCCCCCTGGGGCGTCGGGTGCGGGGGAGCTCTCGAGGGGGCGGGCCAGGGCGGGGGTGCTCAGGGTCGGGGGCGGGGGCGTTCGTGTCTCCTGGGGGGCGTACGGGGGCCGGTTTGGGTGCGGTCGGGGCGTTTGGGCGTTTTCGGGGGCCTTTTGGGGTCGCCGGCGGGCGTCAGGGGTCGGGCGGTCGGCGCTCCTGGGGGCGCTCTCGAGCTCTCCGGGCGCCGGCCTGGGGCCTGGGGGGGCGATCCTGGGGGCGTCAGGGGGCGGGGGCGCTCTCCGGGTGCGGCGTCAGGGCGTCAGGGTCGCCCCTGGGCGGGCCCTGGGGCCTGGGGCGGCCAGGGGTCCGGCCTGGGGGCGTTCGTGTCTCCTGGGGCGATCCTGGGGCCCTGGCGGGCGCCCTGGTCGGGGGTCCGGCCCTGGCCCTGGGGCGGGCGCTCGAGCTCTCCGGGCGCCGGCCTGGGGGCGCTCTCGAGGGTCGGCGGGGGAGCTCTCCGGGCGGGGGTCCAGGGGGGGCGCTCGAGCTCTCCCCGGGGGGCGCTCTCGAGGGGGCGCCCTTGCGCCCTGGGTGCAGGGGGCGCCCTGGGGGCCGCGGGCGTTTTCGGCGGTTTCGGGGGATCCCCGGCGCCGTTTTCGGCGGTTTCGGCGTTTGGGCGGTTTCGTTTGGGCGGGGCGTTTTCGGGGGGGCCTATTCGATCGCGGCCGGGGGCCGCGGGCGCCCTCGAGGGGGGGGCGCCGGCGCCGGCCGGGGCCGGTGTCGGCGGGTCGGGTCCGGGGGCCCTCGAGGGCCGGCCCTGGGGCGCTCTCGAGCTCTCCGGCCGCGGCCAGGTCGGGGCGCTCTCGAGGGGGCGGCCCTGGGGCGATCCTGGGGCCGTCAGGGCGCCCCGGCGGCCTGGGGCGGCCAGGGGTCCGGCCTGGGGGCGTTCGTCGATCCTGGGGCGATCCTGGGCCCCTGGGGGGCGCTCCTGGGGGCGCTCTCGAGCTCTCCCCAGGGGCGCTCTCGAGGGGGCGGCCTTGCGGCATATCCGCGGCGATCCTGGGCGATATGCGGCGCCGGTACGGGGAGCGCCCCCCGCGGCCCTGGGACCTGGGCGCGGGGGGCGGGTGCGGTGTTGCGGGGATCGGGGCGGGCGGGCGGGGGCGCCCTGGGCGCCGGCGGGGTCCTCACGCCGGCGGGCGCCCCCTGGGGGCGGTCCCGGCGGGCGTGCTACGGTCCCGCAATCGTCGCCAGGCCGGCGGCGCTCTCGAGCGCTCCGGCCACGGGGCCCAAAGCCACGGCGGCGGCGGCCAGTACGGCGGCGGCCAGGGCGGCCCCTGCTATGACGGCCAGGCGGACGGCGCCCAGGTCGGGCGGCGGGCCGGCCGGCCCGCGGGGGGCCGGCGCGGGGTCCGATCCGCGCCAGGTTGCAGGCGCGGGCCCCAGGGCGCCGGCCGCGATCGCGTCACGGGCGGCGGTTGCGAGTGTTCCGGCGCCGGCCAGGCCGGCCCGGATAACGCCGACCAGGGCCAGGGCCAGGGCCCCGGCCAGGGCCAGGGCCCCGGCCAGGGCCAGGGCGCCGGCCTGGTCGGCTGTCTCTGTTAGCTTGTCGCCGGCGGCCTCGAGGCGGGCGCGGCGGCCGCGGGCGACCGTCAGGCGCCAAACGGGCGGCCAGGGGCGCGGGCCCCCGACGTCGCCCCCGGCGACCTGGCGCCAGGCCCAGGCGACGGCCTGGGCGCCCTGGCGGGCGTGGTAGGCCGTCGACCTGACGGCCCCCCAGGCCCTCGAGCGCTCGAGCGCCCAGGGGCCCAGGGGCCGGGTTGCGATCGCCCAGGCGATCGGGGCCAGGTCGGCCAGGTGGCGGGCCCGGCGGCGGGTCCAGGTGCGGCCGGCGCGGCCGGCGCGGGCGATCCTGGCGCCCAGGGTGCGGGCGGCCGCGGCCTGGGCGGCGTCATAGTCGGCCAGGGCGTCGGCCAGGGCGGCGGCGGCGTCATCGGCGCCAAACGGGGCGTGTGATCCCCGGGCGGCGACCTCGGCGGCCTCGAGTACGGCGGCCAGGGCGCGGCGGGTGCGGGTGCGGGCGGTCTCTTTCACTGTCTCCCCCTTGCGGGGGGGCCGGCCAGGAGCCGGCCCCGGTTGCGGTTGACTAGCTGTTGGCGCTCTCGGCGAAACGGGCCGCGACGGTCACGGGCTCCCCCTCGAGGCGGGCGACCAGGGGCGCCAGGCGCTCGAGCACGGCCACCAGGGCGGCGCGGGCCCTGACCTCGAGCTCGGCGCGGGCCTGGTCGGCCTCGGGGCCCTCGGCGTGGATCACGTCCAGGGCGCCGGCGTCGGTCGGGCCCTCGGGGTCGAAACGGCGCCCAAACTCGGCGCCGGCCTTGTCGACGTCGCCGGCGGTATCAATGGCGGCCTGGTATAGCACGGCCTCGACGGCGCGGGCGCCGGCCTGGGCCTGGCCGACCCGGCCGCGGTTGACGTCGGCCAGGTGCGCCAGGCGCTCGGCGTCGGTGTCATCCCGGGCCAGGTCTCCGGCCTCGAGGGCGGCGCCGGCCAGGACGTCGACGGCCCAGGCCTGGCCCAGGGCCCGGCCCAGGGCGTCGGCCAGGGCCTCGAGGCCCCGGGCGGCGGCGTCGATCTTCGCCCAGGCCAGGCCGGCGGCGTACGTCGCCCCGGCGGCGCCGGCCAGGGCCTGGCGGCGGTACGATCGGCCCGCGGCGATCACGGCCGCGGCGGTGTCCTCACGGCGGGCGCCGGCGGTCCGGGCCGCGGCCTCGAGCTCGAGGGCGGCGGCCTCGGCGTCGGCGTCGCCGGCCAGGCGGTCGGCCTCGAGGCGGGCCAGGTCGGCCGCGGTGCGGGCGGCCTCGGCGACGTTGCGGGCGGCGCGGTTGCAGGTCGCCAGGTCGCGGGCGTCGGCCGGGGCGACCAGGGCGGGCGGGGCGGTTTCGGTTGCGTTTCTCACTGTCTCCCCCTTGCGGGGGGCCGGCGCCCAGGGCGCCGGCCCGGTTGCGGTTGTCTACAGGTTGCCGGCCGGCGTGTCGCCGGCCAGGGTGTCGGCCAGGGCCTGGGCGCAGCCGGCGAGCTCGGCGGCGGCGGCGTTGTCCAGGCGGCGGGCGATCGCGTCGGCGTCGCCGGCGGCCCCCCTGGCGTCGGCCAGGGTGCGACGGGCGGCCCGCATATCGCGGGCGGCCTTGTCGGCGGCCTCGGCGGCCTTGCGGGCCCGGCGGGTCGCCAGGTCCAGGGCGCCGGCGGCCCTCGACGCCCGGCGGGCGGCCTTGCGGGCCAGGCGGTCGGCGGTCCGGCGCTCCCGGGCCAGGCGGGCGCGGTCGGCGACGTACTCCGGCCGCGGATCACAGCCGGCCGCGGTCCGCTGATCCTCGAGGGCCTGGGCGCTCTCGAGGCGGGCGACGGCCTGGGCGGCGGCCGTCAGGGCGGCGCCGGCCTGGGCCTCGGCCTCGGCCTCGACCTGGCGGGCCTCATCTCTCAGGCGCTCGACCAGGGCCGCGGCGCCGGCCAGGACCTCGGGCGCCGGGTTGCGGTAGGCCTCGAGGCGGACCGTTGCCAGGTGCCAGGAATGGCCCCCGCTGTGCATGTGCGGCGCCAGGCGGACCCGGGCGCGGTCGGTTTCCTCGTCGGCGTAGGCCTGGACCTCGACGCGACCCGACCAGCCGGCGGCGTGCGTGCGTACCCCCGACCCGGCCGACCCTAGACGGGTGGCGGCGGTCCGGCCCTGGCCCTCTGTCATCCCCTGGAAGCGTGCCATTAGTGGCCCCCTCTCTGGCCGGCGACGTCGCCGGCGGTTGTGGTGTCGGTTGCGATCACGGCGGCCGCGAATCCGGCCGCGGTCAGGCGCCGGGCGCCGACCCTGGCGGCGTCGGCGTCGGCGTCGGCCTGGTCGGCCAGGCGGGCGGCCCGGCGGAATGCGGCCGCGGCCCGGCGGGCCTGGCGCTCGGCGGCCTGGTCGCCCGGCCGGCGGGCGGCCGCGGCGTCGGCCGCGGCGGCCAGGCGGGCGGCCCTTGCGACCTGGCGGGCGGCCCGGTCGGCGGCGGCCTCGAGCTCGGCGGCGGCGTCTCTGATTGCGTCGGCGGTTGTCATTGTCTCCCCCTTGCGGGGGGCCGGCCAGGGGCCGGCCCCGGTTGCGGTTGACTAGCTGTCGGCGGATGCGTCGCCGACGGTCCCGGCCAGGTGCTCGGCCTCGAGCTCGGCGTCGGCCTGGGCGTCGGCGATCCGGGCCAGGGCCTGGCCGGCGCGGAGAGTGTGCAGGCGCTCATCTCCGGCGGCCCTGATCCGGCCGGCGATCGCGGCGACGGTCTCGGCGATCCGGTCGGCGTCGCCGGCCTGGATCGCGTCGGCGACGGTGTGCAGGTCATCCGGGCGGACGGCGACGCCCCCGGCGGGCGCGGCCTTGCGGGCGGCGGCCAGGTCGGCCAGGTCGGCGGCGGTCTCACTGGCGGCGGCGGCCTGATCGGCGGCGGCGGCCTTGCGGTCGGCGGTGCTCTTGCTCACTGTCTCCCCCTTGCGGGTGCTCCCCTCGGCGGCCCCGGCCGGATTGCCGGCGGCGGTCTCGGGGGGCGGTTTGTGTCCTGCTGTTGGGCGGTTTGTCGTCATGGGGGCATGGTAGCACGCCGGCGCCCAGGCCGTCAAGGATTATTTTCTCCCCCGTGTCGATTGTCGGCCGGCCCCCCTCGAGGCCGGGCCGGCGCCCCCTCGGGGGGCGGCGTATTCCGGCGGATTGCGGGCGCACGTTGCAAGCGGCGTGCCAAACGGTCGGCGACGCCCAGGGGCCGGGCCTCGAGGGCGGGCCCAGGGGGCGCCGGCGGGGGAGCTCGGCGCCGGCCTCGAGGGCGCCCCCTGGGGGCCGCGGGCGGCCTGGGGCGGCCCGGTGTCCAGGCCGGGGGCGTTCGTCGATCCTGGGGCGATCCCGGGGCCCTGGGCGACGCCCTGGCGCCGGCCCTGGCCCTGGCGGGGGAGCTCGAGCGCCGGCCGGCCCTGGCCCTGGCGGGGGAGCTCGAGCGCCGGCCGGCCCTGGCCCTGGCGGGGGAGCTCGAGCGCCGGCCGGCCCTGGCCCTGGCGGGGGAGCTCGGCGCCGGCCTCGAGGGCGCCGGGGCGGTTCGGCCTTGACTCGAGGCCGGCCGGCGTGCTACAATCGCGGTTCGGGTCGCCCCTGGGCGGCCCTGACGCCGGCCCCCGCGGCCCCCGACCTGGGCGGCCCCCGGCCGGCCCCCTCGAGGCGCCCCCGGCGCCCCCCCGGCCCCCTGGCCCCCCGGCCATATCACGCCCCCTAGCTTGCGAGCGATATGCCGACCCCTAGCTTGCGAGCGATATGCCGACCCCTAGCTTGCGAGCGATATGCCGACCCCTAGCTTGCGAGCGATCCCGACCCCCTTAGCTTGCGAGCGATCTCGAGACCGCGACCTTGCGAGCGATCTCGAGACCGCGACCTTGCGAGCGATCTCGAGACCGCGACCTTGCGAGCGATCCCGACCAGGCCCCAAACGGTCGGCGCCCCGGCCTCGACAAGGGGAGAGACCAGGGCGCCCGGGCCCCCGTTTGTGCGGGGGCGTTTTCGTTGTGTTTTCTAGGTCGCCGGGGGCGCCTCAAGGGCCCCGGCGACCCGGGCCGCGGCCTTGAGCTCGGCGTCGCGGGCGGCCTCGGCGTCGTCATAGTCGACAATCCGAACCTGGACCCCCGGCGTCGCGTCGCCGACGTGGGCGACGCCCCCCAGGACCTCGACGGTCACAAACGGGGCGCCGTCGATCTCCAGGCCGGCCAGGGCGATCTCGAGCTCTCCGGCGACGTACTCCGCGGCCTGGCGCCTCGGCTCGATCTCCGGGAACTCGCCCCCCTCAACGTCGGCGGCGGCCGCGGCCAGGAGCTCGACCTCGGCTCTCAGGGCCCGGATTGCGAAACGGGCCCGGTCGGCCAGGGCCTCGGCGCCGGCGCGGGCGACCTCGAGGGCCTGGGCGTACTCCTCGACCTCGCGGGCGTGTCGGTACTCCGTCATAACTTCCTGATCCTCGGCCTCGAGCGAATAGTACGCCCTCAGGTCGGCGGCCCAGGTGTCCAGGACCTCGGCGTCGCCCCGGCCCCCGTGTACCTGGGCGCCCGGCGACACGTACTCAGCCAGGGCGTCGATCACGTACTGCACGCCGTCAGGCGTCAGGGAAGCGCCCAGGTACTCCCCACATTCTGCACAGTGCAGGGGCGAATCCGTTTCGCCCCCGCCGTCAGGATACGGGCCGGCCGGCCAGGTGTCGGTGTCGGCGTCATCACGCGACGGGCGCCGGGCCGGGGCCCTGCCGGCGGCCTCGAGCTCGGCCTGGATCGCGGCGGCGCAAGTTTCACAGTAGATGTCGGCCTGGTAGATGTAGACGTCCATGTTGCCCCCCTTGTCGGTTGCGGCCCCCTCGAGGGCCAGGCGGCCCCCGGGCGACGGCGCCCGGGGGCCTGATCGGCGTGCTACTTCTCGAGTCTCAGGGGCATCAGGATCGACCTGACGCCCTGGGCGCCCTGGTCGCCGGCGGCCTCGATCACGGCCGCGGCGACGGGCTTGGTCCATCCGACCCTGATCCGCTCCCCCTCGGGGAGATGCACCAGGGCGGCGGCCAGGTAGTCGCCATTGTATCCGGCGGTGAACTCGGCGGGCCCGCCGTCGACGTCGATGTACTCCCAGGCCTCGCCGACGTCGGGCGTCGACACGGCGACCTTGCAGCGCCCCTTGCGGACCTCGAGACGAACCTGGTTCGTCAGGGTGTCGGCCAGGGGGGCGACGCGATCCAGGGCGCCGGCCAGGGCGGCCCGGTCGAACGTCGCCCAGGTCGCCGGCGTCGGGATCACTTGACGGTAGTTTGGGAATGGCCCCTCGAGCGCCCGGGCGACGATAGTGACCAGGCCGATCTTGAACCCGACCCGGCCGGCCCCGTCGGCCTCGACGTATCCGAACCTGACAGGCGCCGGGGGCAGTTTCGCCTTGCGGGCGGCCTTCAGGTCGGCCGCGGCCTCGGCGGCGGCCAGGGCCAGGGCCTTTGGCGGCACTATGACGGCCTTGTCGGCCAGGCCGTTGGTGCGGGCGGGGAGCTCGGCGGAGACCAGGCGGTGGCCGTCGGTCGCCGTCGCCAGGACCTGGCCGTCGCCGACCTCGACAAACACACCGTTTAGACTCGGGCGCGTTTCGTCGGTCGACGTGCAGAACCTGACGCGATTGTCCAGGGCGACCAGGGCCTCGGCGTCGATCTCGAGGCCCGGCGCCGGCGCCGGCCGGATCGACGGGAACTCGGGCGCCGGGAATCCCAGGACCTTGACGGTTGTCGGGCCCAGGGTGAGCTCGGCGCTCTCCGGGTCGCCGGGCTCGGTCTCCCCCTCGGCGGGCGCCGGGGTCTCGGCGTATATGGTCACGGCCTCGATCCCCTTTGCGCCCTTCAGGACCTTCAGGAGACGGTCGACGCCCAGGACCACGGCCCCGGCCTCGAGCTCGGCGCCGGCCTCGGCGGCGATCCGCCGGGTCACGGTCACGTCTAGGTCGGTCGCCGTCGCCAGGAGCTCTCCGGCCTCGACGTCGACGGTCATGTACGCCCCCGACAGTACGGGGAGCGTCGCCTTGTTCGATGCTACTTTCTTCAGGCCCCTCAGGGCGCTCTCCAGGTCGGCACGTGCTACGGTTGCCCTCATATCTTGCCCCCTTGTCTCGGCGGCCTCGGCGGCCGCGGCCCTTGTCTGATGTCGGCCGGATTGCCGACGTTTAGAGTCTAGCATACATGCCCCCATGCTGTCAAGCGCCTTTTTGTGCTTGCGTCAGGGTCGGCCGGCGTGCTAGACTCGAGGCCTCGAGCGATCCCCAGGGCCCGGCCCTGGGGAGCTCGACGTCGGCCCCGGCCGGCGCCCAGGGGGAGCTCGAGGGCCCCGACCTGGCGCCGGCCTCGAGGGGGCGCCCAGGGGGAGCTCGAGGGCCCCGACCTGGCGCCGGCCTCGAGGGGGCGCCCAGGGGGAGCTCGAGGGCCCGGGACCGGCGGCGATATGTCGCCCCCTAGCTTGCGAGCGATCCCGACCTCGAGCTTGCGAGCGATCCCGACCTCGAGCTTGCGAGCGATCCCGACCTCGAGCTTGCGAGCGATCCCGACCAACACAAGGGGCCCCAGGTCTATAGACCTGGGGCCCCTTAGCTTGCGAGCGATATGTCGCCCCCTAGCTTGCGAGCGATCCCGTCAACCGGCGGCGGCGGCCGACGTGGGCTCTCGGTAGCCCAGGGGGACCCGGTTGCGAATCTGCCCCTTCAGTCGGTCGGCCCAGGCCTCGCCGGGGTCGGCATCTTCGTAGTTCATGCCAGTCGCCTGTTCGGCCAGGTCCTCGATCCAGGCGTCCGGGCTCAGGCTCGGCTGCTCGTCGCCCAGGGTATAGCGACG
>Ga0180433_10000268_pt1 | contig 91745 bp, 73 predicted proteins | sample SS_ome_8_FD_132980 | JGI IMG/M metagenome (GOLD analysis project Ga0180433, IMG submission 132980) | Hypersaline lake sediment archaeal communities from the Salton Sea, California, USA - SS_1_D_1 metaG | ecosystem: Environmental > Aquatic > Non-marine Saline and Alkaline > Hypersaline >... | reverse complement strand
TGGACGGTTGGGCCCGCGGACGAAACCGGAACTGCGAAGGCGAAGGACGGCGGGCTGTTTGCATGGGCAGCCCACACGACACTCGCGACCGAGCGGGGTAACACCATGTCTTTCTCCTAGGAGGAAAGTGGAGAGACTCTTGTTTTCCAAACCTACCACCGCCAGATCTGCTTTAGAAACTTCTCCAGGTAGCCCTTCTTGATGAAGAGATCCACAGCCTCCGCCGCCGCTTGGACCGTGGTTCCCCAAAGAAGGACGCGCGAGTCCCTGAAGGTGATATCGAGCTGGATGAATGATCGCTTCTCGGCGGACAGCGCCACGGGGAGGACGCGGCAGAATCTCGCTGAGACGCTGTTCGCCCCCATCCCGCCCACGGATATCGTCGGGCATCCCTGGGCTATCGCGTCGGATTCATACCAGAGGTCGGTCACAACAACGGCGTTCTTCCACTCGGCGGGGTCCCCGCGCTCGTCTATCGCCTCTTTCAGCCGGTAGGCCAGGGGTCTGTCGTTTACCTCTTGGGGTATTCCGGATCCTACGACGATGAGAACCGTGTGGTTGACGTCAAAGAGCTTCAAGGGCTGATCTCCGCTTGGACTCAGCATGACGGCGATCTGACCGCCGTTCGCAATTCGAGAGTATGGCCTCCGCGCCGCAAGAGACGCGCCGACATTCGCAATGCGAGAGTATGGTGTCCGAGGGGGATCGTGTCAAGTGCCCCTGTTGACAGGGCGCGGCACAGGCAATAGACTCATCTGAAGCCTCTGTAGATCCGGACCCGATGGAGGTGGAGGATGGACGATCTGGAAAAACGAATACCCGTGGCCGTAGCGGGAGTCTGCGGGCGAATGGGAAGGGAGACCGCGGTAGTTGTCCTTGAGGATCCGGCCTTTGAGCTGGTGCTCGGACTGGAGCGTGCAGGACATCCCATGGCGGGCAAGATGCTATCGCTCGAGTCTCAGACAAGCGAAGGTCTCAGTGGCAGCGTAAAAGTGGTCACTGAGGAATCGCCGGATCTGAAAGGAGCGCGAGTCCTCGTGGACTTCAGCACGCCGGAGGCGGCCGCTCATCACTGCGAGTTGTGTGCAGGCGCGGGTGCAGCCGCCGTGATAGGGGTGACGGCCCTTAGCGAAGAACAGATGGAGAAGCTCAAGAAGGCAAGTGACAAAGTCGCGGTTCTCTACAGCCCGAACATGAGCGCGGGGGTGAATCTTCTGGCCGGGCTTGTAGCCGAGGCAGCGAGGCGGTTGCCCGCCGGCTACGATGTCGAAATAGTGGAGGCTCATCACCGGGGCAAACTCGATGTGCCGAGTGGGACCGCCGCGATGCTCGCGGGGCGAGCCGCGGGAGGGCGTGAATCCGGGGAAAGCGATATAGTGATCTCCCGACCGGCGGGGCTCGGTAGAAGGAAAGAGGGCGAGATCACAGTGCACTCGATAAGGGGAGGGGACGTCCCGGGTGAGCATGAAGTCAAGTTCATAGGGGTCGGCGAGACCTTGACGATATCACATCGGGCTCACAGCAGAAGGGCCTTTGCGCAGGGCGTGCCTCGCGCCATAAAGTTCGTTCACTCCGCGGGCCCAGGCTTCTATACGATGGATGATGTCCTGGATGCAGGAAGACAACCCACTCGAAAGGGAAAACATGAGGTGGACTGAGGCTTTTATTCCTACTCTGAAGGAAGATCCTTCCGACGCGGACGTGGTGAGTCACAAGCTCATGGTGAGATCCGGCATGATGCGTAGGCTCGCAAACGGGATCTTCAATATGCTGCCGCTCGGATGGAAGGTCGTCCGCAAAGTCGAAGCGATCGTTAGGGAAGAGATGAACCTGGCCGGAGGCCACGAGCTTCACATGCCCATCCTTCATCCGAGTGAGCTGTGGACGGAGTCGGGCAGGTGGGGGGTCTACGGCAAGGAGCTCTTCAGGGTGACGGACAGACACGACCGCAAGTACGCGATGGGGCCGACCCACGAAGAGGTGATCACGGACATTGCGAGAAAAGAGCTTCGCTCGTACAGGGATCTTCCGGTTAATCTATATCAAATACAGACCAAGTTCAGAGACGAGATGAGACCTCGCTTTGGAGTCATGAGGGCCCGCGAGTTCATAATGAAGGACGCCTACAGCTTCCACGACTCCGAGGAATCACTCGACGAGACGTATCGAGCGATGCACCGCGCGTACGAGAGGATCTTCTTTCGTTGCGGCCTGGAGACGCGACCCGTTGAGGCGGACTCCGGTGCCATAGGCGGGGACGTGACCCACGAGTTCATGGTTCTGGCCGATTCGGGGGAGTCGGAGGTCTTCTACTGCAAATGCGGATATTTCGCCTCGCAGGACCGCGTGGAGGCGCCGGAGCCCAAGCCCCCGAAGGAAAGCCCCCAAGAGCTCGAGGAAGTGGAGACCCCGAATCAGAAGACAGTGGAAGAGGTCAGCGCCTTCCTGAAGGTCACGCCGGGAACGCTCGTCAAGACGCTTCTCTACGTCACCGAGAGCGGGCTCGTCGCGGCTCTGATCCCCGGGGACAGGGAGATAAACGAGACGAAGCTCTGGAACGCGCTGGGCGGGGTCGACATGGAGATGGCATCACCGGAGAAGATAATGGAGGCAACGGGCGCCCCCGTGGGGTTCTCGGGGCCCGTCGGGCTCTCCCCCGGCGTTCGCATCATCGCGGACCGGCTGGTGAAAGGCATGGCCAATTTCGTCACCGGCGCGAACAAGGACAACCACCACTACGTCAATGTGAATCTGGGCCGCGACGTGAGCCCAGGGGAGTTTGCGGATCTCTCTACGGTGGTCGCCGGAGATCCCTGCCCGCGATGCGGGCTTCCGCTCGACTCAAAGCGGGGGATCGAAGTCAGCCAGATCTTCAAGCTTGGAACAAAGTACAGCGAGTCCATGGGCGCTACTTACTTGGATAAGGACGGGGTCGCCAAGCCTTTCATCATGGGTTGCTACGGTCTGGGGGTTACGAGGACCGTGGCCGCCGCGATTGAGGCCTTCCATGACGAGAGCGGTATCATCTGGCCCATGAGCATCGCGCCGTATCACGTGCTAGTCCTGCCGATCAACGTGACGGAGGAGAGGACCGCCTCGGTCGCAGAAGGGATCTACGAGTCGCTCTCGGCCCGCGGGATCGAAGTCCTCCTCGACGATAGGGACGAGAGGCCGGGCGTGAAGTTCAAAGACGCGGATCTAATAGGAATACCCCTGAGGGTAACGGTAGGCGAGAAGGGGCTTGCTCAGGGTGTGGTCGAGCTTAGGGACCGGAAGTCGGGCGAGGTCACGAAGGTCAAGGTGGACGAGGCCGCCGACAGGGCGGCTGCGATCGTCAAGGAGCGCCTGGAGAACCTGAGCCTACCACCGGAAGGGCACATCCGAGATTGAGTCCGAAGGCCCGCGCCCGCCGGCTCCGCGGACAACGAAGACGGCGCCCTGTTCAGGGGCGCCGTTCATGTTTGACGCGGGATACCCGCCCGGAGCTCCGTTCCCGGCTCTCGCGCGCGAACCATGGGATCCGACCGGGACCCAATGCTGCCTGGCATAACCGCTCTGACGTTCATCCTCAGCCGCCGGAGCTCCGCCCCCCCTAGACCCGCCGTGCGAACCTAGGACCCCATCGAATTCACTGTCTTGGCGAGGCGGGATTTCAGCCTGCTCGCCTTGTTCTTGTGGATGGTCCCCTTGGCGGCGGCCCGGTCGAGGGTCGAAGAGACTTCTTTGAGACCGGCAGAGGCCGTCTCCTTGTCGGTCGCGCCCCTCAGCGTCTTGATGGCGCCCCTCATTTTCGTCATTCGCGGTCTGTTCCTGGCCGCGCTCTTGGCGTTCGTTCTCATTCTCTTGGCGGCCGATTTGTGCTGTGGCATGCTCCCCTTCCTCCTTCGTCTATGACTGCAATCCGGGCTTGCCGTAGATCGAAAAAGCACAGGCGCGGAGATAGTACCCACGCCAATTACCAAGATTATCACCGGAGCGCGGCATGGTCAAGCGCTTCTGTCGCTCCGGGCGGTCGGAGCCGTCACCGGTCGTCCGAGATGTTCTGAGGCGTACGAAGGGATTCTCGCAGCGATCCTTGTGCACCGTAACGCGGACGAAGGATGTTTCGAAACCGCCTGCGCAGGACCCGGCCAAAACGAACCTTAACGCGGGCGAACGATCTTCCGAAGCGACCATTTGCACAGGAGGGAGCCGAGATCCACCTCAGCGAAGCTGAGGTTAGCTCGGCGACCGGGTGCAGGGAGCAAGAAAAATCTTTCGCCTGCATCGCAGGTGCAACCGGAGATCCACCGGCGCAAAGCGCCGGTTAGCTCCGCGAAGCGGGAGCATGGGCCCAAGAAACTTCTTCGGACGCGCCGCAGGGGTGGGTGAGAGCTCGTTCGTCCTCCTGTTGGCGGGCCGGATTCCGAAGTTGTGCGAACGGCCGCCTCCGTGCTACACTTCTATGTCCACAAAGCATGCGCCTATCCGGCGGGGACAGGCCTCGTCCGGGCACCGGCGCGGCGATCTCGATAGGCTCACGGCGTACTCTGGCTGAGGTTCGGGGTGACAGGCATAGCGAACCACACTGACCGGCGAGATCACAACCAGCGCCCCGCCGCCGAGTCAATCGGGGTGATGAGAGCGGCCGGCAAGCTTGCCGGGGGCACGGCCCTCAGCCGAGTTCTTGGTGTGGTGCGGGATATGCTGAAGGCCTACCTCTTCGGCACCGGCCTTGCCGCCGACGCCTTCACGGTTGCCTTCAGGATTCCGAACATGCTCAGGGCCTTTCTGGCGGAAGGGACCCTCAGCGCGGCTTTTGTGCCGGTTTTCAACGACTACTTGGCGAAGGGAAGGAGGAAGGAATCTTGGGAGGTGGCAAGGCACACGGCCGGGATCCTCGTCATAGTCCTTCTGCTCTTCACCTTGGCGGGAGTGCTGCTTGCTCCCGTGCTGGTCCGGATAATGGCGGCCGGCTACGGCGAGGTTCCCGGGAAGATGGAGCTTACGGTCTCCCTGACCCGGATGCTTTTCCCCTACATCTTCTTCGTGGGACTGACCGCGTTGTGCGCAGGCATCCTGAACTCGCACAGGCATTTCACGATGCCCGCCCTGGCTCCGGCGATGCTCAACATCAGCATGGTCGCTTTCATGGGGTTGCTCTGCGTGCGATTGGCGGGCGGACCGGAAGTGCAGATCTATGGGCTGGCGGCCGGGGCTCTGGTGGGGGGCGCTCTTCAGCTGGCGATACAGCTGCCCGTGCTGTGGAAGAAGGGCATGCCCTTCAGGCTGGGCTTCGATTTCAGACATCCGGCCATCGGACGGATCTTCAAACTGATGCTTCCCGGCGTCGTCGGGCTCGGCGTGCTGGAAATAAACGCGTTCGTGGATACGTATTTGGCGTCCCTTTTGAGACCGGGGAGCGTGGCCGCCCTGGAGTACGGGAACAGGCTCATGCTGCTTCCAATGGGCATGTTTGGGGTCGCGCTGGGCACGGCGGCGCTGCCTACGATGTCAGCTCAGGCGGCGCTGAGGGAGACCGAGAAGCTCAGGGACACGCTGGATACCGCTTTGAGAATGGTCGTGTTCGTATTGGCGCCGGCCACGGTCGGGCTGGTTGTGCTTCGGGAGCCGCTGATCCGTCTTCTTTTTCAGAGAGGGGCGTTCACGGCGGGGGAGTCGACCGCGATGACGGCGTCCGCCTTGATGTTCTACTCGGTCGGATTGGTCGCATACGGCTCGGCGAAGAGCCTGGTCGCGGCTTTCTATTCGATGAAGGATACGAAGACGCCGGTGCGATGCAGCGCGGTCGCCATGGTTTCGAATATCGTACTGAATCTGATTCTGATGAGATATCTCGAGCTTGGCGGTCTGGCCCTGGCGACGGCCCTGAGCTCAATGATAAACGTGGCTCTCCTAACGAGGTTTCTAAGAAGACGAATCGGCAAAGTCATGAGACCTTCTTGGGGGCGGAGCGTTCTCAGGGCCTGTGTCGCGGCGTCGGCCATGGGCATCGTCGCATACTGGTGCCATGCTTGGACGGTGGACTGGGTCGGACAAGAGGGACTCGCGGCGAAGCTCCTCGCGGTTGTCCTGCCGGTGGCCGCGGGAATCGCCGGCTATGTCTTCTTCTCCTATATAATGGGAAGTAGGGAGCTTAGACTTGTGGGAGAGGCCATAAGAAGAAGGGTGTAGACTGACAGTGTGAGACAGGAACACAAGTGCGGAGCTGTCGGGCACGTCCCCTCTTGCGGACCGAAGATACTGCTCGCAGACCGTTCGCTCGGCAGCGCGACAACGGCGCCCGAACTTATGAAACCAAATGAGATAATAGCCCGAATGCCTTGTGAAAGCGGGGTTTATATCTTGAAGGACTCCGAGGGGCGGGCTATATACGTCGGCAAGGCCAAGGTGCTGAGGGATCGGGTCAGGTCCCATTTCAGGCACAGCCCGGATCCCCGTCACCAAGCCATGATGGCCAAAGTGAACGCGGCCGACTTCATCGTCACCGGCTCTGAGGTGGATGCGCTCATACTCGAGGCCAATCTGGTAAGGGACAGGCAGCCTCGGTACAACGTCAACCTCAAGGACGACAAGCGCTACCCTTACCTGAAAGTGACCTTGGGTGAGGACTACCCGCGGCTTCAGCTTACTCGCCGCGTGGTGAAGGACGGGTCGAGGTATTTCGGGCCCTACACGGACGTGAAGTCGCTGAGGAGGACGCTGCGGCTCCTTAGAGCCGTATTCCCACTCAGAACGTGCCGGGATCTGGAGGCCAGGCAAAAGGCGGGCAGGGACTGTCTCTTTCTGCACATAGGCAGGTGCTCGGGGCCGTGTCTCTTCAGGATCACGGTAGAGGACTACGCCGGGCTTGTACGGGACGTGGTCTCTTTTCTGTCCGGCGACAGCTCGTCATTGATAGCCAGGCTTAGGGACGAGATGGAACGCGCCTCGGCGAGGAAGGAATACGAGAGATGCGCGGTATTGAGGGACAGGTTGAGGGCGGTCGAGAAGGGGTTGTCGCGCCAGAGGGTGGCCGCCCTGGGCGAGACGGAGGCCGACGCCATTGGGGTCGCCCGTAACGGCGAGACGGCGTGTGTCGTAGTACTCAAGGTGAGGGGCGGGGCGGTAATGGACCGCGACAAACTCTTCGTCGAGTGCGAAGGCGCCCCGGACGACTCAGAGCTGATCTCGTCTTTCATAGAGCAGTATTACATGCCGGGGCTCCACGTGCCGGCCGGGGTGCTTTTGCCGAGAGAGATAGACGCCGCCGGAGTTCTTGGGAATTGGCTAAAAGGTCTTCGCGGGTCGAAGGTGATCTTGAAGACGCCAAAGAGAGGGGCCGCCAGGAAGCTCGTCCTAATGGCCCAGCGCAACGCCCGGGTCGCGCTCGACAGTGAAACGGGCGCGGGGGCGGAGGAGCCTCCACAGGCGCTGACGGAGCTCAAGGAGGCCCTGGGGCTCGCCTCTCCTCCGCTGGTCATGGAGTGCTATGACATATCAAACACCTCCGGAACGAACGCCGTCGGATCACGTGTCGTATTCGAGTCGGGCGTCCCGAACAAGGATGAGTACAGAAGGTATTCGGTGAGGACCGCGGAGGCCCCCGACGATACCGCCATGATCGAGGAGGTCGTTGGCAGGAGCCTTTCACGCACGGTAAGAGAGAAAAAGACGCTCCCCGACCTCGTGGTGGTGGATGGGGGCAAGGGGCAGGTTTCGGCCGCTATGCGCGCCGCCGGAAAGGCGGGGATAGAGAATCCGGCGGTCGTCGGCCTGGCCAAGGCAAAGGAGCTGGTCTACCTGCCGGGCGGGAAGGAGCCTTTGGAGCTGCCGCGGGACTCCGAGGCTTTGAAGCTCCTTCAGAGAATCAGGGACGAAGCGCATCGGTTCGGGTTGGCCTATCACAGATCCAGACGGGGGGCGGCACAGCTAAGGACGCTCCTCGACGGCGTTCCGGGAGTGGGGCCAAAGAGACGATCGCTTCTCGTGAGGAGGTTTGGTTCTCCTCAGGCGGTGGCGGCGGCGTCGGAAGCGGAGATCAGCTCGATCGCCGGCTTCGGGGCCGCGACCGCGAGACGCATCAAGAAGGTGCTCGAAGCATCCTCCGTCGGCAAAGGAGCTCAAGCTTGACCGCGAGATCGGGCGATGGGGAGACCCTTAGAAAGGAGATCGACGGCTTCGTTACGTATCTTCGGGCGGAGCGGCGTCTCTCTCCGAGAACGGCGGCGGCATACCGCGGGGATCTCATAAGACTCGCGGGCTTCCTGAGACGCCGGGGCCGCAAGTCGGCTGCGGCGGTGAAGCCGGGCGACCTGGAGGCCTACCTGGCGCGGCTCAGGAACGAGGGGCTTCAATCCTCGACCGTCGCCAGACACGGGGCTTCGATAAGGAGCTTCTACAGGTACTTCGATGAGATCGAAGACGCCCGCGAGAATCCTTCGCGGCATTTGGAGGCGCCGAGACTCTGGAAGAGGGTGCCCCGTACGTTGAACAGGGACGAAGTCGCGGAGCTTCTCGAAGCGCCGGATACGAGGACCGGTCTCGGTCTCAGGGACCGGGCGATGCTGGAGTTGATGTACGGTACGGGGCTCAGGGTGAGCGAGCTCATCGGACTCAAGCTCGCCGAGACCGAGGTCGACGAGGGAGTGGTCAGGGTCAGGGGAAAGGGGGACAAGCACAGGCTGGTTCCTTTGACCGGGCAGGCGAAATACTGGCTTGATAGATATCTTAAGAAAGGAAGGACGAGCCTTAGGAACCCGAAGACAAGGGGGGAGGTTTTTCTCAATAACAGGGGGCGGGCCTTGTCGCGGATGGGGTTTTGGAAGATCCTTAGAAAGCACGCGCTCACCACGGGCCTCTCGGCGCGGGTGACGCCCCACGTGCTGAGGCATTCGTTCGCGACCCACCTCCTCGAGGGCGGCGCCGACCTGAGGGCCGTGCAGGAGCTTCTCGGTCACGCCTCGATCAAGACGACCCAAATATACACTGAGGTTGAAAGGGAGTATCTCAAGAGAATTCACAAGGAGTACCATCCGAGGGCTTAGCGGCATTGGAGCCGGCGGTCGGGCCGGGAAGCGGGGAACGCCGGCGGTTCGAAGGAAAGGGAGACCGGATATGGCTAGTCGGAAGATCAAAGGCGCGGTGGCGGCGGCGCTTGCCGTCGTGGGGCTTGTTCTTTTCTGCATGCCGGAAGACTCGGAGGCTCGCGAGCTGAGAAAGTACAGGCGTCCCTGGAGGGCGGGCGTGGTCTCCGTCGGCATTCAAGGGCAATACGGCTACAACACGGGGGGGACCCGCCTCACCGATCCCTTCGATTGGGGTCCCGGGCTCGTGATCAACGCCCACTACGCCGTAAGCAGAAGATATACCGTAGGCGTCCGTTTCGAGGTCCATAATTTCGGCGCCAGAGAGGATTCGGTGGACGCCACGGACATTTTCACGAGGGCCGATCCCGAGTTTCTCGACAAGAGAATCGCGGTCGACCAGATGCGAGTGACCACGGCGGGGGTGGATCTGTACGTGTACTTCAATCGCGGCAAAGACACAATGGAGTACTTCAACTTCAGCGGCGGGCTTCATCAACTCGCCGTTCTGCTGCCGGAGGATCCCTTCCTTCCGGCCGCTCAGTCCGCTAGGATCGAGAGGGATCATTTGTACCTCATGGGCGGCGTCGGGCTTGAGCATTTTCTGAGACGTTCCTTGTCGCTCGACGTCAATGGCAAGGTATTTGCGTATTTTGGGGGTGAAGAGGGCCTTCCCGTCGCGGCGGAGTTGGCCGTGGGCATTCAGGCGTATTTCTTTGACTAGAAGGGGCTGAATCAGGCCATGAGCACGCGCGGATACGCGAAAAAGGAGTGGGATCCGAGGCATAACTACGACGTAGGTGAGCGGATCGTCCACACTTCTTTCGGAGAGGGGCTCATCGTCGAGGTCCGCCAGAGGCGGTTCTACGACGTATTGGAGGTCGTGTTTCGCGACGGCGTAAGACGGCTCACGTCCGTGCATCCGAATATCATGCCCGTAGGGGCCTCGTGCGACACGGGTTCCCAGGAGCCGGAGCGGGCCCCCGCGCCGCCCGCCGTCGGTTTCTCGGAAGAGGAGAGGCTCAACCTTCACCCTAGCTCGCGCAAAGTGCTCGCGGCGCATAAGAAGGGCCGCGCCGAGGAGCTCAAGCTCGTCAGGCTTCGGTGGCAGGCCGAGTATCTGTCCCTGAACAGGGGATTCGACCGCCTGTTGTGCCTTGAAGAGCTCAGAGGCGTCGATCGTTACCAGCATCAAATAGACGCGTGCTTGAGGGTCCTGCGCCACATGGGCGGGCGTGCGCTGCTGGCGGACGAAGTGGGGCTCGGCAAGACCATTGAAGCGGGGATCATCCTCAAGGAATACGCGATCCGCGGTCTTGTGAAGAGGGCTTTGGTGCTCGTTCCGGCTTCCCTTACGGTGCAATGGAAAGAGGAGCTTGAGATGAAGTTCTCCCTGCCCTTTGTGATATACGACAGGAAGAGAGGGCTGGAGGACGACCCGCTCGTGATCTGCTCGCTCGACACTGCGAAGACCGCCGTCAACAAAGCGAGGATATCGGGATACGGGTTCGACATGGTGATTGTGGACGAGGCCCACAGACTCAGAAACCAGAGGACGCTGGGCTGGAAATTCGCGAACGACCTGGCGGCCAAGTTCCTGCTCCTGCTGACGGCCACTCCCGTTCAGAACGAGCTGAGAGAGCTGTTCAATCTCGTGACCTTGCTGAGACCGGGCAGCCTGGGAACATACAGCTCCTTCAGGCGAGGTTTCACGGAGCGCGGGGACAAGAGACTGCCCAAGAACACGGCCGAGCTCAGGGGGCTTCTCTCCGAGGTTATGGTGCGAACGAACAGGGCCAGCACGGACATATACTTTCCCAAGAGGAACGTTGAGACGGTCGAATTCAAACTGACGGGGGCCGAGCGGGATCTTTACGACTCAGTGACGGACTTCGTTCACAAAGTCGCATGGGATGAGAGCGAGGACGTGTTCAGACGCTGGCATTTCACCTTGCTCGCGCTTCAGAGAGGCATAGGAAGCAGCACTTTCGCCGCGCTCAGCACCCTTGAAAACATCAAGGACAAGAGCATATACTCTGATTACCGGCGTGATCTGTCCAAGCTGCACCGCAAGGCGGCGTCTATTCGGAAGAACGCGAAGCTCGTCGGCCTTCTGGATATCCTCTCCAAGCTGGACGAGAAGGTGATAGTCTTCACCCAATTCAAGACCACGCTGGACCACTTGGCCAAGGAGTTGGCGAAGAAGAAGATCAAGGCTTCCTGCTTCCACGGCGACCTTTCTTCTCCGGAGAAGGAGAAAGCCATAGAGAGATTCCGCCGCGGGGTCAAGGTGCTTCTAAGCACCGAGGCCGGGGGGGAAGGGAGAAACCTGCAGTTCTGCCGCGTCGTCGTCAACTATGATCTGCCGTGGAACCCGATGCGGATAGAGCAGAGAATAGGCCGCGTGCACAGGCTCGGACAGGAGCACGACGTAGCCGTGGTGAATTTCACGGCGGGCGGCACGGTCGAGTCTTATGTCTTGGACATCCTTCAGCAGAAACTGAACATGTTCGAGTTGGTAGTCGGTGAAATGGACATGATACTGGGGAATCTGACCGATACGAGATCTTTCGAAGAGAAGGTGTTCAACATATGGGCGTCCTCCAGGACCGCCGAGGATCTGAAGAAGCGCTTCGGCAGGCTCGGCGACGAGCTTCACTTCGCGAAGCGGAGATACGAGAAGGTCAAGGAGCTGGACGAGGCGATTTTCGGAGCGTGATGGGTCATGGCTGAGGTTTTTGCAAGGTATCCCAAACCCAGGTTGAAGCCCTTTATGGTCGAGGTTTTCAAGGCCTGGGGCTGCCGCGTCGACTCCGGCCACGGGAAGGTCGAGGTCCATCTGACGAGGGCCCTGCGAAAGAGATTCGGAAAGAGCAAGCTCACCCTTCTGCTCGCCCGGTCTTCGGACCCGGCCGCCGCGGAGGGCGAGCTGATGGTTCCGGGAAATCCGATCTACCGCAGCGTGCTGGAGCTCGCGGCCGAGAAAGGCCGGGTGGGCCGAGGCTTCGCCCGAGCGCCGAAGCGGCGAAGAAACCCCGCGACCGCCGCCAGGGCCGTCCGGCGGGCGTTGAAGCCCGGCAAGACCGAATTCCGGGTCCTCGCCCGCGAGGAGGTGTATAATCCCGTCGGGCTGTTCCACTTCAGTATATCGTACGGGGTGCCCGAGGTTCCGGACGAGATCCGAAGCGTAGCCTGGGACGTCGTCGCCGGTGACGTCGCGGATACGGATCCTTTCAAGCCCGGCGGCCTCTCACTGGAACCGGACCCGGATCCGGGAATCGAGGTCGTCGACAACGGGGACTCGGAAGCGATGTTCGACGGAGTCATCGACGCGCTAGAGCGGGACATATCGAGAAAAGTCAGGCGAACGGAGGCAAAGGCCAAGAGGCAGCTCGATAGGGAAGGAGCGAGGATAGAGAGTTTCTACAGGCGTATGATCCAGGAGGAGAAGTCCAGAAGGAGGTCTCGCCAAGACGGGGACGTCGAGTTGTCCCGGAAGATCGAGCTGTACCAGCTTGATTGGAAGAGGAAGCTGACGGAGGCCACCGAGAGGCTGCGCCCGCGGATCGGCGTACGTCTCTTCTCGATCGAGCAAGCCTATCTGCCGAGAAGGAGGACTTTGTTGATAATGCCGGAGTCGGCTGATCCGGAGAGAGAGTGCTTCTATGACTATGTCACGGGCGGCGTAGTGGGACCCGCCTGCGACGTTTGCGGTCATCGGTCTCTGAAGCCCGTTTTGTGCCGGAGCGGTCACTTTTGCTGCTCCGAGTGCGTGGCGGTGTGCAAGGTGTGCGGCAAGCCTTTCTGCCGGCAGTGCTGGGCGGAGCACCGGAAGAGGGGCCGCCGCCGGAGGGGAGCCGAACCGGCCAAGCCGGCCGCCATGGAAATGGACCCCGTTTGCGCCGCCGAGCAGGGGAACCAAAGGAGGTTGAACTAAGGTGAAGGCTAGAGCAATCCTGACCGGCATAAGCGCCGTCGTCCTTGCGGGCTTCATACTCTATTCGGCCGCGCCCGTTTGGGCCGTAGACGAAGTGGATCGCATCAGGGAGAAGTGCGATGAGTTCTTCTCCGCTCTGACGAAGAGGCGGTATGATCTCCACGTCAAGCATAAGGAGCCGCAGATCGCGAGAACACACAACGATTACAGCTACCTCTTCAAGCAGAGAAAGGCCGATCTTTTGCTTGAACGCGCTCAGAGCACTTCGGACCCCGATGAGGCGCGAGCGATGCGGCTGCTGAACGTCGCCCTGAGGCACGCCGCCGTCAGGTCCTACGCCGCGGAGGACATGGACCAGATGTACGAGTTCATCATGACGGCGAAGGTGAACATGGACGGTTCCACGATTCCCTTCGGGCAAGTGCCGCGGGTGTTGGCTCTTGAGGAGGACAGAGACGTCCGCAGACAGATTTTCATATCATACAACACGCCGCTGGAGCCTCTGGGGGTTTTCAAGAGCGGGATCCTGTCGAAGATGGAGGAGCGGCTCGGCGAGTGGGGGTTCGATTCATACTTGAATATGCTTTCCGAGGTAAGAGAGGTGGATCTTCCCTCCCTGGAGACTCAAGCGAGGGCTTTCCTGGATTCGACCGACGCGCTTTACACCACCGAGGTTGGGCGGCTGCTGCAAGACCAGCTGGGCATGGGGCTGCGGAGGGCGAGGGGCTACGACATTCCGTTCATACTCAAGGGGACTTGGGTGGACGGGGGAATAGACGCTCAGAGAGCGGAGGAGATCGTCGACCGGACGCTTGACGAGATGGATCTCAAGGCGGAGAAGAGCAAGCTCGAGCTGAAGCCGATGGAGTTCTGCGGGCAGCGCGACAGACCCGAGGTGTTTCCCCTGAGGATCCCGGATGAGATCAAGATGTGCTACAGCGAGGCGGGCGGCGTCTGCGACTACGCTGCGCATCTCTACATGAGAGGAAAGGCCGAGTACTTCGCCAGCATCCGCCGGCCCGAGTGGTTCGAGCTGAGACGTCTCGGAGATGAGAGCCTTGCCGAGGCGGCGGGCTTTCTCTTCCGGGGTCTTATGTCGAATGAGAGGTGGCTGGTCGAGAAGGCGGGTTTGGATCCGGGCTTGGCCGAAGCGGTGGCGAGGCATCAGGCTTTTGTCTGTCTGTTCCGGGGGCGTGAGGCGTGCGTGAATACCATTTTCCAGATCGCGGTTTACTCGAATGGCGCGGACCCGGGACAGACTTATTCCGATCTTCTCGACGAGTACATGAAGTGGGACCCGGTCCTGGACAGGAACCGGGGCACGCTGGCGCTTGACGATCTGGAAAGCGCCGACACGGTGCTGGGGTTCTTCCTGGCCTCTCAGATAAGGAGCGTTCTGGAGGACAGGTTCGGAGAGAGCTGGTACGCCTCGGCCGAGGCCGGAGCGTTTCTGAAGGAGCTCTGGAGCCCGGGACAGTCCCTGAACGCGGCTTCCATGGCAAAGACACTCGGGCACAATGAGGTGGACTCGTCGTTCATGGTGGCCGATCTCTCGAAGATAATGTCCTCGGGCGATTGATCGAAGCGGACCGGGACGCGGATAGGAGGATAAGTTGAAGGGCAGGAAGCCGACCAGACGCGAGATGAAGGAAGACGCATTCGTTACTTTTGTCTTCCGGGCGTCGGATTTTATCAAGGAGAACAGCACCAAGGTGATAGCGGGCGTCGCGTTGGCGGTGATCGTGGGAGTCGCATCCGCATACATCTTGACGTCTCGCAGGGCCGCCGACGAAGAAGCCGGCAGGCAACTCTTGGCGGGGATGCTGCAGCAGCGAATGGAGAACTACGAGGCCGCGGCCGCGGCCTACGAAGACGTCTTGTCGAGGTTTTCCGGAACGGCGACCGGCAAGATCGCCCTTTTGTACTTGGGACACGCTAGATACGGCATGAAAGACTACGACGCCGCCGCCGAAGCTTATGAGAGATACCTCAAGCGCGAGAAGAAGGACAGGTTGACCAGATCTCAGGCGATGCGAGGACTCGCTGCCTGTATGGAAAGCACGGGAAGATACGAAGAGGCCGCCGCCGCGTATGAGGAGACGGCGAGGACCCTCGACGCGGATTCGGCGGCGCCGGAGGACCTCATGGCGGCCGCTCGATGCCTGAGACTCGCTGGGAATCCGCAGGGGGCCATGAGCTTGCTCCAAGAGATAGTGGATTCCCATTCGGACTTTCAAGAGATAGACAAAGCGAAGGTCCTTCTGGCGGAGTTGGAGTACGGCACATCCAAATGACGGGACCGGCGCGTCCGGGCGCTCGGCCGCCTTGAGTTCGGCCCCGAAGCCTTGACCATCAGACCAGCGGTGTTCTGAGTTCGGAAGCTCGCCGGATACCCATCGTCGGCGGGGCTTGGGCCGTGATCTCCGCCGCCCCGCCTTTCTTTGCTTTTGCCGGGCCGGCGAGGAGAGGCGGCCGGCCCGCACCGACTTGGTCGACCGGGGTTCCATGGAGGAGGGTCGTGAAGGAGCACCTCGAGGAAATCAACTCAAAGGTCAAGCAGGCGAGCGCGTTCACGGACGAGCTGCTGTCCCAGATCTCCAGGGTTATCGTCGGGCAGAACAGAATGGTCGAGCGGCTCTTGATCGGGCTTCTGGCCGACGGCCACGTTTTGCTGGAAGGAGTCCCCGGTCTTGCGAAGACCTTGTCCGTCCGGGCGCTTGCGCAGTGCATAAACGCGAAGTTCCAGAGGATGCAGTTCACCCCCGACCTGCTTCCGGCGGACCTCACGGGAACGCTCGTCTACAATCCCAAGGACGGCGGCTTTACGCCGAAGAAAGGCCCGATTTTCGCGAACATAATCCTGGCGGACGAGATAAACAGAGCGCCGGCCAAAGTCCAGAGCGCCCTTCTCGAGGCCATGCAGGAGAGACAAGTTACCTTGGGAGACACGACTTTCCCCCTCGACCGGCCTTTTATGGTATTGGCCACGCAAAACCCCATCGAGCAGGAGGGAACCTACCCGCTGCCGGAAGCCCAGGTGGACCGTTTCATGCTCAAGCTGGTCGTAGACTATCCCTCAAAGGAAGAGGAGCGCGAGATTCTGGACAGGGTTACCGAGACGGAGCTCCCGGAGCTGGATCCCGTGATTCAGCCGGAGCAACTCATGAAAGCCAGATCCGTGGTGCGGGAAGTGTACGTTGACGGCGCGGTCAAGGACTACATTGTGAACATAGTGTTCGCCACCCGCCGGCCGGACGACTACGGTCTGGATCTTGGGCACCTGATAGCCTATGGATCCTCGCCTCGGGCGACCATCTACCTTGCGACGGCCGCCAAGTCGCATGCATTCCTCAGGGGCCGTGGATACGTGACGCCCGAGGACATAAAGGCCGTAGCCCGAGACGTGCTGCGCCACAGAATAATAGTCTCCTACGAGGCGGAGGCCGAGGAGATAGCTTCCGAGCAGATAATAAACACCGTCCTGGACCACGTCGAGGTGCCCTGACGGTGCGATCCGGGTAATCACGAGCGCTCGACGGATCGTCATTCAAGGCGAGGGCTGCACGCGAGCGAAGGGCCGCGGTGCAGCGGCCCGAGGGAGCGTCCGCCCACGGCCGCCTGAGGGAGGGCGGTCCCGTCGCCCGGGCAATCGAGACGGGGCGTTCGCCTTGGACCGCATAACTCAAGACGCGCTGGTATGAACCTCCAAGAGATCCTCAAAGCCGTAAAGAGAATAGAAATAACGACCAGCCACCTGGCCGAAGACCTTTTTGCCGGGGAATACAAGAGTGTGTTCAAGGGCAAGGGAATGGAGTTCGCCGAGGTTCGTCCCTACGAACCGGGCGATGACGTGAGGACCATTGATTGGAACGTCACGGCGAGAATGGGAAATCCATTCGTGAAGAGATACACGGAAGAACGCGAGCTCACGGTAGCGCTCTTGGTGGACGCCAGCTCATCCCTGGATTTCGGCACGGCCGGCAGGTTCAAAGCCTCCCTCGCGGCCGAGGCCTGCGCGGTCCTGGCCTTCGCTGCAGTCGGGAACAACGACCGCGTCGGCTTGGTCGTTTTCGACGAGGACGTCCGGCGCTTCATCCCCCCTCGCAAGGGGAGAAGGCACGTTTTGAGGGTCGTCCGCGAGGTACTGGGCGCGGAGGCTCAGGGCGCGGGAACGGGCCTCGGAGGCGCTCTGGAGTACGCGTGCAGAGTGTTCAGGAGAAGGGCCGTCCTTTTCGTGATCTCGGACTTCCTGGCTGAGGGGTTCGAGCGCCCGTTGCGCATCGCGAACGGCAAACACGACGTGATAGCTCTGGTCGTCTCGGACCCTTGGGAGCATGAGTTGCCGCGATCGGGACTCCTATGTCTGGAAGATGCCGAGACGGGGGCGGTGTCGGTCGTAGACTCGGGGTCCGCCGGCCTGCGAAGGACCTACGCGGCAAAGGCAAGGAGCAGGCGCGGACGTCTTGAGGCGGCCTTTCATTCCGCCGGTGTGGACTACGTTGACATTCATACCAATCAGCCTTATGTTCAGCCGCTCATGCGTTTTTTCAAAAAGAGGGCCACCCGGCTCAAGAGGACCGGTTGAGGTGTTCGAGATGCGTCGGCTTCAATCCTTGCTCCTCGCGGTCTGCCTTGCCGCGCTGTGTGCGGCTCAGGCGGTCGGCAGGACCGGCGCGGTCAGGACCCGGACATCAAAGAGCATAGTGACGGTAGGCGACACGCTGACCTATCACGTTGACGTTATCGCGCCCGCAGGCGCCGGGGTGTTGTTCGGCCCTCCCGCGCCGGAGCTGGGGGAGTTCGACGTGCTGCGCCGCGTGACAAGGCCCAAGAGGGAGTTGGCCGAAGGAATGGCGCTCTGGGCCGAGGAGTACGTGGTGGCCGTCTACTCGCCAGGGATACACTACATTCCCCCCGTCGAAGTGAGCGTTGTGGATTCCGACGGGAGCATCTGGCCTCTTGTCGGGGACAGCGTAGAGGTCGCCGTGCGGAGTGTGCTGGACGAAGGCGAGACGGAGCTGAGAGACATAAAGGGCCTGGTTACGAGACCGGGCCGAGGGATCCGTCCATGGATGATTGCCGGGGCCGCAGCCGTAGCGGCGGCGATCGCGCTGTGGCTGTGGCGCCGCCGACGGCCGGCTCTCGTTCGGGCGGTCATGACCCCGACCATTCCACCGGACGCGGTCGCCCTGCGGAGACTGGATGAGCTTATGAAAGCGGGGCTTCTCGAGAGCGGCGGATTCAAGGAGTTCTACACGGAGCTTTCGGACATACTCAGGGGCTACATATCGGCGAGGCACGATCTCCCCGCGCCGGAGATGACCACGACAGAGATCGCCCGGGCCATGGAGGCGAGGGGCGTTCCCCGCGCCTTCAGAAGCGATACCTGCCGCATTCTCGACGAGAGCGACGTCGTGAAGTTCGCCAATGCCGACCCGGGCGTGGAGAGGGCATACAAGACGGCGATGAGCGCCAGATCCCTGATCGAGAGAAGCGGCCCCGCGGAAGAGGAAAGACCGGAGGCACTTGCGTCATGAGCTTCGCCTATCCCTTTGTTTTCCCCATCGCGCTGGCGGTCCTCGCAGCCGCGTGGTGGCGCCGAAGACGGGGGGCAAAGCCCGTATCATACAGGTTCTCGTCCGGCTCCGCGTTCGAAGGCCTTCCGCGCGGAGCGAGGGCGAGGCTCCGGCCGTTCGCGTCGGGATTGAGATATGTCGCGCTCGCCGCGCTGGTGGTCGCCGCCGCTAGGCCGCAATCGGGAAGCACGCACGTAAAGATCGTGGGAAGGGGAATAGACATCGTTCTCGCCGTAGATGCTTCGGGGAGCATGAAGGCCGAGGACTTCTCACCGCGAAACAGGCTTCGGGTGGCCAAGGACGTCGCTCAGGAGTTCATCTCTTCGAGGCCGGGCGACAGAATAGGACTCGTGGTCTTCGGATCCGAGAGCTTCACGCTCTGCCCGCTCACTCTAGACCACGGGCTTCTTCTCGATTTGCTTTCGTCGGTCGATTTCGACATGGTTGAGGACGGGACGGCGATCGGCATGGCCATCGCCAACGCTTCCAATCGACTGAGGGAGACCGACGGCAAGAGCAAAGTCGTCGTGCTGCTTACGGACGGCAGGAACAACGCGGGGCGCGTCGATCCTCTGACGGCCGCGGAGTTGGCGGCGACGCTCGGCATTAGGGTCTACACCATCGGAGCGGGCACCGTGGGGGCGGTGCCGTATCCCGTGGATGATCCCTTGCTCGGTCGCAGGTATGAGCGAAGGAAGTTCGACCTGGATGAGGAGACGCTGAAGAAGATAGCGGAGATAACCGGCGCCGAGTACTTTAGGGCTACGAGCCCCGAGGCGCTCTCTGAGGTATACCGGACGATAGGAGAAATGGAGAAGTCGCCTATCGAGTCGCTGCGGTATGTCGCATACAAGGAGCTCGGCCCTCCGCTGGCGGCCCTGGCGGCTCTGATGTTGGTGCTGGAGTTGATGATCGTAACGGCGATCGCCCCTCTCTACCCGTAGGCTCCGGCGCCCGCCCGGCGATTCGCAGCACGCGGGTCGACGCCGGGGAACGGGTCCCCTCGGCCGCCGTACGGCGCCTTCGGGACATTGAACAGGAGACCGGGACTTTGTCATTCGCGAATCCACACTACTTGATTGCCCTGACGGCCGTCCCCTTGCTTGCCGTCCTCGCTTTGCTTGTCGCCGCGAAGAAGAGAAGGGTCATCTCGCGCATGGGCGAGCCCGCCCTGCTGGCGCTTCTTAGGGAAGGCTACAGCCCGGATCGAAGGGTGATAAAGACCGCGATTGTCCTGGGGGCGCTGTCCTTCGCCGTGATCGCCGCGGCAAGACCTCAGTCGGGTTGGCGGTTGGTTCAGGGCGCGACAAAGGGGGTCGACCTCGTCGTGGCGGTGGATGTATCCGCCAGCATGCTCGCCGAAGACGTAAAGCCCAGCAGGCTGGAGCGGGCGAAGGCCGAGCTGAGAATACTCCTGGAAGAGCTGAGAGGAGACAGGGTGGCCGTCGTCGCGTTCGCGGGCTCCGCGGCGCCGATGTGCCCGCTTACCGCCGACGGGCGCGCGGCGTCGATGTTTCTGGACGCGCTCGATTGGGGAGTGGTGTCCGAGCCCGGCACGGACTTGGGGGAGGCCGTCGACAGGGCGGTCCGGAGCTTTGACTCGGCCCCGGATCGGTCCAGGGCCATCGTGCTTGTAACGGACGGCGAGAACCATGAGGGATTGATTGAGGCGGCGGCCGAGTCGGCGGTTGAAGCCGGGGTGCCCGTCTTTTGCGTCGGCCTCGGGGGAGAGGCGGGAGAGCCGATTCCTCTGTCGTCCGTCGGCGGGGGACGGGGCTTCAGACGCGATTCGCGGGGCGAGGTCGTTCTGACTCGACTGGACCCGGTCGCGTTGCGGGATCTCGCGTCGGCGACGGGCGGGGGCCTTCACTTGATACGGCCGTCGGGAGGAGATCTGCGCGGGCTGTCGGAGGATCTGCGCGAGCTGCCCAGAGTGGAAAGGCCGGAGGAGTACTCCGGAAAGAGTGAGAGATTCCATATAGCGGCCGGCCTCGCCCTCAGCCTTCTCGCCCTGAGCTGGATCGTAGGCGAGAGGAGGGGGGCCCCGCGCCGCGTGAGTCCGCTTGCCGCCCTCGCCCTTCTCTTCGTACTCTCGTGCGCCCCGGCTGAGGCGTCGGAGGCGAAGAAGGGCGCCGCTCTATATGAGAAGGGCGACTATCTGGGCGCATTGGCCAAGTTCAGGGAGGCCCTCGGGGGGGGCGAGAGCGCGCCCTTGTACTATGACACCGGCAACGCTCTCTACAAATTGGAGAAGTACGGAGAGGCCGCGCGCCGGTACGAAGGAAGTCTGGCCGGCGCGGATTCCTCCCTTTCGTCCTTCGCCAGGTACAACATGGGCAATAGCCTGTACCAAATGGGAGACCTTCGCGCCGCGGTCGACCAATACGTAGAGGCGCTTAAACTTAACCCTGAAGATATGGATGCCAAGCACAACTTAGAATTGGCATTGCGGCAGCTTCAACGGCAGAGCCGGTCTTCCTCGGCGGACTCCTCTTCTTCCGAGGAGGGAGGGGAGGAATCGGAGTCGAAGGACGGCGATCAGCGGCGGGATGGAGATCGTCGGGAGGAGCGAGATGAACAGGGAAAGGAGCAAGGGCGCGAGAGCCCCGCGACCGACGGGGAGCCGGAGCCCCGGACGCTGAATGAAGGCGAGGGGGAAGAGCGCGGCTCCTTCACCAAAGAGGAGGCCGAGAGGCTCCTGGAGGCCCTGGGGGCAGAAGAGACAGATCAGATCAAGAAGAGGATGAAAGCCAAAGTCAGGCGTAAAGCGGTGGAGAAAGACTGGTGAGCTCAAGGGTCGTTTGTGTCGCCATAGCCGTCTTGATCGCATCGTCGGCGTCGGCCCGTGCGGATCTGGAAGTCCGGGCGGACCTGGACAGGGAAAGCGTCGGGGTGGGGCAGGAGTTGGTTCTCTCCGTCACCGTGACGGGCGGCTTTCAGAACCTCCCGGGGCCGCGGGTTCCGGAGATGGAGGGTTTCACCGTGTACCCGTCGGGAAGCAGCACGAGCTTTTCCTTCGTAAACGGGCGCGTGTCCTCGAGCAAGACGTCCAGATTCGCGCTCGTACCCCAGAAGGAAGGAACGTGGACGATCCCTCCAATCACTGTTACTCACGACGGGGTCGATTACACGACCGATCCGATCGAGATTACTGTGACGGCGGCGGCGCAGCCGGATCCTTCTTCGCCGAGACCGGGGGCTCCGGCCGGGCGCCCGGCCCCCTCCGGGGGCGACGCCGGACTGATGTTGAGAGCATCCGTGGACAAAGAACGCGCCTACGTGAACGAGCAAGTCACGCTCACACTCCGCTTCTATCACAGGACGGGGCTCGCGGGCAGCCGTTTGATCCCGCCGGTCACGAAAGGTTTTTGGGTAGAGAAGCTCCCCGGCGAGAAGAAGTACTATGTCGTAGAGGACGGCCTTCAGTACGCGGTCACCGAGATCGCCATGGCGCTTTTTCCCACGACGGACGGTACGCTCACGATAGGGTCCGCCACGTGGGAATGCGCGGTAAGGGAGCGACTCGACGTGCTCGGCGGGGACCCGTTTGATATTCTGAGAATGCCGCGCACACGTAACGTGTCCGTCAAGAGCGACGAGATTGAGATCACCGTGCTGCCTCTCCCGCGGGAGGGCCGGCCGGATGAGTTTGAGGGCGCCGTTGGGGATTTCACCGTGACCTCGCGAGCGGACAAGACGGAAGTGCCGGTCGAGGAGCCAATATCGTTCACCGTGACGGTTTCCGGCGTCGGCAATCTCAATACCGTGGGCGAGGTCGCGATTCCCGAAATCCCCGGTTTCAGGGGATACGATTCGGGCGGGACCGTGGACCTTTCAAAGGACAAAGGCGTGGTCCGCGGATCGAAGTCCTTCAGCCGGGTTTTCGTCCCGACGGTGCCGGGTGAGTACACAATTCCGCAGGTCACTTTTGCGTACTTCAATCCGAGCGAAGAGAGGTACGTCGCGGCCGCGTCGAAAGAGATCCCGGTCAAAGTGACCGCCGGCGAAGGAGCCGGCGCACAGCCGTCCGCGCGCGCCGATTTCGGCTCGCCCGCCGCGAAGGACATCCGCTACATCAAGACGGGGGTTCCTTCCTTCTCCCGGTTGGGCGAGAGGTTGCACCGGCGATCGTCTTTCCTGTTGCTGCAGTGCATGGCGCCCTTGATGGTGATCTTGGCCTATGCTTATCGAGCCGCGAGGGAGCGTTCCGGAGCGGACCCGGAGCGGGGAAGGGCCAGGAAGGCCAAGGGAGCGGCCATGAAGACCATCGCGCGGGCGAGATCGCAAGCGCGCTCGGGCGCCGTCGAGGAGACTTGGAAGACGCTCGCGCACGCCTTGCGCGGTTACGTGGCGGACGTCACCGGCGCTTCCGCGCGGGGCATGACGCTGGAGGACCTCCGTATCGGTCTCTCGCGCCTCGGTGTGGAGGAGGGCCTTGTCCAGGAGACGGCGGATCTGCTCGATCGCTGTGACGCGACGGCGTACGCCCCGGGCGGAGCCGCCGGTTCCGGTCCGGAAGAGACGTTCAGGGTGATCGAGGATCTGGTCAAGAGACTCGACAGGAGCAGGAGAAAGAGATGAGGCCGGCTCGGATGCGGGTTTCGGTAATAGCTCTTGTCGCGCTTGTTCTGTGTCTCGCCTCGGCTTCGGCGCCGGCGGCGGAGCCCGATGATCTCTTCGAACGGGCGAATTCCCTCTATGCCCGGGAGGACTACGACGGGGCGCTTCAACTGTACCGAGAGATCATGGAGGATGGATGGGAGGCCCCTGAGCTATACTACAATGCGGCGAACTGCCGGCTTCGGATGGGCGAGATGGGAATGGCTCTGCTGATGTACAGGAGGGCGCAACGGCTCGCGCCCGGAGACGATGACATCAAGGCGAATCTGGCTTTCGTGAGGTCGCTCGCCGAGGGTGGGGCGCCCAAGCCCGAAGGGTCCCGACTGCTGAACGTGCTGCTTACTCCTCATCGTAGCCTCTCGGTGGATGGGACGACGGCGGTCGTTTCGACATCGGCGTTTGTTCTCGCGCTTTTCTTGTGTCTTAGAGTTCTTCACCAGCGGCGCTTGAGACTGTGGAGCTATTGCTCGGTCGCGGCCGCCTTTGTGTTTTTCAGTATGGCGACGAGCCTCGCCGTGAAGCTCCACGATGAAAGCATGAGCTCGGAGGCCGTAGTGGTAGCCCGGTCGACCGACGTGCGCAGCGGACCCGGGGAGGATTTCGTCGTGCAGACAACGCTGGCCGAAGGAGCCGAGGTGGAAGTAAAAAGAGCCGGGGAGCAATGGACTGAGATATCGCTTGGGCCCGAATTCGCCGGATGGGTAAGAAGCGGCGACGTGGAAGTAATATGAACCGGGCGAAGGCCGGGCGACGCGGGAAGGTATTGCGGTTGGCCGCTCTGATAGTCGGCGTGGTCTGCGTCGGTCTTGTGGGGGCGGTCTACCTACTTGTTCATAGAACGGCCTCCCCTGAAAACCTGTCGTCGCGTTTGGAGTCCATGCTCGGCTACCCCGTGGAGATCCGAGAGGTGAGTCTGCGCCCGTGGAGGACGGAGGCGCGCGTTGGGGAACTCAAGCTGGGGTCCGCGGCGGCCTACGACGCCATGACGGTGCGCCTGGATCCTTGGGCGGCTTTGTCCGGGGAGTGGAGAATCCGTGAAGCCTCGCTCATCGGCGGAGTCTGGGTCTTGCCCTCCGCCCCGGAGGATTGGGATCCGTTCCTGAAAGGAGCCCTGGCGCCGATTTGGATCGCGAAGCACGCGCAAGTGGTCACCCTAAGCTCGTGCGCGATTGTCGGGACGGACGAAACCGAGATCATTGCGAAGGACATCGGAGGGAGGTTCGGCCCCTGCGAGCCTCTCGGTGATTGTCATGTCGCCGAGATCGAAGGACTGACGGCAGGCGGAACCGGCTTCCGTCTGAAGGCGTCATACGCGCTGTCGGAGCGGGGGGACTCATTGGTTGTAAAGGAACTGGCACTTTCCACCCCGGACTTGGAGTTTACGGGTGACGCGCTTGGGACGGTGGACCCCGCGCCAACGGCCTCGCTGGGGCTCTACTGCGGGGACTATTCCGGCGGAGCATTGATGGTAAGCGCAACCGTCGAGGGACAAGAGGACGTCCTCTCATTGAGAGGAAAAGCCACGCTTTCGAATGCCGATGCCGCGGATCTCATAGCCCGCTGGTCCGGGCCGGCGCCGGTGCGCGCCGGCAAGCTTGATATCGAGGTTGATTTGCTCGGAGAGGATCCGGACCGGTGGAAAGGCGGAATCGGCGGCCTGATAACCGGCGGCGCGGCGGAGCTCGAGGATGCCGTAATCGACGCCTCTGAGCCGTCCGCCGGCGTGATACCGATGGCGGGCTCGGCCGGTTTAGTGAAGATCGATTGCGCCGCGGTCAGGTTCGCAAGGTCCGAGAAAGACCTGCTCATACACAGCCTCGTGGTGAGCGTTGAAGGGACCGAGTGGCGCGGCTCGGGGAGGGTCGGGGAGAACGGAGAGCTGACGGGCGTGCTTCTCGGAGACGTCCCGGTGAGCGCTCTCAGCGGCGGCGGCTCGGCCCTGATGATGGTCGCGGGTATGCTCGCGGACGGCCAGGGGAAAGTGCCCCTGGCGTTTCGCGTCGGCGGGACGATGAGTCAACCGGTTCTCAGGTTTGATCTGGACGCAGTGGCGCGGGAGGCGGCGGATAGAGGAAGGCCTCAGGCGAAGACTCTTCTGGGCGTGATGAGCAAGGAGGATAAGGAGAGGCTGAAGCGCACGGTGGAAGAAATCCTCGGAGGGCTCGAAGTCCGGCGGGGTAACTAACGGAGGCGAACTCATCCGCCCGACTGCTCCATCGCCGGGAGAGGGGCGGCAAGTCGGTTTGCGGCACGCTGACATTCGCTTTGGACGGGCGTACGAAGGTCTTTCTTGCTCCCCGCGCCCGCTTCGCCGAGCTAACTGCGGCTTAGCCGAAGTGGATCTCGGCTCGCTCCTGCGCAAGGGTCGCTGCGAAAGATCGTTCGCCCGCGGAAGGGGCATTTGGCGGTGTGTCCGGACATCCTCCAAAAAAAAAGTCATTGCCTTTTTCACAAACAAGTTGCTAGGTTATAGTTGCGGTGTGCCGCTGCGGGGCGCCGATTGGGAGGAAGGGGAGCCCCTCGGAAGTCGAGTGTGATTACGACAGTGAGGAGGGAGGCGAGACGGTGGCGCAGAACAAGAAGCTGGAGGAGTACTTCGACGAGGAGCTTTTTATTCCGGAGATGAAGGCCTCGTCCAAGAAGGAGGCCTTAGAGGAATTGGTGGACGCTCTCGCCGAGACCGGCAAGATCCACGACAAGTCTCTTATTCTGGAGATGCTTGAAAGAAGAGAGGCTTTGGGCAGCACGGGAATAGGAAACGGGGTGGCAATACCGCACGGGCGCTCTCTCGCCGCCAACCAGATAATGGTCGTCTTCGGGAAATCCTCGAAAGGAGTCGAGTTTGACTCCATGGACGACAAACCGGTAAACCTGTTCTTTCTCATTCTCGCTCCGCCGCAAGATAGGTTTAATCAGTACTTGCCTTTCCTGGGCAAGGTTGTTGAGCTTATCAAGGACGGAGCCGTTAGGTCGCGACTTGCGGAGGTGGGGTCGTTCCAGGATTTTCTGAAAGTGCTATCCGAAGGGCAGAATGATGAATGAGAAGCTGCGCCTGCTTGTCGGCCTGCAGGATCTCGACATGATGATAAGAGAGTCGAAAGAGGAAGAGGAGACCCTGGGCTTTAAGATTCAGAATCTCGAGAAGCTGCACGCGGCCCGCAAGCATCTGGCCAAGCAGATCGATGAGGAATGGCTTAAGCTGTACGAAAGGGTCGCCGCGAGGCACGGGCGCGCGGTAGTTCCGGTCGAAGGCGGGATCTGCCTTGGCTGCTTCATGGGACTTCCTACATCGGCTCAAATAAAGCCGAAGCCGGATGAGGATATTCGCGTCTGCGAAAACTGCGGGCGAATTCTCTACTGGCTTTGAGCGGCCGTCCGCCGACCGACCCGGGCCGGACCCTCGGTGCGACCGGAGTGCGTATCTTGTCGACACCCATGACGATCCCCGAGATGATCCTGGGCGTCTGCGACCGGCCGCTTGTCTCTTCCAAGACGGCCCTCTTCACCGCGGCCCGAGACGCCAACAGCGAGAGTTTGACCTACGAAGAACTGGGCGCGGCCGCAGGGGCAGCGGCGGCGAAGCTTCGCGGCCTGGGACTCGAGATCGGAGACAGAGTCGCTCTTTGTTGCGAAAACCGTCCTCTCTGGGGAGCGGCCTATCTCGGGATCATGACGGCGCGGTGCGTCTGCGTTCCACTGGACAGCGGGCTTGGGGAGCACGAGCTGCGTGAGATACTCGGCCACAGCGGCTCGAATGTTCTGGTTCATTCGGATAAGACGGCGGCGGTCTGTGAATCCGCCGCGGAGGCACTGGAACGCCGGATAAAGACCATCCCCATCGATGCCCTTGTCCACTTGGGGGAAAGACGCGCCCCCCGTTCGGAACGGCCCGGCGGCCCTGGAGTGAACGGGGAACGGCAGGGTTTTTCCGATCCGGCATCCGAGGCCGTTATCATATACACGTCGGGCACCACGGGCCGTCCCAAGGGGGTTCTGCTTTCCCACCTGAATATCCTGTCCAACGTACGGTCGGTGAAGAAGGCCATTCGTCTGAACGAGACGGACGTGTTTCTGTCCGTGCTTCCGTTGAATCATACATTTGAGTGCACGGCCGGGTTCTTGGCGCCTCTTTCGGAAGGCGGGACGGTGGGATATGCTCCCAGTCTGAGTCCCCGCGAGCTGTCCTCCGCCATGCGCGCCGTCAGGCCCACCGTGATGCTTGGAGTCCCTCTTCTCTATCAGAAGCTCCTCTCCGGATTGGATAGGGCGATAAAGCGGTCTCCCGCGATACGGCGGGGCGCCGCGCGCGCTTTGATGGGCGGTGCGAGGGCCTTGGAGCCGGTTCTCGGTGCAGTCCCCGCCAGGGTCTTGCTGAAGGGCGTCAGAGCCGCGGCCGGTTTGAATCGGACGCGTCTTTTGATCTCGGGAGCGGCGCCGATGCCCGCGTCGATCGGCCGGTCATTCCGTTCTCTGGGGCTCACGCTTGTACAAGGCTACGGTCTGACCGAGGCCTCTCCCGTGGTAGCAGTGAACCGCCCGAATGCGCCCAGAGACGAGACGGTGGGAACGCCTCTGCCCGGGATCGAGATAGCCATCGATTCGCCGAATGACGGACCCGTGGGAGAAGTGCTTGTGAAGGGAGAGAACGTAATGCTCGGCTACTACCGAGACCCCGAGGGTACCGCCGCGGTGCTCAGGGATGGGTGGCTGAAGACCGGGGATCTGGGCTACATCGACGGGGACGGGCACCTTCACATATCCGGGAGAATAAAGGACGTCATCGTGTCATCGGCGGGCAAGAACGTGTACCCCGAGGAGATCGAAGAAGTACTTCTTACTTCGCCGTTCATTGAAGAAGTGATCGTCGTCGGGCGGAGCCCCGCCGGGGGAAGAGGACAGCAACCCCACGCGCTTGTCTTGCCCGACCGCGGCGCCGTCGCGGCGGCCCTGGGATCGGAGGCCGCGGATCCGCCCGAGGAGGCCGTGGTGGATTCGATCAGAAAAGAGATACGACGGCTTACGTCCGGCCTCGCCGAATACAAGAGGGTCAGGGGTTTCAGTCTTAGAGATGAAGCATTTCCCAAAACCGGCACGAAGAAGATCAAAAGGTATCTCTTCCAGGAAAGGGATTCCAGGGTATAATGGCACTAAGCCGGTGGGCAATGCACCTCGACTCGCGACGACCCGAGGCGTCGGAGAAGAGACTACCCATTTGAAGATCGAATCGGTACCTCATGGAAAGGCGGATATGATTTCCCCGGAGAGAGAAACTCGATCGCCCGCGTCGACCCCGCCGTATCGATCGCCCGTCCCAATACCGAATGTGGTTCATGAGAGGATTGTGCGCGTGTTGCTTTGTCTTTTGGGGATGCTTTGGCCGGCCGCCGTCTCAGCGGACGTGATAGAGGTTCCCGCCGAAAGCTCCACGATACAAGAGGCGGTGGACGCGGCGTCGGAGGGCGACACGATCCTGGTGGCCGCCGGAGTCTACGACGACTACCGGACCAGAACGTTGGAGGGACCCACAAGCAGCGTTGAGATTGCGGCGAACGTGTTCCTGGACAAGCCCGTCTTTCTGACCAGCGAGGACGGAGCCGAAGACACGGTCATACTGGGATCGGGGCTGGGCCCCGTCATAGCGTGCAGCCTTGTGCAAGGCGGCACCGTCAGGGGTTTCACAATAAGCGGCGGGAGCGTTGATGAGACAAAACTCGACGGCGGCGGCGGCATCTATTGTGAATGGAGCGACTTGAACATTTCCGCCAACATCATAGAGGACAACACGGCCCCTTTCGGGGGAGCGATCGCGCTTTTTTCCGGTTCGACCTCCGAGATACGCGACAACACCATAAGAGGCAATGTGGGCGAGGCGTATGGCGGCGCCATTGCGATATCGGAGGGTAGCGTTTCGATAATAGAGGGGAACGTATTCGCGGACAACGAGGCTTCGGTGAACGGCGGGGCGCTCTTTTTCACCGGCACGGCGTCCATCATAGTGCAGGGAAATACAATTGTCGGGAACTCCGCCGTCGCGGGCTCCGCCTTGTTCTGCCGCAATGGAACCAATGTCACGTTCAGTCGGAACATAGTGGCCTTCGGGGTCGGCAACAGCGCCGTGTTCTGCGACACGCTCGGCACCGCGATTCCATGCGTCCTGGCGTCTACATGCAACAACTTCTGGAGCAACGGCGGGAACAATCTGGCGGGTTGCCCCGCGGGTGAAGGCGACATAGACGCCGATCCGCTTTTCTGTTCCTACGACACGGGGGATTATACGCTGTGCGTGTTCTCGCCCAGCGTTGGCGTCGCGGACGACTGCGGACTCCGGGGTGCCCTGCCTGCCGCCTGCTGGAACTGCCCCGCGGAAGCGCGCAGGCTCACCTGGGGGCTCCTGAAGACGCGCTATCGCTGAGGTCGTTCCGGCGGTGCGTGTGAAAGATCTTTCTGGCTCCCTCCGCCCGCTCAGCCGGCTAACCTCCGCTTCGCGGAGGTGGATCTTCCTTCGCTCCTGCGGAAACGGTCGCTACGAAAGATCGTTCCCACGCGTTGAGGTTCCCACGGGATTGCCGGCTTCCGGGCGGTGGATCTCCGCTCGCTCCTACGCAAGGGGGCCTTACGAAACATCCTTCGTACGCGTTGAGGTTCCAACCGGATTGCGGGGTTCCTTCTTAAGAGGGCGATGTGGGATTTGCCCCAATGAAGGCGCCCGCCGCGGGCTCCCGATGCGAACCGGGTATGAGATAGTGTCGAGATCTCGACGCACGGTGAGGCCACTCATGAAACACAAGCGCAGTTTTTGGCGTGACAACGCCGTTTTTCCGTTGACAGAAATTGACTCGTGTGATATATTGATACCACTCGAGGCCGACACTTCTCAACTTAATCCCTAAAACCAACCAGGAGCCAAACCAGGGTCGGGGTATGTCCTGCCGAGCCCAGCGCCGCCGTACGCGCGGGAGTCGCGCCCGGCTTCCCCAGCCCGCGTGAAGGGAGGTCTTCATGTTCTCCGGTCGCGTTGGAACGCCTGCGTTCGTATTGATGACGGCATGCGTGGCTGCGCTCTTGTTGGTCGGGGCCTTTGAGAGCGAAGAAGCACATGCGCGGAGCGTTGCCGATCCCCGATTGGTGCCCGGCGATCCCGATGAGTTCGAGAGTAGGATGTCCGGCGGCGGCGCCGTCGGCGCGGGTAAGCCGAGTCTCTGTGGTGATTCCGCATCACAAGAGTACCAAGGGGATATTGGAAAGAGCACGTTGTCGAACGTGCGAATAGACGAGGAACACGGGACGGGCGGCAAGCATGGACGCGCCGTCGTCTTTGTGAGACGAATCATATGGAAAGCGGTTTTGAAGCTCTATCTGCTCTAGTCGTGAAAGGAATCGGCCATGAATCCCGAGAGATCTTTTCAGAGGATACAGGATTGTGAGGCCGCTGCCGCGCGACTGAAAGGGGCAGGGCCGAGAGAGGAATACCGCACAAGGCTCAAGCAACTGGCGGAGCTGTATCTTGCCGCGGACGGATACGAGCCCGCCGTCGCCTACCTTGATGAGCTTATTGACAAGCGAGATGAACTCGGTCTTCGTCCGAAGGAGATCATAGTCCTTCTTACAATGAAGGCCGAGGCTTTGAGAGTAAGAGGCAGGCCTCACGAGGCCATGGACTGCTGCAGGGAAGCCGAGACTTACGGGGAGGGATCGGGGACAGGCCGAGCTGAGGCTCGGCTGAAGATGACCCGCGCTGCCATCCACACCGACCTCGGACAATACGGGGAGGCCCTGTGCCGATGCAATGAGGCAATGCCGCTGCTCAAGTGCGGGGCGCTCCGGAAGGAGCCGGCCGAGCTTGAATGCTGTCTCGGCCGGATAAAGGCAAGGACGGGCGACACGCTCGCCGCCAGGGATCACTTCGAACAAAGCCTGTGCCTGTTCAGGGAAGCAGGGGACCCACTCGGAGCCGGAAAGGCCTACAACAACCTGGGCGTGGTGCACAAGACGCTGTGCCATTGGGACCGCGCGATTGAGTGTTTCACAAGGGCGTTGGAGAGCGCGAGAAAATACGGAGAGGCGCAATCGGTCGCCCTGCGCTCGTGCAACCTTGGAGTGACTCTGCTCAAAGCCGGAAGGTGGGACCAGGCCCGCGCTCACCTGGCCGATGCGTTGAAGCGCTCGGCCGGCTTGGGAAACAAGCCGGGCGTCGTACGGGCGGGAATCGCCCTTGGGGTATTGCTGTGCCATGAGAGAAAGTGGAAGTCCTCGGGGAAACATCTTCGCAAGGCACTGGATATGGCCGCAGCCGCCGGGATGAAGCGCGAGCAGGCGCTGGCGCATGAGTTTTTGGGCGAGTTGGCCTTCAACTCGGGCAATCCGAATAAGGCGTTGGAACACTATGAAGACGCGCTGACCATTGCCGGAAGCGCGGAACGGCACGTGGACGTTCGGGTCGAGGTGCTGAGGCGCAAGGCCGAGGCGCTCACGGCGCTGGATCGGGCGGAGGAGGCCGTCGAGCTGTGTGAGGAGGCCGCGCACCTGGCCCAGACGATACCGGATCGCTACGAGGCCGCCGTAATAGAGAGAATCGCCGGCCTTGCGCTTTCGGCGTGCGGCGAGAAGGATCGGGCCGTCGGTCGGCTTCAGAGAAGTCACATGATGCTCAGGCATATCGGTCAAAGCTACGAATTGGCCAAAACCTCCTTGGCTCTGAGCTCGGAGATCGCGCGGGTGCCGGGCGAAGGGGAGGCGCGCGCGAAGGAACTTCTTCTTGAGGCGCGCTATCACTTTGGTCAGGTGGGGAGCGCCTACTGGGTGCGCAAGACCGAGTCCGCGGTGGTTGAACTGCTGGGCATAAAGGGGACGGGATCGCCCAAGGTCCGGGACAGGAGAGCCTGCTCACCCTCGCAAGTGAGCCGGGCGCTCCTGCCCGGCGACTTCGGCCTGGTCGGCTGCGGAAAGTGGCTGGAAGAGGTCATGGCCGCAGTGAAGTGCTTCGCGGACAGCAAGCTGCCGGTCCTGATAGAAGGCGAAAGTGGAACCGGAAAAGACATGGTCGCGAGGGCGCTTCATCTGGCGAGCGAGCGGAAAAGCAAACCCTACATTCCGATGAACTGCGGCGCGTTGCCGGACGGAACTCAAGAAAGCGAGCTTTTCGGGTACGTTCGGGGTGCGTTCACCGGCGCGGCGGGCGACCGGTGCGGATGCTTCGAAGCGGCGGACGGCGGGACCTTGCTCCTGGATGAGATAGGTGAGATGAATTGGTCGACACAGGTGCGTCTTCTCAGAGTTCTGGAAACAGGGGAGGTGCGCAGACTGGGCGAGTCTTTCCCCAGGACGGTTGACGTGAGGATCGTGGCGGCAACGAACGGGGATCTGCTGAGAGCGGTAAGTCAAGGCGGCTTCCGGAAGGACCTTTACTACCGTTTGGCCGGAGTCCGTCTCCGGCTGCCCCCTCTGTTGGAGAGACGCGAGGACATAGGATTGCTCATCGGCCATTTCACGGGCATATTCTCCAGGCTTCAGGGCAAGGAGATCGTCGTCGAGGAGGAGCTGCTCAAGACGATGATCGGTTATCACTGGCCCGGCAACGTGAGGCAGCTGAGGAATGAGATCGAGCGAATGGTCACCCTGGCCAGAGAAAAGGCCGTGCTCACGGTGGAGGACTTCTGCCCCGTCGAGGAGCCGGAGGATTTGGCCGTGGGCGTCCCGCTCACCCTCGCGGAAGAGCTGGAGGCGGTTGAGAAAAAACGCATCATGGAAGCACTGAGAGTGACCGGTTGGAACAAGGCTAGAGCCGCCGGGGAGCTCGGCGGAATGAAGCGGACTACTCTGTTGGGCCGCATGAGGAAGCTGGGCATTCCCGCCGAGCCGCCGGCGAGACAATGGCCCGACTGATCCGAGGTCTCATGCGTCCCTCCGTTTCGCGAAGGACCGGAGCCGCCCCGCTCCGGTCCTTTTGAGTTCCCGGGGTGTCCGACTCCGCTTACCGGCGTCGTGCCCCGGACGCAAGCGTCAATCAACGGACGTCTTCGTCTCTCAAAGTTGTCGGCGCGCGCATGGGATTCGGCTCCGTCCCGTGAGCCAAGCCGTTGTGGGCCAAACCACAACGGGGATTCCGGACCCGCGGGAGGGCATCGGCACAACCCTTGCCTGTTCAGGCTTTCCATGGGTATCCGTCGACGCCGGTTTGGGATCGCGTCGTCCGCGGGCGAAAACGGGCGTCGTGACCTCTCATGGGATGCGGCGGCGAAGGAGATGGGACTCGAGCGCCCGTTGCGCAGGGGCGAGCGAGCCCCGATCTCCGGAAAAGAACGCCGAGCGCCCCGGCCGGAGGCCGTCGAAACCCGGTCGGCGGATCGTCCCCAAGCCTATCGGCGCCGCAAAGGGCCACCGTCGCGTAGCGCGGGGCCTATCGAGGTGAGGGATTCGTCCGCGGACGCTCCGACGTTGGATGTGTCCCCTCCTCGGAACCGCCCCGCGGCGCCGTGTCTGTTGTCCTGCCCTGGATACCCTAGCGCGGGCGAAGGATGTTTCGAAAGGACCCTTGCGCAGGAGCGAACGGAGATCCACCGCCGCCCAGTGATCCTTTCGCGGGCGAACGATCTTTCGTAGCGACCGTTGGCGCAGGAGGAAGCCGAGATCCACTGCGGCGAGCCGCAGTCAGCTCGGCGAAGCGGACGCGGGGAGCAAGGGAGACCTTCGTCCGTGTATGCTGAACCACCGTCGGCCTTGCCTAGACCGACCCGCCACCGTAGCCGGCGCCCTGTTCTCACGTACCGACGCGTGTGTTATGCTTTACGCAAGCGGACCCCGACGGGCACGACCAGCGACGGTGCGTCTCTATTCCGGCCTTTCGGGGGTACCGGCACCGATTGATGATCTCCGGTTTCAAGGGGTGAGCGAGACGAAAGAGATCAGAATACGAGTCCCATCTCACGTGAGGTCGCTTGTCGAAGAGCTGCAGGCCAGGTCCTATCAGGCCTTCGTCGTAGGGGGAAGTCTGCGCGATTTCTTGCTCAACAGACCGGTATCGGATTGGGACGTGGCCACGGACGCAAGACCGCACGAAGTCATCGCGAGCTTCAAGAGAACGGTTCTCACCGGCGCGGCCCACGGGACCGTGGTCGTTCTGACCGAGGGCGGCCAGGTGGAGGTGACCACCTTCAGGAACGAGGGTCCCTACAGCGACTCCCGGCATCCCGACACCGTGGAGTTCATAGACTCCGTGGAAGAGGATCTCGCTCGACGCGACTTCACCGTGAACGCCATGGCGTATGACCCGTCCGGTCATACGTTTGTGGATCCGTTTGACGGAAGGGGCGACCTCTCGAGAAGGGTCATCAGGGCGGTCGGCGATCCTTTAGACAGGTTCTCAGAGGACGCTCTCAGGATTATGCGGGCCATACGTTTAGCGGCGATCCTGCATTTCGAAATAGCCTCGGAGACCCTCGATGCAATGGTCGCCCTCAAGGACAAGGTGACCGAAGTCTCGGCGGAGCGGGTGAGGGATGAGCTGATGAAGTGCCTGGAGGCAGAGAAGCCCTCCGAGGCATTCGAGCTGATGCGCCGAGTTTCGCTGTTGAGGCACGTGCTGCCCGAGTTGGAGGAGTCGGTGGGGGTGCCGCAGAACCGCTATCACGCCTATGACGTCTACTTCCACAGCCTGATGTCCTGCGACGCGGCCGGGGCGGAAAAACCCCTTGTCAGGCTGGCGGCCTTGCTACATGATGTCGGCAAACCTATCACCCGTGACGACTCGGGTCCCGACGCCACTTTCTACAACCACCAGTCGGTGGGGGCGGAGATGGCCGACATCGCCCTTCGCAGGTTGCGTTTTTCGCGGGCGGACAGGGAGCACGTGGTCAAGCTGGTAAAGAACCATATGTTCAACTACACGCCTCAGTGGAGCGGCGGCGCACTGAGAAGATTCGTGAGGAAGGTCGGAGAGGAGAACCTGGCCGATTTGTTTGATCTGAGGATAGCCGATCGGCTCGGCAATGGTCTCAAGGAGGGCTTCCCCGTTTCCATCGAGGAAATGAGGACCAGAATAGACTCACTATTGAGTGAAGAGCATGCTCTCAAGGTGTCGGACTTGGCCGTGGACGGCAGAGACGTCATGAATGAGCTGAATCTCGACCCCGGTCCGGAGATCGGAGAGGTGCTTAAGGAGCTTCTTGAAGCGGTCCTCGACGATCCCTCACTCAATACCAGGGAGAGATTGCTGGCCTTGATGAAAGACTTGAAGCATAGTGGACGTGATTGATACCGAGTGGTACTACGGGCGGGGTTGTCGGAGCCCCGCTTGAAGGAACTCCGTTTTCCGAACGGGGACCGTCTTTTCTTAACGAGCCGGGGAATGAAGGGAACACGTGCCAAGAAGGGTGCGTGAACGGTCGGAAGCTCGTGCTACACCCGCGAGGGAGCTGAGATGTCGAGAAAAACGAGGATGAGAAGCGTTCTGCCCCCGGCGCTCGTTCTGGTCTGCGTGATCGCTGCCTTCGTCCTATGTAGTTGGGCCCCGTGGCGGGCGCCGGAGAAGGAGGCCGCGGTCGAGGAGCCCGCTCCGGAGCCGGGGCCCGTGCTTTGCCTCTACCGCGGAACGGTCGACCGGGGCGAGTCTCTGTTCGATGAGCTGGTAGCCGCAGGGATCTCCGCAAACGAGACGGACAGGCTCGTGAGATCACTCTCCGAAGTCGTGAACATGAAGAGGCTCAAGCCCGGTGAGAGCTACGAAGTATATACGAACGAAAGCGGGCGACTTTCGTCCTTCAAGTATGTCAGGAACGCCAGAGAACGCATTTTGGGCCGCGATCTGGACGGAGAGTTCACCTGCTGGATTGAGAAGACGCCGCTCGAGGAGAGGCTGAGGAGGATTGAGGGGACGATTGAGTCTTCGCTTTGGGAGTCCATGGTCGCGCGGGGCGCGGACCCGGAGCTTGTGCTCAAGCTGGCCGACCTCTTCGCCTGGGAGATCGACTTCCTAACGGACCCCAGGTCCGGAGATACGTATGATCTCGTAGCCCAGGAGTTCTGTCTGGGGGACAGCGCCGTCGAACAGGGGGACATTCTGGCCGCGCGTTACCGCGGGAGAGGCAAGACCTGGATCGCCGTGGGCTTCGTGGGGTCGGACGGCGCCAGGCGGTACTACGGACCGGACGGTCATTCGCTGCGCCGGGCTTTCCTAAAATCCCCACTCAACTACAGGAGAATCTCATCCCATTTCACGCACAGACGCTTCCATCCCATACTTAAGAGATACCGTCCTCACCTGGGAGTCGACTATGCGGCGTCCGTCGGAACGCCCGTGGTCTCGATCGGCGATGGAGTCGTGGCCCGGGCCTGCTGGAACGGTGGTTTCGGGAACTACGTGGAGATCAAGCACAACAGCGTCTACACGACGACCTACGGGCACCTCTCGAAGTACGGCCCCGGAATCCGCAAGGGTGTCAGGGTCAGGCAGAACCAAGTGATAGGCTACGTGGGATCCACGGGATTGTCCACCGGCCCTCACCTCGATTTCCGCGTCAAGAAACACGGGTCCTACGTTAACCCGTTGAAGCTCAAGAGCCCTCGCTCCGAACCGGTGTCGCGAGAAGACATGGCGCGTTTCAGGCTTGAGAGTCAGTGGGCTCTTTGGGCGCTCGACTACGTGCCCGCCGGATGCGTCGAGGACGCGGAAGTCCTTAGGGGCGCTCTTCTGGCAGAGGCCTCCGGCGAGGGAAGAGGTTCCGAGATAGCGCCTCCGTGACGGGTCGCGGGACGTGCGGCGGGGGAGTTTTGGATTGACACCCCCTGAACGGGGTGCTAAAAGTCCCACTGTTACTTGAAGGTGCAGACGAGGTCTTTTCGCTCGCTCCGGACCGGCCTCCGCGGGCGAAGCGGACGGTCCAAGCCGGACCCGAACGCCGGTCCGTGGAACGGCCCAAACGGCCCCGGAGCGCCCGTGTCGTTTTTGCCCCGAGCATCGCGTCGGCTGGGAGATTGACTGCGAACAATGAGGGCGACCAAGCCTCCGCCTAACTTGACCGACATATCCGCCCGTATAGCGTCATTCCGCGCGCCGGTGGCCGACGAGCTGTCGCTGGTCGATAGGGAGCTGCGCCGGATACTCCCCAACGGCGGAGGCCTTATCGATGAAGTGGCCGACCACCTGCTCTCCTCCAAAGGAAAGAGATTCAGGCCGACTTTGCTTCTGCTCAGCGCCCGGATGGCCGGGGACGGCGCCGCGGACAGTTGCCTGGCGGCATCCGTTATCGTGGAGCTTGTCCACATGGCGACTCTCGTACACGACGACGCCATCGACAAGAGCGAGATCCGGCGGGGGAAGCCGACGGTTAACACTCGGTGGAACGAGCAAGTCTCCATCATAATGGGCGACTACGTCTACACCAAGGTCTTCAAGGTCCTCGCCGATCTGAGAATGTTCAAGGTGATGGATATCTTAGCGAGATCCACTCATGAAATGACTATCGGGGAGATGGCGCAGATTGAGAAAAAGAACAATCTCAAGACGACCGAAGAGGAGTACATGACGGTTATAGACAACAAGACCGCTTCGCTGATCGGGGCGGCCTGCGAGATAGGAGCAGCGGTCGGGGGAGCCGGAGAGCGCGAGGTTGAGCTTTGCGCCTCCTTCGGCCGCCGAGTCGGACTGGCTTTCCAGATCATGGACGACATCCTCGACTTCTTGGGAGACGAGCGAGTGCTGGGGAAGCCGCGCTGCGGCGACGTCAGGGGCGGAGACATCACGTTGCCTTTGATAAGCGCCCTGCGCAACGCTCCCGAGCCCGATCGATCGAGACTGGAGGAGCTGATAACGCGGGCCGGCTCCGTCGAAGGCATGCCGGACGACGAAGAGATGATAGACCTCATGCAGAAGCACGAGGGCTTCTCTTACGCCAAAGCGGCCGGCGCGCGCCACGCTGAGTCGGCCAAAGAGTTCCTTATGCAGTTCGAACCTTCACCGAGCAGAGATGCTCTGCTGTTCGCGGCCGAGTACGTTGTCGAGAGAGACTTCTAGGACCTCCGGCCCTTGTGCCGCCGGGCCGGGGTCGAGTCATGGATGAAGGGGTTGCTGAGTCGACGGCAGCCCTGTGTTGTTTGGGGGGACTCCGTCGCGCGGGCGCTATTCGAGCCTTCAGAACCGGCTTCTAGCGGTCGGCGACGATGGGGAAACGGGCGCTTTGGATCGATAGCCTCCGCCGGCCGACGGCGGCGGGCCGCCCCGAGAGCCTTGTATTCCAACGGGAGGTTTCAGAAACTGACAAAGCAGACGCGGCGGAAGAAACTCACACCGAGGCAGGTCGCGCGCCTTGCCGGCAAGCTTGCTCTGTCCAAGAAAGCGGAGGACGTTCTCATTCTCGACATGAGAGAGGTCTCCTCGGTGGCCGATTACTTCGTGATCTGCAGCGGCACGTCGGAGGTGCAGGTCAAGGCGATCGCCGACGCCGTCTTGGAGGGCCTGCAGAAAGAGGGAGTGAAGCCTTGGCATACGGAGGGATTCACCGCGAGACGGTGGGTGCTAATCGACTTCGTGGACGTTGTCGTTCACGACTTTCATGCCAAGACGAGGGAATACTATATGCTGGAGAGACTTTGGGGCGATGCGAAGCGGATCAGAGTTGGTTAGCGGCCTGCTCGCCGAGGCGCTCGCCGAGGCGGCCTCCTCCATTGAGGGGTGCGCCCGGGTGGCGCCCGACCGGGTGGAGATAGAAGTTCCGAGAGAGAAGAAGCACGGGGACCTTAGCTGCAATCTCGCGCTTAGGCTCGCGTCGGAGTTGGGAAGAAAGCCCCGGGAGATCGCCGAAGAGCTGGCGTCTCGGGCCGATCTCGACCCCGGCATGATCGAGCGTGTAGAGGTGGCCGGACCGGGGTTCATCAACGTGTTTATCGCTCATTCGTGGCTTCGGGCCAACGTGCGTGAGATTCTGCGCCGGGGAGCGTCGTACGGAACATCGGATGAGGGAGGAGGATCGCGCGTTCAAGTTGAGTTCGTGAGCGCCAACCCGACCGGCCCGCTCAATATCGTAAGCGCGCGGGCCGCGGCCGTGGGCGACTCTCTGGTCAGGCTCCTCAGGGCGCGCGGCTTCGACGCGGACTCGGAGTTCTACGTGAACGACTCGGGACGCCAGGCCGACCTTCTCGGGGCTTCCCTGGAAAGCAGGTTTCGCCGCACTCTCGGAGAAGACGCCGAGATTCCCGAGGGAGGCTACCCGGGCGAGTATCTCGTCGACATGGCCGAGGCGCTTCCTCGAGATCTCTGGGAGAAGGTGCTTGCCAAGGACCCTTCCGAGAGGACGGCTCTCTTCTCGGCGCATGCCGTTGAGAAGATAGTGGAAGGTCAGGAAGAGGACCTAAGGGCTTTCGGCGTCGATTTCAACACGTGGTTCCGAGAGTCATCGCTTCATCGGACCGGAGCGGTGGAGAAGACCTTCGTCAAGCTGAAGGATCGCGGTGCGGTCGCTGAGCGCGAGGGAGCGCAATGGCTCAAGTCCTCCGAATACGGCGACGATGAAGATAGGGTCATCATAAGAAGCAACGGAGTGCCGACTTACCTACTCGGAGACATCGCTTATCACGCGGACAAGCACGGACGCGGCTATGACAAGGTAATAGACCTTTGGGGGCCGGACCATCACGGTCACATTCCGCGCATGGACGCGGCGATGCGTGCGCTCGGATACCCCGAAGGCTGGCTCGAGGTGCTGATTGTTCAATGGGTGAACCTCGTCCGCGGCGGAAAGTCCGTGGGCATGTCGAAGCGCAAGGGCGAATATGTAACGATGAGGGAGCTGGTCGAGGACGTCGGTCCCGACTGCGCGCGATTCTTGTTCCTTCTTAGAAGGTGCAACACCCCTCTTGATTTTGATCTGGATCTCGCCAAGACCCAGTCCGACGAGAATCCGGTTTATTACGTTCAGTATTCTCACGCGCGGGTTGCGAGCATCTTGAGGTTCGCCGCCGAACAAGGCATCGACTTCGACGCGGTAAAAGGGGAGGAGACGGACGCCTTGACGGAGCCCGAAGAGACGGATCTGATGAAGACGTTGGCCTTGTATCCGAGGCTTGTCGCCGGGGCCGCCGCGTCTCGAGAGCCTCACAGGCTGACGGAGTTCTGTAAGGAGTTGGCGGCCGACTTTCACCGCTTCTATCACAAGCACCGGGTAGTCAGCGAAAGGGACGGCGCATCCATGGGAAGACTCGCCTTGGTCAAAGCCGTGATGGGCGTTCTGCGGAACGCGCTGTCTCTGCTCGGAGTCTCGGCGCCGGAGCGCATGTGACGACTTGGGGTGCGGGCGAAGGTGTTTCTCGAGACCCCGCGCCCGCTTCGCGGAGTTGACCGGCGGACGAGGTGGCTCCCTTGGGGCCACGCGTCCACTTCGCCGCGGTGGATCTCCGCTCGTTCCTGCGCAAGGGGTCCTTTCGAAACATCCTTCGCCTCCGTTAAGGAGCCCATGGCGTTGGGAAGGCTTTGTGCAAGTGGGTGGATCCAGGCCGGCTCCCGCGCCGACTGCCCTTACGGAAACCACTTCGTCCGCAGGCGGGGACTGACTGGGAGCGGCGAACAGAGAGAAAAGGAGAACGAGTTTTGACGGATAGTCCGGATTTGGTGGTTGTGGGATCGGTCGCGCTCGATTCGGTCCAAAGCCCGGCGGGGAGCGTGGAGGAGGCTCTGGGAGGGTCGGCGGTCTACTGCTCCATCGCGGCCCGATTCTTTTGCAAGGTGGGCATAGTCGCGGTGGTGGGTGACGACTTTCCGAGCGAGCACACGGCCATGTTGCGGGAGAGGGGAGTGGACACAAGAGGATTGGTGGTTGAGCCGGGCGAGACTTTCAGATGGAAGGGGGTCTACTCGGACGACTTCGCTTCTCGGAAAACGCTTGAGACATCGCTCAACGTATTCGCCGGGTTTCGCCCCGAGATACCGGAAGCATATCGAAACGCCAAGTTCCTTTTTCTCGGGAACATCTCCCCGGAGCTGCAAAGCAACGTGTTGGACCAGATGGCGGGCACGGAGCTCGCGGTGATGGACACGATGAACTTCTGGATAGAGTCCGACCGGGATTCCGTGCTTGAAGTAATGGCGCGGTGCGGCGGAGTAATGATCAACGACGAGGAGGCGAGGGCGATTTCCGGAGAGACAAATCTGGTAAGGGCATCCCGCTTCCTTCTGGACAAGGGGCCTGAGTTTGCGGTTCTGAAGAAGGGCGAGCACGGGTGCATCTTCGCGGGCCCCGAGGGGCTCTTCTGTCTGCCCGCTTATCCGTCGGAAGCCGTCCGTGATCCGACGGGCGCGGGCGACACCTTCGCCGGAGGTTTCCTGGGCTATTTGGCCCAGGCCGGAGGCGTCTCATGGGAGCTCTTGAAAGGGGCCAACGCGGCCGGGACGGTTCTCGCTTCCTGCGCCGTTGAAGGGTTCAGTGTCGAGGGACTGGCGCGCGCCACGACCTCGACACTCCGCGAGAGAATAGCCGCGCTCGCCGAAATGTGCAGATTCGAACCGCCCTCTCTGTAGATTACGCTTGCGGTGAGGGACCTTTGATGGTAATGTCCAATCCCCACGGGGTGTTTTCCCCTCGAGAGGGAGGCCGGCAAACTGGAACGGAACGATTCGGACCGACCTGTGTGGGTCGAACAAGCAGAAGAGATCATCCGCGGCATAAAAGGCGTCACGGGAGCGCGCGTGATCGAGGATGAAGGCGACATTTCCGAGGTTCACGTGTCGGTCGTCGCCGATCCCGAAGGCGTTCGCCCCCTCAAGAGATACGTTCGCGACATCGAGTCGGCCATCTTCCTCAAGCTGGAGCGCAAGGTGGATCACAAGAAGATCAGCATAGTCGAGGACAGGCCGAAGAGCGATGCTCCCCGACCGACGGACGGCATAGGAGGGAACGGGGGGGCGCCGAAGCGCCTTCGTATAGCGAGCGTCAACCTTCACACGGAAGGTATGCAGACGCACGCGCAGGTGATTCTGGCCCTCGGTGCGGTGGAGGCGCTGGGCACGGCCGTTGGGCCGAACGTGAGGCTCAACAGGTATCGCCTTACGGCCGCGGCGACCCTCAACGCGGTCGGCCACTTTCTTGCGGAGGACTGCTCGTTCAACCTAGCGGACTTGTCGGTCGTCAAGATGGGCAGGGATGACGTCGTGCTTGTTTCCGTCGACTTTCTCTCCCCCAGAGGGGAAAGGGGCTTGAGCGGCAGCTGCGTAGCGGGGACGGACGACGTTTTGTACGCCGTGGTGTGCGCAACACTCGATGCTGCCAACAGGACTTTCGAGGGGCTCAAAACGAAGGAGCCTATGGAGTATGAGATAGAGCCGGGGTAGACCCAGGTCGATTGGATTGTCATGGGGCGGATGGCGGCAATCCCCGAATCTGAGAGCGAGTGCGGGCCTGGGTCGCATGCGGATCGTCTTGTCCGCGGGAAGGTAGCGGCCGATTCGGGGCGCCGGTCGCTCGGCTGGGCTGAGCAGTGAGATCGGTTTCCGGTAAGTTCGGTTTCTACTATGGGGCGGTGTTGGCGGCGGGGGCGATGTCCCTTGCGGCCGCGGGCCTGGATTCGGTCGAGTTTCCATGGCTCGCGATGGCGGCGTGGATTCTCGTCGTCGCGGCGGTCGACCTCTACCCCGTCAGCCTCCCCAGGGGCGGTTTCGTCACCGTCTCCCCCGCCTTCGATTACGCGGCGATCGTCGTATTCGGCCCCGCCGTTACGGCCTGGATTGAGTTCATCTCAACGATTGTGGTGCGCGGGCTTATCAAGCGGTCCCCCTGGAGGCGGACGGCATTCAACGCGGCCCTTTTTGCCGCGACGGTCTTCGTGTCCGGCTTGGTGTACGTGAAGGCCGGAGGCTCCGTAGGTTCAATCTCCCTTCCCCAATCAATCTTCCCATTGACGTTGTGCGGGATAACTTTCTTCGCCGTCAACTCGGGCGCGGTGAGTCTCGCGATAGGGCTTTCCGAAGGAGTAAATCCGTGGCGCGTATGGCGCTTGAACTATCTCTGGACCGCCGTCCACCTGGCCGTATTGCTGTCGCTTGGGGCGTTGATGGCCGTGGTGTACATATACGCGGGCTTCTGGGGCCTGATACTATTCGCCATCCCGCTGGTCTTCGCTCGGCATGCGTTTCGGCTCTACTCCGACACCAAGCGGGAGCTGTACGACTTCATCAAGGCGATGAGCGATATCATAGAGGAAGTCGACGTCTATACGAGGGAGCACTCACAGCGAGTCGCCGACTACGCGGTGTCTCTGGCCAGGGCGATGAAGCTCTCCGAGAAAGAGGTGCAGTCCCTTGAGTACGCGGCCCTCGTCCACGACCTCGGCAAGATCGCGTGGTCTACGAGAGGCGCGCTTACCAAGAAAGGCGAGCTTTCCGAGGAGGAGCGGAGAGAGATGTTGGGGCATCCGCGAACCGGCGCGAACATTATGATTCGCGTAAGGGCCCTCCATCGGGCGTCTCAGATCGTCAGGTATCATCACGAGCGCCCCGACGGCAAGGGATACCCTCTGGGGCTGCCGGGGGACGAGGTCCCTCTGAGCGCCCTCATACTCAACGTCGCCGACGCCTTCGACGCCATGACGTCGGACCGCCCTTACAGGCCCGCTCTGAGCGACAAGCAGGCGTTGGAAGAGCTGCGGAGAAACTCGGGAACTCAATTCGACGGCAAGGTCGTCGAGTGTTTGATGACGTTGCACGAGCAGGGCAAGCTGCGGAACGCGACCTCCGCGGCGGAATCCGTCAACTGGGCTCATACCGGATGGTAGGAGGGAGGATTTGCGTGAAGTATAAGGACGCAGGGGTGAACATAGACGCCGCCAAGACGGTCGTCGGGATAATTGCGGAAAAGACCAAGGCCACGCTGTCCCACGACGTGCTGAAGGGCGTCGGTCCCTTCGGGGCCATGTACCGCGTTCCGCGCGACGGTATGAGCGATCCCGTACTCGTGTCCACCATCGACGGCGTGGGAACCAAGCTCAAGATATGCTGCGCGATGGGAAGACATGAAGAGGCGGGCTACGATCTCGTGAGCCATTGTGCAAACGACGTGCTGGCGCAAGGCGCCTTGCCTCTCTTCATCCTGGATTACATCGCAATGTCTACCCTGGACTCTGCGGTAGTCGGGAAGATAGTCGACGGTATGGTGAGGGCGTGTCGGGAGTGCGGCTGCTCGCTCGTAGGGGGCGAGACGGCGGAACTGCCGGAAACCTATCCCCAAGACGAATACGATCTTGTCGGCTGCATGATCGGCATCGTGAACGCCGAGGACATCGTCGACGGCAAGTCCATAATCCCCGGCGACGTCGTGATAGGGCTTCCCTCCACCGGGCTTCACACGAATGGGTATTCGCTCGCGAGAAAGGCGCTGCTGGAGCTGAGGGGCTTCGCTTTGAGCGACAGACTGGGGGAGCTGAAGACGACCGTGGGGGACGCGCTCCTCGCCCCGCACCGCTGCTACGTTCCGACGGTCCGGCCTTTGCTCGAGAGCCGCCTGATAAAGGGGATCGCCCACATCACGGGAGGAGGACTGCCGGGCAACGTGGACAGGATACTGCCGAAGGGCCTGGGCGTGGAGATGGAGAGATCCTCTTGGGAGATCCCGCCAATATTCGGGGTGATCCGGCGCGAGGGGGACGTTAGTGAGGATGAGATGTACCGGACGTTCAATATGGGCATCGGTCTGGTGCTTGTCACGGCAAGAGACGACGCTGATAGGGCAATGGACGGAATAGCCGCTCTGGGCGAAGAGAGCCGGCGCGTAGGGGAGGTGGTGGAAAGCGGCAAGGCATTCACTCTGAAATAGCCTCACCGGTCGTCGGCCGGGAAGGGGAGACGCACGCCCGTTTGCCCGGCCGACGACCGGTGAGGCTCGGACATCCGGTTCTTCATCGGATCTCGATAGATGAGGCGGAAGTGATGGGAAGGGAGGAGAGATCATGGGGGACCGTCGTCAAATCAAGAATGCGTTGGACGATGGCGGAGACGACAGAGCCCGACCGCGAGTACGGGAATTCCGGGAAAGCGGTATTGTAGGGCGGTCGGGGCTCATAAGGAAGGCGTTGGCGCTTGCCCGGCTGGCGGCGCCGCTTGACGCGCCGATATTGATCCAGGGCGAGACGGGAACCGGCAAAGAGCTCCTGGCGCGGTTCATACACCGGGCGAGCTCTCGCGGCGAGAAGAAGCTCATAACTCACAACTGCGTCGCTACACCCGACGGCCTTCTTGAGAGCGAGCTGTTCGGGCACAGAAGAGGCGCCTTTACGGGCGCGTGCTATGAGCGCAAGGGCCTGCTTGAGGAAGCCGACGGAGGCACACTCTTTCTGGATGAGCTGGGCGACGCGTCGCCCGGATTCCAGGCCCGCCTGCTCCGAGTGCTTCAGGACGGACGCTTCAGGCGCGTCGGCGAGAACTCACTTAGACGAAGCGACTTCAGGGTGATCGCCGCGACCAACAAGGACCTGGCCGCATGCGTTACAGAGGGCCGGTTCCGGGAAGACCTCTTCTACAGGCTGAGCGTCTTCTGCATCTACCTTTCTCCTTTGAGAGAGCGCCCGGAGGATGTCGAGCTACTCGTGCGGCATCTGGCTCGCAAACACGCCGGCCAAGAGATAAGCGTATCGGAAGAGGCTATGGACCTCTTGTCGCGCTACGAATGGCCGGGGAACGTCAGGGAGCTGGAAAACGAAGTCGTAAGGATGATCGCCGTCGCCGCCGGAGGCGCGGTCGAGCCCGGCCATCTGTCGGCGAAGGTCAGAGTGTTGACCGAACCGAGTGAACCGCCGACCCTTACCGTCTCGGCGAGAAGCAAGAGCCTCCGGGACGTCGCGGCGGAAGTGGAGAGAAGCGCCGTAGCCGAGGCGCTTTCCCGCTACGGCGGGAACAGGACCAGGGCGGCCCGGTCACTTGGGCTGTCGAGACAGGGCCTTACAAAGAAGATGAAGCGATTGGGGTTATCCCGTTAGAATAAGTCGATTAGACGCATGGATCGAGGTGATGTAAATTACAGCAGATTGAACCTTGACAGTTTCAAGTGTTGTGAATAAGCTGTATGTAGACAATGGTATCTCCCGGCACTTCGCTAGTTATGCGGGGAGACTTGCTCGACGGAGGCGTAGCGAGGTTCCTTGTCGTTCCCGTGGAATATTCGGGCTCGAGACCTAGAGATTTTATTGGGGTAAAGAGGACGTGCTCCCGAGGTTACACGCGCTCCGAAAACACGGTTCGTACCGGGAACCTCGCACTTTTCTATCCGGCATCCCTAAAGGGCGTTGGGGTGGTTGAGACGGGAGGCGGCAAGTGGATACTGACGCTCTTCTTCCTGATCTTATTACTTCAAGCGACAGAAGAATCCTGCTCATAATAGTCGACGGACTCGGCGGTCTTCCGGGCCCAGAGGGCAAGACGGAGCTCGAATCGGCGTCCGTGCCCAACCTGGACGCCCTGGCCGAGCGGTCCGTCTGCGGTTTGAGTGTTCCGATAGCCCCGGGAATATCTCCGGGCAGCGGCCCCGGGCATCTGGCCGTCTTCGGCTACGACCCGCTCAAGTTCCAAATAGGCAGAGGCGTTCTCTCCGCCCTGGGAATAGCCTTCCCCTTGAAGGCGGACGACGTCGCCGCGAGGATGAACTTCGCCACCCTGGATGAATCCGGCAATATCACGGATAGGAGGGCGGGCAGGATATCGACCGATCTGTGCGCCCGGCTCTGCGAGAAGCTCGAGAGCGAGATTTCGTTGGAGGGCGCCGAGGTGTTCGTTCGTCCGGAAAAGGAACACCGGGCCGCCATGGTCCTCCGCGCACCGGGGTTGTCCGACCAGCTTTCGGACAGTGATCCGCAAAGGACCGGCGTTCCGCCCTTGGAAGTCAAAGCGATGCATTCCGAGGCAGAGCACACCGCCGGTCTCGTCAATCAATTCGTCGAAAAGGCCCGAGGCGTCCTTAGTAAGGAGAAGCCCGCGAACGGCGTTCTCCTCAGAGGATTCGCCGCCTATCAACCATTTCCCACTTTCCAGAAGAGGTACGGGCTCAAAGCCGCCGCCGCGGCCGGCTATCCCATGTACAAAGGCGTCTCACGGCTCGTCGGAATGGACGTTCTCGATTGCGGAGACACGTTTGACTCACAGGTTAAGACGGTCAGGCAGGAGACGGGGGACTACGACTTCGTGTTCTTGCACTTCAAAAAGACCGACAGCGCCGGCGAGGACGGCGATTTCGACGTCAAGGTCAAGGCCTTGGAAACCGTGGACTCCGCCCTGCCGTCCCTCCTGGACGGGGAATTCCAGGTGGTCGTTGTGACCGGAGACCACAGCACTCCGTGCCTCCTCAAGGCGCATAGCTGGCACCCCGTTCCCCTGATAATGCACTCCGAGTTCAGCGGGCTCGACTCGGTGAGCGAATTCACGGAGAAGGCCTGCGCCGCGGGGGCCCTGGGGCATATTGCCGCGAAGCACATCATGCCGCTGGCGCTCGCGAACGCCTTGCGGCTTAAGAAATTCGGGGCGTGAGCTCCGGACCCGCTTCAATAGCCGGCAGACCCTGGGCTTGGAGTATCGCCTCCGGGATTATGCTGAGTCTTGCGTTCCCGCCGTCTCCTTTCGGCATCATCTCATTCATAGCGCTTGTTCCGCTCGGGATCGCGCTCGAGCGCTCCGCCTCCGGAGGAATCCGAGCCAGGGCAGGGGCTGGGCTTCGCGCCGGATTCCTGGCAGGCCTGGCTTTCTTCGGAGCGACCGTCTACTGGATACTCTTCCTTCCAAAGGAGAACCTGACCTTTCCCGCGATACTCGTCCCCGCGTTGATGCTCATGGTGGCGTATCTGGCGCTCTATCCCGCGATCTTCGGGCTATGCTACTGTGCGGCGCGGTCCGCCGCGGGGCCCCTGGTGTGCTTGCCGGTCATGTGGACGATGGCCGAGTTTCTGCGCTCCAAGGGAGAGCTGGGCTTCCCCTGGGCAAACATCGCGTACAGTCTGTACGCCCATCCCGCGCTTATTCAGGGGGCCTCGGCGACCGGCGTCTGGGGAGTGACGTTCTGGATAACGGCCGTCAACGCGTGCGTCCTCAAGGCCGTCCTGTATAGCGGAAGAGGCCACAGGATAAGGTGGATGAGCCTGGGATTCGCCCTCGTTCTGGTGGGTTTTCTACAGGGCCGCATCGCGCTCGGCGGGGAGGAGAGGCATGAGCAGATTCGGGCCGCGCTCATTCAGTCGAACGTGACCACGGACATCAAATGGGACCCGGAGCACAAGGATGAGATAGTAGACAAGATAGTGACTCTTACGAAAGAAATCCCCGGCCCGGTCGATCTGATCGTGTGGCCCGAGACCGCGGTCCCGACGGCGCTCCTGCACGACCCGCCCGTGCTGAACGAGGTCCGGATGCTCGCCCGAATGAAGGACGCCCCGATCGTCACGGGTTTCGCGCACTATGAGATCGGTCCTGACGGAGAGAGGCGTTCGTTCAACTCCGCGATAACGGTATACCCCGACGGACGGCTCTCGGAGCGCTACGATAAGATCCATCTTGTTCCTTTCTCAGAGAGATTCCCTTTTCAGAATATCGTGCCCTTTCTGAGCGACATAGACTTCGGGCAATCCGACTTCACTCCCGGCGATTCGTACACGGTATTCGACACGCCGGCGGGGAAGTTCGGCGTCCTTATCTGCTTCGAGTCGCTTTTCCCCGAAATATCGAGGAACATGGTCGGGGACGGCGCGGATTTCCTGCTCAATATCACAAACGACGCGTGGTTCGGCAAGTCGCAAGCGCCCTTGCAGCACGCCTCCATGGCGGTCTTCAGGGCCGTCGAGCACAGGGCGGGAATCGGCCGATGCGCCAACACCGGAATCACGATGTTCATCGACCCATACGGCCGGATGAGCCAATCCACCGATCTCTTCACAACCGAGGTCGTAGTCGGCCGTATCGCCAAGCGACGGGGCGAGACATTCTATGCGCGATACGGCGACTTCGTCGCGTGGGCGTGCCTCATCGGGGCGGCGGTTCTGCTGGGGGTCGCGCTTATTGGAAAGCGTCGAGCATAGAAGGAAGCGCGACGCCCGCCCGGATTCGGGCTCTTCAACTTTTTTGTTTTGACCGGGCTACGGCGGTCTGCTAATCTAGACAAGAAGGCCGTGCAAGTCCAACAGGTCCCCGAGGCGTCCAGGCTCGGGGTTCGCCGCTTTTGTCCCTCGGCGTTCCGCCCGCCCGGCGGCTCGTCATCCCCGGAGGCGGTCTTTCCTACCTCGGGTATCTGAGGTCGACCGGGATGACCCGCGAATGAGACCGCACAGCCGGCGCCGGGTCCGTTCTGAAACGCACGGAGCCCGAGGCTTGCGGCGACCGGACGGACGGAGGGCGCTCGGCGACAATACCATCTCTCACTGTTTGGCGAGTTTCACTATCATGCTTACGCTATCTCAGACACTCGCGCCTATGTCGGCGGGCGATTCTCTACTGCACAGGCTGGATCCCCGGACGAAATTGCTTATGTTCCCCGCATTGGGTGTCGCCGCGGCGGCGACCGGAGCGTACCAGGGACTCCTGGTGCTCCTCTGCGGCGGGATCGTCGCGGTGTATCTCGCTCGTCCCGGGTCGGCCGGCGTGCTCGGACTTCTGAAGATCGTTGCCGTGCTCATGGGCGCGGCCCTCTTGTTGAACGCGCTCTTCACCCCGGGGACGAGGCTCCCGGGCCCCTCGGCGGCCCCGATTTGGCCTACGGACGCCGGACTCCGCGCGGGGGCCGTCGCGGCGTTGCGGCTCGGCTCGGTGGCCTGCTTCGTTTTCTCTCTGATGGCCACCACGAGTCCGAGGGATCTTTCGGAGGGGGCGGACCTTACTCTCGGGAGATTCGCGCCTTTCCGCGGAGCCGGGCTTTCGATAAACGTGGCGTTTCGCTTCTTGCCCGAGTTTGTCCAGGAAGCGCAGAGAATGAGGCTTATTAGGTCCGTGAGGAGGGCGGGGGGGAGACTCGCTCTGAAATCGAGACTGGTTGAGGCGTCCTCGATGATGCTCGCGCTTGTGGTGATTGCCCTGCGAAAGGCTGAGCGGATCGCGGACGCTATGACGGCGCGCTGCTACCGGAGCGGCGCCGAAAGAACCGCCTGGCGACCCCGGAGGTTCACGACGGCCGACGGAGCGGCCCTGGGAGTGACGGCGGTCCTGTGCGCTGCGGCGCTTGTGTTGGGAAGGCTGTAGACCCACGGTTGCCGGAGAGGGAGGGAACCACTTCGTCCGCCCTCGTCAAATCCGCGAAGCGGGCGCGGGGCCCAAGAAGCGGCTTCGACCAGGTGGATGGGGGAATCGGCGGTGCGTAACGTCCGGATGGTTCTGGAATACGATGGGACCGACTTCCACGGCTGGCAGAAACAGAAGGGTCCGAAGACGGTTCAGGGAGAGCTGGAAGAGAAGCTCGGGCTGATGCTCCGCGAGGAAGTGCGTTTGGTCGGCGCGGGTCGGACCGACGGCGGTTGCCACGCCGCCCGCCAGGTGGCAAACTTCTCTACGGAGAGCTCGATTCCGTTGGAGAAGCTGCGGAGCGGCGTGAACGGACTCATGCGCGGCAGCGTTGTCGTCAAAGAGATAGATGAGGTTCCGGCGGACTTCAACGCGCGCTTTTCCGCTCTGTCGCGCACGTACCGCTATCTCATAGCGACCCGGGAGACCGCTCTGTGGAGAAACCGAGCGTGGGTGATTGCCAAAGAGCTGGCTTTGGATCTTATGAAGGAAGCTTCGGAGCCGCTGTTGGGCGGGCATGACTACACCGGATTCTCCAGAAGCGGAGAGAGGACCGAGAAGAACCCGGTTTGCCGCGTCTACAGGGCGGCATGGAAACCGTGGGAGTTGGGTTTGGCGTTCGAGACGGAAGCCGACAGGTTTATGCACGGAATGGTCAGGGCAATGGTCGGCAGCCTGGTCCGGGTAGGGACCGGCGACTGGCCGGTCGACCGCGTGCGAGAGATACTGAACGGCCGCGACCGTTGCGCGGCCGGCGCCGCGGCCCCCGCTCACGGATTGTACCTAGTGGACGTCAAGTATGAACCTGAACTTGTGAATGCGGAGGGGAGATAATATATAGTACACTCAAGAACGACGTTCGAGTAATGGAGAAGGAGAAACCGGCGGCGGTTCGCCGACCCGAACGCGGAATGTCGAACGGCAGGAGGTTCGAGGGCCGCTCCCGCGCAACGGTTGCCCCAGAAGCCCCAAGGCCGCGCGGAAGGACAACCGCCCATGATCGGTCGGCGGAAGACCAAGGAGAAACGGAGGCACTGGTATGAAGTTTTTCATCGACACCGCGAACATTGAACAGATAAGGGAGGCCGCGAGCCTCGGCGTTTTGGACGGAGTCACCACCAATCCATCTCTCATGTCGAAGGAGAAGGGGGAGTTCCGGGACATCCTGCTGCAGATCTGTTCCATAGTGGACGGTCCCGTCAGCGCCGAGATCGTCTCCACCGAGCACGAGAAGATGGTCCCCGATGCGGTCGAGTTGGCGGGCCTTCATCCCAACATCGTGATCAAGGTTCCACTGATAAAGGACGGCGTCAGGACGCTCAAGTCACTCGCTGAGAAGGGCGTCAACACGAACGCCACGCTGGTGTTCTCATCAAACCAGGCACTGCTTGCGGCAAAGGCGGGCGCGACCTACGTCAGCCCCTTCATCGGTCGGCTGGACGACGCCGGACACATCGGAATGGATCTCGTGCGCGAGATAATGACCATATACGAGAACTACGAATTCACTTCGGAAGTGATAGTTGCGAGCGTCAGAAGCCCGCTTCACGTCGTCGACGCGGCGCTGGCCGGGGCCCACATCGTCACAATGCCTTTCGCCGTCATCGAGAGGATGATCAAGCACCCCATGACGGCGGCCGGGCTCGAGAAGTTTCTCGATGATTGGAAGAAGTGGACAGGCGGCGGCAACTAAGGCGCTTCTTTCGGAAAAGACTAAGAAGCCGAGGCGGCTGAGCGGCCCCGCGCGGCGGGCCATCGAGGGGTGAGATGAAGACAGCGTAGGAGCAATCGCCCCGGCGCGGAGCGGCGGCGCTCGAGCGTAACCGGGCGGTGTCTTCATGTGCATGACATCCGGCGGAAAGGACTAGGTGGTAGTCGTGGCCTCGAATGCAAAGACCTTTCGCGTGTGGTCCTGGAAGGTATGGACGATATTTCTCGTCGGAGGATTGATCGGATCGGGCAGCCACGCGCTCTTCTCGCAAATGATGGCGCAGCCTTCCCAGGACGTGTTTCAGCCCGCACGTGTGCCCTCCGAGCCCACGGCCGACTTGGCGGCGTTGGACCTCCCGCCGGCCGAGCCCAGGGACCTCGGCGATTCCAGAAGGAACGCGATCGTCGCGGCGGCGGAGCGAGTGGGTCCTTCCGTTGTCAGCGTTAGCGTGCTCCAGACGAGGGTGTACAGGAGAAGCCCCTTCGTCTACCCGTTCGAAGACGACTTTTTCCAGCGTTTTTTCCGGCCCCCTCTGGTCGAGTACAAGGAACAGGTCCCCGGCCTCGGATCGGGATTCATCATAGACAGGAGAGGCTACGTCGTAACGAATGAGCACGTGGTCCACGACGCCGAGGAGATAACCGTGACTCTCACGGACGGCAGGGAGTTGCCGGGCGAGCTTGTCGGATCGGACCCGACGTACGATCTGGCCGTCATAAAGATCCCCGGGAGCGAGGATCTTCCCTTAAGCCCCCTGTGCGACGACGAAGAACTTATGGTGGGTGAATGGGCCGTCGCGATAGGCAACCCATTCGGCTATCTCCTAAACGACACGCAGCCGAGCGTCACCGCCGGGGTCATCAGCGCGACGCGCAGGGACGTCAAGACGGATGCAACGGCGCTCGGAATATACAAGGACATGATCCAAACGGACGCGGCCATCAATCCGGGCAACAGCGGAGGGCCGCTCGTAAACGCCGACGGCGAAGTAATCGGCGTCAACACGTTCATATTCACTCAATCGGGTGGTTCGCTGGGAATCGGCTTCGCGATACCGATAAGCAGGGCGAAGCGGGTCGTGGATGAGATCATCACCTATGGGCGCGTTCGCAGCGTCTGGATAGGGCTGATAGTGGATGAGATAACGCCTTACGTGGCGCGACTGAGGGATATCGAAGATCCGAGGGGCCTTTTGGTCTCCGGCGTCGACCAGGGCAGCCCCGCGGCGCTGGCTGGTGTCCGAAAGGGCGACATTATTCGCATGATAAACAGTGTCGCCATCTCAAACGCCAAAGGGGCGAGGCGTTCGCTGTTCGGCTCGCAGGTGGGAGACACGGTGATCCTGTCCATCGAAAGGGACGGCGCGATCGAAGACGTCGAGCTGCTCCTGGTGGAAGCCCGCAGGTAGGGCGGGCAGGGGCACCTTGGTTGCTGAGTGCCTAAGGGCAGGATTCCGGCGAGGGATTATGAACTCCGGCAAGGGGAAAGTGAAAAGCGCGGACACGGTCCCGGTGACGGGGCTGGATGACGCATCGCTCAAGAGCGAGCTCGATGCAAGGGGCCTAGGGCTGACGGTGGGCGAGGCCCGCAGGCTTTGTGAGCTCTTGGGCAGAGATCCCTCAAACGTGGAAGCCGCGCTCTTCGACGTGATGTGGAGCGAGCACTGCTCTTACAAGAGCAGCCGCCGGGTCCTGAAGCTACTGCCGACCGAGGGATCTCACGTTGTGCTGGGGCCCGGCGAGGATGCCGGCATAGTCCGTCTCGCGGAGCACGAGGGCCGGTCCTATTGCATTGTGATCGCCCATGAGAGTCACAACCACCCGTCACAGGTGCTGCCGGTCGAGGGCGCGGCGACGGGGATCGGCGGCATCGTAAGGGACGTCTATTGCATGGGCGCCAAAGTGGTCGGGGTGATGGACGCGCTCCGTTTCGGCGCGCCCGGCGGCGAGCTCGGCCCGCGATCCCTTGAGATAGCCCGAGGCGTCGTCACCGGAATCTGGCAGTACGGAAACGCTCTCGGGGTACCGAACCTCGGCGGTGACGTCTATTTCGCGTCTTGCTACGACGACAATTGCCTCGTCAACGTCGTTGCCGTAGGCGTGGTGCAAGAGGATCACATTGTGCGAAGCAGCGTGCCGGCCCGGGCCAAGGCCGAGCCGTACGACCTCCTGCTCATAGGCAAGCCGACTGATCAAAGCGGCTACAAGGGGGCGTCCTTTGCCTCGAAGGTGCTCGCCGGCGAGGAAGAGGACAAGGGAGCGGTTCAGGTGCCGGACCCCTTCCTGAAGAGGGTCTTGACGGAGGCCACCGCTCGAGCGCTTGAGTTGGCGAGAACCAAGGGCGTCGAGATCGGCTTCAAGGACTTGGGCGCGGGAGGCATTGCCTGCGCTTTTTCGGAGATCGCGGCGCGGGGCGGTTGCGGGGCCGAGCTGGACCTAAGTCTGGTGCCGATCGACGGGGAGGAGCTTCCGCCCGAGGTGATAGCCTGCTCGGAAACCCAGGAACGTTACGCGATGGCCGTGCCGCGGAGGATCACTCCGGAAGTCCTTAAGATATACAACGACGACTACGAGCTCCCTCGCCTCTATCCGGGGGCGGGCGCGACGGTGATCGGGTCCGTGGTGCCGGGCGACGGCAGGTTCACCGCGCTGTCCGAAGGCTCACCGGTCTGCGATACGACCGTGGAGGTGATAACGAGCGGTGTCTCCGCGGACAGGGAGGCGCGGCCTTCGGGTCCGCCTCCTTCCGTGAACCTCCCACCCGAGCCTAAAACACTGAACGAAAGCCTGACGGCGATTTTGGGATCTCTGAACGCCTGCTCCAGGGAGACGATCTTCAGCTACTACGATTGGGAGGTCCAGGGCAGAACCGTGGTCAGGCCCGGCGAGGCCGACGCTTCGGTCGTGGTGCCCATTGCCGGATGTCCCGTAGGCGTCGCGGTCTCGGTTGACGGAAATCCGTTCTATGGAGCGATAGACCCATACTGGGGCGGGGCTACGGCGGTAGCCGAGTCTATGAGGAACGTGGCCTCGGTGGGGGCCGCGCCCTTGGCTTTGACCGACTGTCTGAACTATGGCAATCCCGAGAAGCCGGAAGTGTTCTGGCAGTTCAGCCGAGGCGTACGTGGAATCGCCGACGCGGCTTCAAAGCTTTGGCGGATGGGAACGGACCGCGAGCCCGTCCCCATAGTCTCGGGAAACGTGAGTTTCTACAACGAGTCCGGCTCCGGAAGCGCGGTCCATCCCTCACCGGTTGTGGCTTGCGTCGGCGCCATGGGCGATTACTCGCGCGCGGTCACAATGCAGATCAAGGCGGACCGAAGCTCTTTATTGCTCGTGGGCGGAAGACGTGGGGAGCTGGGCGGTTCCGCGTACTTAAGGGCTTTGGTTGATGACACCTCCAACAGCGGGAGCTCGGTGGCGGGTGTTGGACCCGGAGAGACGTTGAGCGCGCCGGTTCCCACGGTTGATTTCGAGTCTGAGAGGGCCGCGGTCCACGGCGTGATAGATTGCATTCAAAGCGGTCTTGTCCTGGGGTGCCACGACATATCCGAGGGAGGGCTTGCGCTCTGTCTCGCCGAGATGCTCATTGGTCCGGGGGGCGATGGGAAGATCGGCTGTGAAGTCGATACCAATGACATCGAAGGCGGATTGAGAGCGGATGAAGCTCTGTTCTGTGAAGCCGGCGGGTTCGTCTTAGAAGTGAGGAGCGCGGACGAACGCAAGGTGCTGGACCTTTTTGAGGAAGCGGGAGCGCCCGCATGGAAGATCGGCCACACCGCCGGGATCGAAGAGATGCGGGTCGTCGCCGGCGGACGCCGGGTGACAGACTTGAAGTTGAAGGATCTCGCGGCGTCCTGGCGGGGCGCCCTGGCCGAGGTTTGGTAATGGCCGACTAGAGGGCTCCTTCCGCGTGCGAACGATCTTCCGAAGCGACCATTGCGCATCTTAACGCGGACGAAGGATGTTTCGTAAGGCCCCCTTGCGCAGGAACGAGCGGAGATCCACCTTCGCGAAGCGAAGGTTAGTTCCGCGAAGTGGGCGCGGGGAGGGTGGGACCCTTCGTCCGCGCAGAAGTTCAGTGTACTGAGCACTGCATGGAGGTAACACAGTCGATTTGAGCGCGTCGAAGCCCAGAGTCGGGGTCATCCAACTGCCCGGCGTCAACTGCGAGTATGAGACCATGGAGGCCCTCGGGAGGGCCGGCATGGAGCCCGTGCTCGTGCGATGGAACGAGCCGCCCGAAGCTATAACGTCCCTTCAGGGGTACGTCCTGCCCGGCGGCTTTTCCTTCCAGGATAGAATAAGAGGCGGCGCCGTCGCTGCTAAAGAGGAGATCGTCGGCCTCCTGGCGAATGAAGCGGCGCGCGGCAAGCCCGTTCTCGGGATCTGCAACGGCGCCCAGGTTCTCGTCGAAGCGGGCCTGGTTCCCGGCATCGAAGCCGGCCGCGTCGAGATGGGGCTCGCGCCCAACAAGATGGGAGACAGAACCGGCTATTTCTGCCATTGGGTTTTCGTGAAGACCTGCGCCAGGGTGAACGGCTCGGCGTTCACTGAGCTGCTGAGCCCCGATGAGATATTCCCCATTCCCGTCGCGCACGCCGAAGGGAGATTCGTCGGTTCCGACCGCTCCCTCCTGGAACGGATCGAACGGGAGGGACAAGTGCTCTTCAGATACTGCGATCAAGACGGAAATACCGATCGTACCTTTCCACAAAACCCCAACGGGTCGTGGCTCGATGCCGCCGGCGTCTGCAACCCAGCGGGCAACGTGCTGGCGCTGATGCCCCACCCCGAGCGCGCGACATGGATAGGTCAGGTGGCATGGGCCGGCACCGGGAGTTGGAGGGAGCGGAAGGCCGCAGCCTGGGGGAGCCTCTCCCAAATGGAGGGTCCGGGGCCGGGGCTGAAGATCTTCGAGTCGATGGCATCGTACATTACGAGGAGGGGGCCTTGGGAAGGCTAGCCCTGTATGTGGAGAGCCGTGGAGTTGACCTTCAGGCCGTGACCGCCTTGGAGGCCCTAAGAGGCGCTCTGGGGTACTCGAAGTACCTCGATGGGCTGCGCAGAGCGGATCTGTGGGGAGTATGGAGCCCTGAGGGTCCTGAGGCGCTCAGGGGGCTATCGGATCGGCTTGTCCGCGAGACATCGGTGTTCATCAACCCCAACAAGCACAGGTGGCGCTTGTGGGCGGGCGGGGACGACAATGACCGAATCGCGGGCGGAGACGCCTGGGCTTTGATATGGCCCGTCGACGACGCCGAGGGCCGCTCGGCGACGGCGGCTTTGCGCTCATCCGGCTTCGTCAAATCCATGAGTTGGGTTGCGAAGGGCACGCTCTGGACCTTTCGTTTCACCGCTTCGGGACGGGGGAGGGAGCTTGCGCTCGCCGAGGAGATAACCGTCGCCGTGCAGAGGGACAGGGGTCTTTTGGCGAATCCGCACATACACAGATGGGCTTGCGGTCTGGGAGACGTCTCGATGGATCAGGCCCTTCGGCTGATGGGACGAGGACGCGAGAAAGAGAGAGTGCCAAGTGCCTCCTAGCATCACAGGGGACGACCGGCTCCATGAAGAGTGCGGTGTCTTCGGAATCCACGGCGCCGACGACGCGGCCGAGGCCACTTACCTCGGCATGTACTCCCTACAGCATAGGGGGCAGGAGAGCGCGGGGATTCTGGCGAGCGACGGCCGGATTATGAGATGTCACAAAGCCATGGGGCTCGTTACCGAGGTCTTCTCCACGGGGACTCTCTCCAGGCTGGAAGGTCGACTCGCAATCTCTCATAACAGATATTCGACCACCGGGAGCACTAGGGTGGAGAACGCGCAGCCTCTCGTTGTCGACTACAGACACGGCAGGATCGGCATCGCGCACAACGGGAATCTCGTCAACGCCTACGAGCTGAGAAGAAACATGGAAAGGGACGGGTCCATATTCCAGACCACCTCGGACAGTGAGATCTTTCTGCACCTGATCGCTCGCTCCAAGAAAGACACCTTCGAGGAGAGACTCCTCGATTCTCTCAAGCAAGTGAAGGGCGCGTATTCGGCCCTTCTCATGACGGAAAAGGACCTCGTCGGAATAAGGGACCCGAGGGGTTTTCGGCCGCTATGTCTGGGCAGGCGGGGGGACGCCTACGTAGTAACGTCGGAGACTTGCGCCTTGGATATAGTTGAAGCGGAGTACATAAGGGACGTGGAGCCCGGCGAGGCGGTCGTGATAAACGAAGACGGTCTGCGTAGCTACCGCCTGGACTCCGAGCCCCCTCGAGCCCACTGCATCTTCGAGCTCATCTACTTCTCTCGCCCCGACAGCAGAGTCTTCGGCACGAACGTGGACAAAGCGCGCCGGGCGTTTGGTAGAAGGCTCGCCGAAGAGCACCCGGCGGATGCCGACATCGTAATCGCCGTTCCCGACTCGAGCAACTCCGCCGCCCTCGGGTACGCAGAGCGCTCCGGGATCCGCTTCGAGCTTGGACTCATTAGAAACCACTACATAGGCAGGACCTTCATCGATCCCGTCCAGAAGGTCAGAGACCGCGGGGTCAGAGTGAAGTTCAATCCCGTGAGAGGCATATTGAAGGACAAGAGGGTGGTGGTTGTGGACGACTCCATCGTGAGGGGCACCACAAGCAGGCAGCTAGTCAAGATGCTGCGGCGTGGAGGCGCTAAGGAGGTCCACTTCAGAGTGAGCTCTCCGCCGATACAATTCCCATGCTGCTACGGCATAGACACGCCCACCAGGGCCGAGCTCATAGCTTCGAGCCACTCGGTGGAAGAGATAGCTACATACCTTCGAGTCGACTCCCTTGGGTACTTGTCGCTCGAGGGAATGCTGACGTGCGTAAAGGACCCCGAGAACTACTGCAACGCCTGTTTCAGCGGCGAGTACTCCATACCTTTCGAGGGCGAGCCGGACAAGCTAATCCTATCCAGAGGGCTCGGGCGGTAAGAGCCCCTTCGGGTCGTGAGTGGGCGGGTTCATTCGGTCCCAAGCCGGGGGCGCAACAGTTCCGACCCGGTCGTTGTTGAGCCGGCCGCTTCGTCGGGGAGCGACGAATGCTCCTGGTCGACCGCCCCCCCCGGAGCGCCTCTTCTCCGCCCCCAATCGACGTTAGCTCTTCCGCCACAAGCCCTTGTCACTGGCCTTTTTACCTTGACACCCCCGACTCGAGGCCAATACCCTTGAGATGGACCTTGGCCGCCGGATGCCCCGGCGGCCGAATGCGGAGGTGCCGTTTGTCGAAGGAGATCCTGGAGCAGAGAAAGGCGAAGATTGAAACGCTGCGCAAGAGGGGAGTGGAGCCCTACGGCCGCCCCTTCAAGCCCACGCACGGCTCCGCCGAGATCCTGGAAGGCGCATCGGAGCTGGAGCAGGCCGGAGCGAAGGTCTCCGTGGCCGGGCGTCTCATGTCCAGGAGGGGGCACGGCAAGGCCGCTTTCGGACATATCCAGGATAGATCCGGGCGGATTCAGGTCTATTTCAAGCAGGATCTCCTGGGAGAGGAGGCCTACGCCGTCTGCAGGCTCCTGGACGTGGGGGACATCGTGGGAGTGGAGGGCACCGTTTTCCGAACGAGGACGGGCGAGATCACCGTCTCCGCGGCCGCCGTTCACCTTCTGGCCAAGGCGCTTCGCCCGCTGCCCGAGAAGTGGCACGGGCTCCGCGACGTTGAGATCAGGGCGCGGCAGAGGTACCTGGATCTCATCGCGAACGAAGAGGCCAGGGCGGTCGCGATAAAGAGAAGCCTGGTAACCAACTCCATAAGGACCTTCCTCGACAGCGAGGGATATCTGGAGGTGGAGACCCCGGTGCTCCAGCCGATCTACGGCGGGGCCTTCGCCAACCCGTTCGAGACTTTCCACTCCACGCTGGACGAGAAGCTATACCTGAGGATCGCGGACGAGCTTTATCTTAAGAGGCTGATCGTGGGAGGACTGGAGAGGGTATACGAGATCGGCAAGGATTTCAGGAACGAAGGGATGGACAGGCTTCACAACCCCGAGTTCACCCAGGTCGAGTTCTACGAGGCGTACGCCGATTACAACCGTATGATGGAGGTCGTGGAGAACCTGGTCTCTTTCGTCGCGGCCGCGGTCACGGGCGGCCGCACTACCGTCTACGGCGACGAAACGATAGATTTCACCCCTCCCTGGAAGAGGGTGAAGATCCTGGATTGTGTGTCCGAGGCCTGCGGCACGGACGTGTCGCGGGCGGGGCCGGAGGAATTGAAGGATATCTGTAAGAGCAGGGGGGTTGAGTTCAAGGAGCCGGTCGGCTGGGCGAAGCTCATAGAGGTGCTCTTCGACGCCCTTGTTCAGGACACACTGGTGCAGCCCACCTTCGTTATGGACTACCCGCGCGAGCTCTCCCCGCTTGCGAAAAGCAAGAGTGATGATCCAAGGCTCGTCGAGCGGTTCGAGGCATTCGCCGGCGGATTGGAGCTGGGCAACGCTTTCAGCGAACAAAACGACCCCGAGGAGCAACTCAAGGCCTTTGAGCGGCAGGGGGAGTTGCGGCGTCTTGGAGACATGGAGGCCCAGGTAACCGATAAGGACTACGTGACGGCTCTGGAGTACGGCATGCCGCCCACCGGGGGGGTCGGAATGGGGATCGACCGCCTGGTTATGCTGATCACCGGGGCGACGAATATCAGGGAAGTCATATTGTTCCCTCACATGAGGAGGGTAGCCCCGGACGGCGAGACGGAAGCCGAAGAGGAGGGCGGCGACGGTTAGGCCGGTTTGTCGAAGCCGGATATGAAAGAGACGGAACCGAAGGCGGGCGGCGGCGGGGGTTCGGAGCCCGCTCCGCGCCGTTGCCGATCCGGTTTCGGCGTGCGAGGGCGCTACCGTCCGATGAAGTGACGCCGGCGCTTCCGATTAAGCGGAATATTGCAAAGGCCGAGGAGCCGCGGGCCGGCATCACGGCGGCCCGGGCGGGTTGAAGTGAGACGAGAAGAGCCAAGGAGGCCGACGGTCTATTGACCGCGTCATGAATATCGAGTCGTTCATAGCGGCCAGGTACCTGGTCTCGAAGCGCAAGGTCGATTTTATATCGATCATCACCTTCATGTCGGCCGCGGGAGTGACGGTGGGCGTGGCGGTGATGATAATCGTCCTTTCCGTTATGAACGGCTTCGAGAAAGAGGTGGTGGACAGGATCGTCGGCACGAACGCGCACGTCGTCATTCATCGTTACGACGACGGCGGGATAGAGAACTACGACGAGCTTGCGAGGCAAATCGAAGGGATGCCCAAAGTGCTCGGCGCCACGCCGTTCGTCTTCACGAAGGCGATGGTGAGCGCCGAGGGGAACACCGACGGCATAGCGCTCAAGGGCGTGGACCTGGAGGGTGAGCGAAGGGTCACGACGATCGCGGAGCGGATAAACCCGCCGCTCCGGTCGATAGACCATGAGGCCGACGATCTGCCGGGCATCGTGCTCGGTCAGTACCTTGCCGCCAGGCTGCGCGTTCACGTCGGGGAGGTGGTGTCGCTGACTTCCCCGACGTCGGTGACGCGGTCGCCGCTGGGGATGATACCCAGGATAAAGAAGTTCCGCATGGCGGGCGTGTTCGAGTCGGGGATGTACGACTACGATTCGAGCCTGGGTTTCGTGTCGGTCGAGGGCGCACAAGATTTCCTTCAAATGGAGGACGTGGCGACCGGCATCCAGATCCGCGTGGACGACAAGGAGGACGCGCCCGAGATCGCGAAGGCGATCGTGGCTGAGCTGGGAGGATTCCCCTTCACGTCGGAGAACTGGATCGACCTGAACGGCAACCTGGTCGCGTGGATGCAGAACGAGAAGATCGTAATGTGGCTTCTGCTTCTCCTTATAATTCTTGTGGCCGCTTTCAACATAATCACGTCGCTCATAATGGCGGTGATGGAGAAGACGCGAGACATAGGGGTTCTGAAGTCGATGGGGGTCTCATCCCGCAGCGTGATGAGGATATTCATGATTCAGGGATTGATTGTCGCCGCGATCGGCACCGGTATCGGGAGTCTCCTGGGACTGGGCGGCAGCCTGGCCTTGAACAAGTACAAGCTGACGCTTCCGAGCGACGTCTATTTCGTCGACACGTTGCCGGTCAAGGTCGAGTTGCCGGACGTACTGGGGGTGGTGGCGGCCGCGATCTTCATTTGTTTCGTGGCGACCGTGTACCCCTCGTGGCGCGCGGCGAGCCTAACCCCGGTGGAGGCGATACGCTACGAGTAGGCGCCCCGATCGGACTTCGGAGGAACTGAGTTGAGCGCGAATCCTTCGGGAGGGAGCCTAACGGACAAACGAGGCCCGCTTGAACGGTTCTCCGCGAGCGGAGCCGCCGACTATGGCAAAGACGGCCCCCCGGCGGACGCGGAGCTCTTAAGGGCGGAGGGGATCTGCAAGCGCTACCGGGTCGGTTCGACTCGCCTGGACGTGCTTGTCGGCATTGACTTGGAAGTCAAGAGGGGCTCCATCGTCGCGATTCTCGGCGCCTCGGGAGTCGGCAAGAGCACGCTGCTTCACATACTGGGCGGGCTCGACAGGCCGAGCGCGGGAAGGGTGACGGTGGGCTCGACCGATATGTTCGCGTACGGCGAGGAGAAGCTCGCGCGGTTCAGAAACAGCAGCATGGGGTTCGTATTTCAGTTTCATCACCTTCTTCCCGAGTTCACGGCGGTCGAGAACGTCATGATGCCCGCTCTTGTAGCGAGACGCGATCGTGAAGTCGCCCATGAGAGGGCGTGTTCCTTGCTGGAGGAAGTCGGTCTCTATGGAAGAAGGGAGCACAAGCCGTCCGAGCTTTCGGGCGGCGAGGGTCAAAGGGTCGCCGTGGCGAGGGCGCTTATGAACGAGCCGTGGCTGGTGCTCGCGGATGAGCCTTCGGGCAACCTCGACGCCTCAAGCGGCCGGGAACTACATAGGCTGTTTCGTGATCTAAACCATCGGAAGCGGCAGACCTTCATAATAGTGACCCACAACCCGGACCTCGCGGCCATTGCCGACAGCGTCTACACGCTGGAACGGGGCATTCTGAGCGAAAGCCCACGAGCCGGCATTTGAAGGAGGCGTATAGGACATGCAGTGCGAAGTATGTGGAAAGGCTCCGGCGACAATAACTTACACGGAGCACAAAGAGGACAAGATAAGGACCATCAGGCTCTGCCAGAAGTGCGCCGAAGAAAAGGGCTTGCACATCTCGCTCATTTCCAAGAAGTTCCCTCTGGCCGAGCCTCTGGCCTCAATGGCGGAGTCCCTTCTGCCGGAGGAGCGGGACAAGCTGGGCGCGCTCTGCTGCAAGGGTTGCGAGCTGCCGTTCTCGACTTTCGCCGCCACTGGGCGTCTGGGCTGTCCGGAGTGCTACGAGTCCTTTGGGGCGCAGCTCAAGCCTCTCCTTAGAAAGGCTCACGGCGCCGTTTCCCACTCCGGCAAGACGCCGTCGAAGGAGGGACCGGAGCTGTCCAGAAAGAAGGAGATCCGGTCGCTCTACCAGGAGTTGGAAAAGGCCGTCAAACAAGAGCGGTACGAGGAGGCCGCCGGCATCCGGGACAAGATAAAAGAGCTTGAGGCCGAGGGTAATGAGCCATATAGGGTGAAGAAGGAGGAGGAGAGTAAGTGACCGGTATCGAAAGCATGGTTGGGAGGCCGTTGGTCTGGCTCGACGCGTCCGGTCCCAGCTCAGAGACGGTGATGTCCACACGGATCCGCCTGGCTAGGAACATCTCGTCCATACCTTTCATTGCCAGGGCCAGAGAGGATCAGCTCAACGTGGTCATGAGGACCGTGACTTCATCCGCCTCGGGGGCCAAGGGGCTCGAGAGGTCGAAGTTCCTAAGGATGGCCGACCTGTCGGTTCTGGACCGCGCGTTTCTTGTTGAAAGACATCTAATAAGCCCCGACTTTTCGAACGAATCGCCCAACAGGGGGATACTCGTCGGCGAAGATGAGACCGAGAGCGTCGTCATAAACGAGGAAGACCATTTGAGGATACAGGTCATCTGCTCGGGAGAACAGATCACCGAGGCCTGGGAGAGGGCAAACGCCCTGGACGATCATCTGGAGGAGACGCTGGAGTACTGTTTCTCTCCCGATTTGGGATATCTGACGTCCTGTCCAACGAACGTAGGCACCGGGCTTCGCGCCTCGGTGCTCGTCCACTTGCCCGCGCTGGTTTTGACGAAGCAGATTAGGAAGGTGATCCGCGGAGTCGCGCAGGTGGGGCTCGCGGTCCGAGGTTTCTACGGCGAAGGCTCCGAAGTAGTCGGAAACTTCTTTCAGATATCGAACCAGATCACGCTGGGACAGAGCGAGAATGAGACCCTCGAAGGCCTGGAGAGGGTGGTCAGGCAGGTGCTTGGCCATGAGGAGAAGGCCCGGGAACTCCTTTTGAACGACGCGCGCGTTCAAGTTGAAGACAAGGTCTGGAGAGCTTACGGAACTCTCTCTAACTGTCGTGTCGTCACCTCCCAGGAGATCGTGAACCTTACCTCCGCGGTTAGGTTGGGCGTGGCGATGGGATTTCCGGGACTTCCGAGCTTGAAGACGATAAACGAGTTGTTGGTTCTGACCCAACCGGCTCACCTACAGGTTTCCGCCGGGAGGGAGATGGATTCAACGGAAAGAAACGTGCTCAGAGCCGGGGAGGTAAGGAAGCGACTGGGACTGAGTCCCGTTGAGGACTAGTACGCGCATTCGTAAGCGCCGTCTCGCGCGATAACGTCCCATCGACTCCACGCGATGAGCACGGAGGTGCGCACCGGATTGTGTCCGGCGCGTTACCGAACCGACGGGCCGGAACACCGGGTTTTGGAGAGAAAGCACTATGCATCACGAAAAATTCACGGAACGGGTCAGAAGGGTGATGTTCCTTGCCAGGGAAGAAGCCGCGAGGCTCCACCACGATTACATAGGTACCGAGCATCTTCTCCTGGGACTGCTGCGCGAAGGCCAGGGCATCGCGGCTTCGGTGCTCAACAATCTGGGCCTGGACTTGGACGCGATCCGGCAGGCCGTCGAGAGTATGGTGTCCTCCACGGGGGGTACTCTCACCATCGGAGAGATTCCATTCACCCCCAGGGCTAAGAGAGTTGTCGAGCTGGCGGTCGAGGAAGCCAGGCAGCTCGGACACAACTACGTAGGCACCGAGCACCTCTTGCTGGGCCTTATCCGCGAGGGAGAGGGTGTCGCGGCCCGAGTGCTTCTACAGATGGGGGTCGACAGAAAGAAGGTCAGAGAGGAGACCCTCAAGCTTCTGGGCGGCGCTCCCGCGCCCGGGGCGGCCGAGAAGGAGGAGAAGCCCGAGACGCCCGCGCTCAACCAGTTCGGCAGGGACCTGACGGAGCTGGCGCGAGAGACGAAGCTGGACCCCATCATAGGCCGTGAGAAGGAAATAGACAGGGTGATCCAGGTTCTCAGCCGGCGAAAGAAGAACAACCCGGTGCTCATAGGTGAGCCCGGGGTCGGCAAGACGGCCATCGCGGAGGGTCTCGCTCAGAGAATATATGAGAACAAGGTACCGGAGACATTGAGGGACAAGAGGATAGTGACTTTGGACCTGGCCTCGGTTGTAGCGGGTACCAAGTATAGAGGCCAGTTCGAAGAGAGATTGAAGGCCGTCATCAATGAGATACGGGAGTCGCAGGACACGGTCATCTTCATCGACGAGCTCCACACTATCGTGGGAGCGGGCGGCGCGGAGGGAGCGATCGACGCCTCCAATATGCTCAAGCCCGCCCTCGCCCGCGGAGAGCTGCAGTGCATAGGGGCCACCACTTTGGATGAGTTCCGCAAGTACATAGAGAAGGACGGGGCGCTTGAGAGGCGGTTTCAGGCCGTCATGGTCGACCCCCCTTCCGGAGATCAGACCATCCAGATACTGAAAGGCCTTAGAGACAAGTACGAGGCGCACCACGGGGTCAAGATAACGGAGAAGGCCTTGGTGGCGGCCGTGAGACTCTCGGACAGGTACATGAGCGAGAGGTTTTTGCCGGATAAGGCCATTGACGTGATCGACGAGGCCAGCGCGAGGGCCAGGCTCTCGCTGTCCACGATCCCCAATGAAGTGCGCGAGCTGGAGAAGAAGGTGGCAGAGCTGTCGAAAGAGAAGCAGGCGCTCATACAAGGCCAGGAGTTCGAGAAGGCCGCAGTCTTGAGGGACAAGGAGAAAGAGCACGAAGAGAGGCTCGTGGAGCTCAAGAAGAACTGGGACAAGACCCGTCTGGCCGAATCCGCGACCGTGGACGAGGACGACATCGCCGCCGTCATTTCCAGCATGACCAACGTGCCCATCACGCGCCTCGAGGAAAGGGAGTCCTCGAAGCTCCTCAGAATGGAGGAGGAACTCAAGAAGAGAATAGTAGGACAGGATGAAGCGGTCGGCGCGGTCGCCAAGTGCGTCCGCCGGAACAGGGCGGGGTTGAGAGATCCGCGCCGACCCATCGGCTCGTTCATATTCCTCGGGCCGACGGGCGTCGGGAAGACGGAGCTGGCCAGAGTCCTTGCCCTCTTCCTCTTCGACGACGAGGACGCTCTCATCCGCATAGACATGTCGGAGTTCATGGAGAAGTTCGCGGTCTCCCGGCTTGTGGGCGCCCCTCCCGGCTACGTGGGCTATGAAGAGGGAGGACAGCTCACGGAGAAGGTCAGAAGGAAGCCCTATAGCGTCGTTCTTCTGGACGAGATAGAGAAGGCCCATCCGGACGTCTTCAATATCCTGCTTCAAGTGCTGGAGGACGGACAGCTCACGGACAGCATGCGCAGGAAGGTGGACTTCAAGAACACCGTTCTCATAATGACCTCCAACATCGGGGGACGCCAGTTGAGAAGCGGGGGAAGTCTCGGGTTCCAGCGCCCGGACAACATGGCGGCCTACGAGAAGATGAAGAACACGGTGATGGACGAAGCGAAACGGACCTTCAGTCCGGAGTTTCTGAACAGGGTGGATGAGTCGATCGTGTTCAAGACGCTCGAGAGAGAACACATGGAGGAGATAATCCGGATCCTGCTCTCGGACGTTGAGAAGCGTCTTGGAGAGCGCGACATGGATCTGGAGGTCACCAAGGAAGCCATAGATCTCCTCGTGGACAGCGGCTTCGACAGCTTCCTGGGGGCGAGGCCTTTGAGACGGGCTATCCAGAAGCTCGTCGAGGATCCTCTGGCCGTACTGGTTCTGCAGGAGCAGTTCGGCAAGGGAAGCAGGATTAGGATCAAACGCTCGGGGGACGAGCTTGCTTTCGATGCGGTGTAGACCCGCGAATTGGGCGGAAGCCGAGCGACCGAGGTGATCCCATAGAGGTCTGCGGTGCGTGCGAACGATCTTCCTGGCTCCCTGCGCCCGGTCGCCGAGCTAACCTCAGCTTCGCTGAGGTGGATCTCGGCTCCCTCCTGCGCCAATGGTCGCTACGAAAGATCGTTCGCCCGCGAAGGGGGCGCCATGTGTGGATCTGGGCTCGTTCCTGCGCAAGGGGTCCTTTCAAAACATCCTTCGCCCGCACCGCGGGAACGAGCGACCTATGATTGAGGATACGTGCAAGTGCCTTTCTTGAAACTACAGAATGCGGTTCCCGGCGGCGCCTGCGGCAAAGCGCGGCGCTGCCGGAAACCGCCGGCCTCGGCTCGCGGAGGTCCGTCGCCCTGGCTCATCCTCGCGGCGGCCGCCGCCGTCCTCTGCGCGTGGGTTCTTCCGTGCGGCGCGCAGGAGACGGTCGCCGACGTGGTGGTCTCGGGCAACGTGCTCACCGACTCGGTTTTAGTCTCCCGCACCTTCGGCGTCGAGCCCGGAGACCAGATTACCCCCAATTCCATAGCGGACGGAATCAGGGCGCTTTTCGCGCTTGGATTCTTCTCTGACGTAAAGGTGCGCGGCAGACCGGGACCGGACGGTTGGACGATCATCATAGCGGTCGAGGAGTGGCCCAAGGTCTCTGAGATAAAGTACCGCGGCGAAGACAAGATCAAGGAAGGCGACCTCAAAGACGACACCTTGCTCAACGTCGGCAGCATCATCAAGTCATCCGAAGTCGAGGCCGAAAGGAAGAGGATCTTGGGTCTCTACTCAAAGAAGGGCTATCCGGCGGCAAAGGTCAAGCCCGTGTACGAGCAGGCTACAAAGGCCTCGGAGAAGGTCCTCGTCTTTGAAATAGACGAGGGCGAGAAAGTCAAGGTCGTCGGCGTGTCCTTCGACGGCAATCAGGCTTTTTCCGACGACAAGCTTAGGGATAAGGTCAAATCCAAACCCAGGTCTTGGCCGAGGAAGTCCTACTTCAAGAGCGAGCAGCTCGAACTGGACGCGGAGGAGCTCACGGCCTTCTATCGCAAGAACGGCTACAAAAACATGGAAGTCGCCGACACAAAGGTCGCCTACGGCGCCGACGGCTCGGAGGTGACGGTGACCTTCGTCGTCGACGAGGGAGGCTACTACTCGATCGGCGAGGTCGCCTTGGAAGGCAATCAAGAGGTTGATTCCTCGCGCCTCATGAGAGCGATCGAGCTCGAGAGGGGCGACGAATACAACGAGGAAGACTTGAACGAGTCCCTCATCGGCCTGCAGGAGATCTACTCGGACGTCGGCTACGTCTACGCGACGGTCGATCCCGTGTGGACCGAGAGGGGTGACACGTTGGATCTCACCTTCAGCGTGAACGAGGGAATACAGTCGCACGTGAAAGAGGTCAAGATCGCCGGAAACACACGTACGAAAGAGAAGGTAATAAGGCGAGAGCTCACGGTGAAGCCCGGCGACATCTTCAGCCGCTCGTCTTTCCTTCGCAGCCAGAGGGAAATCATGGCCCTGGGCTTTTTCGAGGACGTGCAGCTGAGTTTCCAGCCGGCCGGCCCCGAAGGCGATCTGGACGTTACATTCGAGGTGAAGGAGAAACAGGTCGGCACGGCAATGGCCGGGGCGGGGTACAGCAGCGACATCGGGCTCACGGGATTCGTTGAGCTGGGGCACAACAACCTGTTCGGCAGGGGCCAGAGCGTCATGCTCAGGCTCGAGAGGGGGACGCGGAGGAACAACGTTGAGATAAGCTTTACGGAGCCCTGGCTGAGAGACACCCCCACGCTCCTGGGAATAGACCTCTTCAATATGACAAGAAGAAGGGATATCTTCGACGAGAAGAGGACCGGCGGCGCCATACGTCTGGGCAGAAGGCTGACGTGGCCGGACTACACGAGAGTCGGTTTCAGCTATCGACTTGAGAACGTGACAGTGGACAATTTTCAAGGTCTTACACCAGAGCAAGAGGCGTTCTTTCTCGCCGAGGGCGATAGGAGGCTGACGAGCAGCGTGTTGTTCAGCATTCTGCGAAACAGCACGGACAATCCCTTCTACCCGACGTCGGGCTCCAACACGGTCCTTGAAACGGAGATCGCCGGAGGGCCTTTCGCGGGGGACATCGACTTCCGCAAGCACATTCTCGATCACAGGACGTTTTTCAAGACTTTCTGGAAATTCGTAGTGATGCTGAGGTCTCGGGTCGGGGTCTTGTCCAGCCTGACCGGGAAGTCGCCGCCGAGTTACGAGACTTTCAGACTTGGAGGCACGGGCAGGCGCGATTACCTCAGGGGCTACCCCGACTACGAGATCGTGCCGGAAGAGAACATAACGGTGGCTTCCGACGGGAGCGTAACGAGATATCCGGGAGGCAGGTTTGCCCTTACTCTGACGGCCGAGTACCAGTTCCCCATAGTACATCCCGTTCACGGGCTGTTCTTCTTTGACGCGGGGGACACCTGGACGAGCCTGAGTGACGACTTCGACCTGGGTGCGCTGAACAAGGGAGCCGGTTTCGGGGTGAGAATCGAGATACCGGGCATGGGAATGGTCGGTTTCGACTACGGCTACGGCTTCGACAGGGAGGGAGGCGGCAAGTGGGAACCGCACCTCCAGCTTGGAAGGTCGTTCTAGCCCCCGGCTCGCTCGGGGCGCTGTGTCGAATCGCGACGGCGAACGGCGCGGCCGGGTCGAGTGATTGGCCGGATTCGCCGAAGGCCGTTGCGAGGCGGCGTCCCGCGGTCGGCCTCTTATGAGCCCGCCCCGGACGCTCCCTTCATCAACTCACATCCGGAGCCGCGTTCGTGCTACAATCGGCGCGGGTCCGTACGGGTATTCCCACGGGAGACGGCCGGAAACGGCATCGTACCCAGAGAATTCAGCCTCGGAAACAACTTGAAAACAGACCGGTAATCCTAATATAGTGTTGGAATTAGATTTTCGGACACTAATCGGATTATGGCACGGGAAGACAACTAGGCACGGAGGGCGTGCGAAGGAGGATTTAGTCATGCGAAGAGGATTGGTTCTCGGCGTGATGGCGGCGCTGCTTCTGGCGGGTGGTTGGGCGGTCGGCGAGGCCCAGGAGTACAAGATAGGATACATTGACTCCGAGCGGATCTTCGCCGAGTATCCCGGTACGAGGGAAGCGCAGGATCAGTTCGACAGGGACGTCGAGGCATGGAGACGGGAGGCCGAGCAGACCGAGGAAGAGCTGGAGGCAATGAGGAAAGAGCTGGAGAGTCAGCGACTTCTGCTCAGCCAGTCCGCGCTTGATGAGAAGGAAAGGGAGCTTACGGCCAAGGTCAGTGAGTACGAGAGCTTCGTTCAGTCGGTCTGGGGGCCTACCGGCAAGATAGCCCAACGCAACGCCGAGCTCACCAAGCCGATCGTTGAGAAGATAAGGGTCGTTCTAGACAAGCTGGGGCAGGAGCAGGGGTTCTCCATCATATTCGACGCCGCGGACGGGAACATTGTCTACGGGGAGAAGACCCTTGATCTGACCGACCAAGTGCTGGCCGAGCTGACCAAGGATCTGGAGCAGTAAAGGGGCGAACGCAAGTCGGCCGGAGGGCATATCGGGCCATGGAAATCTCTCTGCGGGAATTGGCTAAGCTGCTGGATGGGAAGGTCGTCGGGGACGGCGACGTCTTGATAACCGGTGTGGCCGGCATCAAGGAGGCTCGGCCAGGCGACATCACCTTCCTTGCCAATCCGAGGTACGAGACTTACACCAGGACCACCAAGGCGTCTGCCGTGATCGTGGATCAAAACCACGGCTCCGTGGACAAGCCCCTCATCCAGAACAGCAACCCTTACTACGCGTTTTTGAAGGCCGTCAAGGTGTTTCACGGAGAGCAAGAGGACGTGCTGTCGGGCATCCACGAAACCGCCGTGATCGGAGAGCGGGTGAAGCTCGGGGAGAACGTATCCCTCGGCCCATACACCGTGATCCGGGACGGCGTGGAGATAGGGGACGGCTGTGTGGTCAAGGCGGGATCCTACATCGGGTCCAGGAGCCGGTTGGGGCGCCAGGTCCTGATCTATCCGAACGTGACGGTGCGTGAAGACAGCATTCTCGGGGACCGCGTGATCATACACAGCGGCACCGTCGTGGGAAGCGACGGTTTCGGATACGCAAAGGACGGGGGAGCCTACCACAAGATACCCCAGGTCGGAAATGTCGTGATAGAGGACGACGTCGAGATCGGATCAAACGTAGCCATAGACCGCGCCACGATCGGGACGACCCTGATAAAGAAAGGCGTTAAGATAGACAACCTGGTTCAGATCGCCCATAACGTTCGGATCGGCGAGAACTCGATCATCATCGCGCAGGTGGGGATTTCGGGCAGCACGGAGATAGGATCGGACGTCGTCCTGGCCGGACAGGCGGGGCTTGTCGGCCACATCAAGATAGGGGACAACGCAAGGGTCGGTTCTCAGGCCGGAGTCACTAAATCGGTTCCCGCCAATACGAGCGTCTCCGGGTACCCGGCCCAGCCGCATTCTCTGTCCAAGAGGCTCCACGCGAGCCTTCAGAGACTGCCCGATCTCATCAAGCGGGTCAGGAACTTGGAGAAGAAGCTCGAGGAACTCGGGGAGAAGAGCGGCAAATGATCGCCAGGCAAAAGACAATCGGCAAGCCGGTGAGCTACAGCGGCACCGCCCTCCACTCCGGCGAGACTACGAGCGTGGTGTTCAAACCGGCGCCCTCGGGCTCCGGAATCAGGTTCGTGAGGGGGGACCTGCCGGGCCGACCCGAAATAAGAGTATGTCCGGAGAACGCGAGATACGACCCGACGGAGAGCCGGAGAACCATATTGGCCAACGGGGACGCCGAAGTTCACACGGTCGAGCACGTGCTCGCCACCGTTATGGGGCTCGGCATCGATAACGTGGAAATAGAAGTGTCGGGCCGGGAGGCCGCCGAGCCATTCGACGGCAGCGCCGCCCCCTTCGTTGAGCTGATCGACGAAGTGGGCCTCGTGGAACAGGACGCGCCAAAGAAGTACTTCAAAATAACCAGGCCGCTGTCGTTTTGCAGGGACGGCGTCGAGCTGCACGCCGTGCCGCACGACGGCCTCAGAATAAGCTTCACAATCCAGTACGACAATCCGCATGTCGGAACCCAGTACGCCTCCTTCGACCTGAATCCGCAGGTCTTTGTGTCCGAGGTGGCGCCGGCCAGAACGTTCGTTCTCTTCAAGGACGTGGAACCTCTCAGACAGAGGGGCATGATCAAGGGCGGCAGCCTGGAAAACGCGGTGGTCATACGGGATGACGGCATTATGAACGAGGAGCCGTTGCGTTTCAGCGACGAGTTCGTGAGGCATAAGATCCTCGATCTCCTGGGCGACATAGGTCTAATCGGCCAACCCGTCCAGGGGCACATAATCGCCGTTCGGTCGGGACACGAGGCCAACGTCGCTTTCATCTCCATGCTGCACAGGGAGGAGATGAAGCGCAGGCCGAGTGCCCCACCTCCTTCGGGCCGCAAGGGCGAGGTCTGGGACATAAGCGCGATTCAGGACATAATGCCGCACAGGTATCCGCTTCTGCTCGTCGATAGAATAGTGGAGCTTCAGGAGCGAGAGCGGGTCGTCGGCATCAAGAACGTGACGATAAACGAGCCCTTCTTCGTCGGTCACTTTCCCGGGCACCCGATTATGCCCGCGGTGCTCATCATCGAGGCGATGGCTCAGTGTGGGGGCGTGCTCCTCCTCAACACCGTCGACAACCCCAACGAGAAGCTCGTCTATTTCATGGGCATCGACAACGCAAAGTTCCGCAAGCCCGTGATCCCCGGCGATCAGCTCCGGTTCGAGCTTACGCTGACCAGGTTGAAAGGGCGGATCTGCAAGATGAGAGGCCAGGCCTTCGTTGACGGAGAGTTGGTGTCCGAAGCGGATCTGTTGTCGACAATAGTGGACCGCTGAGACACGGAGGCCGGGCTTTGACCACGATTCATCCAACCGCCATGGTCGATCCACAAGCGGAGCTCGACGACGGAGTAGTCGTAGGTCCCTACTGCCGGCTCGGTCCGGGCGCTAGAATCGGCCGGAACACCCGCCTTGAACCCTACGCGATCGTGGATGGTAACACCACGATAGGCAAAGACTGCCGCCTGTTCAGCTTCTCGGTAGTAGGAACCGAGCCCCAGGACGTCAAATTCGAGGGCAAACGCTCAGGAGTAGTGATCGGCGACGGCAACGTCATACGGGAGTTCGCTACGGTCAACAGGGCAAGCGATGAAGGCGGCGCGACGACTCTTGGAAACAACAACTTCCTTATGGCCTATACGCACGTGGCTCACAACTGCACGCTCGGCGATCACGTCGTGATGGCGAACGCGGCGAACCTCGCCGGCCACGTCGTTCTCGAAGACTACGCCTTCGTAGGAGGCGTCACTCCCGTCCATCAGTTCGTTCGGATCGGCAGACACGCGATGATAGGGGGCGGATGCCGCGTTCCTCAAGACGTCCCGCCGTTTGTCAAAGCGGCGGGCAACCCGTTGCGCGCCTACGGCCTCAACTCCCTCGGACTGCGCCGTCGCGGATTCCCCAAAGAGACGGAGTTGATCCTCAAGAAGGCATATCGTATCCTCTACCGGTCGGGCCTGAATACCAAGAACGCGCTGGACAAGATCGAGGCCGAGCTGGAGCAGACCGCTGAAATCCGGCACCTGGTGGAATTCGTTCGCGGGTCCGCCAGGGGCATCATAGGCGGAAGCTGAGCCCGCCGTAGGGCGCGCCGCGGGGGCGCTTTCAAACCGCCCCCGCTCGTCCATCAACCTCGGAACAACCGGACTCAGGTGGAGATTGACCCGCTTCTGAGCCAACGGCCCTGGGGTAGGCACTTTGTCCTCTGTTGGACGGCGGAGGCCAATGCGTCTCTGCTCCCTCCTGCGCCAACGGTCGCTACGGAAGATCGTTCGCCCGCGGGAAGGGCACCGATATGTTTGGGGATCTGTTGTCCGAGCGTGAAGATGGATCAGGGTTCGTTGCTGTGTTGGGTAGCCATTCGGAGAACCCCTGCGGTGTGGATTAGAGCATTTGATCGAGACCGCGACGGATCCGCGTTTGAGGAGCTGTGATGGATAAGCTTAGGGTCGGGGTGATAGGGGTCGGGCATCTCGGGTTTCATCACGCGAGAATATACGGTGAGATGCCCGACGTCGATCTCGTCGGCGTTGTGGATATCAATCGGGAGAGGGCGGAGGAGGTCGGGCGGGAGCTCAACGCCCCTTGGTTCACCGGTGCGGATCGGATCACGGACAGGGTCGACGCGATGAGCGTCGCCGTGCCCACGACGTCGCATCACGACGTGGCCCTGGGCTTTCTGTCGAAGGGTATTCATACCTTGGTGGAGAAGCCGCTCACGTCGACCGTCGAGGAAGGGAGGGAGCTGGTGCGGACCGCCGCCTCGACGGGCGCCGTCTTGCAGGTCGGTCACGTTGAAAGGTACAACCCGGCGGTTCAAGCCGTGTTGCCCCGCATCGGGGACCCTCGCTTCATCGAATGTCACCGCCTCGCTCCTTTTGTGCCGAGAGGCGTGGACGTCGACGTAGTGCTCGACCTCATGATACACGACATTCACCTGGCCTTGAGCTTCGTTCGCTCGCCGGTCAAAAGCATATGCGCCGTCGGCGTGCCGGTTCTGACGCGGACCGAAGACATCGCCAATGCGAGACTGGAGTTCGAGAACGGCTGCGTGGCCAATCTAACGGCGAGCCGCGTTTCCAAGGATAAGCTGAGAAAGGTGAGACTTTTTCAGAGCGATTGTTACGTGTCCATTGACTGCCTCCGGCGCCGGGCGGAAGTATACTTCAAGCTCGATAAGCCCGGCGGGCCGAGCGCACCGGACTTCCTCCAAGCCGAAGGTGCGGCCCCGGGCGGCATCGATCCGATGGGGCTGATCGCGAGACAAGAAGTCGCCGTTCGCCAAGAGGAGCCGCTTCACGCGGAATTGAGGGATTTCGTCGAGGCGGTAAGGGAATCAAGATCTCCTCAAGTCGACGGCAAGCAGGGTCTCGAGGCCCTCGAGACGGCGCTCGAGGTGGTTCGGAAAGTCCGTGAAAGATGATTCGGTAAGATGTTTGCGGGGTCTCAGTGTCCGAACGCGGCGCTTTTAAAGTATTCATCTGCGCGGGAGAGTCTTCAGGAGACATTCATGCCTCAAGGCTCATAGAGAAGCTGAGGGAGAGGGCGGATGTGACCGTCGAGGGCCTCGGAGGCCCTCGCATGGCCGGGGCGGGAGCGCGGGTCATCTTCCCCATGGAGAGAATCGCCGTAGTGGGACTGAGCGAGGCGGCGGCGAAACTGCCCGCGCTTCTTCAAGCGTTTGTCGCATTGAGGCGAAGGTGGAGACGGAACAAGCCCGACCTTTTCATCCCCGTTGATTTCCCCGGCTTCAATCTGCGTTTGGCTCGGACCGCTCGATCGTTGAGAATCCCCACCCTGTACTACATCGGACCGCAAGTTTGGGCATGGGGCGCGGGGCGCCTAAAGACGCTGAAGAAGACGGTGGACAAGATGGCGGTGGTCTTGCCGTTCGAAAAGGAGTTCTACGAGAGGCACGGCGTTCCCGCCGAATATGTAGGACATCCATTGGTGGACTCGGTCGCGCCGGGAGTAGACAGAGCGAGCTTCAGAAGATCACTCGGCTTTGATGAGGACGCTCCGCTTGTGGGCCTCCTTCCCGGCAGCCGCCGGCATGAGGTGAAGAGGCTCCTCCCCCCGATGCTTCGGGCTTTCAAAGATTTCAAGAAGCGGCATCCCGCATGCTCGGCCTGCCTGGGGCTCGCGGATACCATTCCGGAATCGTGGGCGAGAGGGCTGGCCAGAGAGGTGGGCATGAACTTGCCCGTCGTAAGCGGAAGAACGTACGACTTGATGGGGGCGAGCGACGCCCTGCTTGCCGCGTCGGGAACCGTCACCCTCGAAGCCGCGCTGCTCAAAACGCCGATGGTGATAGTGTACGGCATGTCCGGGTTGTCATGGGCGGTGGCGAGAAGGGTAGTGAAGACCGAGTGCGTAGGCCTCGTCAACCTAGTGGCCGGACGCCGCGTGGCGCCCGAGTATTTGCAGAAGGACATCGTCCCCGCCAAGCTGTCCGTGGAACTCGAGAGCCTGCTTTTCGACGAATCGCGTAGGAGAGGTATCATCGAGGACCTCGATCGGGTCAGAATCCTCCTTGGAGATCCCGGCGCCTCGGACAGGACGGCGGATCTGGCTATCGAGTTGTTGAGGGGAAGAGCCACACGCAACCCGTAGCGGAGGGAATGTGAATCAGAATCCCGGGCCGGACGAGCGTCCGTGGACTCCGAAGGAGGAGTTCTTTCTCAAGGCCGGCTCATTTCTGGGAGCGGGGCTGCTCAGGGCCTTGGGATCGACCTGGCGGGTCGAATGGGTGGGAAGGGAACATGTGGCCGACCTCGAGGACAGAGGCCTCAACTGGATCTACGCTTTCTGGCACGGAAGACTGCTCGCGCTCATCTACACCCATAGAGGACGGGGCATCAAGGTGCTTGTCAGCACACATCGAGACGGCGAGTTGGTGGCCAGAGTGATAACCAGGTTGGGATTCGGCGCCGTCAGGGGCTCGACGACGCGCGGCGGAGGAAGGGCTCTTTTCACCCTAGCCGCTCTTAGGGAGGAAGCGCCTCTTGGGGTCGCTCCAGACGGTCCGAAGGGGCCCGCGCGGCGCGTACATCCGGGGGTGATCTACCTGGCCCAACGCTCCGGGCTCCCGATCGTTCCCCTGACCTCCGCCGGCAATCCGTCTTGGAGAGCGAAAAGCTGGGACAGCTTCGCGGTTCCGCTTCCCTTTTCGAAGTGCGCGGTGGGATACGGCGCGCCCATGTGGGTGCCTCCCGACGTCAAGGCGTCCGACGTGGACGGTCTTGCCGAGGAGCTCGAAAGAAGACTCAACGCGCTCCAACGCGATCTGGAAAACGTCGTCGGGTTGCGTGAAGAGGAAGGCGGCCCACGGTGAGTGTGCGAGCGGCGCTTTTGCTGGGAGCATACAACGCGGCCTCTGAAATCGCCTGGGTCTCACTCAACGCCCTCGCGCGCGTCAACTTGGTGGGGCGCGGATGGCGATTGGATCAGCGGGCCGGACGCTACGATATCCCGCAAGGCCCGGCGGGCGGGTTCGACCGCTCGTCACCCGGGGTGTGGATACACGCCGCCTCGGTGGGAGAGGCGAGGGCCGCGGGGGCGTTGGCCGGATCATTGTCCAAACGAATGCCAGACGTCCGTGTCATGCTGTCGGTGCTGACGACCGCCGGACTCGACAGCGCCCGTAGGAAGACGCCGGAGATCGATGATATCATCCAGGCGCCCGTCGATCTGAAAGGCCCCGTGAGAAGGACTCTGTCGTGGTTCGACCCCTCGCTCGTCGTCTTCATCGAGACTGAAATCTGGCCCAACATGATTATCGAGCCCCGGAAGCGGGGCGCGTCGACGGCCATAGTCAGCGGCAGGATATCTCAAAGGAGCTTTGAGCGGTATAAGCTTGTGGGTCCATTGATGGCGCATGTGCTTTCCGCCGTCACCTGCGTCGCCGCGCGCACGGAGGCGGACAAGGAGAGGTTCTGCCGGCTCGGCCTCGACCCCGCCAAGGTGCGCGTCACGGGCGATGTGAAGCTCGACGCAGAGCTTCCGGCGGCCCCCCCGGAAGTCCCCGCCTGGCTGCCCGGGATCGCGGGCGAAGCCGGCGGCCTGCTCTTCTGCGCGGGCAGCACGCGTCCCGGGGAGGAAGAGGAGGTAGCCAAGGCGGTGCTGAGCGCCCGGAAGACCTTGGGTGAAGGACCGACCGTCGTCATCGCGCCCAGGCACATCGAGCGCGCGGCCTCGGTGTGCGAGAGCTTGGAGAAGCTGGGATTTCAAACGGCCAGACGGACCGCCCTTTCGCCGGGCGGATGGAAGACCGGGCCCGGGCCGCGAGCTCTGGTTCTGGATACGATCGGTGAGCTGACCGGGGTCTACGCAGGCTGCGACGTCGCCTTTGTGGGCGGCACGCTGGCGCCGCACGGGGGACACAATCTGGCCGAGCCGGCCGCCGTGGGTGTCCCGGTGTTGTTCGGACCGCACGTAAGCAACACTCTGATCGCGGCGGAGCGTCTAACGGAGAGCGGGGGAGGGATCATGGTCTCCGGCGCGGCGGAGTTGTCCGCGAAGCTCATCAAGTTGTTGTCGGATTCCGAAGAGCGAAGCCGGAGGGGCGCGGCGGCCCGCGAGGCGATACGGTCGTTGCAGGGCGCGGCGGAGCGGACGGTGGACTTTCTCGAGGAGTCGGGCGCGCTCGGCGGACGGCCCCAATGAGCTTTGACGGATGCGCCCGCCCACGATGGAGAACAGACGCGAGGGGTGACGGTGCTTGCTGACTTGAGACGGGCCCTATGGGATGAGGACGAGGCGCAACCGAAGGGGTGGGCGAGGCCCGCCCTTTGGCCGGCCGCACTTGCTTACAGGGGAATCATAGCCTGCTGGTCCCGCTGGGGCCCCGCTGCGAGGGGACAAACACAAAGGCTCGGCGTTCCGGTCGTTAGCGTAGGGAATCTCGTGATCGGCGGTTCCGGCAAGACCCCCTTCGCCATATGGTTGGCCGCCGAGCTGACGAGAAGGGGCCGGCGTCCGGTCCTGCTTTCAAGAGGATACGGAGGACGGGCCGGGCGCGGTCCCCTTGTCGTATCGGACGGAGAGAGAATATGTTGCGGGCCGCATGAGGCGGGCGACGAGACCGTGATGATAGCGCGGCGAATGCCGGGACTGCCTGTTGTTGCGGGGGCGGACCGTGGCCGTTGCGGCGCCTATGCCTTGGAGCGGCTTGGCGCGGATTGCGCGATATTGGATGACGGGTTCCAGCATGTGTCCCTGCGCAGGGACTTGAATATCTTGTTACTGGACAGCTCTCGGCCTTTCGGGAACGGTCGCCTCTTTCCCATGGGGCCGCTCAGGGAACTGCCGTCGGCCCTATCCCGCGCGGATCTTGTGGTCTTCACGCGCTGGAGCGAAAGAGTAGACGGCGAATCACTTAGAGTGGAGATCATTGACGGCATAGGCGAACATAGGGTAGTCAAGACAAGCCATCGGCTCAGCGGGCTTTCGTCAGTCGGAGACGACCGCGAGTTGGACGCCGTTGAACTGCTGGGAGCGCCGGTGACGCTTGTTACGGCCATCGCAAACCCGCGTTCGTTCGAGAAAACCGTGGCCGAGCTCGGCGTGGAGGTGCGGGGACACTTGCGCTTCCCGGATCACTACGGGTTCACGATCGGGGATCTTAGCGCCGCCGCGCTGAAGGCGCGCGCCGAGGGGGCTCGTTTCATTCTAACGACCGAGAAGGACGCGGTCAGATTCCCCGCGGGAGCGAGAGACCTGGATCCGCCCGCGGTTCAAGTCCGCGTGTCGATTCATGTAGAAGAGGGTTGGGGAGTTATCGACCACATGTTGGAGAGCCTGATCGCCTCGGACACCTCGTAGTCCCTGCCACAGACTGCCGGGTGAACTGGCGGATCATCTCACGGAGGACACTTTAGACTGTCGGTCGCCTTTTTCCGAAGCAGTCTAAAGCCGGGACGGGCACTTTAACTTGCGCATAAAAACTCATTCAAACTGACGGCAACACTGTTTGAATTAATAAGGCATATGTAGTATTGTAATCAATATGAACATCAGTAAAAGAAGTAGAAGGAAAATTCTAGTAAAATCGCCGCTGAGGCTCTTGAGAACTTGGCCTCTAATGGTCAATCTAAGAAATTGAGTTAAGATTATGTGAAAAAGAAAAAGATTCACCAATTCTAGCAAAAAGTCAAGAATGTTCATGCGACTTCTCCTTTCTGCGCAGGAGAAGTGCCCGTATTCCGGCTTTCAAAGAACAGATCCGCAGCCCGGAAGAATCCGGTCACGTAGGAGCGATGTTGTCTCTCCACACACACAGTATATTCAACTGAGCGACGTGGTGTCAAGAGCCGAGTTGGCGGCTCAAAGGGGCGGCTCAATGTCTGTTGACGAGACCGCGAACGGAATGATGATTCTTTTGAACCAAGCCGTCGCGATGGTCTGCGAAAGTGGGGGGCTAAGCGAGAGGCCCAAAGCTGAAAAGACACGGGCCCGGCTCCCATGAAAGGATGCCGGGCCCTCGGGCTGCGGTCTCCGAAGCGGAGTGTGTTCGGTCAACTAGTCCTCGTCCTCGTCCACGTAGTCGGCGAAGCTCACATTTGCGACGGCTGTGGCTTTGACCTCGTCGTTGCTGGTAGTCTCGGTTCCGAAGAACTCGATGTGGGCCTCACAGTTGATCTGACCGGCAGAGTAGGCCAGATCACCCAGCGGAGAAGCGGTCTTTCTGCTTCCCGGCACCAAGAGTATGTAACCCGTGGGCGGCAAGTACTCCCTGGGGTTTTCCTGCGCGGAGGGTACCCGTAAATGCATCGCGCCCGTGAAACCCTCCGGAGCGGGCCCGTGGTTATCCGGCCTGAGATACGTAACCTTGTAGCTCTTGAATATAACGTCGCCGAAAGGCTCGCCCGGTCTCAAGTACAGCGCGTCGTCATGGGCGTAGTTGGCCATCGTCACCTCGACGACGTCGTCAGTGATCATATCATCCGACATATCGAGAGGGTCGTCGCCCCAGTCCCGGACGTCGCTCTGCAAGGGCTGATTGTTGTTGACGGAAATCACCATCACCACTGAGCGGGTCGAGCTATCGTCGGCACACCCTATGGCAAAAAGCGCCCAGCACGCGATAATCGCAAGAGCAACATGTCTTTTCCCGGAGTACATCTGGGTATCCTCCCCCTTGTCATTCAAGAACATAGGTCAAGGCCTCGGCACTCTGATGAGGACCGCCTTCTCGATCTAAACAATCGGCCGTGCGGGCCCTTCGCCTTAGCACTAAAGTGCCTGTGCCCTCGCATTCTAGGCGAAAGCACCCGGTCCTCCTCGGGCGGCAGAACCGCCCGTCGGGAGCCCACCGGGCGGTCCACAGGCGGCAAGAGGAGCCGGAGCGGTCTCGCGTCGCCACAGCGGGCACGCGCTCCGACCCAGGGCGGCTCCCCGAGGCCGACCCGCGTGCCCCGGGACCCAGCCGAGAAGTCGCTTTACGCGGCGCCTTTAGACTCCTAGACTTGGCTGATGCGGTCCCTCTGCCTGGGGAGGTCAGACGTCCGCCGTCGGACAAGCCTGGGCCCGCAATTGGGAAATCCGGCCTATAAGGTTGTAGGACATTTAGTTGAGCCCGTGATATCGTGTTGTGTCTTAAGGAGGATCAATGCCGGGAAGAACTTCCGACTTTCTCGTGGTGGGCAGCGGCGTCGCCGGTCTGATGTACGCCCTTCGTGTGGCTGAGTCGGGCACGGTTACCCTGGTGACCAAGAAGAGGTACAGCGAGTCGAGCACCAACTACGCCCAGGGAGGCATAGCTGCGGTCCTTAGGGATGACGACTCGTTCGACCTCCACGTCAAGGACACGCTCCGCGCGGGAGCCGGATTGTGCCACGAGGACGCCGTCAGGATAATGGTGGAGGAGGGTCCCTCCAAGGTGATGGAGCTCATAGAACTGGGAGCGGCGTTCACCAAGAGCGGCTCGGAGTTCTCGCTCGGCCGAGAGGGAGGCCATTCAAGAAGGCGGATAGTACACGCGGCGGATCTCACCGGGCGCGAGGTGGAGAACGTCCTAATGAGCCGCGTGGCGGACCACCCGAGGATAGAGGTCCTGGAGAACCACGTCATGGTGGATCTCATTATGGAATCACGCATGAAGGGCGTGAAGGCCCGATCCGGGCGGGACCGGTGCTGGGGCGCCTTCGTAATGAGCGCCGAAACGGGCAAGATACAGTCATACGGCGCCAAGACCGTGATTTTGGCTACAGGGGGCTGCGGTAAAGTGTACCTCTACACCTCCAATCCGGACATAGCCACCGGAGACGGCGTCGCCGCTGCGTACAGGGCCGGGGCCAGACTGGCCGATCTGGAGTTCATCCAGTTTCATCCCACATGCCTCTACCATCCCCAAGCCAAGAGCTTTCTCATATCAGAGGCGGTTAGAGGCGAGGGCGCCGTCCTCAAGCGCCGCGACGGGACTCCGTTCATGGGAAAATACCACAAGCAGGAGGGCCTCGCCTCGAGAGACGTCGTGGCGCAGGCCATCGACAGAGAGATGAAGATAACCGGCGACAAGCACGTCCTGCTCGACATGACCGAGCTGGGCGAGAAGCGGATAAAGAGCCGTTTTCCCAACATCTATGAGAAGTGCCTGAGCTTCGGGCTGGACCCCTCATCGGAACCGCTGCCGGTAGTTCCGGCGGCCCACTATATGTGCGGGGGAGTGGTCATAGACCTGAAGGGCCGCACGAGCATAAAGGGCCTGCTGGCTTGCGGCGAAACGGCATGGACGGGGGTACACGGGGCGAATCGGCTGGCCAGCAACTCGCTCTTGGAAGCGTTGGTGTTCTCGGCCAGGGCAGCGCAGGCGTCCGTTGAGGAAGTGTCGGGATCGCCGAAGGTCCCGCCTCTGCCGCAATGGGAGACCCGAGGCGCCAGAAAGCCCCGGGAGACAGTAGCTATCGATCACACATGGGACACCGTGAGAAGGCTCATGTGGGACTATGTAGGCATAGTCCGCAGTGAGGAGAGGCTACAGACCGCACGGAAGAGGCTGGACGTTCTAAGAGAGGAAATAGAGGGCTACTACGTCGCTTTTCTACTCGACCCGGACCTGGTAGAATTGAGAAACATAGCACAGGTCGGGGAGATCATAATCGGCTGCGCACTCAGCAGGAAGGAGAGTAGGGGACTGCACTACCTCCTGGAGCACCCGAAACGCGACGACGCGAAATGGCGAAGAGACACGTTCGTGCGCAGGGCGGACGGCAAGTGTCGATGCTACCCCGGCCCGAAGCTGCGCCGATCCTGAGACCCGGCCGGGCACAGAACGGTTTTGCGACATGACCGACGACACCGAGTTCGAGGAGAAGATACAGGCGATCTGCGATCGGGATCCGAGATTCAAGTCCCCGGCATACGGCTTCGTTCTGGCGGCGCTGTCTCATGCGTTCTCGAGGCTCGGCGAAATCCGCCACGTGACGGGGCAGGAGTTGCTTGAAAGCGTCAAGCAACTGGGACTGGAGTTGTACGGACCCATGGCCAAAGAGGTATTCAATTGCTGGGGTCTGCACTCTTGCGAGGACTTCGGTGACGTCGTGTTCAACCTCGTCGAGGAGGGGATGCTGAGCAAGACCGAAGAAGACAAGATTGAGGACTTCGAGAAGGGCTTCGACTTCGAAGAGGAGTTCGTAGCCAAGTTTCCGTGGTAGTCAAGGGGGGCATATCATGCCTGGAGGTTCCGGCTTTTCAAGAGATCTCAACGCCGTGAGCGAATTGATGGAGCACCTGCTGCAGGAGCACTTCAAGCCTCGCGTCATGTCCGGCATGGTTTGGAGGCCGGCGACGGACGTATACGAGACCGAGAAGGAGTTCGTCGTCAGGATGGACGTGTCGGGGCTTAAGCGCGACGACATGAAGATAGTGCTCTCCGACGGGTGCCTCTCGATCAGCGGCGTAAGAAAAGACAGCATTCCGAAAGGGAGAAAGCACTTTCACAAGATGGAGATCACGGTCGGGCCTTTTGAACGGCGCATTCCGGTGCCCAGGGGTTGGGAGTTGGGAGAGGTGCGCGCCGAATATGTCGACGGCGTTCTTCAAGTAGTCCTTGAGAAATCCACTAGGAAGGAACAGGGCGTTGTTCACGTCAAGGTCGAATGAGGCCGCCGGCCCCGTGATTGAGCCCGTGAGAGAAATGCGCTTGAGCGGCGCAGTTGTTTTTACCGCGTATCAACAGCCGGATTGAGGAAACAAATGGCCGAACGAGATGAAGGCACAGAGCTCCAAGAAGCGGTTGGGGATAAAGTGGACGTTCCCGAGGTTCTTCCCATAATGCCCCTGAAGGACACCGTGGTGTTTCCATTCACCATGGTTCCGCTCGTCGTCAAGAAGGAGAGCCACATCAGGATGGCCGACGAGAGCCTCGAGGGCGATAAGATCATCGGGCTTTTCCCGGAGAGCGTCAAAGGGAACGATCTCACCGGGGCCATAGGGACGGCGGCCGGCATCTACAAGATGCTCCGTTTCCCCGACAACACCATGAGGCTCCTGGTCCAGGGAATATCGAGAATCAAGATAAAGAAGATCATCTCCACCGATCCTTTCATGAAAGCCGATATTGAGATCATCGAAGAGGAGGATGTGGACCTATCCAAGGACATGGAGACACAGGCGCTGATGCGAAGCGTCATCGACGACTTCCAGCGACTCGTGGATCTCGCCTCGTATTTGTCCGAGGAGTTGAAGATTCTCGCGATGAACATCGATAGTCCGGGCAAGCTCGCGGACATGATCGCTTCGAACATGAACATAGACGTCGGTGAGAAGAAGGAGGTCCTTTGGGCGGTCGGCCCCAGAGACCGGCTCAGACAGATCTCCGGGATAATAAGCAGGGAGCTGGAGCTGATCGAGCTCGGCAAGAAGATCCAGGATGAAGTCAAGACAGAGATGGACCGCAGCCAGCGGGAGTACTATTTGCGCAAACAGCTCGAGGCGATCAGAAAAGAGCTCGGTGAGACCGACGACACGGGCGTGGAGATCGATGAGCTGAGAGAGAAGATCGACCAGGCGGGGATGTCGGAGGAGGCGAAGGCCGCGGCCGACAAGGAGCTCGAGCGGCTCATGCGCATACCGCCCGCGGCGGCGGAATACACGGTGGCCAGAACCTATCTCGACTGGCTGATATCGCTGCCTTGGAAGGACGAAGAAGAATCGGACGTCGACATCCGGGAGGCGGGCCGAATCCTCGATGAAGACCACTACGATCTGGAGAAGGTGAAGGAGAGGATACTCGAATATCTTTCGGTCAGAAAACTGAAAAAGGACACAAAGGGACCGATCCTCTGCTTCGTGGGACCTCCGGGCGTGGGGAAGACATCGATCGGACAGTCCATCGCTCGCGCGACCGGGCGCAAGTTCTACCGGATGAGCCTCGGCGGCATGAGGGACGAGGCCGAGATACGAGGGCACCGGCGGACGTACGTGGGTTCCATGCCGGGCCGGATCATCCAGGGCCTTGCCAAGGTGGCCTCCAAGCACACGGTGTTCATGCTGGACGAAGTCGACAAGATCGGGGCCGATTTCCGAGGGGATCCGGCTTCGGCGCTCCTTGAGGTGCTGGACCCCAGCCAGAACAAGGAGTACTCCGACCACTACCTGCACGTCAGCTACGACCTGTCCAAGGTGATGTTCATTACCACGGCGAACATTCTCGACCCGATTCCCCCGGCCCTGAAAGACCGAATGGAAGTGATAGACCTGCCCGGCTACATGAATGAGGAAAAGCTTATGATCGCCAAGCGCTACCTTGTGCCGAGGCAGCTTGACGACGCGGGTTTGACCGAAGACCGGCTCACCTTCGCCGACGACGCCATAAAGGAGATAATCGCCGGGTACACCCTGGAAGCCGGCGTCCGCAACCTCGAGCGTGAGATAGCGAGCGTTTGCAGGAAAGTGGCGACGGAAGTGGCGAAAGGAAACGCCGACCGGGTGATTGCTGCTCAGGACAACGTCGCCGATTACCTGGGACCGCGCAAGGTCTTCCAGGAGATAGCAAGCCGCGACGACGAGGTCGGCGTCGCGACGGGCTTGGCCTGGACGCAAGCGGGCGGGGTGATTCTCTTCGTGGAGGCCTCGAAGATGCCGGGCGGGAAGGGACTTCAGCTTACCGGCCATCTCGGGAACGTGATGAAGGAATCCGCGCAAGCGGCGCTGAGCTACGTCAGGTCGAAGGCCGACGATCTGAAGATCGCGAGAGGCTTCTTTGAGAAGCACGATATCCACATCCACGTGCCGTCGGGGGCGATTCCAAAGGACGGCCCTTCGGCGGGCGTCGCCATGGTAACGGCTCTGGCCTCCCTCGCGAGCGGTCGAAAGACGCGCCACCATGTCGGCATGACCGGCGAGATCTCCCTGCGGGGCAGGGTCCTACCGGTCGGAGGTGTTAGGCAGAAGGTGCTCGCGGGACATAGGGCGGGGCTCACCACAATGGTGATCCCGAGGGCGAACGAGAAGGATCTGGAGGAAGTCCCGCAGAAGGTGAGAAGAGAGGTCAATTTCGTCTTCGCGGATAGGATAGAAGAGGTTCTCGAAGCCGCCCTGGCCAAGTCCGAGGCCCGGCCTCGGCCGTCGGCGGGCCAAGCTGAGGCATCGGCCGGCGAAGCCGCCTCCGCATGAAGAACGTTCTAATAATCCGCTTCAGCTCACTCGGCGATGTCATTTTGGCTACGTCGGTTGTAGATGCCGTTCACCGTTCTTGCCCGGAGTGCCGGCAAGTTTTCGTAGTCAAGGAGGAGTACTCCGGGGTACTTGAGAACAATCCCCACCTGGACTCGGTGATCGGGCTCGGGGCAGGGGAGAGGGGGCTCGGGCGGCTGGTGAGCTTCGGTCGAAGCTTAAGGAAAGAGGGCTTCGACTTGGTCCTCGATCTTCAGGGCGGCCCGCGAGGACGCGTTCTTACGGCCGCTGTCGGCGCGAGCCGTTCGGCGCGACCTCGCTCACACAGGCTGCGCAGAATGATGATGGCTGCGCGCCCCGGGCGATGGAGAGTGCCCCTGCCGCACGTGGTGGAGAGGTATCTGGAATGTCTTAGGCCCTGGGTCGCCGGCGGCGTCCCCGAGGGTCGGCCTGAGGTATATCTCACTCGGGAGGAAAGGGCGCATGCCCTCGATGTAACGGACAAGGTCGAGGGGACCGGGCTCGTCGCGCTCTCACCCGGTGCCAAGTGGCCGGCCAAACAGTGGCCGGAGCAGCATTTTGCGAGACTCGGCGGCGCTCTTGTCGAGGAGGGTCTGGGAGTCCTCCTTCTAGGGGCAAGCTATGAGAGGCCGCTTCTCGAGAGAGTCGCGTCGGGAATCTCACAGGGGGGCAGCGTGATGGTAGTAGCCGCGGGCCTGCGCCCTCTGGCTTCGCTTTTTTCGATATCCTCGGCCGCCGTGTGTAACGACTCGGGACTCATGCACCTATCTGCGGCGGTTGATACGCCGACTATCGGCATCTTCGGGCCGACGGCTCCTCACTTCGGATTCGAGCCGTTCGGACGGCGCCACAGGTCCTTATGGCTCGGACTTGACTGCTCGCCGTGCTCGCTCCATGGTGGAAAGCCCTGCAGGATAAGCGAGAAGGCGCCCTGCATGCACCTTCTTGATCCGAAAGAGGTGGCGAACTCGGTACGAGGGCTTGTCGAGCAAGCGTCGGCGGAGGGCGGCGCCGGAGCTGTGACCGGTACGAAGAATAAGACGTAGGATGACACATAACACCTATGAGCCCCATGCCGCCAAGGGCAAAGCCCACGCCTGGGCCGCCCTCAGGTGATGCAGACGCCATGTGGCAGATTTGAGCCGAAATAGGAATAGTGCCTAGCGTCGGGAGTTTTGGTATAGTGGTAGACATGAAGCCATCTGTATACATCGAAACCTCAGTGATCAGTTATCTTGTGGCGAGGCCCAGCAGGGACATCATCATCGCAGCTCGCCAGCAAGTCACCCACCAGTGGTGGGACCTTCGAAGGAGCGACTTCGATCTCTTTGTGTCCGAGCTAGTGATCGCGGAGGAAGCAGCCGGGGACCCCCAAGCGGCGGCCCGCCGAATCGCCATTATCGAGGAGCTCCCCGTGATCGGTATTACACCACTCGCCGAGGAATTGGCGGACGGTATTCTCCGACGCGCTGACCTGCCTTCCAGCGCTCGTGCAGATGCCCTTCATGTAGCAATAGCGACGTCTCAGGGTCTAGACTACTTGATCACTTGGAACGTCACGTATTTGGCGAATGCTGTGATCCGCCCTCGGGTGGAGCAGGCCTGTCGTCTGGCCGGCTATGAGCCGCCTGTGCTCTGCACCCCGGACCAGCTTGTCGCCGGAGAGGAACACAATGCCTGAGCCGCTGGAATCTCACGAGCCCTGGGTAGACCCGATCGTGGCCGAGGTACGTGCCGCCCGCGAAGCGCTGCTTGCTGATGCGAATTTCGATCTACACGTACTTTGCGAACAGCTCCGAGAACGCGAGCGGTCAGCGGGTCACAAGATCGCAAATCGCAAGCCCCGGCGTGTAGTTCGCCCAGCAGGGGACGCTGCCTAGGTAGCCTCGTCGTCTCTATCGCGAGCCGACTGGCCACAGAAGATATCAATTAAGCTGACAAGTGCTCTTGGCATGGAATCGGCTGAGAGCCAATTCCGCGCCAACCCGGCTGACGCCGGACGCACTTGAAGCTTATTTCGACGTTATGTTTCAATAGCATAACTTAGTTCGGCCTTCGCCGACGACCCTATTCTACCGCAGGAGCCCGCGTCAGACCGCCTAATATCGGGTTCCGTCAGCGCAGGGCATATGTCTTTCACGAATTTGCTAGGAGAGGTTTGCCGATGTGGGACGCGGAGGTGATTGGGAGACTGGCCTTGGTGCTGCTTCTGAGCGGCCTCATAGGCTTTGAGAGGGAGGCCGGGGGTAAGCCGGCCGGCATGCGCACCCATATGCTGGTAGGCCTGGGCTCAACACTCTTCATGCTCATATCCATAGACGCGCCCAACTTCTTTCCCGGGGTCGAAACGGTGGATCCGGGGCGGATCGCGGCGCAGGTGGTCACGGGGGTCGGCTTCCTTGGAGCCGGCACCATAATTAGAGCCGGTGGATCCATCAAGGGGTTGACCACGGCGGCGTCCATATGGTCGGTGTCGGCCATAGGGCTCGCCGTCGGAGCGGGCTACTACCTGGCCGCTGCCGCAGCAACCGTGCTCGCCCTGGCAGTGCTGCATCTGCCCGACATGATAATGGGCTGGACGAGGGGCGGGGCCACGCAACTGAGGCTGGGTCTCGAATGTAGCCGCGCCGGGGGAGGCCTCTCCTCGATTGAAAAGACTTTGAAGGAACGCCATGCCAAAGTAGAATTTATGGAGGTCGCCGACCGCGGTGAGCACCTCAATGTCTCATATCAGCTATCCGTCAAGTCGGACGAGGTTCAGCACTTGGTGGGCGCGCTCTCAGAGCTCCAAGGCGTAACGCGGGTGACGATGGAGTAGGGCGGGGCCGGCCTACCGCACCGTAGGATAAAACAACAGGAGGCGGTGTATTCCGCCGCCGTCGGTCCGGTCCACACCGGGTAAAGGAGCGGTCCAGGCGTGAGGCCCTCGGACGATCGTGATGTCATCGCCCGAGAGCTCGAACGACGCCTTTGCTCCGTTGAGTGATCCGGGTGAGCAACCAAGGGATGCGTCCAGCCGGCGTTGCCACTGCTGGATTGTGGAGGATTGTCGGAGGATGTGGAGAATAGCAGACTCGGTCAAGCTCTATGGGATCGAGAACTGGGGTAACGGCTACTTCAGTGCGAACAGGAAGGGCCATCTCACTGTAAGACCCAAGCAGGGTGACAGCAGAAGCGTCGATATCAAGGAAGTGGTCGACAGCCTGGCCGAGCGCAAGATAACTGCGCCTCTAGTGTTGCGGTTCCCGCAGCTTCTCCAGGATCGTCTGAGGCAGCTCAATGAGTGCTTCCGCAGGTCTATCGCCGAAACGAACTACAAGGGGCAATACCTGGGTGTCTTTCCAATGAAAGTCAACCAGCGCCGTTTCGTGATCGAGGAGCTCCTCAAGGCCGGCAGATCCTACTCCTTCGGTCTCGAGGTCGGCAGCAAGTCGGAGCTCTTCGCCGGTATGGCTCTCTATGACAATCCGCAGGCGCTGTTCGTGTGTAACGGCTTCAAGGACGACGAGTACATAAGGAGCGCGCTCATAGGAACGCTCCTGGGCAAGAAGGTAGTGATCGTGGCGGAGAAACTCCCTGAGATCGACCGCATCCTTCGAATCGCCAGGGGGCTCAAGGTAGTCCCGATGATCGGGCTCAGGGCGAGGCTCTACAGCAAGGGGAGCGGGCGCTGGGAAAGCTCCGGAGGTGAGCGCTCTAAGTTCGGGCTCAACACTTCCGAGATTCTCGCGGCAATACAGCTTCTGGCCAGGAGAAACCGCCTGTCTTGTCTCAAAATGCTCCATTTTCACCTCGGATCCCAGGTCACCGAGGTCAAGCGCGTCCAGGAGGCCATCAAAGAGGCCGCCAGAGTATATGCCGAAATCGTCAAGCTCGGGGTTAAAGTGAAATATCTCAATATCGGCGGCGGGCTTGGAGTGGACTACGACGGCAGCAAGACCTCCTCCGACTATAGTGTGAACTACTCGCTGGAAGAGTATGCAAACAACGTGGTTTACACGATCAAGGAGACTTGTAAGGAGAGCAACGTTCCGGAGCCGGATATCGTCTCCGAAAGCGGCAGGGCCGTCGCCGCCTATCACTCAATGCTCATTACCGAGGTGCATGCCAATCTGAACGGCCTGGTGAGCATCGCCCCGTCGCTGCCGGGCCGGAAGCCGACGGTCCATGCTCTGGTAAAGGAGATGGAGCAGATCCTCAGAAGCATGGATCTCAAAACCTACCGCGAGTACTACCACGACGCCCTTCAGTTAAGAGATGAGCTATTTACTTTGTTTGACCTCGGCTACGCCGATTTGTGGAATCGCGGCAGGGGGGAGGAGCTATTCAGGGCCATCTGTGAGAAGGCCTCCGCCTTCTCCAGGAAGTCGAAGAGAATCCCGGAGGAGTTCGAGACCCTCCACGAAGGCCTGGCGGATACCTATGTGTGCAATTTCTCAGTCTTTCAGTCGGTGCCCGATAGTTGGGCTCTGGACCATCTATTCCCAATAGTCCCAATCCAACGTCTCGGCGAGAACCCGAACGTCCATGCCACCATAGCGGATATAACCTGCGACTCGGACGGCAAAATAGACCGTTTCGTCGACCTCAAGGACATCAAGAGGGTTCTGCGTCTCCACGAGCCGTCTTCGCAGCCATATTACCTAGCAGTGCTCCTCCTCGGGGCCTACCAGGACATCATCGGCGACTTCCACAACCTAATGGGAGCCATCAACGAGGCCCAGATCCTCATAGATGACCGGGGCGATTGGCATCTCGCGCAGCTCACTGAGGGCGATACCGTGGCCGAAGCCCTAAGCTACGTCGGCTATGATTCCGCAGCTCTCATTGAGACCTACCGACAACAGATCCAGGCGAGCGTCTCCAAGCGCAAAATAAAGAGCCGTCAAGCCCTCATGCTTATGAAGGAACTCGAAGACGGCCTCGCGGGCTACACGTATCTCAAAAAGCCACGCTAAGCCCGTCCGGGCCGGTCTCCGGGAGAACTCCTAGCGATCAACATCCGAACCAGCTAAGGTGTTGCCCGGAAGCACGTTATCTCTTCAGCCCAAGCCCC
>Ga0180433_10000266_pt1 | contig 91897 bp, 123 predicted proteins | sample SS_ome_8_FD_132980 | JGI IMG/M metagenome (GOLD analysis project Ga0180433, IMG submission 132980) | Hypersaline lake sediment archaeal communities from the Salton Sea, California, USA - SS_1_D_1 metaG | ecosystem: Environmental > Aquatic > Non-marine Saline and Alkaline > Hypersaline >... | reverse complement strand
TCGATGGGTTGAAATATTTAAGTTTTATCCCGGGACTTTATAGAATCTTAATATTTCCAAGTATACTTGCTACTAAGTATGAATTGTGTATCTTTTTCCTTTTCTATTATACGTCTCAGTGCATCTTGTGCATCTGGTGTAAGTTTATCAGCTTCATCAAGTAGAACGAAACGCTTTCCAGTTATACTTGACCAACGTTTTATTTCACCACGAATAATCCCTATTCCACGATCATCAGAAGCATTCTTTTCAATTATGGGTATATCTAACTCATTTGAAATAACATGTGCCAGTGTGGTCTTACCACATCCTGGAGGTCCAACGAAAAGTAAGTGTGGCATGCTCTGACCTTTAGCTTTTAAGTGTTTAACTATAGTATCCTGTCCAACCACTTCATCCCACGTTTTTGGACGGTATTTCTCAACTAACAGTTCTTCAGTCATAATTATCACTCCAACAATATGTGTAATTGAATTCTAATATCATTTATATTATACTCGAAATTATATACATCACGAAATATCTGACTATCTAATTCAAAGTCATTTATCTCTTTAGAGACATTGTATGTATACCAGCTATGATATTCCAGTTGAAGAGTTGTAAGTAGGTTGAATAATTGTACACTGTAACTTAGATAAGAGACGTTTTCAGTTTCACGATAAGTTTCAATTGCATTTTGAGTTTCATTTATCACAATAGAAATATTTGTCTTATACTCTTCATTCTTTTCGATTATGTGTTGGTATGGGTTTGTTTCGAGTTGCTCTTCCCCATATAGTACTTGTACTAGTGAAAAACTTAATATAGTGCCAGCAACTGTTCCAACAATCAATAATGAGATTGCAATTATAATTTCTTTTTTCATTATTCTTCCTCCATTTTCCAAATATAAGGTAAATCATCTGGGACATCCCAGTTGAATCGTGAATAATGTTCAGGAAGTTTACGAAGTAAATTTGACTTATGTGAATCATGAAACGGTGTATAGCCAACAATATCAGGAAGACCAGTGTCTGTAAATTCATTTTGTTTTTCTGTAAACCACTCTATCCAGTGAGGATAATAACGTCCTCTTTCTTCTAGAACTTCGAGTCCAACAAGAGCATACTCACATAAAGCATATTCGTGACCAAACCAAATTTTTGCTATAGGATGATTTTTCCAATGACCAGAAACAAGAGTCTTACATTCTCGATATATCTGATTACCTAAACGAGATGGATCTAAGGACTCAAGTGACTTTCTAAAATCCGGATAGGGAAGAAACGTTTGCATTATTCCTCATACTCCTCATTAAAATGCTTAATAAGGTCTTGAGACATTTTGTCACCAATACCTTTTGTAGACTTTAACTCATCTTCAGTAAGGTTGATTATATTTCTTATAGTTTTGTGAAGTTTTAATAGTTTCTTAGCCCAAGTTGGACCAATATGTGGAAATGTTTGAACAGTTATTTGTTTTTCCATTCCTGGTTTAACTTTTATTTTTTTAACTGATGGTGAGCGATATATATCATCTTCACAAATTAATTTATCCAGTGTGCGTAAGAACATTGCAAAATCATAATCATTTGTAAAATGAACTAAAGAAATTGAACTATTAACACCTTCAGGTGATTCGTGAGTTATACAACCAGCAAGATATTGAAAAATAGTTTCACGCTTTGTTTTACGATACCACAATGCAGGATTGAATTGACCGTGAATTGCAAGTATTGCCTTATTATATGTAGAAGACATTTGATATAACTCATCGTTGAGATGATCGTTCTGTATAGAACCAATATAATCCTCAGCAGACTTACTAGAAATACAGGCTGACCGTGTTGGACCAATTATAACATAATCTCCAATATCGAGTTGTTCAAAACGTGTTTTAACATTTAATGTTTTTAGTTTATCAGGTATTTTTGAACGTGATTCACGACTATCAATTATAATCATGATGCACCTCTTTGACCAAAGTTAACCCTATAAACTTCACTTGCAAAATCCAATGCGTCTTCATCTATAAAATAGCAGTTTGTCATTTTACCATCTACATTTTCATAACGCATTTCAATAATATCCATTCCATATAATTTATCAAGTATCATACTGACTTCAGATTTATTGGTGTAGTTACTCAGGTTATCAACTATCTTTGAAAGCCAGATTGGTTCATTATCAATTTCTGTGGATTTGTATATCTCAATTATAATTCTAAGATCATTTTTTAGTCTTGACATATGTGAACCCTCTATAGTGTCCTTTGCATGGCTGTTCATAATCAACTTCACGTAATGGACCAAAGACAATTGCCTTATCTATGTAGTCACGTCCAATAATGTCAGCTTCAGCATAAACACGTTCGTTCTCAGCAAAAAGTATTTTCCCTTCAAGTACAGAATCATCTTTGGGTAGTGAAGCCAAAGTCCAGTAGAAAGTATCATTATACTTTTCGTCTAGTTTGTGTTGTAAAACTTCCTTTTTTGCAAGTATAAGTATATCCATATTATCTCCTCAAAATAATCCAACTTGACGTTGGAATATATCTCTCCATTTTAAATCAACCAATTCCATAAGATCTTCTATTTTAGCCTGAATTGTCTTTTCTATAGTAAGTGGAATATCTATCTCAATGTCAGATGGTAAGTCCTCAACTGAAAGTACAGAAATAACATCAGTTGAAGGAAATCCCTTACCAACACTTTTAACATAAAACATTTTTATTACATCTTCAGCGTGTATATCAGAACTTAACCATCTATTTGTGTATAATGCACCACGAACATAATCTTGTGGGGGACTATAGTCCTTTGGGTTTTTGTGTAAGGTTTTTGGTACTGCTATTTCCTCTAAAGAGAATTTACCAGATTGTATATCAGTAACACGCTTTCTGAGATAATTAAGAACATCCTCTTTGGTTTTATATAGAAGTAGTTCGAACATTTTGTGTTGGATTTCTTTGGTGAGTTTTGAAGCATCACGTCTGACGTATTCGAATCCACGTACATATATGTAATCAACGTCTTTACCGTCTTCCCAACAATTGTGTGTGAGAACACCATTTACAAAAAAATTGTTATAAGGTTCACAATGAAAATTTATTGCATTTACATTTTTCACTCTTGATTTTTTAATGCTTTTTATTTTCACACCATTATGTAGAAAAGTATTGACTTCACTATAAATCTTTTCTTCATCAACCTTTTTTGGATTAACACAAAGACACAAACATTCATAACCATATTCCCCAAAATATCTTTTTCTTTCTCGGTCATAATCTTTTTCTTCTCCTTGACGAAGTTTGTGACCATAAACTTCTATAACTTTCTTTTGGTCTCTAACTAAAAAATCAGGATTCAAATGATAATGTCCAAAAACTTTTTTGTTACTACCAATAAAAAATCTTCCATCACCAACATAATCTATTGGTAAATCATATTTGTGAAAAAGATATATGAAAATTGCTTCTAAATAGGTTGGTCTAGTTAACCTAGCATTAACAGTCTTTTCCATATATTCTTTGGTATTGAAAACACTATTGGGATCAGTCCACATTTCTTTCATTCTTTTTGAGTATTTTTCACCAAGATTTCTCTCTTTAAATGTTTCTTTAAATTTTTTTATACTATTCTTGTCACGATTAGCAACACCCTTTTCTATTGCTTTCTTAAACTCTTCGGGGTTCTCTTTCATCCATTTCGTGATATTTCTTCTACTAACATCCCTCATTCTTTTGGTTTTGTTAGCTTTAACCCTTCTTCTTATTTTATCTTCTCTGAATCCTTCGTCATATTTCATTTGTAATCTTTGTTTGTCATTCCTAGTAAGAAAAAGAAGTTCATCACCAACTTTTAGGTTTTTTGCATGCTTCCATTTACCTTTGACATAAAAAGGATGTTCCGGTGTGACAATTATTGCATTGCTTTCATCACCAGCTGGTTTCGAACCTCTTTTTTTGTCATTCTTCTCTAAAATAATTCTAAGATAATCAGTTGTCTTTCTCTCAAAAATTTCTTTCACTTCGGTTTCAACGAATTTACCTTTGTTAAAAGCAATAAGTCTGTCACCAACTTTAACGTCACAAACTGATTTATTTTTTCCTATAGTTGTCCAAATAATGTTTTTCTTTAGATCAGCTAGACATACTCTTCCAGCATATCTCTTTTTAACACCTTCGTTTGTGCCTTTTTTACGTTTGAATATTATACGTTTAAAATATCTGTCCATCTTAAGAGAAAGTTCACGATCAATCTTTTCTTTCTTACAAAAATCCTTTAAAGAATTATTTAGTTTGTGTACATATTTGTGTGCCTTTTCTAAGGGTATTTGAATAAGAGTTGAATCAGTATCACCATAGACAAATTTGTGTCCATCTTCTTTACAAATATCAGCAAGGAAAAGTAATCCCTTTTGTCCAGTTGTAGTTACTTTATTGAATATATCCGGATCGAACAAACGACTCTTAGGATCACCAAAGTATCCCACAATTGTTTGCACTGCATCCTTAACAGCTAATCTCCTGCGTTTCAAGTTTTTATGTTCTGGTGTTCCTGGAATAAGCTTAGAGAGTTTGTTATCATACTCTAAACGTTTTTTAATTAATTCCAAAGCAAGTTTAGGTATTTCACCAATATCTTTATGTGGTTCAGGTGAAAGCTTCATAGATATGAGCATCTCTGGATAGTATCTAGTCATATCAAAATTACCAATATCATCCCAAATTCCAACTGGGGGTGTGAATACTTTTCCACCGGTTAATTGTGGTGCATATATCTTAGCTCTTTCGTCAGAGACTTTTTTAGACGGTCTTGAGGGTATAACATATTTGCCATTGAATACTCTTAAGAATAAGTTTTCTATTAGTGCACCGTGCCAAACAGTTGGATCTAAGGAGTCTAATCCTGAGAGGTTCTTTAATTCCCAATAGAAAGACATGAGGTTGTACTTTTTATTTAATTCAACACATGCTTCAACGTGAGACTTGTTAACAAGTATGGCTTTCATTATGTCCTTTTCCCAAAACTGTTGTTGCCACGGCTCATAGTTAGGTATATCCAATTCTTCATCGATTAATACATCAGCAAGTTTTCCAGAGCTTTTACCATAGAGTACTTTGTAAGCTTTGAGCATATCAAATACGTTAGTACGTTTCCAACTTATAGAAATGTTATTACTACTATTACGAATGTCTTGGTAGTCCTTATCAAAAGAAACATACCATGCAGTATAAATATCAGGATCTAAGTATTTTATAGTTTCTTCTGCTCTTCTAAGCATTTCAACCTCATTTGGAAATATAGAATAACGATGGGTTTCAGATATCTGTTTATGTTCTCTACGCTTTCCCTTAGGATCCACGATCAACGAATAATATACTCCAGTTTGAGAGTCATAAATGCAAATGAGAATGATTTTGTCCTCTTTGTTGTCAGCATTAGGAAAGCGTCCTTTGGTATATACCTCAATATCAGTTATGACAATACGAGGTTCTTGAAAATAGTCTATTGGAACTATGTCATCTGGTCGAACTATTTTGGTGTTTACAGGTAACTCAAAGCCGGAGTATAAACCATAATCAATCATAAAGCGTCTAGGATAGGGAATATCTGCCTCATAGTGCTTAGAGACCTTTTCACGTAATTCACCTACATCATGTGGAGTACGAGTTATAACTTTCTTGAGCTTTTCACCATAGATAGAAGTTACTTTCGAGGGTTCAATAGATGTGACATTCATATCGTCTATTGTCTCATTTTCGGGTATATAGAAATATGGTTGGAAATTACATACTGTTATTTCATCACGTATACCTAGTTCATTGCGAGTATAAAGTATAATGCTATTGTCTCCAGTATAAGATCCTGTGATGAGTTGGTGCTTAATGCTTAATCCTCCTGTCCATCAGTTCAGCGTCTAACACACGTTTTTGTATTGAAGGTATTTTTGCATTCTTAAAGCATTCAGGATATTTACGGATAAGTCGACGGTATGTAGGAAACTTGAAAACACCGGTTAGTTCTGATGCATAATCAGTTGCAAGTTCATAGTGACCTTCTAAACGTAACCAATCAACTAAAAGTGTAAGTTTCCAATTTTTCCAGAACTTAGGAAGGGAACTTATGTGTGAATGTGCTTCAATGTAGTTCTCATGGTTGAACATGAGACTGTCGATGTATGCGAACTCTTTTGAAGGAAATGGATAACGGAATGCTTCACAAGGATGTGCTGGATGATAGGGTTCAGTGACACGCTGAATATGAAGACCTTTATCAATTTGCTCTTTGTATACGTGTGGATTAAGTGCAACGGTATAATAATTGCCTAAAGGAACTCCAAGTTGAGAAGATGCATATTCTTGCCACATAGTGAACATGAATATGTTTTCTGTTAAGCCACGTAATACATCGAGTGAACGTATGACAGTTATCCAATCAAGCTTACCATCTACAACACGAAGTTGAAATACCATATTACATGGAACATAATCGTTAGTAAGATCGTTTGGTGGATACCAAGTAGAAATACATGCTTTACGAGTAGAAGGATGTTTCTTGAGACGTGCTATTGTATAAGACATTTGATCTAAATAATTCCAATCACCATTTACATAGGGATATCCAGCTATGCGTTCACCATAAGTATAGTTGAACTTTCCATTATCTTCTTGCCAATGTGGGTAAAGTTTAGAGTAACGTATGACATTTCCAGGGTTATAACGTTGAAATGAATCTTCAGTTTCTGTGAGCGTAATCCCCACATAATGGTCAGAATAATCTGACCACCTCGCCAATGGATTTGTTAACTTTAAAGTTAACCCAGGAGGGTGTTCTATCATTTCTCGTGAAAAGTCGCACGGAGCACCTTTATCTCCAATTTGGTTAGGTATGGTGCCACCCCAAACTTTCGTTTCATATCCTTCTTTTATCACAATTTCCAATGTTTTCTTAATTAACTTATGTGCAGTATTTGCAACTATCATATCAGACATTTATTTCACCCAATATATTTTTAACATATTTACTTTTATCTTCAGATTTGTCAAAGTCATCTTCCCAAAGTATAAAACATTAGTAACATTAAGAAACCAATAAACATTCTTAGATTTTTATTAGAAATTTCTATGTTACCATCTCCTTTGGTTGCTTACTATCAGTCAATAATCCATGAACACATGTGAGATATCTCGGTTCAACTATTTTATCATCTACTTTTTTGTACCACTGAATGGGATGTTCTAGTACTCTCTCAGAAAGGAGAGAAGCGTCGAGTCCAACTGCTTCTAAGCTAGACCGACGCTTAGTTGGGAATTTGCAAGGTTGTTTAGGTTCAAACGAAGCATAACATTTAGGACAAAGTGGACAACGTCCATCAATCATATCTTTTCCTCCTAAGAGCATCTCGAGCTTTTGACCATACTTAGTTGCGTATGGAGAAAGTGTTCGATTTGCGTTAATGAGTTTGAAGTAGGGATTGTCACTCGCAATTGAAAAATCCCAATCCAACCAAAAACAATAAACTAAACAATATTTATAGTTCTTTTGGTTGTAACGTTCTAGAAGTGGTGCATATGGGGGACAACCCCAACAGTTCTTGTAGTTTGAACAGGGTTTGACATGTAAGCACCCTTCTTCTCGGTTTTCAACACGAAATTCTTTGAGTTCTTCGAATGTTATTAGTTTGTGTTTGTAGTGCATAGAGAATGTGATCTTCTTGGTTTTGTAAGGGAAATGTTTTGTGTATAATATAGGATTATCCAAAGTTTCGATAACATTCGGGAACAATCCAATTTGCACAGTTTTCACATCTCTTTATCACATTTGATTTAATATAACAGTCCATAACTTTGTAATCTTCACAGATGCCCCATTTTGGTTTGTACTTACCTGTTTGTGTACAGATATGGGGTGTATCATCTAACATATCATCTCTTTAAAGCTTCTTCTCTACATTCCTTTAGTGCTTGTGCAATAACTTTTCTTTTATTACTTGAGTTTAATAAAGGATATTGTGAACGTATTATTGGCTTATTAAATTCTTTTTCTATTGCTCTTTGTGTACCATCTTCTATTGCTTTTAATATTTCTTCTTTACTTATTTTATCTTCCATTATTATACCTCTAAACTTCTATCATATACTAAAGTTCCAAAGTTAGCAAGTTCCTCATAGAATGTGGATTCAGGATCTAGTGGTTCAATCGTGTAGATCTTATTACGGTGACCGTGGAGATTGTTTAATATATAACAGTAGGTAATTTCAGCAAATGTACCTGCACCGATGTATCCATCCTTATTAACGACAAATACAACACCATCTTTAAGGTTCTTTATTTTCTGAAAATGGATAGGTCTAGTGACTGCTTGCATTTCTAAAGCGACATTCTTAGGGAATTTGTGGGTATCAAAGTTAGTTGGCATCCATACATCGTGACCATGATCTTTGAATACTTGGAACCAATTTCGCATTTCCACAAGGTATCTCATTGATGAACATATTACTATTCTCATGGTTTACCACTCCAAGAATTTCCATGATTTTTTTCCTATGTTTCTTCCATAAATATAATCCATAATATGTTCACCACCAATATCTGATATATCTAATTCTTTCAATTTATTCTCAGAAATTGAAAACATTCGCTCTATTTTCACTGTACCATGAATATTGTTATATAATAATAAATATACTGGTACACCAGAAAGTTCAGAAAGTGCCGAAAGACCTTCTAGTTGGTAAGATTTTATTATTTGTTTTCCAAAAAGAATATTCTTGTGTTTTTGTTCAATCAAAGCATATGGTTTATAACTTCCTTTAATGACTTTTCCATTTTCATAGTCCATATAACCAAACATAAAATCTATATCAAAGGCAACACCACGACGTGTATCACTTTCGAACCATGGATTTTTTCTTCCACGAATATAATGATTGAAAGTTAAATCCCGTTTGCCACTTCGTTCTTCTATTCGTCCAACCAAAATATAACACCCTATTCTTTTTTTATTAAACCAACTAACTTTAGTTCATTCATAACTTCATTTAGAATACCACTAAAAATGAACTCGATTTTTTCTTCAAGTGTCGTTAAACCATTTTTACGAAAATAAAAATATTGTCCAACATTGTCATTTCTTGTTATATCTATTTCATCAAAATCATTTTCAAAATCAACTTTCATTTTAGGTAGAATATATTTTTCAATATATTTCATCATTTCTTTTTTATTTTCCTTATAATCGGACCCATAATGTAACTGAAATTGAATTCCTTCTTTTTTATCTATCAATGTTAAATAAGATCCAGAAATACCAGTGCTTGCATTTTTTGAGTCACCTAAAGGTTCAGTATTACCAAAAGCTGGAAAAGTTTTAGTTTCTTCATTACGTTGATTAAACATTTCCCAAAGCTCTTTGTGTAAACCCTTTTTCTCTATTTTATTTTTTATTTTAGAAAATATCAAAGTATCTTCTGCTTTCTCATCGTTTAGGTGTAAATTCAATTTATGGTGTAAGAACTCGATATTATTCACATGTTGTTCAGCAAGATGCTCTTTTATTAAAAAAAGACTTTCAATTGCTTCAAGCATTAATGGATGATCACCAACAGGTATATACCCTTTTGTTTTTATGTTTCTCATATTCTTTATTCCTCCAAATTTTTTGTAATGATAAAAGCAATGCCTATGATGATGTAGACGATAGCAACTCCAAGTAGACTATCGCGAACGAATGACATAGGATCACCTTTAAGTACGAGTATGATTAATGTTATGAATGTCCATATGACAAATATAGTTAGTATGAAATATTTTATGTTAGTTATTAATTCTGACATATTAAATAATTTGAAGAGTTTTATAACTCTTCGTGTACTAATTGTAGAATTTTGTTTGACCTCTTTTGGAGGTATATGATATTTTCAGAGTTTTTACTGTCTTTACCAATGTCGTGGGTGATTGTTCGAGTATACTCGTTCCAAACATCGAAGACAGTTTCTTGATCTTTCAAATTTTTGGTTATGATATCCATGTATTTTGACGGTAGAAATGAGAAGTTGTTTATTACATCTTTGGTATGAACCATCTTCTCGTGGGATAATTGTATTAAGTCTTTAACGTTAGTCCAGGCATCTAGGGATGCTTCTATCTGTGCTTCAAGCTCTGCTGAGAATTCGTTAGTACCATATGCATAGATTTGCATTTGTTGTCCAACACGAGGTGCAACCATTCCGTTTGCACAAACTACTCTGTTTCCCCAACCAGCTACAGATAATCCACGGGATCTGTCATATTTGTTATAGACCCGAGCACCACATTCTAAGAAATCGTTGGGTAATAGTTCGACCTTTCGTGGCTCTCTTTCTGTAAGTTCAATCATCATCATTGTTCCGTTGTGGGAAAGGACTGTTCTTTTAATAAGATAGTTTTTGAGTTTGTTTACCTCTTTAAGAACATCTTGGTGTTGTATAATCATATTATCGTTCTTAACAACACAAAGTGTTTGCATTGTGTTTTTATCAACGATGGCTTTATAACCAGTATCACGATCGTGTGCTTCCAGCTTAACTTCTTCTACTATCGGGAGTTCTTGTACTCCAGCGATAGTAATTTCATGTTTTTGTTCCATAAAAATGTCTCCTACGAATTCTCAAAACTCTTAAGACTTTAAATACTTTTCTCACTTTTTAATAGTTTCAAAAAAATCGCATTTTACAAATTCTTCATCGGGATCGTCTATACGACCAACATCAGTTGCTTTACAAACACCGTCTATTAGGTGTTTACAATCTGAGCATTTCATTAGTTTTCCTCCAATAGTATTTGGTATAATATGAGATATCCAGTTAGATCCTTTATAGTATCTAGATATGCATCTGGATAAGCATCTTTGTCTAAGTTCTTTATACGGTTGAGCTTATCAGTTATGCGTGCTTGGATCTGAGCTTCACGGGGAAGGTCGAATATGGATGATCCAGATAAAGAAGAATCACCATAAGCTTCGTTCTTCTTTAAAAGAAATTCTCTAAGTTCTTCGCATTTTTTTGATATCTTGTCTTGACTTGGACTCACCAATGGGGTATGGGGTGAGCAGAGCTCACCAATGAAACTGTTAGAGTCGACTATTTTTTGTATTGAAAAGTATTGTGCAGGATAGAGGTTCATAAGGTGTTGTTGTCCTTTAGCTGTGATCTGGTATCTGTTTAGCTTACCAACTTTGCGTATCTCTTCTATCCATCCACGTAAAAGAAAATCGTCCATTGCTGAACCTATAGAAGATTTCTTTTTTTCAGTTGTGTCACTTTCAATTATATCAATATCCAAAATGTCTTGTATTATTTGTTTACGGGTGAATGCGACATATGCAGAACAAGCCATGAGTATAGCGTCACGCTTGATATTGTTTGTCTCGTATGTCTTTCTTAAAAGCTTTGAAAGGTATTTCTTGTTCATGATATGACCCCATTAGCCAACCAGCCTAGTACAAATGCCATGCCCATTAGAAAAATGAACAATGTCCAATCTTTAGTTTTTTCTTTCATATATTATTCCTCAAACAAAAAATTAAATTTTGTGGTAGTTTATAATCTTTTTGCAGTGTTTAATAGTTCTTAATTATTTTTCTTTAACTTCTTTTATATGTTTATTTTCATTTTCAAATATGTTGTGTACTTTTTGTAAGTGCTTTCGTGCATGAATGAGACAGCGTGGATGTGTAACGGATTTCATAGCTCCTCTCTCACAGTCCTCACAGTACCACACATATCTAAAAGGAATGTTCTTTAGGGATATTATCTTTATTCTTGGCTTTTTCATCCTTCATCATCTTAAAAGCTTTTTTAGTATTAATCCAAATACATAGGAATGTGATTATCAATATGAGGAATGAAAGAAAGCAGAATTGAGGATACTCAAGGTATGCAACAAATCCTACTCCAAGAAAGATAAGGAATATCGACCATAAGAATATGTCAATATCCTGTCTTTGATCTACTGAAAGTTCCATTATCTATATCCTGACACTAGATGTGATTCTATAATATAATCTCCTGGTGCTAATGTTTGCCAAAGTATAAATCTAAATGTAATATCAATGGATTCTCTAGGTTCTAGTGTAAACTGCAATCCTAATGGTTCACCATCTACAAGAAGCTCAATATCTATTCCTTCAAGGTCTGGTACTCCAGTATGTTCCCATTCAAATAACAGTTCATAATTTCCAATATTTGTAAATGTATGAGTATATTCCAATGTATCTCCAGGAAATCCCTCAAGATCATGCACTATAACATTATCCCATTCTTCACCATCCACAAGAATTGGATTTTTCACATTTATATTTGTTTGAATCACTCCATAGTTTGTAGCTATGGTTGCACCTACTAGCGTTGTTGCAAGTAATAAGATACCTGCTATTATCAAATATTTTGTTTTCATATTATACCTCTTCTCTTTTGTGTTCATCATGATGTTGTTGAATGAAATCAACATTCATTATTCTACCACATATCAAGCATTTAACCTTTGTTTCTGGATGCATTTTTCCCCCATTAAAAACTATCACTCTCAATTTCTTCAGTATGTTCCTGTTCTGTCATTCTTTTGTAATACAATAATCTCCCTCTACATTTTATTGCTATATAATCGTAAGGATAGTTTATCCATCTATCTTTGATTTCTTTTGTTCTATCATCCATTTTAAACCTCTATGAAAAAATAAAAGAAAGAAATCATCTGCGATTCCTTCCTCTACCTTTTGATTGAGTTTGTGAACAACCACCACGACCTCTATTGGCTCGTTGTCCTTGTCCACTACCATCTCGTTTTGGTTTGCCTTTCTCTTTCATATTATCACCTTATTATAACATTACCAAGTATATGTGTGCTTCCAAGTATATGAGTTCGATTTCTAATATCCAATATCCATGAAACATTCCAAGAATGCATTGTAACTGGTTGGTCAAACTCTGCATATAACTTTATTACATCTGTAGCATCACAAATACTATGTAGAGAACTGTTCAATCCATCAAGACCTTCCCATAAAACATTTCCATCTTCATCCAGAATAGAGAAGTTGCATCCTGCATTATCTGATTTATTAGTATGAACATCCAGAGTATACCACCAATATCCATCTGGTTTTGTTATGTCTATTGAAGTTACATTACCTGTTTCTACTGTAAATGTACCATTTAGGAATGGTGCATATGCACCACTTGCATGTTCAAATGAACGTGGTCTGTAATCACCATTGGTATCATTTCCTCTCACAAGTAGACCAATTGCATCCTCATAATCCCACCAATCCTGTCCAACAATCTCATCAAGTATGTTACCAATGTTAGGGCTTGTTTTCCATACACTTGTTCCTGCATCAAAATTCCAATTCGTATTGTTCTCTGTTGCATCCCTACTCCATGGTCTGTCAAGTGTTGTCCAAGTTGGTGTATTATCTTCAAGCACCCCTGTGATATTGGTATCAACATCTCCATCATTCAGGTATGAGTATAAATTCAAGTATGCTTCTATTCCAATTGTGCCTTTTGTTATGGGAATATCCTGAAATCGGTATGCACCTGTCATATTTCTATACGAACTACTATAATAACCTGTGTAAAGATAAGTAGAACCTGAAGCAAAATATGCTGTTCCACCACTTGAAGGGTTCTCTGTTGCATCATCAGAACCAAGAGTTATTGAATAGTTGAAATCCTGCAATGGTGTAAATGTGAAATTTCCATCTTCAAATGTTACACTATTATAATCTGAAATATAATCTTCAATATCAAATGTATCGTTGAAATAATCTACTGCAAACCATCTTGATTCTGAATCGACTACAAGATTTGGAATGGCATAAACTGAGTAATCCTCACAATCACCATAGTTATCTGTTCCACATGGGTCTGTTTCGTGTGCATTATAATCTGTAATTACCCTCATTAAACAAGAACCTTCTGTATTTGCATATGATGGAACTTCAACATCACAAGTAATTACTGTTCCAGTACCAATACCATTACCACCAATATACCTTTCATCTGCAGAAAGTGTACTGTCATTATTCCAATCAACCCATATATCAAGATACTGATTATAAGAACCACCAAGTGTAACTTCAACTGTATATGTCTGTCCTAATGTCAGATTGCAACCATAGTTTGTAAAGTTTTCATAGGGTGTATTTGAATAACCTGATGTTTTATTCAGTTCTCCATCATTCATATATACGTTGGTAATTCCCATAAATGAGTAACTACCAGTTGAATAATCGCAGTATGATGTATTATCTGCTATATCCCACTCACCATCTGCATATCCCTCTGAACAATTTACAGTTGCGTTCCAAGTATGTATTCCTCCACCTGTCGGTGTCCAATCATATTCATAATATGTTTCATTACCAAATGTTGTATTTATTAAAGAGCCATCTCCATAAAAATTAATTGTTACATTATAACCATAGCTATCTGTTGCAGATAGATTCAAAGTAACAGGTAACTGTTCACTACCAAAGTCCTCACCATTTGTTGGCGTATTCAATTCAACATCCAAACTTCTTGGTATGTAATAGGTTATATCCAAATATGGCATGAATACCTCATCTGAATCGTTTGCATAAATAGAAATTCTTTCATCATCTGTCCATATCGGTTCAGTACCTCCAATATCTTTTTGACTTCTCAAACATAATTTTGTCTGTCCACCACAATTTACCCAACTCTTGCCATCATCATTGAGTTCTATATTACAAATTGTATCCCATGAACTGCATGAGCCCCCATCACCTGCATATCTTGTATATAGATAATCACCTGATTCCAATGGGTCATGTGGATAGGTGCTAGATATACCATTTTGAACTACTATATCAAATTCAACATCAGAATTATTTGAATACCTTGTGAAATTAAGATGTGCTTGGGTTACTATCGCATCTTCAGGTATACTAGAGGTATCAAAGAATACAAATCCTCTCCATATGGTAGTCCATACAGGAAATGTTGCTGTTGCATCCTGACCAATTTCAATATCTTGGGATGTGTCATCAACAGTTCCAGTTGATGCTGTTCTTGCTGTTGCATATGGTGTGTCTTTATTTTTTATTTCTCCATCACTATCAGATGAATATACCTTTAAATTATAATACTCCAATTCACCTTCAACACTCTCTATAAACAAAGGTATGACCATACAAAGCATTGACAGAACAACCAAAATGCTCAATATCTTTTCTTTTCTGTGCATCATATTTCACCTTAGTTTAATAATGCTTCTAATCTTGCTACTCTCTGCTCAAGTGCATCATAATCTGACTTCCAAACGAACTGTTCTCTGTTACCAGTTTTTGGGTTAAGTGCAAACATCCCATCATCTTCACTATCATAATAGATTACCTGTCCATCCCATTTGTTATCTTCATCTTTGGGTATCTCATAGCTTATCCTATCTAAGATGCTTTGCAATGTTTCCTTATTGAATAAAACATATGGTGGGTCTACACCACCAGTTACAGTTATCTTTCCAGAGAACCATCCATCTTTAAATCTTTTATCTGTTCTTCCAAGATTAACCTTGCCTGTGGTATTTGGGTACATATCCCTTTCAGTATCATCACCAAGAATTATATCTCCAGGTCTACCAATAGTTAAGTTTTCAGTTGCATAGATTGTCCTGTTGCCTATCATTGTTATATTTGTTGTACTTATGTTTTCTATATAGCTTGGGTTATCTTCAGAATAAATATTATAAACATCAGCCCCACCTAAATTGAGAACTGGATTATTATGTAACCATAATCCATAAATATCATTATCGCCCTGCATACTTGCTACATTATATATATCAAAATCTGCAAAACTAAACTTAGGTGCATTACTTGTACCAGTTCCACCAATTACACAAGTTTCAAATCCCAATGGTGTTGTAAATTCTTGATTATGTGTATTTGTCGCTGATAACTGTAAAGATTCGCCACCTGCTGTTGAATCATTATTAACTGTTGATGTTATCCTTGCACCTGTTGCCTTTACATTGTTATTTGATTGACCTGATGCGTATAATCCTATTCCAATCTGATTTGCATTAAATTGCTGTCCTAATAAATACAAACCATAAGTTGGCAAACCTCCAGTTGTTGCATTAACATCACATCTTATTGCTGATACATCACTAGAATTTAAATGCAATATTCCCTCAAAACTTGCACCTTCTGCATTTTCATCAAAGTTCATATAGTTACCATCTAAATTTCCAACTGTTACATTACCATCAACTGTTAAATTACCTGTTAAATTCAAATTTACAAATTCAACTGAATCGTTTGTATTTAAACTTTGATTAAATGGATTTCCACTTGCTGAAGCATCAAACTGGAAATCAACATCATCCCACTCTAAGTTATCACCTGCATATGTTGATAGGTTTGCATTAATCAATGAATTTTTCCCAAGTATTAAATGACCACCAATGTATAAGCTACTATTTAATAGTGAATCAATAGGAAATAATGCAGGATAATATACATTTTCTTCACCACCTGTATCGTAAAATTCAGATATATTTAGAAAAGAATTTGGTAATGTCATATTGGTTGTGTTTGATTTCGTATAAATAACACCATCCCAAGCATCAATCCATATATCACCATCTTCTACTCCTGGATCAGGTGAATATGTTTGAAGTGTTAAATCCCCATGAGAAGTTCCTGTACCACCACCTGCACCTGCTGTTATTACTACTGCACCACCATCTCCACGAGTGCCACCATCTCCTGCTGTAAGTTCTAACTCTCCACCAAATCCATTTTCTTGTCCTTGTCCTGCTTGAAGTAAGACCTTTCCACCATATTCATCATTTACAACTGCATTTCCTGCAAACCATGTGAATTGTGGATTTGGCAAACTTGGGTCATATGCCATATAAGGTGCATCAAAAGAAAAAACATCCCTATCAAAATATAATGTCAAATCATCAACATCAAAATAGAAATGACTGTCAGTTCCATCTGAAATATTCAAATCATCCTGAAATTCTGTCGTGCCTTCTATAAGTAATGTGCCATTGCCCTGTATATTATCCCCATCTGTTGCAGGATATAATGTTGTTCCTGAACGATTCCAATATGTATCAACAGAAAGATTTGTTAGATTACCACCATCGCCTGAAAAGTATGAAGCATTAATACCATTAACAATATCCAACCATGTGAATGTAGCGTTATCTGTAGTATTCAAATCCTGGTTGAACGGATTACCAGAACCACTTGCACCTACTACATCAAATTGCATATCTGTGCCATCCCATGTAACATTATCACCAGCATAATCAGAGAGATTTGCTCTGAGTAGTTTATAATAACCTAAAGTTAAGTTGTTTCTAGTCACATTAACAGTTCCGTTTGCCTCAAGTCTAAGCGTTTCAAGATCATTCGTTGCAAATACCATTGGTACATTCTCGTATAGCCAATGCTTGAATTGTGTATTGAGGTACATAGACATTAGATAACCATCATCTGCTCCTCCACCAGTATCAGCATTCATAATTTTAATAGTAGTTTGGTCACTAGGGGTTGCTTCATAAAGTGTTAGCTCATTACCAGAACCACCATCATCCCCAACTGATATCTCACCCTCAGAATATATACCATATGATGGTGCAGTATAGCCATCAGAAAGTGCACTTCGAGTAATCATACCACCAACAACTTCCAGTTTGTTTATAGGTGTTGAATCACCAATACCAACATCATCACCTGAATTTTCCAGGAAAGTATCAGTACCAGATCTGTTCCAATAACCAATCCCAGTTATATTTGTTAATCCTCCTCCGTCACCAGTTAGTATTCCACCAAAAGTTATATCGTCAACCACAGTTAAATCGTCTCCACACCATATATCACCAAGTGTGCTTAACTCATGGGTTGCATTAACATAATCTGCTGAAATGTTAGAGACATAAAGCCAATTCCATCTGTTAGCACCACTTCCCAAATCATGTGTAAGAGTTGGATGTGGTAATAAATCACTTAGGATATATTCACCAACTGTAAAGTTATGTTCTAATTCAAAACTCGTTCCACCTAAGTACCATGGATCTCCTGCAAGGTCAATAGTACCACCAAATTCACCAATTATAAACTGATTGAGAGTTATATCGTTAAAATCCACACTATCTGTTGAATTTAGGTCTTGATCAAAAGGATTACAACACGCACCACCACCACCGACACCTGCGGAATGGAATTGTCCGCCAGACCAAGTGATGTTAGTTCCTGCATAGCGTGAAAGATTTGCATCTAGAAGTTCATTTTCAGATAGATTTACATCGTCAGACGAATTTGTAGTATAAACGTATCCGTCAGTTGAGTTCCTACTCCAAAATTGTTGAACAAGCGTATTTTGAGTTATGCCACTTGCCAAAGGAGATATTGCAAAACCAAGTAGAATTCCTATCATAAGTATTATAAACCAATTCCTTTTTTCTATAAACATATACACTCCTCTTATTTGGGAGTTATATATGTAATTACTATTATTTATATATTAGTTAGTATTTTGTTAATATCAATGTCTTTCCAATTTGGGAACTTACCTAACTGAAGTTCACGGTGTTCATCACGCTCTGCTGGGGACATAGCTTTTATCCAGTTTATCTTTTGTTTGACATCAGTTTTGTTGTGGACGTAATACTCAGGAGAGGTGAACGTGGGAGCACAATGGAGTGTATCATCCGCCAAGACAATTGCACCCCCACGATTAGCCATGGTAAGACGAGTTGGTAATAAACCACACTGTTTGATTACAGGTGAGGTTGTATAAATACAAGTATAAGCATTGTTCCAAAAACGATATGCATCTCCATGAGAACCACGTTGACCAAGGTATTGTAAATGTTTGAATTTCTTTGTAGCTTTGTGTTCCCACTTACCAATAATTACATTGTTTAGTCCAGGAACGTCATAGAGGTCTTGAACCTCTTTGGCACGTTCAAAACCCTGTTTGGTTGAACGGGAGTCCCATTGAGAACCAACGAATAATGAATCCCATTCTGGATTTTGTCTAACTTGGAAATATGGTTCAATGTTGGAGTATGGTACTAATGTGAAATGAAAATTGAGTTTGTCTAGGAACGGTTGGTATGGATTGTCTTTTAAAGATAGGTAATGATCCCAGTTGGTAAAATGATGCCAAATTGTCCAGTGTTTGTTCTTGAATAATTCAGTGCGTTTGTTGAGGTTGCGTAAATTGTTTATGGTGTCTACAGAAGCATCTTTAGTTCTAAAGGGAAATGGAAGTGCACCGTGTTGATAGTATATTAAATCACCTTCCCAGTCATTAATGCAATCGAATGTGCGTTTTATGTAGGATATATCTTCTTTACCGTTGTTATATGAAAAGCGAACATTATCAGTTCCCTGTTCGATGATTAGTAGATCTTCTTCACGTGGGGTCTCTAAGGGTTCGTACTCTATCTTTTTTGTCCAGTCTGTACTAGGATCAGGGAATAGGGATGTGGACTTTGTGAGTTTGTAATCCTGTTTACGAATACCAGAATAAACTTTGATAGTGTGACCATGGTCTAAAAGGGATTTGAATAATCCAACTCTGAGTTCTGTTCCGAGTGTGTTTGTAGAAGCTGTAGAAAGGTTAAGTTCTACAGAACTACTTAGTCGAATAAAAGCAATACGAATATTAATCACCTACAACTTCAAAATCATATTCATCAAAACTAAAGTAGGGTATTGCTTTTCCTTCTTCTGTAATTACGATAGGAAATCCACCATCACAAACATTACCACCAATATCAATACCATCTAAAGTGAAATGAAATGTCTTTTGTGTTAAAATACTTGTTGCTTTTATTTTGATTTCTGATGCCTTCATTTAGTCACCCTTTTTGAAAGTTGTTTATATACTTCTTTTTCACATCTTTTGTGAACAATAGTGTTTTCTTTTGGATTAACTATGTTAGGGACAATAACACCTCTAGATATTTGTCCTAACTTATTACAAATAGTACACACAAACATATTATAATCTGGCATTTTTACTTCACCTCGTGTTTTTTTCTTTTTTATTTCATCAAGTTTTAAGTTCATTTTTGTCTACTCTCCCAATTTCTATAATTAAGTTTTTGATATGAACGTATACAATCTCTACACCAAGAGCTTAGTTTATCTTTGGTGTTACTAGCAAAATAGAAGTTTCTATCTTCTTTTAGTTTTTTACATTTACTACATCTTTTCATATTATTCCTCTAATGAAGGTGTGGGATACCAGCTAAAAGATAGGTCAGAAGACTGTAAGAAACCCACTCACCAACTGGTATCCCGACCATCCGAAGATGGCTGAATTAAGAATGGTGAGTCTGACTAAGGAGTAAGTTTATTGGTTCATTATATACTTTTCTCATAGTTTAATAGTTCTATCCTATACAACATGCCTTTGGAATTCCTAAGCTTCTTAATTTAGTACAAGAATATGGTTTGTACTTAGTACACCAATTAATGTAATTAGAGGTTGTTTGTTCTTCAAAGTCTTCCCAACCTAGTGTGGAGTATAAAGAAAGTATTGTAGATGCAGGATAACCCAAATTTAAAAGGTCGATTGTAGCTATGACACGTATGATGTGAGCTGGGTGTTGAATTATAAGGTTCTTATATACACATGGTCTAAGTATGTTCTTTAAGAATAATGAAGGATTTGATGTTACTAATCCAGAATCATCATCAACCTCTCTTATTGTTTTCTTGTTACGTTCAAGATATGTATCAAGATCAAAAGGAAAATCAGTTAGTAGGGGTAATTTGTGTCCATCTAGTGGATATGTGTAATGATGTTTGGCTTTGGTATGTTTTATAATATCTGACTCAGTCATTGAAAGGAATTTGTCTGAGGGTATGTAAGTACAGTAGGAGTTGTTTGAAGGTGGACGTAAGGTGTTAGGTATACGGGTGAGCCTGCGTATATCACCAATACAGGATGGGTCAGGTGCAACTATGCGTTCTGAATTATATAGTATGCGTTTTTGTTTACCATTTGGAAGTGTTGTTAGTTTCTCATGTACAGGTCCAAATACAGATTCAAGTATGTTTAGTGTGGCACCGTATAAGAGAGGTTTTGCAGTTGGTCCATATATGTGTGGCTCGAGTTCTAAGTAAAGGTGGTAACGAGGGTGTACATTTCCAGGTTTGATACCGGTTGTTAGAGGTATGACTTTGTAGTTCTTGTTAGTTAAGTGGGAGAACACAGCTTTGGTGTCATCGAGTATGTAGTCACCATAATCAAAGTCAAAGAATATTTTGTCGATTATGAAATTAGAGGGGTATAGAGAGACATAACAGTTACGTTGTCCATTGAAGCGATCTATGAAGTTTTGTATTTCAGAAACGTTGTGTACAACTCTCCGTATGGGATCACCAACCTCAGTGGGTGTTCGACCAAATAGGTGGAGAGTTGTGTTATCCACGCTATCACTTCACATGTGGTGAAAGTATGTAGGTCTTAGTATACTCATCTGTCTTTTCGTTGATTATTAGTGTTCCAGTTGGGATTAATGCGTCTTCATTTGCGAATATTAAGGTTACTTCACCAGAGATATGAGATACTATGTTATCAAAGCTATCTGATGGAAATGACTCTTCTATTCCTTTTTTGCCTAGTATCTCTTTACATTCTAGTTGTCTACTGAAGTTTCCTTCTCCTGGAATTATAAGTGTAAGTCCAGATTTTGTCATTTTGAACTTGTATACATCTGCTTTTGGGAACTTAAGTTCTGCAACATCAATAACAACTGCAGTATCTAAGTTTGTTCCTTTTGGTGCAAACCCATAATCTTGCTGTTCGATTTGGAGTTTAACCTTTGGTTCCTCAAAGTTATCAGTCTCTCGGTCATAGTGATCCTTTTTATCGTCAAGAGAGAGTTTATTTCCATCTTTCTTAATAAGTATGTCGTCACCCTTAAATCCCCATTTGAGACGATCTAAGAATATGTAGGAAATAGCGAATGGTTCTGTATCAATATCAGTGTACTCTTTGAAGTATGACTTACTGTAGAAATGATAGTATAGAAAAGAATTAAGGTCTATACCAACAGAAGTTATACCCTCTTCAACGCATTTTAGAATTATTGGGTTGAATACTGGATTGACTTTGGGTAAGAACATAGACTCAAGCATTGAGCGTAACTTCTTGGGGTCAGCTGTTATTTTCATTGTGCACCTCCAGTGAGAACGGTATACGCATTCTTGTCAGTTATATCTACTGTCTTGCCAGTTTTGAATAATGGATCCTTACTAGAGTCGACATGTGCAGTAAAGCGTTGTCCATTCTTATCCATTGTTTTTCTCACTCGAATAACAATATCTGTTTCATATAATACAGCATCTATCCATCTTGGTACATCCTCCTTAATAACGAAGTCACCGTCTTTGACTATCTCGTTCTTGTCTACATATGCAGTCCAGATTACACCCTTCTTTGCTTTGTTTTGACACATACGAAGTAGTTGGTCTATGTACATACGTCGCTCTTTCCAGACATTACGATTAGAAACTCCTTGGAATGGAGCAAGGTTATTACGAGAACGCATTACCATTTCAGCAATTTTGTGAAATACTTCACCAGCATCTACAACTATCCAATCAGAATCTTGAACAGCATTGTTTAATAACCCATTGATATATTTCCAGCTTATTTCACTAGAGCTTAACATTATGTCCGGTGTTTCAGTACTATAATATCGAACTGCATCAAATACGGTTATACGGTTGCCATCCTCTTTCATATTTACTTTTATGGGTTGTGACTTACGATCGAATGAAAGACAGGATATGGTTCCAGGAAAAGAGAATGCAGTAGAGGTTTTAGTTTCACCCTTTTCACCATAGATCATTATTACTGTTTGTGTTGAATCTTTAGCAGGAGAATAGTCGAATTCCCCATTTGCTTTTGGTTTAACTGGTATTGGTTCAGGCTTCTCTTCTTCAACTGGCTTTTCTGGTTCAGGTTTTTTTGTTAACTCTTCTTTGGTTATTTTAGTTTCAGTTTCTTTCTCTTTTTCTATTGAGACTGATTTGATTGTTTTCTCTTCCTCTTTAGGTTTTTCTTCTGGCTTTTTATCTTCGGGTTTCTTTTCTTGGGGTTTATTAAATATGTCAGCTATGTCCGTCATTCCTAGTCCTCCATAGGTGGACCGTGGATTTTAATTGCAGAATAGACACGCATTGACGCTTCTTTCTTTTCCTTATTATAACCCACTATACCATAGAAGTCACAAACTGTGTTCTTAGGAAAACCTTTTAGTGTTTCAGGTATCCACGCAGACATTCCAGGAGGTATAGGTCTTCCTGTTTCAGGATCTACTTTATCAGGTTCACCAATGACAGAATCATCGATTATCTGGTATCGTGCCCAAGGTAATCCAGTCTTTTCAGATATGTTACCATATTCTGCAGTCACCATACCACGTATACACTTCCAGTCTGTGGAAATTGTATAGCCTGTACTGTCCTGTTTACTTACGTTATTTCCACCAGCAGTACTCTTTATGGTTATCTTTGGAAATTTTAAGTTTTCGAGTATCTGTTCTTTTGTTGCTTCTATCTGTTCAGGATTTTCAAATCTAGCTCTATCATCTGCAACGAGATCTAGACTGTCTTTGAAAGTACCAAGCTCAATGCCACGATACATAGAGAAATATGTAACTTTCTCTAACAAAGAAGTCATCTCATCCATAAGGACTATCTTTCGAAGTTTGAAATTATTATCTACACAATACATTTCACTTCTTAGTTTACCTGCTTTGGTTTTGTTAACTGAAGCACAACCTATAGGAATAATATCGAACTCTTTTACAGGTGGACGGTTCGCATACTGATTCCACAGAGCAATAGCACAAAAATCCTGCTTAGACTTTTCATTCTCAGTGAATTGTGGATCGCTATTTATCCAATCTTCCTTAAGAAGTTCCTCAAATTTTTCAGTCACTTGGTCTAAAGACATTCCAGCCTTTTTGACGATCTCTTCCAGCTTCTTAGTTATTTCGGGTGGGTATTCCATTTGTTTTTTCCTCCTCAAATATAATAAAACAAATATCAAATATTGAGAATATTAGTAAAGTAAATATTATTTATATACATTATTGTACTCACTATTAGTATACTTACTATTAGATAAGTAATATTATTTTTTCTTTTAATAGGGGGGTCTTTAGAAATAAGTAATAATAAAAAGTAAAAAGTGACTTCCAACAGGTTGGACCAATACAAACATTTATATCCTAGTTTCCCCGTGAAAATCCCGTAATAAAGTAATAATGAATTTTTCCATCTGAGTCGAATTGGTAAAACTTTAAATATCATCATTAATCCTCGTTCATAACCTTTTTGCTGATTTTTAAGAAATCTTGTAAATATGGGTCATCAATTTCGTGTTTTTCTAAGAATTCGCAGAGTGAAATACGATGGGAAATGTCAAGATGATTTTCTTTACAATGCAGACCACGTAATGCAAAATAGAATATTTGACGCATTATGTCATTTGGCATCGTTACCTCACCATAACGTTTCATGTGCTTAAGACACTTGAGTATTGCACCTTCTATAGAAATGGAATACCGTTCTTCTATATTGGGATCAAACTTAATCTTCAGTATTCCTTCTTCCATGTTCATACAAACTTGTTTGTCTTGGTTTAATATTTATTATCCTATACTGAAAGTTTTTACTGTCTAGGTCACTTAAAACCTTTTCTAGTTTGTACATTGGGAATACCCACATACTGTTCTGTCTATCATATCGACCTCTATGTTTCTGCATTATGTAAACAATATCATCATCCCATAAGAAATGTGCAGAAAAATTGAAGTCACCTTTTCTTATGTTTATCATGATTCACCACTTATAAAACCACGTACTTTATAATCATATTTCTTAGCAACTTGTCTTATAACACTTTCTATAGTACTATTGGTGTTCTTGTGTCTGATTATTTTTTCAGAAACTACAATATCAATATCTGAACTTATATCAAAAGGAGAATCTTTTATAATACCATCAAGTATTTCTATGTACACACAAAGATCGATATATGAAGCTCTGTTCTCAGGTATACCAACGAGACTATCAGGAAGAAATGAATCCCTAACACGTCTGAGTATTTCTTGTCTTGTATTATCCTTAGATAATTCTATATCCCTTAATTTACGCTTAGTAGAAAAACTATCATCTGAAATGTATGTAGATGTTTTATACATCTTTCCAATTGAATCATTAAACCTATATCTTAACATCTTATATTTCACCTTTATAATATTCAACTACTGCAGTTCTAATTATAGAAGAAACTGTATTCCCAGTTTCTATACTCTCATCTTTTAGTTTTTCGAAGTATTTTTTATTAAATCTTACAGTTACTTTTGGCATTATACAACCCTTATGTCAGTAGCTCTAGTTCGTCCTTTACTATTAGTTTGGTATTCAATATACACCTCAACTTGATCTTCATAGGCAATGGACAAATATCCATATGCCCAAAGTTCATTTTCAGTTATAAGAATATAATCCCCATTATCCATTATTACAAGAAGCTCTTCGTTAGGAAACTCATTGTAAAGTATAAGTTCACGTATGAATCCAGTTTTACTTTTAAGTTCCCAATCACGACTTCTATTGTAATCATCAACATAAATGAATGTCACAGCTATTGAAAAAAATCCTATTAAAAATAGGAATATGAATATTCTTTTACTCATTGTTTACCTTTTAGTATCCTCTTGAAGAAAGTATTCGTCTTTTAGCTTCTTCTATCTCTTGTTCTTTTTTAAGGTATAAAACTCTCTTTGCTTCTTTTTGAATCTTATTAGGTTTTCTTTCGAAATAACAGAACTTCATAGGGTCAACTCTTTTTAGTTCCCCTTCTTTTGGATACTTTATTTTTCCAAGTTTTGCATAATCTGTACCGTGTAATAATTCACATTGTCTCACTGGATTACCAATATACATTTCTCTAACTGGACACCAGTTGGCTCTTTGATTATGTTCCTCTAGACCACGACAAACTTTAGGAACATATTTCTTTCGTTCTCCCTTTTCAGAATCACTAAGTGACCAACGACCATATTTCTTAAGTTTCTTTATTTTACCTTTTTTCTTTAAATGCATTAAAGCTTGATCCAACATATAAGATACTTTTGCCTTACCTTTTTTCTTTAATGAAGTAGACATTAAAATCTCTAATAAATATGAACGGGTAACAATATTCTTATGTGAAGCATACTCTTCCTTGAATATATCAAAAATGAGTTTTTGCATTCCTCTTCCCTTTTGATCCTCTTTATCTTTTGACACTAATCTTCCTCCTTTTTATATATTATATACACTACTATTTAATACTTTCTCGACTTTTAATAGTTCCTTTGAATTCCATAATCACAGAGAATAGAATGAACGGTATGAAGAAAGTGAACAACACGATCTCCAACATTCCTTCTCCAAATGCATCAAAGTATACTACAACATAAAATCCAGGATTTCCAAATGCAGTATACAAATGATTATAGAATAACAGTGCTGAAATAAACATGAAGATAGTTCCAGAAAACTTAACTATCTTCTCAAAATCAGACAGCATTCTTTTCTTTCTCCAAACAAATGTCACAAACCATTACTTTCTCACCATCTATTGTGAATTCTTTTATAGCATAATCTGGTCTTGGTTTGCCACATATTGCACAAGGAAGAACTCTAATCTCTTTAGGTGGTGCATTACGTTTTGGTTGTCCTTTCTGCTTTGGTGTAACAAATTCATATTTCCCAGTTAGAAACGAATATGTAATAAAGATGACTACTAAGAAAACACACAATCCCATAAATGAGGACGTTCTTATGTAGCTCATAACATCACCTTGTTCTCGAATAATTTCTAGCACACCAAAGTATAAGACAATAAATATTGTTAGTATACCAAGTATTCTTCTTAGTAACTCTTTGGGGTCTTTCTTTGGAACCTGTTTTTTATCAACCATATTTTTCATTTATCTTTCTCCTTATTTATATTCTTTTTCCACAATTTAATAGTTCTCCACCGATTTTACAGACTGATTGAAACAAAGGTGGTGTATTGGAAATGGATAAAAATGATTCGACCAGCTAACTGCATCGGAGGAGGAAAGTAGAGTGGGAATATACCCAAAAAGAGAAGAAGCTGACCACCCTACATTATACATAATATATATTCTCCTACTATTTAAATATTAACTAATTAAAGACATTTCTTCTGAAACTTTGGTTTAATAACTTCTTTCTCCTTTTGTTCATAAATAAGATTATTTTCAAGAAGTCTTAGTTTACCTCCACCAACATTTCTTTTAATAAACAAGTTTCTATCATATATTAAATAATTCAAATAAGCAGTGACCTTTTTCTTCAATGTCAATTCTGTGTTATCTTCATAGAAGATTCTTAGTACATCTTTTATTTCCCCATAATTATGTTCACTATAATCAGACAGCACTCTTATTATTTCATCAACAACATTTTTATGAATAGCAATATTAGAAACAGTTGTTATTTTCCTACCACGATCATCAAACGAAGTTATATGTACAAGATTATCTTCCATCTCTACTATAAATCTATTCTTCTTAACTTCACAAAGATATATTAATGCTAATTTGTCAATAAGATCATCACTAAATGTTTTGTATTTAGCTTGTTTCTTTAAAAACTTATTAATTAACGACATTGGGTATGAACGATTTTCAGTGCAAAACGCTTTTTTAAAACCTACCCAAATATTTTTGTCTATATCTAATTCATAACCATCTACAAGATCATTAGGTATCTGCTCATCAGTTATCTTACTTATTTTTTCAATCTCGAACTTTCTAAGTCTTTTCAATAACCAACTAAAAAGTTCGTCAGAAGATGGATTATTAAGTTTCAACAAACATTCTTCATAACCAGGAATTTCAGAAATTATTTCTAGATAATGTTCACCAGCTTTCTTATCTTTAAAAGTTATATCAGCTTTAATGCTTTTTGTTTCATCATCCCATATACCATATAATAATGTATCTTCATTCACACCATGTACTCTTATTTCACAAATTTTCTTTTTCACTTACTTCACCTTCTCTGGATATATCTCCAATGTTCTTCTATCTCCATCAATACGTGATCTATAGTTCTTCATAAGCATAGCAGTCTCTTCTACAGTTATAATATCCATAGAAATAGAAAGAGTGTTTGGAACGACTCTAATTAGTTTTGACATTATTCTTCCTCCTTTATTATAGGTAATTTCTTCAAGAGCTTTTCAGACTCTTTGAGTAGATCATATAACTGATTGCCTTTAGTACTGTATCCAACGTTTGGGTATCCCATACACTCCTCGATTTCTCCAGATAAATCAAAAAGTTTGATTTGTATTTTTTGATATTCCTTTTCATTCATTTAATTCACCTCGAAGAATGTTGGTTCTCTAAGAGCTTTCATAGTTAACTGACCAGTAAGTCTAGTTATACATTTGTGGTATGACATATCAGTATGGTGTCCCTTTTCATGTCCAAGTTCGTGTACAAGAAGATCTATGTTACTTGCAGTAACTTTCTTGAAGAAATCTTTTGGTAAGTATTTGGTATTGAAAGTAAGTCTTCGTCCACCATACTTTGCACTTATGCGTTCTGTTGAGTTAACAAACTGTACTGAAATATCGACACCAAGAAATTCTTTGGCTACTTTCTTAGAAAAGTCAGCGAATATAGATTGTTCTTCAGTAGGATCCAAATCTTTGGATTGTGCAATACCAATACCACCAAACAAATCAGTTGTCTTTTGTATAAGATTAAATCCCTTTATCTTACTCCATTCGTCTCTAGAAAGCATTGGACCACTGATTAAGGTATAACCCTCAGATATTGCAGTATCGTTTGCATTGCTGTCGAAAGGACTTCTTATAAGGAACTTGTCGCCAAAGCGTTTCTTCATTACAGTAACCATAGCTTCTTTTGATACTTTATCATCCTTAGATGCAGTTCGAACCCAAACACTAGAAGCTTCTTCTTCTGGTAGTATATCAACCACATTGTTTAGAACTTGTGCATAAAGGTTTTTGAGGTATGACAATCTGATTGTTTCCCTATCAACTGCGAGTGGTATCTTTTGTTGTATATTGATATGCCAAGGACAGTCCGTTTTAACAACTGGTATACCCATTTCGTATATCCAGGATTGTCCATCATTCTCAACAAGATCAACAGTGGTTTCTCTCCAAGCAGGTTTCATTACTTCCTTCTTCAGTACTTCAGTTAATAAGGAAGATTTGAATGAACGGAATATAGACGTCTGTGGAAGCTCTTTATTATTTACTATATATTTTATACCAGTCGGTGGTAGTAATGTCTCTGTGTGTCCTAATAGCTCCTCAAATTCACGCTTTGTAGCTTTAAAGACAACTGTTATTATACTTCCCTTGTCCAACGCTTCTTTAGTCTCATGTCGACCAAAGTCATCAAATATGACTGTTCCTTTTGTTGTAGTTACTTTAGCAAAGTGACATATAGAAAGAACTTGTTTTTCACCGAGATTAAATCGACCTCTCTTAGTAGGATCATCACGTTTTGAGGTATATGCAAACAAAGTATATGCATGAGTTATATCTTTGAAACCCTCTGGGTCATCATCTCTTACATGGAGAGTACAAAACTCTCCATCATATTCTAGTGTTATCTCACAAAACGTTATGTTCTGGTCCCATGCGTTTTGAGTAAGCTCATTAATAATAAAGGTTTTAGATTTTCCAGCTTGTAATTGTTTTAATCCGTTCTTATCTACTTCAAACCAATTATTCATTCTTAGTCCTCCTTGAAAGCATCAAAAGTTTTGTGCCAATCGTATGATGTTGAAATTAATTCTTCGTCAAGTTCATCATTTACCAATCTTGTCCCAAGTTCTACATATCCATTTTCTACTTTGATTCTTGTTTCAAAGAAAGTATTTTTCTTCTTCTCATATGTTTTTGAGTCTTTGAAATAGTTTGAACATACAAAGTGGTTATCTATCCAAACATGGATTGCCCCTTCATCTATGTTTACAAAATCTTCCATTCTTAGTCCTCCATAACTAAATAAGAAAAGGTAAGTTTTTGATTGTGTAAATCTTCTTCAGTTGAAGTTAAGCAATGCCACTGTCCTTCTACTAAAAACTCTACAAGATAGCTTGGTTGTCCATCAAATTCGCCAACCTCTCTGTTTGCTCTAAAATGAGTTGCATTGTGTTTCTTTACTTCATCTAAATATTTAACGTCTGTTGGTATAGGAACTCTATGGTATCTCTCATCCTTTATTTCACGTATTTGATCTTCAAGTTCCATATTCTTGCGTTCAATTTGTTTTATTCTATCTAAGTTCTTTTGGATTTGCTCTTCTCTCTTAGCTATTCTTTTATTATAATAATCACGCTTCTGTTCCCAAACTTCTTTGTGTTCAATAATATCTTCAGCATTTACACGACCACATGGTTCGGTCGTGATCAACTTAATATATTTGTTCTCCATTTCCGATAACACCAAAGAATACTATATTTTCAGACCTTTATATACTTTTTGGTGATTTTAATAGTTCTTATGGAGTAATTTAATTTTTCTTATCTTTAAGTTTTTCACGTAAACGAGACTCAACATCTGGAGGAAGATCTTGTTTTGTCTCCTCAACTTTAATCTCTTTAGGTGGTTCAACAACTGGTACTTCTTCTTTTACTATTTCGGAAATGCCAATGTTAGAACTATAAGTCACAAGGAATTGTGCTTCGTGCATGAGCTCTATAATCGTGTCTAGGAGATCTTTCCTAAATGCCCAACCAATTTCAGCATTGTCTTTTTTGTACTTAATATCTCTTAGTTCTACATCATCCACAAGAGTGAGCTCTTTGTTTAGATTATCATAAGCTTTTCTTGCATCATCAATAAATTCGTTTTTCTTTATCTGAAATCTTTTGTGTAATGTGGGTTCAAGTTTGAACAACATTTCAATATCATCAATAACCTCATCAAAAAGACTTCCTTCATTCTGATCTTTTGCTTCAAAGAGCTTTGCGACCCTTATCATCAAAAGGTCTTCATATGCTCTTACTCTATCTTCACTTCTTTTGTCTGCTTCCATTTTTATCAATCCTTATATATCTTCTTCTTAAATTTCTAATATCTTCCATGGATATATCATAAACTTCTCCTGAATCCTCAAAACCATATATCAAGAACATAAATTTATGTATATTAATGAACTTAACAATTACGATTAGTAAACACAACAAGCCGAATACTAAGAGATATGTTCCACCAACCATAGTTATGAATTTTTCAAATAGTATTAATAACGTCAGACCAGAAAATAACAGAAGAAAACCAAGAATAATAAATGGTAATCCATAAAGTTTTAAATTGATCAAATCCAGCTTTCTATGTAAAAGCATTTCTTTTTCTTCTTCATTTAGATCTTTGAATGTTCTCATTCTTCATCCTCCTATATTTATCTATCATCTTATGCTTAAAGAAATAGCCCAATAACGCTATTCCTATATAAGAACCTACAAGTATGAGCAACCATTTCACAGCTTCAAGAAGAACACCAGTATTACCCTCAACTACAGTGTATGTGTATAATAGATATAATAATGCAGATGGAACAGCAACCGTGACTAGAAGTATACAACCATATGCAAAATAATACAACGAATTTCTTAGGTATTGAAATGTCTTTGAAAGTCTTTGATAACGCTTATCATTACTTATGAAATATGACGGTATTACAATCGCAAAGAAACAAACGAATGCTATTATCGCCACAGTAGGAACAATGGAGAAGATGGAATCGGTTTGAGCAAAGGTTGAATTAATTGTCTTAGAAGAACTTGGGTTAATAACACTGTTCCCAACAATAGAAAACACAACAAATCCAGCACCAACTATTGCAACCATAAGTACTAAGGCAAGAGTCAGTGTTTTAATCTTTTCTTTTTCCATGTAATTTCTTCCTTAATCTTTCTTCATGTTCATGTCTGAGATCAGTACCAATCTCCTGACCTTTGTTGTATTTGACTTTTAAATATTCTAGATACTTTCCCATATTATCAGAATCCAAACATACCAGTTAAGCTTGGTCCTTGTGTTAAGAATAGTATACCAACAACAAGTGCAATACCTGCACCGAGTAATAACCAAATCAAAGTTTTATTAAACTTAACTGGTTTACGCTTCATAAATCCAAACATATCATATGCAGTCTTTGCATCACTATAACGCATCATTGTAATATTACTCTTGGGACTTACATCAAAGACAAGGTATCGCTCCAACATATTTACATCTACAGGTCGACCCATTATAAGCATTTCATGTGAGTGTGGTGGTGCCGGATTAGATATAATTTCAGACTTTAGTTTGTGAGGATTTGTTTCTTCGTATGCCTTTCGTTCTCTCTCGTACTCTTCTATAGCACGTCTTTGTCTTTCATCGAATTCCATGGCAACTACACTTTTATCTGGTTCTTCCTGATTCATTGTGTCTTCAAATTCAGCTATCTTTTCTTTAAGGTGCGACATCTGGAATTCCTCCACTTCTAATATGACGTTCAACAAATTTTTCTATTCCGTCACGACCAATTGCAATTTTCTCTTCACTGGTTAAATCACGAAAGCGTTTGATACCAAACCTATTAAGGAACTTATCAAAAGAACTTTCACGAAGTTCTTTGAGGTTTTCAATACCATAACGAGTCTTTAAAAGATTCACATAAAGTATATAATCCATATCAACAGCATGACCAACTACTTCAGGAACAATACGAACTCTATGATCAGCCCACATATATGATTTAACATCGACTATTTGTGAATCCAATTCTTTAGAGTGTAATTGTCCTTCACCAGCACGAAGGGAAGGGATAAGACGGATTTCTCCGTCTTTGTGAATAAAAATCCAAAGGACATGTCCTGGACGTCCTGGAGCCATGAGAAAATCTGCACCAGTTCTTCTTGCACGTATATCTATCATCAATCGACCTGCTATGAATAATGTACCCCCAAAAAATATTAGTATATACCTAAAATAATTTGGTATAATGAAATAATATTCTCCAGGTAATAATCCAAATATTGCAGTCATTAAAAATCCAGAAATCATCAGCATAAAGCTAAGAAACATTATCATTCTTTATCACCACTTCCATGTACAGCCCTACTTATCTTAGAGCGTAATCCCTTACGACCTTTTTCAGCTTGTCCATAAATCCTTTCTATTGATTCAGTTGCTTCTATACCTCTTTGACCATATAATGTCCAGAAACCTCTGATTGATCTTGATAATTGTAGTGTCATTAGAAAGTCAGCCATGAGTTCGTGTGCATATTCATAAACACCATTCTCAAGAAGCATAGCAACTAATTTAAATGTGAGCTTAAACGATATGATATCCTCTCTTTCTATATTACCCAATGCAGAAAGTTTAGAGAACATAACATAAAATTTCTCAAAGTATGCACGCTCTCTAATAGGAATATCAGGCTTTAAAACGAATTGTGCTACAGTTACTGCAACCTCTTTTTCCAATTCGTCAATATAGTTATTTGACACTTTCTCTATTCTCCATTATCCAAATCAAGACACCAACGAATACTAGAAGGCATGCAATAAAGAATTCACCAACCCAAAGTCCAGTACCACCAACAAGCCCTAGTAACCACATCTTGAGTAATGCATCCAATATCAAAGATACACCAAAGACAATGTTTAGTATGACACCCATAAAAACAACGGGTGAAACCCTTTTTCTTCCAGTCATGAATTCATAATATCTATCTTGAAAAAAATTCGTTGGACTGAAGTTACTACTTTTCTTTCTCTTTTCAATGTCCTCATACATCTTAGGAGGTACACTGATAGAAATACCCTTAGCAGTTTCATTTCCCATATTTTTCACCTCAAACAAAAATAATAAAGGATGTTCCTCATATATAAATATTAACTAATATTATGAATGGTGAAGCTGTTGGGTAGCGTTTGAGGTTGAGGAGACTAAAAAAGTAAACCCAACAACTTCCTTCTTCTCTTTTTGCGAAAGTATAGATTCGTTCCATCCTTCCTTTTCAGGTACATAATAAATTTGAACGGGGATAACAATCAATGATGAAAGCATCCCCTAGAGCAAAGGGATCACACTTTTCTTGTATGTCCTCTTACTTTCACCCTTCTTTTTCGACCTTTTATTTTTCTGTAATGTTCTTCTACACGCACTTTGGCTATTTTATCACCCCCTCACATGCCAATTTAATTACCTCCTGTAGAGTTTTTTCATTCTTTTCTTTTGATCTGGAAGTAATAAAGAACTTCCTTTATCAATTAATCCTTTTTCTTTGATGAACACAACTACCTCATGTGTTCTGGAAATATCATCCATCGAAATTGAAGTTATCCACGGTTTTGCAATTGCCTTATTGTATTTATACTTCAGAATATCTAAACTACTTATTTTCTTTTGACGTAATAGATTAACAGACTGTTGATGACTGAAACCAATTGAACGGTTGTGCTCATAATCTTTTAGAAACATATCTATTAAGACTCTCTCACTTATTTTTCTTTTACCTATTCAATCACCTCAATTGTCCTACTTTTCCAGTCATGAAAACTGGTTTTCCTTCTCTCATCCACTCTTGAGCTTTTTCTTGATTCATGAAGACTTTTGTCTTTCGCCTTTGATCCTTATATCCGTACCACACAGTATCTTCTGGGACTTTCATAAGTCCCTTTCCTCTTTTTTTATTTGGATTGACAACAATCATTTTCTCTTCCTCTTCTTTGATTCTTTTTCACCAACGATATGTGGTCTATAAAAATGTGGTTCAGTTCTAATATTAAGTGACTTTCTTTCAGGTTCTCTAAATGAAAGCTTCTTTTGTTCAGGCTGTTCAAATCTTATTCCACCACGACCCATGTGTTCACGACCAATCATAACTGGACCACCTCTTCCAAACCTATCTAAGAAACTTTCTCTTTTAGGTTGTGGTTCTCTTCTAGGTGGCTCACGTCTCTCTTCAGGATGTGGCTCTTGTGTATAAGGTTCTTGATACTCAGGACGATCTCTTGGTTGTTGATAACCAAATGCTCTTCTCTCTTGTTCAGGTGGTCTTCTTCCACCATATGGATCAAAACCAAATCCCCTTTTCTGTTGACTTATAGAAACTCTTTGTGCCTCATTCTGTAATCGTGCAGACTCAAGTTGCAAACGTTTCATCTTCTGTTCCATTTGTTCTTTAGTCATACCAGTCTCTTTTGCCATACCAACAGTTACATCAGCAAGTGCTTTACCTGCTTCTTTTGCCTTACCTTTCACCTTTTCCTTAAGTTGTCTTCGACGCTCTTCCTTTTCAGCTTCAGCCCTTATCTCATTTTCATTATATATCTTATACAACTTTGAGTTTACAAACTCAGGATCACTTTTTGACTGTCCAGTTATACCATACATTTCTCGATTTTCAAAAAGAAAATCTAAAGCTTGTTCATGAGAAGTGAATTCTCTTTCAACTAGACTGAAAGTTCCTGGTCCAGTTTTTACATATAAGTAATATTTCATTTCTTCATTCTCCTTTCATACGCTTCAATGCGTTTTAAATCTGACCTTGTCTTTCCCCAACGGTGTCTACAATCAGGACACTCCAGGACTTTCTTTAAACGTTTCTTAGCGTGTTCAACCTTTTCATATCGAACACCTGCAATGACCTTTGTTTTAACTCCTCTGGGTAATAACGAATAATCAACAACATTCTGTCCACCAATTGCATTCATCACAACCTGATAGACATATTTCCCTTCTTTTCCAGCTATGGGTAATACATTCTCAGAGAACATATCACAACCACAATGTTCGTCAAGCTTATCTTCCATAGTATCCATATGGTATGAAGGTCGCTTTGTCCATATATCAATATCACTAGGTTTGCGTTTTATATGAAGTTGTTTATTGAGTGCGACAGAACCAGTTATAACCTGCTTGTTCTTCTTAGCGTGATCCATTATAATCTTCTCGATTTTACTTCTTTTTAGCTTTTTGTAATCTTCCCTTCTGCACCTTCGTGGCTCTATTTCGGGATACATATTATCAATAACTCTCAAAGAATTCCCTAACATTAACTTCACTCATTTTATCTTTCTCCTATCTTATTGGATAACTATCCAATGCAGTTATTATTTTCTTTTTCCATTTAGCTACTTTTTTCAATGCATCTGTTTTGGTTATTAGCTTTGATGGGATACTCCATATTTCTTCATAGTCTTCTAATCCCAATTTTCTTTTTAACCAATTTGCAGGTACATATGAAATGCTTGATGGAATATAAAGCTCAAATCCGAAAGTTATATCCAATGATGTTCTAGTTCTGTGTTGTTTACCCAAAGATTCGTACCAAAGATACCACTTATTTTTACTGTACTTTTTCCAGTAAAACTTGGATCTGTATTTTGAATCCATTTCATTCACACTCATTTCTTCTTTCTCCTTCTTTTATTTTTCTTTCTCCTCTTCTTTTTACAACCCATATTTTATTCCACCTTTAAATTCTTTTCCCCACTTTTAATAGTTTCCCTCCTGTTTTGAATAGTAAAGATATACAATCAACAGAAGTGTAAATAATACAACTGCAACACCAAGTATTGTGAAAATTGTTGTTGATAAATCACTTGTGTCAGTGGAGGACGGAAGATATCTGATTAGAATTATATCTGTTTGTGCACCAACAAACATGTATGATGAAGCAGTGGTATTGACTATCTCATCACAAGCAACTGTTATGTTATTCCAAATACTTGTACCATTCATAAGTATTTCAGAAGGGTTGTAGTATGAAGTATTAACATTAATCCATAATTGTTTTGTTTCGGATGCATTCAAAATTCCTAAAGTAAATGTTGGATATGTTCCATAGTTACTAGATATGAAAGTATAGTTTACTCCAAGTGTATCATTTACCGTGACGTTATGTAATACAAAATCACCGTTATTAGTTACATTTATAGAAAAGTTTACAAACGATGTGTTCCAACGGGTAATACTAACATTATCAGATTTTGAAACCCCGATATCAAAGGTTAATGTATCAACAAATCCTGAATCGTTTGAAACACCCAATACAGAAATATTTGCAGTATTGCTAACTGTTGTTCCATTAGTTCTTTGTTCTTTAGTATCTAACCACAATGTTATATTATAATAATGTCCAGAATAACCAGAAATATTTAAGAAAGGAATTGTCCAAGAGGTATTGTCACCAGAATCATTAGTTGGATTTGACCCCAAGAAAATAGTATTGGTGTCATATGTTTCCTTAACTAAAACATTTGTAAGATTAATTTCACCACCATTGGTTGTATTAAGGTATACCAACATTGTTCCGTTATCATGTAAATTCCATTCTTTTGTAATAGTTATATCAATTTCATCAGTAGTGAAATCCCAGTATCCAGTACTTGGACCACGTGCAGTTAATACCCCATCATCAGCAACAGCATACCAAGAATATGTTGTACCGTATTCTAAAGAAAGTACTGGGGTGATCTGTGCAGTCCCTGGAACAGCCACTGGATCGTCGTAGTCAATTAGAGTACCATTAGACCAATAGAATGTTACATTAAGTGCATCGCCATCTGAATCGTCCACATCAACTTCAAACAAACCAAGATTAGTTGGTATACTTGGTGCATGATTAATTGGACTCGGATTTGATGGATTATCTGGTGCACTTCCACCACCACTTCCTGTTGTGAAATAATACGAACGGTTTGTTGTGGCACCAGAAGCATTGCTAACTGTTAGATTCCACCAATACAAAGTACTATGCGAAAGACCAGACATTGTTCCACCAACTGCAGTATTATTTAACTCTGAACCAGAAAAAGTATCACTATTAGTCGTGTTTATCCACCAATAAAATGGTTCACTAAGACTATTACCAACTGTAACTGTAATTGGTATACTATATGTTCCATCAGCAGTTGTAGATCCATTTGCAGGAGATATGGAACTAAAATACCATGTGTATGGTGATAATGTATTTCCACTTGTTGTTGTATTTGTTAAGCTGAATAAGTTGTGTGTTGAATTATATGACCAAGCACTATAATACCAAGTCTGTCCTTGAGTTAATCCACTATGAGTTGCAGAATTACCAGTTCCGTTATATATTTCAGAACCAGCAGTTGGAGATTCTGGATAATCAGTTTGTGAACCTCTTATTACAGTTGTATTTGAACCAGTCCCTGCAGATATAGAGGTAATATTAATTTGAGTATAATTATATCCAGTTGCAACAAATGCTCCAGGAGCATCAGGATGTATAGTAACAGTTGCATTCTGAATATTGTTAAGGACATCTGGACCACCAGAATATGCTTCTGCAGTTATATTGAGGTATAATATACCAACAATATTATTAACAGTTATATTATAGATACAAGCAGTTGTATTATCTAGATGCCCATCACCTTCAAAACCTTGAGTATTGTTAACTGTTCCAGTAACATTATTGAAAGTACCAATATCAGCAAAGTCAAGCCAACCTGAACCTACAAAACCGTTTGTGATATTAGCTTTTCCAGGATCGTGAAATGAAAATGGTGCTATTAACCAAGAATCTATCGATTCATCTGCATCTAACCACACTGTTACATTGAATGAATCACCCACAGTTATTTGAGTAACAGAAGGTACAACACCCATGTTAGTATTGCCTGCACCTTTCATTATAGGTACAAAACTCAATAAGATTGTTGTTATTAATAGTGTGGTTAATATTTTCCTCATATTCTATCACGTCCTATTTGCCCAGATGAAGCTTAAGTCCTGGACATTAATTAAATCATTATTATTGACATCATATATTCCTTCATATGTTGTTTCACCAGTTCTATGCGACCAAGTATATGAAAGATCTTGAACATTTATTAGTCCATTATTACTAACATCATATCTAGCATTTTGTCCATTAACAAGTTGAACAGTTGTGTAATGAAAGGTTTTATTATTCCAAGCAGTACCATTTGTTAGATTGGATGTCCAATAATAAGTAGTATTCCCCCAAACCATATCTGTCATGTTAAATGAATCACATTTATACCAACCATCATTTACTCCAGACCAAGTTTGTAATAATATCCAAGAATTTGTAGTGTCTGTCATATTAAGGAAGTAAATTGATAAATCTAATCCAGTGCCATTTATACCAACACTTAGATTCGTTGGTGGTCTAGTGACCTCTGTAGAAGTATTCAAAGGATAATGTCCAGTTAAATTAAATGATTCATTCAGTGCCCTTTCATAAGCACCCATATCGTAATTACCCAAAGGTCTTGGGTCACCAGCATAATCAAATGAAGGTGCATTATCACCTGTACCATTGTCTATAGCCAAAGAAGAAGTGTTTAATCTAAAGTTCTTATTAAGAGGATTCGGTTCTTGTGTGTCATTAAATTGCACATCAGAATTCTGAATACTTCCAGTTCCGGTATATCCAGAATTTGGTTCTCCAGTATAAAAATTATATGTGAATGTAAAGTTACTTTCATTCATATTAGGTACATTGATCATCTTGTAATCACCACCAGAAAGTATATTGTTCTGAACGGTGAGATTATCCAAATGAAGTTCATATGAACCTAGTTGCATACAATTACCTGAAGGATTGTGGAAATTATTATTAACAACAGTTATGTTTCTCTTCATGCAGTGCCAGCCAGCATCTGTAGAGTTTGAACCTAATGAAAAACAATTAATTACAGAATCAACAATATTATTATAGATAGTTATGTTATTTATAGCACCACCCTTTTCATGATCTAAAGAAATACCAACACCTGTGCTATTGTTAGTTGAAAATATGTGGTTGTTGTATATTGAAATATTAGTTCCATTACTGTCCCAAGTATCAACGTATATACCAAGACTTGCATCAGTAACATTTATTTGGTTATAAGAAATGGTTATGTTGTTTGTCCAACCGTTTGCATTTATTGTCTCCTTACTTTGATTATGAATATAATTGTGACTTATTGTACAATTCTGAACCTTGGCAACGATTAATGAAGAACCAACATCCGATGTTGTTACATTAATCAACTCACAATGAGTGATTGAAACGTTATATATGTAATCACCATCAAAACCATAAGTAGAAGTATGTGGATTAACTTTAATTCCATCTATTGTTGTATTCTCTACAGTACAATTATAAATATGTATATTATGGGACTGTATACCTTTAACACGTATTCCGTTTTGGGTCGAGTTTTCGACAGTTATGTTAGAAACGTTAATATGTGAAACATTCTCCATATGAAAGATACCATCAGTTTCAGATAGTGTAAAACCATTACCATCTAGAACAACAATTTCACCCTCATAAGATTGGATAGTTGTAAATAAAGTATCATTACCAGAATCGTTTACATAAACCCTTTCGTTGTAATTACCTTCACGAATATAAATTGTGTTACCTTCACCATCTACTAAAGAATCTAAAGCTTTTTGTATGGTTAAAAATGGTTCAGAAAAAGTTCCGTTGTTATTATCATTTCCAGATTTTGAAACATAATATGGACCATAGTACGGATCTGGTAAATCACCACCTTCACCCATTGTAATGAAACCACTTGTTTGATTTGTTGAATCATATTCAGCACCAATCCAAGTTGCATTTCTTGCTACATCAGAAACACGAACTTCATCAATATATCCATCGAATTCTCTATCCCCGTTATCGGAATTACCTATTCTAAAATGAGAGTTTTGATTATTTAATTCACCAGATTCAGAAGCACTGTTATCACTAACACCATCTTTATAGGCAAGTTGAGTTCCATTTGTAAATGTCCATGCTCCATGTGTCCAAGTATTGAAATCGCTTCCATTATTCCAGCTTACATCTATCGAAGATGTCTGTGTTTCACCAGAACCAAGATCAGTAAATAAATATATTACGTCTCCATCTCTTTCAACAGCCCAAGGATAAGCACTATTACTCAACTCTATTCCACAAAGTCTTGAATAACTTGAGCTCCCAGTACTTCTTGGATTAAACCAACATGAGACAGTGAGATTTGTTACATCAAAGACACTGTTATTACCACAAGCTATAACATCACTACCAGATTCAGGCAATGTGTAGTAAGTACAATATATTGAACACACATTTGTATCATCATCGTTATATTTTGTAAATGAACAATTTTCTGGAAAATCTCCATATGAACCAATATCTTCGTAAAATAATCCTGTCGTGCCCTCATTCGTATCCCAATTTAACCAAAGAGTGTGCACAGCATATTCTTCTCCATATGCTACTATATAATAATTAGAACTTGCAGATAATACTGGATAATTTTCAAATTCAAATGTATACCATGCTGTAGTTTCTGCTACAACTTCCAACTCTTCAGTATACGCAACCAAATACGAAGTGGAATTATATAATGCACATTTCACTACTGCAGTTCCTTCTGCTTGATTATAGATATATGCTGTTATATTTGTTGCATACACTGCGTTTGCTCCAGTTGTAAATAATGATCCTGCAATGTTATCGTCTATATCACGACCAAACGAACTGGTATTTTCAAATCCAAAATTATCTGTTCCATTTTCATTGAAGGATTGAGCATCAGCTATTTTTCCAGTACTTTCAACTGGCTCATTAGCACCATTTTTTGTACCGTCATTACTATTTGAAGTTGAATCTATTATTGTACTTGTAGTGCTATCGTTCATGTGGTATACTGCAATATAATGACTATTCCACACACCCGATGGATTTTGTGCATCTGTAGCTTCACTATTATTATATCTCATCCAGATTATTGTGTCAGTCGAATTTGATATTGTTGTTACATTCACCCAGACATAACTGTTACCTGAATCATTCCAACTTTCTATCTCATAGACAAGTTCTGTCGTGTTATCCGAATTATTGAACCTTATTGAATTTCCCCCATCACATTGTTCTCCTATTGTTGTATTTATTTCCACAAGTATTGGAAAATCTGTGAGTGTATGCTCTATGTAATCACTTTCTATGGTTATACCCAAAAACTTGTTCCACCCTCCCTCATCTCCTCCCCTTGCTTCTGTTATATCATATCTATAATTATAAGTTTCAATACCAGTTGATGGTTGTACAAAAGAAATATAACCACTTGCGTTTGCAGTACAATTATCTAAAAATACCCCTGCTCTTGAAATGTTGTACTTTACACCATCAACAAATCCTGATAAATTGAAATATATTGGGTCTTCACAAGTAGTTGAATTGAAACTTAATGCAAGCTCATCAATAGTTAGACTTGCAATATCTTCATTCAAATAATTAATAACAAGACCAATCGAAAGGTCTGGATCTGTTGAAACATTAAAATCTGTATCATTGAACTTTACCCATGTTTCGTTTATAGAAATTAAACTAAAATCCATTGTTGTGTTGAACGTGTAGTTTTCGTTTCCTGATTTCAATTGGAGATTTTCATCTACTCTCACAGCAACAGTCACAGTTCCAAATACAAATATTAAATGGAGTATTACCATCCCTGCTATTAGTAGATATACTTTCATTTCATTTACCTAATAATCTGTTGTCATATTGATGTAATATTGTGTTCCATAAATATATGCCACTTGATACAACCAACCTCCTGTTGTATTATACCAATATGCTGTACAATTGTCCAGTAGTGTTGGTGGAGAAGCTTGTTCATATAATGGGAATAATGAGTTATTTAGATAATCCCTATTATTCAATAATAATTCAATTTCAGATGTCCCTTCAAAATATATAGTACCAACATTATTTACAATTGCTTTAAAGGAGTTAGCAGTTTCTATGTTTACTGCTTGGTCTGCATTGCTCTGACCAAATACAATATTTCCATCAAAATAACTATCTTCGCAATAGGTTTTAAAACAAATTCCCTTCTCCATATTACCACCACCTGCATCAGTAGCGTATATGACATTGTTTATCATATTTTCATTATCGCCATATAGATGTATTCCTCTGAAACAATCTACAATTGTATTATCTGAATATGTATTGTTATTAGTAGCTTGTGCTTCAAATTCTATTCCTCTATAAGAAAATCTGCCTATGAAATTATCAGATATTTTGTTGAAACTACTTGTACCAGCACCTCTAATACCAGAATATCCATCAAGCAAAGTGTTGTCTGTAAATATTGAAGTGTTAGTATTTGTTAGATAAATACCATTAGTTGAAGCATATATACGATTATTAGAAAATTCTGAATCTTCTACACCACTTAGATAAAATCCATCATCACTTCCATTTACATCATTGTTTAAAAATGTGCAGTTGTCTACACTTTCTACAATAATGCCCTTATCACCTTCATTTACAATATTGTTAGAACATAAGCTATCAGTTACCCTTATGAATTTGATACCTGCATCTATTCCAGTTACATTGATTACATTTGCATCTACTGTTATATCAAATGCTCTTACTTCTGTTGGTTGTGTTTTTCCTGTTACCCATATACCATATTTTTCATCACCAGTTCCCCCATCACTTGTTATTACATTATTTGAAATAACTATATTTTCACAAACTCTGAAGTTTTGACCTACATCTGTATGTGTCCAAACACCTATTCCATAATTTCTGAAATTCTTTATTGTATTACCATCTAAAACTATGTGTCTTGCACCATCTTCAACTTCTATCCCACAACAAAATCCATCATATGTACCATAACCTGTATTCTCAATTATATTATTTATAGCACTACAATGAGTGGAATTGAAATTAAATGAAATTCCATCATCACCACTATTGTTTGTATAACAATTTACGAAACTTACAAATTCACTCCATTCACATCTTAATGCCCCATCCCATCCGTTTATCACATGAACATTGTCTATCAGTACATTTTTTGAACTTTCTATATTCAAAGATGCATCATTTCCTTCTCCTTGGTTATCCTTGTTGCCATCTATTAGCAAATCTCTTATTGTTACATTTTCTACCTGATAAACATTAAAACAATGGTTTGCATCCATTCCATCTGCTACAAAAAGTATTGTGCCAGTTCCGATTCCTATGATGTTTACATTATCCAGTAATGTTATTTCAGTATCAATTTCAATTTCTCCTTCTGGTAGATATACCGTTCCACCTGATGTTAAGTCATCAATTGCATTTTGTATATTAGCACAACTTGCTTCCCAATACTTTCCATTTGAGTTTGTTATATATCCATATATAGTATCTTGATCATCTGTTATCGTCCTTGTTAAACCCATTATTGGACTAAGTGATATAAGAATTAACAATGACATTGCTATAATTGCCTCAATTTTTGTTCTAAAGCTTATTTTTTTCAACTCAAACACCTTTTTTCTAAGTACTTTCTTTTCTTTCTTATTCCCACCTATGAAAACAAACCACCCTTATCAACAACAATAACATTACTTCCTGGAGTAAAACTAATATAATTAAGACTTATATCAACCCAAGAGTCACCATTCCACTGTTGTGCATAGATAATTGTACCAACACCATGTTTAGTATATATCGTCTGATCAACTGCAGAATCTTCTACTTCATGGGTAATAATAAATTCCTTTGATTCATTTATTTCAAAATTAGCTGTTAAAACAATAAAAATACCGATTCCAATAACTATGGTTATAACTACAACCAACATTATTTTGCTTATTAGCTCCTCGTTCATGTTCCCACATTTTTCGAATTAAAAAATTAGAAGTATTTTAGATTAATACTTCGGTCTTATGTATGAAACCACAATACCAACTATCGTCATTATTGCACCGATAATAAGTACAACACCAACTATGTTAAATACTGAATCACCAGTGTCAGACGCATTCATAACTGCATAATAGGTTTTGTTTTGCAGTGCAGTAGTGTTTGCGACACCACTTACATTATAAGATGGTTCAGTAACAGGTATATTTTCCATTGTTATGAAAAATGCGAAGATACCTACACCAAGCACGATAAGTGAAACGACAACAGTTATTATTTGATCTGGATCCAACATTTTAAACTTCATTCTTTATTACCTCCAAATTAATTAGATTGAGGTGAAAAAATCACCTCAGAAAGTCACCAGCTTTAGTATCTAGGTCTTATGTAGCTTACTACAACCCCAACGATAGTCATGATAGCACCGATGATCAGAACTACACCGACAATGTTGAAAACAGAGTCTCCAGTATCTGAAGCGTTCATTACAGCGTTATATGTTTTGTTCTGTAATGTAGTTGTGCTTGCACTTGGAGTATCTACTGGTATACTTTCAATTGTAATAAAGAAAGCAAATATACCGACACCAAGAACTATAAGAGAAACGACTATTGTCATAATCATTTCGGGGTCCATGAATTTGAATTTCATTCTCTTTAACCTCCTTTTCAATTCTAAGCATAGGTATTTTTCTTCTTAGTATATAAATATTAACCCGTAATAATTTTTATTAATTTGATGATTTTCGTTATTATTTTTTATTAATTATTATTAATCCATCGAGAAAACTATTAAAACTCACAGAAAAGCTTATAAATTTAAGAAAAATTACCATTTTTGAGAATATGGGATACTATAAACGAAAAATTAGAATACAAATACCATCAGAAGAAAGAAATAAAAACTAGGAAAAGACAAAACAATAATAAATAAAAGATTCATCTACTACTTAGAAATTAAAGAAGAAATTATAAAAAATAAATATAAAAACTTTCTCAAATACTGTAAAAGAAAAAATTTTAAAACTAATTTAGATATGAATGATTATTATAAACTCCTAACTTTGTCTTGTAACTATTGCGGACAAAAGATAGATGAAAAGAAAAATAATTTTAATGGTATTGACAGAATAAATAGTGATGAAGATTACACAAAAGAAAATTGTGTGTCCTGTTGTAAAAGATGTAATTATATGAAAAATAAAATGTCAAAAACAGAATTTGCAGAAAGTATCCTAAAACTCTTTCCTTGGGCATATGAAGAACTCTTCAAAGAAAAACTTTAAGCAACCCTGTTCTCATTGAAAAAATTTGATCTCAATTTATCTTCAACGTTCTCTTTTATGATCTTTGGCACATCACTTTTTGAGACTATTCGTGCCGAATTATTACCAACCTTTTCAAGCTTAACACCATAACCAAGTGCAATGATGCTGGAATGATCTTCTTTGCACCAACTGAACTTTATAAGACCATTCTTCTTTTCCTTGTCGAATCTCCTTGCAAGGACTTTTGGAGCACCACTATTGTGTGTTATAGCGTAACCCTTACTTTCTAAGTTGTGAATTATCTGATGTATTGAACGCTTAACATCATCAGAAGTTTTACTCTTGTAAAAGGATACAACTCTTCCCATTATGATAACCCTCTCTCATCTCTATCTGTTATTTTCATCTTGTATACAATTGCCAGTATTATATTTATTAATGCAAACCCAAGAGAAATTGCAGACATACCAAACTCGTGGTAAGAATGAGAGTCTTCAAGAATACTTACGTCACCAGTTCCATTTATGTATGAAACAACATAAGGAACTTCTATCCAAAGAGAACTTGCGAATAATAACATCCAAAAAACTAGAGTTATTAATGCAAATACCCAAGCTTTCTTTTCCAGTGTGTATAACTGTAGGATAACAGTTATTATCAGCATCACTATAAATAAACTTTCTAACATCCTTTTTGCACCTCAACCTCAAACACTTTCTTAATTAAAAATACTACTGCTCCAGTAAGTAAGCCAATAGAAATACCACTAATCAATAAATAAAGAAAGTCAAACATTTTATCTACTCTCCACAAATGTTTTGAATACTGCACTAGATGCTATCAATGCAAGTACAAGAACCATTATTCCAGCAACAGCAAACGGTAAAAGAACCGCAAAGATTAATCCGATTATAACTAAGTATCCAAAGATAAGCATCTTTGACTTTTCACTTCCAACGTAAAGTGCACCACCTATAAATCCAAAAAATATACCCCAAAAGATGTTACCGAACAAAGCAAGAAATGGATCAAAAGGAATTTGCCAAAGATTGTTTATGAAATGTGTTGCATTGAAATCTGTGAAGTTAAGTTTAACTGCAAGAGCTAAAAAACTTGAGATCACTTAAATCCCCTCCATCCACCAGTTACCATTTGCATAACACCAACAACAAACATATAACCTGCAATCAAAAAATACATTGCAAATAACCAATAAACACCTGAATATTCTTCAGAAATGCTATAAATAACACCCAAACTTGAACCGAATGTTCCCCAAAATGTGGCACTAAAAGTAGTAACAACAGTAGCTGTAGCTGAAGCTTGTGGATTACCAATAAAACCAATCAAAGAACTTCCAGCAACAAGTCCACCAACACTAAAAACAAGTGCCGAAATTGCAATAACTGAAATATCATATGGATCAAATCCAACAACAAAGATATGAAGTGTTCCTATTACAACCAACATTGTATTAAAAATTAGCATGAACATCATCATGTCGTATGCCTTCATTTGAACCCACCCATTTCAGCAATAACAGCGATTGCCATCATAAATATTCCAACAGGTATTAAAGAAGCGTTGAGGAGAGTTACTTGATAAACTGTCAGTATAGAACCACAAAATGCAATAAATCCACCAGTTATGAACACACCACCATTCGCATGATAAGAACCGAAAGAAACTAAGATGAAGAATGCAACAACACCAACAAGTACATATACCCAACTGACTTCTTCACCAGTTTCTATATTCCTAAATGGTGTTTCTCCTAAAAGTAAATCTAGCCAATTACTTAGATTCGTGTCGTTGAAAGGTGTTTCATGTATTGGCATTATGAATGAACCAATTGAAACGTTCTCTGTCCATTCCGTATGATTTATAGTTATTACCCAAACATAAGGAAGTGATTGATTAGCATCTGGATATGAATAATTCTTATTATCCAAAGTACTTTCATCTGAAAAGACAAGTGTTCTATTAAAATAATCATAAACAGAAAAGTTTGTTGAAATAGTTCCTGATTCAGAATCAGCATAGTGAACCCAAAATCCAGTTGCTCCTGGAGACCACCCTTGTGTATAAGAAATGAAATCGGTAACAAAATATGTTATATTAATAGGAATATCTATTATTATATTTGGACCAAGATCAGTTCCAGTAGGAGCAATACAAAGTGAATCAACAATCAATTCAGAACAACCAACACCCATCAAATAGAATCCATCATAAACAAGCATTGGATAGACTTTTTTACTTCCGTCCCAAAACTCTTTGTGTATAATAATACGTGAACCAGTTGAGTTATACTTATAAATATAAGCATAAGTATCTAGACCATACTTTGTATCAAATATTCTAGTTTTGTCCTGAAAGCTATAGGAGTATTGTACTAAACTTTTATTGAAGTCATATGCTGATTCACCATAAACTGGAAGATCTGTTCTTATGTAGAAAGTGATGTTACGTTGTCCTGGATCAGGAACAATTATTCTAGAACACCTATACGATTGGTTATAATAACCAAACCTTGTTGAGTTCCAATGAAATTCCATGAATAATACTGTACTTGTAGAAGTAAAAACGATTTTACCATTATTTATTGTAGAAATTCCAGGTGTTTGACTAATATTCCAATCAAACGTTCCAGTTCCTGGATCACTCCACCTATTGACTTCTTCTTTATCTTCATAATGTACAATGAACTCATGTGGTCCAGAATTTTCAGCCCAATGTACTGAACTTGCATTACAATCAACCAAACCGTTTGAACCATTCTCATAACGAATATAAATGTTATATGTTCCACCTGCAGTAGAACTAGCAACTGTTGCATAACCATCACTGAATTCATAATACGTTGGTGAACCAGAAGCACTAACATATGACCAGACACTAAAAAAGTATGTGGTATCAGGTGACAAACCAGTTATCTCTGCCTCAGACGCAGTTCCATTGTAACCAACAAAATCACCAGTTTCTGGATCAGTTGGGTATGCAGAATCAGAATATTTAACTAAAGTATTTTGTGTAACACTATCACCAAGAACTGGTTTTGTCCAATTCAAAGAAATATTAGTGTAACCACTTCCATTAACTTGTAAGTCTGTTGTAGCATTAGGTTTTGTTATGAAATATTTTAGTGCGGTAACGTTTTGTGCTGTAGAATTTTGTGCCCACGCTCTAACATAATAATACTCACCACACACCAAATTAACAGCATCATAAAGGAAGTCTGTTGTTACATCATAGGATCCAACTGAAACGTTATACTGATGTGAACTTGCATTAACAGTCTCATTTCCGTACCAGAAGCCAACTTCGAATGGACCATTACCTATAATTACAATTGTTGCAGTGAAACGAGCAGAATTCTCTTCAACAAAAGTTGGGTCATCTAAAGATAAGTCTTTTGTGTATAAAATAGCAATACTATCATTTTCACTAGAAAATTGATACAAGCTGTGTGTTGCATTTCTTGTATACTCCCATACTCTATAATAATAGGTAGTCCCATTTGAAAGAACAGTATGTTCAAAGTAATTCTTGGTTCCGTTATATAATCCTGTTCCATCTGTTGGTGATGTTGGAAAATTAGTTGTTGAAAATCTAAGGACAGAATATGTATAGCCAGCACCATGATCCCAAGAAATGTTCATTCCGTCTGCGATACGAACAATTTCTAAATCACTAGCATTCGTTGGTTTTGTTAAAAACTTAAGTTCATCACCAGCATCCCAACCGTTTGCACTATTACCCCAAGCTTGAAAGAAAGTCATGTTTCCTGGAGTAAGACCACCCACATTAGAAGAAAAATCTGCATATTGAGCAGTTACTACACCAGTTTGATTACAATCATAAACACCAGTTAAGTTACCATATCTAAAACCACAATATGTCGTTTCAGCACCTTCTATGCCCCATAAATTACCACGCATTGTAGCATTAGTATTTTCTACACCTGTTGCTGGTAACGTGTCAACATAAGTAGTAGTTGTACTAAAGTTGACATAAAGACGTGGTTTATACCAATCATCTGGATAACTAGGATAATAAGACCAAACCTCATCAACTGTAGTGTCACCTATAACATCATCATGATAACCAATTAAATAGTTTGTGTATCCTGTTAGGTTAATATGTGAAAAATTAGTTAATGTCCAATTATATGGAACATTCAAAGAAAGACCATTCGTATTTCTAGATCCAGCAGGATCATTAATATCATAGTAATCTCTATTCCAATTAGTAAGATTTGTCTGGTCTGGTGTCCACCAATCAGTCATTAGAGGATAACCAACATCTGGATCTGAAGTATAAAACTCAAGCTCATCATTAGCAAACCCATTATCTGAAAAGACAAACCTAAAACACGCACTCTCTACAACCACACTATTTGGTATAGCCGAAGTATTTAGCCAATATGCAGTTCTATAATTATATTCACTACCAAAAAATCTTCCGTTAGATTCAGTATTTGTTGCATTACCATTATGACTACCACCACTCGCATAATAACTCTTGTGATATGAAGGCACTACATCAAAAGATGGATCAAATATAACTGGGAATGTCATATCGTTAAGTTCTATTACCTTTAATCCTGATAATAAATAGTATTCACCCTGATGTTGGATAACCCTATACACTAAGTCTTTAACTGTACTCCCATGTTGTTCATATACATATCCTATAGGTAATGAAAACAATATGTCCCCAGAAACGTTTTTGAAATCTAATTTACCTTCTGTTATAGTGAAATTTCCAGTCTTTAAAGTCTCTCCTTCGAAAATTTCTATATTATGCATATCCAACTTTGTGATAAATACCAAATATGAATCTTGGTTTGAAAAACCATAATCTGATGGTGGGTTGTTCTCAAGTACAGTTCTTGTATCATTTGTTGCAATAATATCTTCTTTAAGTTGTCCACCTTGTAATGACCAAATTAAATCTGTTCCAGTAAAGACGCTTGGGTATGTTAAATTATATGTTCCAACCTGTACGTTTGAGTTGAGCGTTTCCTGAAGTACAACATAATCCCAACCAGATGTTGGATCCAGATAACCAACACCAGAAAGTTCGGCTCTAAGAACATTTATGTTTGTCGGATCAGATTCTCTACTCCAAGAAAATGCTAAAGGGAAGTTCGAAGATGCATCTGGTTTAAAGTATGTGGAAAAAGAATTTTCACTATTACCATATCTATATCCATATTGATATGCTAGATGATCAACATCAAGTGTTTCTATAGTCAAATCTATTGGATTCCAATCGTTACCATTATAATAATTGATAGGACTAGCAAAACCTTCGAATTGATAACTTCCACCACCTAAAGAATATTTGTTCCAATCTTGACCCCTTTCAACTAAAATCTTTTCAGCCTTGCCTATCTCTACAGAAAAAGAAGGAATTAACGTTAATAGAAATATGAACAGAATAAAATATGCAAAGAACTTTTTAGTATCTATTCCAACCACCACCTTGATGTATTTCATATGTTTCATGCTCATCTTCGTGTGAACCCACAAGATACCAGATTATAAGTGCTATGAAAAATATAATGAACAATAACCAAAAGACCAATTCTAGTGTAACTAAATGGGGATTAACTTTGTCATATATACCAACTTTAGTTGCAGATTCAATAAGATTATCAAACGTCGTTTGTCTGACTAAATCTAGTATAACTGCAATTGCAAGTGTTGTGAACATCGAAAATGCAAGTATTAATCCACCAAAAACCCTATTCATTAATAACCTCTCCTCTTCTGCATTTGCATAATAAGTCTAATGCCATCAACAAATAATACTATTCCAGGTAATATTGTAAAAAGAAATACTAGACCAGAAAAGTATACACTTGTTGGAGTATGAATACCTTGTAGTGCACCCAAAGATAATGCAAGAAAATAAAATGCAAAACCGAATAATATGAGACCCATCAGAAATTTAAAGAACGGGATAAAATCTATAGTATCACCCTTCTTTTCTTCATTTGGTGTCCCCTAACAATTTTATCCAGAATTTTTTTATTTTCCTTATTCATCACACAATAATTATTTTCCAACTTTTATCACCTTTGGAACATTTAGCTTACTTGTTTTCTTAACGTCCCATATTTTTCTGATATCGAACCTTCGTTCTGCATACTCCAATCCTTCGTCTCTAAGTCTTTTCCTTCGTTTCCTTAGTTCTCTTAAATCATCATCAGTTAGTAGTCCACCACCAAGAGCAGTTCGTGGTACTGCTTCTGCTTTTGGTCCAACACGTCCAAATATTATTCTCGGTGGAATTACCTCACCCTCAAAAATTCCTCTTACAGTTCCACCACCTATTGTTCGTTGCATTTGCCTTTGTATTTGTCTTTGAATTTGTCTTTGTATTTGTCTTTGAAGTTCCCTTTGAATTTGTCTTTCAATCTCACGATTTATTGAACGCTCTTCTGTTTTAGTTATTTCCCTTTCAATATTCTTCTCTATTTCTCTAATAATACTTTTATTAACCTCTTTGTTTACATTGTCACTAATAGTATCTTCAATAGATTTGTTTATGGTCTCTGTCGCATATCTTTCAATATTCTTTTCTACTGAAAACGAAACTTGTTTGTCTATTGTTTCAGTTATGATTCTAGATTCAACATAAGTAAGTCTAACAGGTGAAGTACGACTTGAAACAGGTTTCACTACTTTCACAGGTGAAACTATTTGTTTGGGTGCAGAAACTGAGACTTGTGGTGCAGTTGTACTGACTTCTTTACTAGATGCTGAAAGAACTGCTTGTCGACTATCACTAATAAGCTTTTGAACTAAATTCTGACCCATATCAGCTTTAATTATTCTAGGAGCACCTGCTGTACTAGTTTTTGGTATTTGTACTAAAACAGTCATACCCTTAGACGTTGGACGTGGTATTTTGTATGCAGTCATACTGATTTGTTTGTCCAAATCAAAGAAATATTTTTGTGTTCCTGTAATTATACCACCTTTTTTTCCAGGAGGAAGTTTAACTGTTTTATCTATATATTCACTAAGTTCAGTTATTTTGAAATAATCACCACTTGGAGAATACCCTACTGTTTTTGATTCACTAAGATATCTGGGATATGGTTCTTTTGGTCCAGAAACTAATTTCGGTTTTGAACCTCTAGTTCTTAATGTAGTGTCCATTTCTCTATAAATATTGTCTAAAACATTTCTTTTAACAACTTTTCCGGGAATAGTTTTTCCACCGACCTTAACTTCTTTATAAAGTACATCGGAGACCATTTTAGGAACACCTATTTTACCACGTGCCTCATATGCCGGACCAATAATTTCAGTCTTTTTGAAAAATGGTTTTTGATCTTTCAGACTAAGCTTTCTTGACCTTATCATGTCACGTGCAACCTCTTTTGATATACTTCCCCAATCAGATGATCCACGTAAACTAGAAAGACCTTCTGTTTTAGTATACAACGATTCAATAACGGGAACTGTTCTTTCAGGTATTCTATGTGGACCAATATCAACAGAGTAATAGGTTTTTGTTGGTGGAATCTCTTTTGAAGTTGCAAGTAGAACTATGTTTTTTCCTTTTTCAATACTCAATATTTTTCCAGTTATTGGGTCAACACGATGACCCTTTCCAACAAATAAATTGAGTTGTTCACCTGCTTCTAAATTGAATCTAACATCTAAAAGGGATTTTATTGGTTTACCAACTTTTGAAAATACTAACCTTTTACCACTTGGTCCATAAAAACCAACATCATCAACACTTTTAACTAAAATCTCTTTTACTTCACCAGGAATTTTTCCACCTTTAAGGAGTTCACGTAATGTCATATTTTTGATTGCTTGTTTCGGTGTTATAGTGACTGTTCTTCCAACTACACCTTCAGTAACTTTTGCCAGTGGTTGTGTTTCCCCCATACCTATACTTATAGCATACCTAACACCAGACTCAGAAACAGTTATATTACCAATATCAGTTTCTTTTGAACTTATTGCCCATTCTTTACCATATCCTTCTCCTCTATAAAGTTCTCTTGTTAAACCACCTTTTCTACGAAACATTTTAGAATAATCAGTACTTTCTAGCTCTAGTTTCTTGTGTTTTATTCCAACCCCTTCTTCCATCATTCTTTTAAATCTATATTCCTTTAGTATACCACGCACTCTTGGACTTGTAGTCATTCTTAAAATTTTTGGTTTACGTGCTAATGCACCTGATTCAACTAAAAGATCTTCACGTGGATATTTTAAAGCCATCTCTAAGCTTTTTGGAATATCTTTCCATCCAGCTGGACCTTCGTATGGAGGTGCTTTTAAATCTACTACTTTTTGTGGTTTTCCAAATTCTGTAACTTTAAATCTTCCTAGTCTTAGAAAACGACTTCTAGGTCTAGCACCTTCAAAATATAAGTCCATTTCTCTTGGTGTCAATTTTGGATATTCTTTAATACTTAGTTTTTCTAATGACGCTGGTTTGTCTTTTATTGTCTTGAGAATATCTTTTTTCAGTTCAGGTTGTCTTTTTATTTTACCGAGCTTCCTTATGACACCTTTTTCATAAAAACGTTGTTGTATCCTATTAAAAACACCCTTTATCCTAGGATCCGAAATATAAGTTCTTCCTGTTCCATACTGGAAAACACGCTTTGAAAATGCACCAAGTCTTACTTCAGTTCCACCACGTGGATCAAATCCTTCCATTCTAATCCTATATGGACGAACACGTTCAACACCACTTTCAGTTATGGTCAATTTATCAGGAATTTTTGGTTTACTAACAACACCCTTTTCAGTTATAACCAACTCCTCAGTTCTAGGTATTATATCAGCTCTTTGTGTTGTTCGATAATACTGATAAACATCCGGTTTTTCACCAAAAATAGTTCTTTTTCCTCTACTTAATGGCTCAGTTACTCTTCTTAATTCAGGTAATTTTTCATAAACACCTTCCATACCAGTTCTAAATTTAGTACCAAAACCTCTAACGTTTGATCTAACATTCAAACGTAATCGCTCAAGACCACCAGTTTCAACCCATTTTGCACCAGATTTTGCACCATAACCAAAAGAAGCAAATTGAAGTGCAGTAGGAACTATTTCTTTAGTAAACTCCTTTAGACCACCATATTCCTTTAAGTAACCACGTCCAACTGCTGATTCAACGTAAATTTGTTTTGGAACAGACATCCCTGCATAATGTGGTACTGCAGTTGTTGCAAAGTATCCACCACCAACAATGCCCGCACCTATACCAACTTTTGGTGCAACCTTAGAAATAGCACCAAATCCTTTTCCAAGTCCTAGTGTTAGGATTGGTATTATGACACCTTCCATGAAAGCACCTTCGATCTTACCTTCTTCTAAAAGTGGTGTTATTCCAGTGACTTTTCCTAAAAAGTCTATTTTTCCTTTTTTGAGTGCCTGATCATAACCTTCTTCTTTTATTGCTTGTTTATATATTGCATTCATAACGTCCGGATTTTTGGTTATAATACGTTTCATTTCGTTTTTAACATATGTTGGTGTTAATCTACCAATAGGCTGTCCAGGACGAGTTGGTCTGGCTTCCCTAAAGTAACTTTGAGCAAATTCATCTATATTAGACCATTCACCCTTTTTAAGCCCCTCTTTATATTTGTCTAATAACTGTTTGTCTTGTTGTTCAGAAACAGCATCTATAAGAAAATCCACACCACCAATAGATGATAAAAATACTGATGATCCAAGTCTCCATAAATATTTATCACCATATTTACTATAATTTTCAGCATAAATTTTTTTACCAAGTGTGACCTCTTCCATAACAGGAACTATGTCCTTTGTGTCAGGATTTTTCCAAAGTATAAAACCTTCTTTCTCCAACTCACTCCAACTGACTTCTTTTCCCGTTTGAGGATGATACCATATTACATTTTCGGTTTTTAGCCAATTTTTCGCTTCTTCTTCAGGTGCATTCCTTAGAGCTTCTTGTTGTAATTTACCTATTTTTTCTGAATAATCCTTTGCAGTTATTTCACCCTTTGCATAAGAATTTGAAAGTAATTCGTGCTTTACCGTAACATTTGTTCTAGAAATATTATCTAGACTTTTAAAGCTTTCAGGTAATGTAGTATCAACCTTAATGTCTTCTGAAAAATACTTTTTTACTTCTCTACCCATACCTGTATATGATCTAAGAATTTTTCCATATGCACCCTTTTTGGTTATATCAATTGGTGTTTCACGGTATAATAAATCACCAGCTCTTATTTCTGGTTGAAAAAACCTACCTTCTTCTATGTATTTTGTCATTTCTGACTGTAATCTTGTTTTTTCACCTTCTAGTATTTTTATTGCTTCATCTCTAGAAATTGTATTATTCTGAAATTTATATTCACTACTTGCTTCACTACCTTTTAAATTTTTCAGTTGTGTATCAATACCAGAGATTGTTTTCTCAAATTCTGTAACTGTAGTATCATATGTTCTTCCAGCTTCTTTAATCACTTCTGGTGTGATACCCTCATAATGAAGTTCATGCAATGCCTCAAAAGTCTCTACATCAGGAAGTCTTATATTCAAACCCATTTTTCTTGAAGTATCCATAATTTTAGTTCTAAAAGTACTATAAGCTTCCAACTGTTTTGTGGTTAGTGGTTTATACTCCCTTTGTTCAGCTCTAGTTGATTCAACCTTCAAACTAGAAATTTCAGAATTTAATGCTCTAACTTTGCTTCTGTTTGCTTGTAATGCTCTTTCAAATGTTTCTCTCATATGTGGTGGTAGCTGTGGTGCTTCAAGCATTCTTTCAAGAAAACTAATCATTGTTTTAGTATTAGAAAGTTCTATCTCTTTTTCACTTATTTCAGACTCATAGTCACGCATTCCAACTGTAGAAACTGTGCTTTGTTGTGCTGGAACATAATCAGTGTCAGGCTCAACTTCTCTTGTGTGTCTTATTTCCTTTGTGAACTTGAGTTCACCACTAGGCATGACTTTGACAGTGTATCCTTCACGTTCATACTGCTGAACCTCAGCACGTTGCTCTTTTATCTGTTCCTCAAGTGCTTTCATGCGTTCTCGCTCTTGTGCCATAGCTTCTATCTCACTAGCACTAATAACCTTTCTTTGTCTCTCCCCAAGCTTGTAGCGAACATCCCCCATCATTCTCTTCTTATAAGCGATACGCTCTTTGACTGCACGTGGACCTTGGAGTGTAAGGGACATCTTACCTATATTCTCAGTGAGTTGCTTCTGGCTCTTCTGTGTAATATCTTGCTGTGTCTGCAGGTTCTGGTATATCTCCTGATATCCCATTCTACTCACCCCTATAAAATATTCTCAAAAAAGTTTTGTACGTTATATTATTCAATTTCCTTCCCTCCAATTAGCTAAGGAGTATAGAAAAACACACCTTTCACCAATTCTCGGGTATTATATATTGCATTTTCTATTATATAAAACTTTTTACTAAATAAAAGTCATAAAACTAACTAAACTATATAAGTGAGGGGAGGGTATATACAAAATAATTCGTTCTTTGGAATATTGTGAAATAATGAAATCAAAATTTGAAATGAGATGAAAACATGAAAGAAGATGATGATAAAATCGATATTTCTCGTCTAGAGGTGGAAGGTCATAAACTACTCAGGAGAATACATGAACATAATCAAGATTATGGTGGTATATTTGCAGAAATAACTGGTGGACAAGGTTCAGCAAAAACATCTGTGATGTTAGATTTTATAAATTACACTACTTTACATCATCCTGACGAAAAAATCTTTTGGTCAAACAGTTTCAGAACACCTTTTCAGTTTGTTAAAATAGGTGAAGGAAAGTGGACTATCTGGGTTGAAGAAGATAAGGATATAACATTCCACGATAGAACAAAAGATGGTAAAGAAATAGAACTAGAAAATATAAATTACTTTTCTACTTTTAATCAATTATATAAAAGAGCGAAACCAGGAATACTTAATGCAGTATATTTCGGTAACAGATTACATTGGATGGACTTTATTGAACATGTTATGCGTTATTATAAGTGGACACACGTCTATATTGACGAAATGGGTGAGGTTTGTCCAGCCAATCAACACGGAAAGCTGTGGAAAAAAATAGACCACTTTTCTAATGTCGCTGGTGAAATAAGAAAGTGTGACATGAACGTTATGTATAATACACAAAGTATTACAGATATTGATTACAGAATAAGGAGAAAACTAATGATAAAAATATTCATGCCGGGAGCTCAAAAAGATGGTGTAACAAGAGTTTCACAACGTGCAATAGATAATCTCAGTCAAATCAGTAGTCCAAGATTTGGGAATTATGGGTACATAGATTTTAGAGGAACATTTGGAAGAACCCAATTTCCAACAATTTACAAGCCAATTAGAGGTTTTAGTGTCGAAGCAAGATGTAATAATGGAGGTGAAGTATGAAAGAAAGACAAGAAAGAATGACGTATACTGATACAATAGAGATGCAAAAAGAAATGCTTGGTTTTATTAAGAAAAAAATAAATAACGATCCACACTATCTTTTAGATGAAGAAGAAGATTACTACTTTGAGTGTATATCTAAATGCTTTTTAAGTCAGTGGAGCTATGATACTATAATGCCAAGGATACAAATCAACGGTGGAACTTTAATCCCTCTTGGAAAGAATGTAGGTGAATTTACAATGAAATTCTTGGACATGAAAAGAAACACTACAAAACTGAAGTATAAAAGTAAGATATTTGAAATAGAAACAAAATATCTTTGGCAACAACTCTATGATTATTGTTTACGTCTCTTCCCTAAGGCACAAGCAGAAGCAATACATATGAGTAGAGAAATAGAAAAACGACGTCGAACAAGTATTGGTTATCAATTCGACTCTTCAAAGAAATTATGAAAATAATTAATGACAAAAAGGAATGCACCCATTGTTGCACTTAGAAGTATAAATAAATATATATCAAATAATGTAACCATTATAAAACTTAGTGGAACCAAAGAGATTGTTAAAATAAGAACATGTGCTTCAATGGTTATTAATACCTTATTTCTTTCAAACTTCTTTTCTAGTTCATACTGAATTTTCCAAGCTTTCTCAAGCATATTAATTTATCCAACCTTCGTATCCAGATTCAAAATAATATGATTCAATACCATGAGTAGATAAGTCCTCTACAAAAGATAATGTTATATTCTCATCATTACCATAAACAATAACAGGTATATTGTAATCATAAAATAAATGTGGATTAGGTGTCCAAACTGCTTTTGGAAGATGACCAGCACGATAAACATCTTTTGGTTGACTACAATCGACTACTATAAAATCATTACCCGATTTATAAAGTACTAATAACTCATCTTTTGTTATAATCCTATAGTCAATTGGTTCGATATTATTATTATTATTTAATATTGACGGATCACTTTCTAAAATGAAGCTAACACAAATAAGAACTACTCCAACAATTACTAAAGAAAGAATAAAGAATCTTTTATCAATTTCTGTTGACATATTTCATCCCACCGGACAACCCCAATATTCACACTTTGTTTCACGACATATTGGAACTGCATTTCTTTTTTGTGATATGTGCTTACTGATCCATTCCCTTCTTTTTTTACTGTTCCATATCTCTATCAAAGGTGTTTCCATAACATTACCTAAAACACCATATCCACGTGGATTAAATCTAACACAAGGATAAACATCACCAAACCTATCTATAACTAAGTGATGTAGTAAATCCAAACAAATTCCAATTTCAGGTTTTGTCACTTTCTTCTCATATGTATGACTACCACTTGGACTATGTAATGTTCGTGTCACAACTGTTCCTGGAAGTTCATACCAACGTTTTGGTTTCTTAACTTTACCTAATAACCTATAAACCATAAATGGTGCAACATCACCTTTGATATCTAAGAAACGTTTAACAATATCATACTGTTCGTCACCCTCTGGATCGTTTTCTATAACAGATATAGTAAGTGTATCTAATCGTCCAATAACATCATCAGCTTTCGCCACTAAGAGTTTTGCATTAGTATCTAAACATCTTATTTGATTACTAAACTCAGATAGTGCAAAAGACAGATCAGGGTATAACAAACTTTCACCATTGTTATGTAACTGAACAATAATGTCATGGGGAAGCTGTTCAGCTATTTTTTGAACCATTTTGAAAGGCATATCACCCCAGTCTACAAGGTGTGGAAACTTCTTTTCGAGTTCTCTACGACCACACATCCAGCAATCTTTGTTGCATCTGCTTGTAAGTTCTACATTAACGGTTGTCAGTCCGTTGAAACATATACCACTTTTTCCATTGCTCATAAGTATCAACCCTCACTAAATCACTAAATTTTTTCATAATATATTCTATCTCTCTTCGACCATTATTTATCCAACGCATCTTGTCTCTATAAATAATTCGATAACAAGGTAATATTCCACTAAATGTACTGGTGAAAAATGCACCGTCAGAATTAACTAAATCATAAACTTCCCAATTGTCTTTAATAATATCCATTTCAATAATATCTTCTACAAACTTCATAGTACAACCACGAAGTATGTTGTTATCTTTTGGTAAACATAACTTATCTCCAGAAATAAAACCAATATTAGAACCAGAACTTTCAGCAATATAACCATGTTCATCAAGGAGTATAGGATATACACCTTTGCCATATCTACTTGCTTCCGCATCAGCTATTCCATAATGTAATCGTGAACAACTCTTGACTTTAGGATCTAAAAAGCGTGAAGGTATGTGTTTTTGTGAAGATATTAATCCTTTAACACCATTTTTAAGGAATGGAAAGACGTGTTTAGCGTATCTAGAACAATTAGTAACGTTTATTGTTAATATATTTTCTGGTAGACCCATATCATCGTAAATCCTAAAGTATCCTGGACTTAAGAACACCATAAATCGATATTCATCATTCTCAAAGAACTTTTCGTTGTGTGCCATAACTTCTCCAACTAAAGAACGAAGATATTTAACAGTGTGTGTACAAGATATTTCTGCAAGGTTTGCACTTCTAATAAAACGTTCTAGGTGTTCATCAGCTAAATGTAATATATGGTTATAAGATCTGAATGCATCAAACACAGCCCATCCAAAGAAATAATGTGCATCCCAAAGCTTAGTGCCTATTTCAGAGTTTGGAATCCACTTTCCATTTTGCCAACTTTCAATTTCTTTCATTCTATCCCCAAATCCTTCATTATAGCTTCTACAATAACAAAATCAAGTTTAGTGTCAACTTCATAATTATAAATTTGGTCAACTGGTAATCTATGTGTTTTTTTACCATAAGATTTACTATTTGCAATTACATCATACTTATGTATTTCTACACAACCATTATTCTGGAACCAACCGTCCAAAAGTTGTGAAGGTGTGTCCTCTATAGTAAATGCAGGATATTCCTTATTCATAAATCCAGTACAAAGTGAATCGACTTTAGCATTTTCAAACTCAAAGATTGCCTTATCAATAATATTATTAACCCTTATTGGTGAAGTTGGACGTAATGTCACATAATTATCTGCTTCAATACGATTTGACACATCTTTCAGAACTGGTGGTAATGATGTTAAGTCCTTTGCAAGTTCTTTGTTTCTCCTCATACAACCAACACCAAGATATTCGTAAGCATACTTTATTATCTCTTCATCGTCTGTTGTTATTATAAAACTATCAAGTTTTTTGGATTTTTGTGCATATAAGACACTCCAATAAATGAGTGGTTTCCCATTTATCAAAGTCATATTCTTATTTTTAACTCGTGTGCTTCCTTTTCTTGCTGGTATTATTCCTAAATACTTTAGACAAGTTTTCATATGAATCGCAACTCCTGAAATTCGTGTAGTATGTTCTTCCATTCCTCTCTGTTAAAACACGTTTCTCCATGACACACCACGCATAATGTTATTAAATTTAGTTCATCATTATTTGTTTTGTTATAATCTATGTGATGAACAGAATGTTTACGTCCATTCTCTTGAATTTTACATATTTGACAACAATAATTGTCTCTTTGTCTTATTTTTCTTCTTAATTGAAAACTAAACTCATGTGTATATGGTTCAAAAGAAGTGAATCCTTTCCACTCATTGGGAGACACTCCTTGCAAAAATGCTGATTTTTTCATTCTGTACTCAAAAGTCTGAAATGTTTCAATTGCTGGTTGTGGTTTACCTGTCTTATGAACACCAAAACATTTCAAACTACAAAATTTCTTTTTAGATTTTGGTTTCACAAAAAAGAAAGTATTACAAACCAAACATTTTCTTTTTATTGGCTCAATCCAATGATAATTATTTCTACCACTATTTTTAACACTTATCTTTTTTCTTACTTCAGAACGTTTTGCTGGATTGAAATCACCCATGAATTTTGCAACAACTTCAGGTCTCTTCATTGGATTATTTTCTTTCATACGTTTTGAAATCTGCTTTTTAACAACATCGGGAAGTTTTTTCATACCTTTTTTACCCTTACATATACAACAAAAACAAGCTTTTTTGTGTCGTGATTCAATAGATCTTCCTTTGAGACTTTTTCTAATTTTTTCTTTGGTTTCTTCAGTTTTTGGTTTCGATAATTTTTTTCTATGTTCTTCTGAAAGTCTTTTCCCTTTTTTTGCTTTAGAAAGTTTAATTTTATGTTCTTCACTTAATTTTTTTCCTTTAGAAGATATAGAAATTGCTTTTTTATGTTCCTCAGAAAGTTTATACTTTTCTCCTCTATCGAGTTTACAAAGATTACATTTACAAGATGGCTTATGATATATATTAAATGGTTTTCCTTTCCTTATTTCTGAAAGTTTTTCTTTGTGTCCTACAGTTCTTTCGTAAATACCTTTAGGCACAATTTTTTTCCTCCTTCATATCCAAATAATAATTCAATAGAATTATAAAGAAAATAATGGTGTATAAGCATATTGGAATAATATATGCACCTGCTCCAACTGTTCCATAATAGTATACTCCTCCTATGGATGTTCTAGTCTCTTTTCCAAAATTAGATAGTAGATTAAAAAATATGAAAATACCTACTATACACCAGCCTATTATTAAGCTAATATAAGCCTGTTTTTTATTCATTTTATTCCTCCTTAATAAACCACCAATCTGTGGGATATCCAAACGTTTTTGGTGTTATACCCTTCTGTCCCAAAAATTCCATAACTGCACGTGCAACATCTGGATAATCAAAATCATGTCCAGAAACTACACCTCGCTTACTAACTTTTGGGTAATATAAACTCAAATCATTCTTGACATAACGATACAAATGATTACCATCTATATAAATGAAATCTAAGTTATTAGGTACATCATCAACAGCATCATTAGAAAGCTTTTTGACAAAAACACACTTATCTCTATATCTGTACAATGCTTGCTTTGCATAATTGAATGTTTTTTCCATACTCACCTTTTGTGGACCATCTATTCCAGGATAAAGCATGTATGGATCTATAAGGTATATCTTCTTGATGTTTAAGTGTCTGAAAAGGTTTAATGTATTTGCACCACGAAGTACTCCTATCTCAGCACCAACAAGTTCTTTGTTATGGAAATATTCACGCATAAAGCGTATACTATGTCTTGTCGCATACCAGTTTATAATACGCATCTTTTTAGATAATTGATCATAAGTAAAGTCTAAGATAAATTTCAATTCATTTCCTCCCTTTCATAGTGTCTTGCTCCTCTAAACTTAAAGTTTTGGCTAAAGTATAATTTCTGAAATCCTTCAAGTATTTCTCTATATTTTACCCAATCCTTTTTAACATGGTTATAGTGATCTAATATTAAATCACGGTTTGCCTCATATAAGTATTGGTAAAAGAATTTGATGGGTATATTGGTGAAATTAACAGTGAGTAAATCAGAGTTTTTAAACTTATCAAAGAAATCCTGTGGACCAGTTAATAAGCCCATTTCAATAGCTTTATAATACAATTCACAACCAGGATATGGAGTTATGGGTCTAATGGTTCTTAATTCTGTATATTTGTTATATTTCATAATGAAATCAACACTTTTTCTTAGTGTATCTTTAGTGTCAGACATTGTTCCCCAAATGAAGTTGATTCCCATTGGTATTTTATGTTTGTTCATAAGTTCAGCAGTTCTATAATTATCCTCTACTGTAGTTCTCTTTCTGTACTCATTTAGACATTGTTGTTCAACTGATTCAAAACCTATGTTCACATAGGTACAGCCAGAATCTTTCAATAAGGTTGCTAAGTCGTCTGTTGCAAGATCTGCACGTATTCCCACACTTATATTATAACGTATGTTACCATATAACTCGGATTCTTTTAGACCATCTATAAATCGTTCCAAACGTTTTTGGTTTGCAACAAATAATTCATCTTGTATAACAAAGTATGTTACCCCATAATGTTCGTTCAAATACTTCATTTCACCAACAACTTCAGGTATTTTTCTGAAACGTATACCATTTTCCATACGGTAACAGAATGTGCACTTGTTTGTACAACCCCGACTTGTTATTATTTGAATGTGTCTTTCATTCTTTTCTAACTCAGGATAATTCATATTACTAAGATATTTTTCCATAGGAAACAAATCCCACGCAGGGAATGGTAGTTCATCAAGCTTCTTAACAGGCTCACTATGAAAAATCCTTTTATCAGAATCACTCTGTTTTGCGTCCAATACATTAAGCAATGCAACTTCAGCTTCACCACAGACAACAGCATCACAATTAGTTTTTTCTAATATGTACTCAGGTATTGGTGAAGCACCTTGACCACCGAGTACCAACCAAGCATTACCCTTGTGTTTATTAATTTCTTTGCAAAGTGGAAGGACTGTTTCAACAAAGCGTGCACCAAGAAAACCCATACCAATTACATCATATTCGACACCTTTCATGTATCGACTACAAAGTTCTTCATTACTCCAATGAAATATATCTTGAGATGCTACAGTAACCTCAACCTCGTTTTCTCTAAGGTATGATGCTATGTAACCAGCACCTAGTGGAAATTCATTATCATCTTGATATACATCGTGAACGATTAGCAATACTTTACCTCTGACAACATCCCCTCCAATTCTTCAAAGCTCTTTGGTATAGGTATATCATTTTCAGATATGCGTTTATACCAATAGTTTCTCAGCTTCTTATCACCCCACTCATATAAATCCATTAACGAAATGACTTTTGCATTAGTCATATTTTTAGCATTAATTAACGAAAGTGAAAATAATCCAAGAATTACTTTCCACTCATAATTGAATAATAATTCAGCCATAATATATTTGTCTAGAATATGATTAGATTTTGCAAGCATACCATAGAGCTTACATTCTCTTGGATGTGGCTTTATAAAATAATGATGTCTTTCTAAAATACAATATACTCCAGTGGACATATCAGTAAAGGATTCAACATCAGCACTTTCAGTTACCTCATCACCAATTAATAATAATGTGTCTCTTCCTTTTAAAAATTCAGTATCAATCTTAAATATACCACTAAGATCTTTTGGATCATATAACCTCTTTATAAAACAAGGTATTGTGTTCTTGTTTAGTTTCCAAACAAGTTTATTTTGTTTGTTTATTATATCTAAATTTAGTCCAAAGAATAGCTTTGCAAAAAGTTTCATTAACTTAGCTCTGAAGGTGTTGTCCAAAGGATATAACATGTCTTTGAAAGGATCTGGATTTGGATTTTTAGTACTTCTACAAAAAATTATTTTGTTGTTTTTCTGAAGTTTTTTTAAGAAGTAAAATATACCCAATGTCCAAGATGCAGAATAGAAGTATATGTCTTGATTTTTAATACCTCTCAACAATGAGTAATAAATTGACTTTATTTTGAAAATACTTTTGTTTATATCACAATCAATACAAAATGTTTCAAAGTTTGTATATTTCACAAAAAATGGATAAAATTCAGGCAATGTAAAGACAATTGGTTCATCACCATTTTCATGACACTTTTGCATTAAAGGTAACATAATTTCATACATATCTCCAGGAAGAGTTATGAAGAAAACACTCATTTCTTAGTCACCCACCAGTCGTTTTCTCCACCGTGCAGTAAATAATAACTGGACGGAAAGTTTTTGAAAACAGCCTTACAAACATCGTTTATGTATTTAGCATTGAAATCGTGCCCACCAATAATACCATCTTTTTTTACTATTTTCTTGTAATTAACTATATCTTCATTTATGTGTTCATATTCGTGATTACCGTCTATATATACAAAATCTACTTTTTTCTTGAATCCTTTTATTGCCTTACTTGATGTTAGATGAATCAAAAGAACTTTTTCAGCATAAGGTCTGAGCTTTTTCTGAACAATTTTGAAATCTGATTTGTGTTCCTTTATAATAAAACCCTTTTGTTTGAATGAAACATAAGGATCAATCAAAAAAAGTTTTTCTATTGGAAGATTTTTAAGGATGGATAAAGAATTATTGCCTTTAGCTACACCTATTTCTATTCCAACTAAATCTTTACGTCCAGTGTCCTTCAAATATTGTATCATGGGACGTATCTTTCTAGAAGGAAATAAGGTATAATAATTTTCAAGTAAAAGTTCTTTTCCTATCCAAAGCTTTTCTTTAATCATAGTATCGGTCTCATAGGTTTACCTTTTAATTCTCTCCTAAATTGTTTTCTGGTCTTTAGTGATTTACAATCCTTTATTATTTTCTCGAATGCTTCAATAGTATTATCTATATCTGCTTCAAAATTATGAGAATAACAATTCTTTATTTCCCATGTAAAGAAAATGTGTTTGTTTATGAAACGTTGCATTATTACACTTCTAAGATCCCAATTTGATATATTCCATGCAAGTCTTTGTGGTAGTCCAACAATCTTAACTCTAGTATATGAAAGATATTCTTTTGAAAGATTATTTATCTGTTCTTTTAGTGCTTTCCCATAATCAGTTATGTGTTCAAGTATTTCTTTATTTTCCATTTCACATGTTGTTAAGTAACCAGCATATAACGAAGTATTGTTTCCACCATATGTAGAAGAAATAAATATTTTATCTTCTATATCATTAGCAATTTCCTCTGAAGTACAAACAACAGATAATGGATAACCATTACCAATGGACTTACCAAATGCACTTATATCAGGTGTGACTCCAAAGTACTTTTGTGCACCACCTAGACCAAAACGATAACCACATGCAATTTCGTCAAATATAAGTAATGTATCATTTTTGTGACAGATATTTTTTAATTCTTTTAGAAACTTTTTTCTTTCCTCAAATGTTGTTTCATAAGCTTTCATAGGCTCAATTATGACTGCAGAAACTTCTCTGTCCTCAAGAAAAGGTTTGAACTTCTCTACATCATTCTCTTCTATTCTTATCGAAAGAGTTGAATAGCTCTTAGGTATACCACCATCTTTTGGTGCACACCACGACATCCATCCGTGATAATGATCGTGTATTATGTATGGTTTATTATTAAATGCTCTAGCAAATCTAATTGCACATTCAGTGGCTTCAGAACCGGTTGAAAGAAATTTCATTCTTTCACAAGAAGGTATGTTTTCAATCAATTTTTCAGAAAGAGCAACCTGATATTTAGAAAGTAAAGAATGATTACCACCAATCTTTATAACTTCACGCATAGGATAATCAAAATAATTATAACCTAATATAACAGATCCAACAGCCATCCCATAATCAATAAAATCATGACCATCAACATCAACTATGTGTCCGTCATAGGCACTTTCAAAATATTTCGGTGCAATACCATCAACATTTACTCTAGGTCCACGACTCAATAATGAGGTTCCATTTATTATATTCTTCTTTCCCTTTTCCCATAATTCTTCTGACATATACATCTTCATTAAAAATCCACCTCTTCTTTACTATTGACTTTAGTAAGTATCTTATGTTCACCATCATTAAAAATAATAGTGAATCCATTTTTTATATAAAAGTCTTCAGCATCACGTGTTTTTGTTATAAATATTCCTTTGTACTTTCTCATTATATCATTGATTAAAGCTTTACCAACACCACAATCCTGTGCTTCAGGGTGTACACCAAACCAAGATATTCCATAAAAACCCTTTCTTATTTCAACAAGTAAACATCCACCAATCATTTGGTCGTCATAGTGTATGCCAACTATTTTTGTTGGGTATTTACTCATTATTTTTTCACAACGTTCAGGAACGTCTTTTGGTGCTTTATCGAATATAAGATTCAATAATTCAAAATATTCTTCAATTGTAGTCATCTATAATCCTCCTTAATTTTTTTAATTTTTCTTCTAGAACCCTAAAGTTACCATAATATTCTATCGTTAGAAACTCTACATTTGGTGTTAATTTAAGAACACTTTTTAAAGTACTAAACATATTATTATCTGGTGCATTGTGTGCATCATATGTACCACCATTGTTTATTATAGGTGAACTAAAGTGTATTTGCTTAACCTTATCTAAGGGAAGCTTATTGAGATATGATGCAAAAGGAATGTTTTTATTAAATGCAGTTATTTGTGCATGTGGTATATCTAACAACATATTGATTTTGTTTTTAGTTATTATTTTAGTTATGAAATCAGCGTCAGTAATAACTTCATAGGAACTTAGTCTTCTATATGGTATGTTCTCAGGCATTATTAAAACATTTTCACCAAATATTCTTCTTATAATGTTTGTGTTCTTTCTAGCATTTTCCAACATTTCATTAAGTGACATTGGTAAACCAAGTAATGGTGGACCACCACGTATCCTTTTTTGGTATCTGAAACGTGAAAATATATGTGGTGATACACCTAAAATATAATAATTATTTTTGAAAGTTTGAAGATGGTCTTTTTCACTATTACCCCACTTTGCAACAAAATTAAGTTTTGTGTGAAAGAGGTATGATTGGTCTACAGGTAGATTAAAACCTAGTCCACGAAGCTCAATTATATCTGCGTAATTAGAAAGTTCCTCTTCGAAATGATGAAATAAGGTTGAAGTTGGCATTGCTAATCTCATGAAAATCTCCTGTATTTAATAAATGGTTTTTCACAATCAAGTATGGAAAAATTCTTTGTTCCATACATCTTTTCTACACGTCGTATTTCTTCGACCATAGAGGAAAATTCGTCTTCAAATAAAGAAACATCTATATCAGGTGCTGGTGCAGAGGAATATGTCATAAAATGTGTTTCAACTATTTCTGCACCAAATGCAACTGAATAAGGAGCAACACTTCTATCACCAGAATGATCTGAAAAACCAACTTTACAATCAAAGAGAGATTTCAGTACTTTTATTCTTCTAAAGTTCAAGTCTTCGTCACAAACAGGGTATGAAGAAATACAATGTAAAAATGAAAGGTCAGAATCTTTGAATATTAAAGCAACTTTAGTTAACTCTAAAAGGTTTGACATGCCTGTTGAAACAATAACTGATTTTTTGGACTTTGCAACTTCTTTAAGTAATTTACAATCTGTTGTCTGAAACGAAGAAATTTTAATTTTTGGTATATCTAACATCAAAAGAAAATGAAGACTTTCAATATCAAACGGTGTAGAAATAAAGTCTATTTTAGTTTTGTCAGCAAACCCTTTAAGATGTTCAAAATTCTCATAACTAAGCTCTGATTCTTTTAGTATAGGGAATAGAGGATCACTTTTCTTCACACGTTTTTCAGTTATATATGTCTGGAACTTAACAGCATCAGCACCAGATTGCTTTGCTTTTCTTATCATCTCTTCTGCAAGTAGAATATCACCCTTATGGTTAATACCTATCTCAGCTATAACATAAGTTCTTACCAAGCTGTTAGACCTCCATCGATCGGTATATTAGCTCCATTCAAATATGTTATATTACTATCAGCAACTAAGAATATTAGTCTAACAACCTCATCTCTAGTTGCCATTCTTCCCATAGGTGTCTTTTTTTCATATCTTTTGATAAAGGTTGCTGATTGTGTTTTGTATATTCCTCCAGGACTAATAGTAACAACTTGAATATTTCTTGGGGTATGTACTGCTAGATATTTTGTCAGTTGTATTATACCTGCTTTAGACATTCCATATACTTCAGGACTATTTTCACCAGAGTCACCATAAATATTAGGATCAGGACTAACTATACCATAAATGGAACCAATGTTTATTATGGAACCACCTTTCATATACTTGAGTGACTCTTTAGAAGAAAAGAAAGTACCATAACAATTGATTTTCATAACCATATCAAATTCTTCCCATGTACGTTCCATCATTGGTGTGTGTATAGTTACTCCAGCATTGTTTATTAAAATATCGATAAACCCAAAACGTTCATGGATATCTTTAAAAGTTCTTTCTATATTGTATACTTTAGTTACATCACAGAGATAATGAAAGTGTTCCTTTCCAAAATTTTCCATTTCTACAATATCCAATGTTAATACTCTATATCCTTCGGAAATAAACTTCTCAGTCAAAGCTTTTCCTAAATAACCAGCACCACCAGTTATGACTACATTTTTCATTCTATACCCCTCCTACTTCTAACAAAACTTGAAGCTTCGAAAAGTGACTCAAATGTACCCATATCAAACCAATTACCATAAAGATATCTAAATTCCAAATTATTTTCTTTTAAGAATAAGTTCAAAAGATCTGTTATCTCTACTTGCCCCCTTTTGGATAACGGGAGTTTATCGATCTTATCATAAGTTGTTTTATCGAATATATATGCCCCAGTTACTGCGAAATTAGATTTAGGTTCTTTTGGTTTTTCTTCTAGAGAAATCACTTTATTTCTCTTTGTTTCAGCAACACCAAAATCTTTTGGATTATCTACATCAACCAAAAATATTTTTGCACCCTTTTTAAAATAAATTATGTCACTTTTGAACGTATCTTCGAATATGTTATCTGCAAGTATTACAAAAACATTTTCTTCTTTAGCAAATTCACGAAGTCCAACCCATATTGCATGTGCTATTCCTAAAGGTTTTTCTTGTATGGTATATGAAATATTCAAACCTAAATCATAACCAGAACCAAGTAGTTTTAAGAATTGTCCAACATGATTTCGACAACTTATAATAAGAACATCTTTAATACCCGAATTAATTAAAGTTTCTAAAGGATAAAAAATCATTTGCTTGTTGTAAACAGGAAGAAGATGTTTGTTTGTGGTTTTTGTAAGAGGATCTAGTCTAGTTCCCACACCACCTGCAATTATAATACCCTTAATCTTTCCACCACCACTCGTTATTCTCATACCAACCAATAGTTTGAAACAATGCCAATAAAAACCTAAATTCTTCATTCCAACCCAATTTTTTCATTTTGACATTACTTAACGCATAACGAAAATCATGTCCGGGTCTATCTTCGACATTTTCGATCCAACGATCACTTTTGTGGAAATGCTGAAGAATATATCTTGTTATTGTTAAATTTGTTTTAATGTTCTTTCCACCAACGTTGTATGCCTCACCATTCTTTCCGTTTTCTATTAAAAAGTTTATTGCTCTACAGGTATCGACAACATAAATCCAATTTCTAAGATTCTTTCCTGACCCATATAGTGGGACTTTCTTATTTTGATAAAGGTTTGTTACAAAATGGGGAATTAACTTTTCTTTATTTTGGAATGGACCAAAGTTGTTTGAAGGTCTAGTAATAATTATTGGTAATCCATATGTTTTGAAATAAGATTGACAAAGTAAGTCAGCACTCGCCTTACTCGCTGAATACGGAGAAGAAGGTCTGAATGGAGCACATTCTTTTGCAGTTCCAACTGATATTGAACCATAAACCTCATCTGTAGAAATATATATGAATTTTTCAATATCATTTTTTCTTGCTGACTCTAACAAATTCTGTGTGCCAAAAACATTTGTTTTTGTGAATATCTCCGGTGATTTTATTGAACGATCAACATGTGTTTCTCCAGCAAAATGTATAACAACATCATGTCCTTTCATAATTTTTTCCATACTTTCTTTATCACAAATATCTTTTTTGAAAAAAGTATAGTTTTTGCTATCATTAACACCGTTCAAATTCTTTAAGTTACCAGCATATGTTAATTTGTCTATGTTAGTGATTTTGTGTTCATTTATGTTCTTTCTAATAAAGTTAGAACCAATGAAACCACAACCACCAGTTACAAACATTTTCATTTTTCAAGTTCCTCCAGTTTTTTAAGTATCTCCTCTTGTCTCTCATAAAGCATGAACATTCCAGGGTTCATTTTATTACCAACCTCACTGGCTGAACGAAGCGTTCCAACATGACGAACAGCTATTAATCCAAATATGAATACTATTATGATAAATATGACAGCACCAACTGATGCCATATCAACAGGAAATTGATAAGGTATTCCCAACCATTCTAAAAAACCGTTCACTGTTCCAACAGCATCAGGTATCAAAGCAGTGAAAATTATAACAGACTGTATTATAGAGATGTAACTGAGTGCCTCATTCCAAGACATTTTGCCAAATACTGTTTTGTCTCTAACACCAGCTTTTCCACTTCTTCCACTATAGCTTGCATCCTTTAGTTGTATTTGATTCGAATATTTTTTAATATCTTGAACATAAGTCTTAAATGTCATTATCTCTCCATGAACAGTCCAAAACCATGTTTACTTTTGCTTGGACCAAGCTCGTGTTTTTCTATTGAACTAAAAAGGTCTTCTTCTACTTCTATTGGTATTTCCTTCTTTGGACCAATTTCTTTAACAATGAATTTTGGTTTGAAACCACTTTTAAGTAATGTCTCTAATGGTTCTTTCCAATTTAAGTCACTACAAGCCATCTGGTATGGATGTACTTCCATAAATATTCTACACTTCTTTTTTGTCTTTAGAAACTCTTTCATACCACGAATTATGTAATATTCGAAACCCTCAACATCCATACGAATTAAGTCAGGTTCTTTCTTATCTTTTGAGAATTTATCAAATGAAACTGTACTCATCATAATAGAATCTTCAGAGTTACCAGCTAAAAAGTTTGTTCGATTGTACTTGTCAGTATAGAACAATTCCCTTTCTTTTTCAGCTTCATCAAAACCAGTATAAAATCTTTCAAGACGATCATCAAAGTCATTGTGATCTATTGTATGTGTCAACAACAAAAAATTTGGAGCAAAAGGTTCGATAGCATATATTTTACCATTCTTCCCAATCCTCGGATATGCAAGTAGAACGTAATAACCTAAATTAGAACCAATATCATAAACAACCATATCCCTTTCTAAAAATTCTTTGTAGATTCTTGTACACCATGGTTCGTGATAACCGAATAAGTATAAATGTCTAGATAAACCTTTATCCCTTAGATTTATTTTAATTTCCATGTCTTCAAAAGGTAAATACATCTCTTTTTTTCTATAAAGTTTACCAATTAGCCAATACTTAAACTCTTCTAATAAAGAAGGATATGCTTCTTTGTACTCCCTTCGCTTTTCAAGAAGTCCTTTCAAACCCTCTTTTTTGTATATCTCTTTTGAACTTTCATACAAAGTATTAACTAGACCTAAATGACTCATTTCCTATACTTCTCCAATATTTCTATAACTATTTTTGAAACTTTTTTAACTTGATCCAAAGACATTGTATACTGTAAAGGCAACGAAAGTATACGTTCACCAACATATTCTGTTTGAGGTAATACCAAACTAGCAGGTTGTTTTGGGCGATAGTACTCTGAAAGGTGTAAAGGATTATAATGTACACCAACACCTACATTCCGTTTATGCATCTCTTGTATGAACTGATCTCTGTCTATTTTTAATTCTTCAGTTTTTATTACAATTGGAAACAAATGCCAAGAAGATTTTTTATATAAAAACTTTATTCTAGGTAATTTTATTAAATCATGGTTTTTAAGTTCATTAATGTACGTTTCTGCATACGCTTTCCTATAAAGATTAAACTTTTCTATTTCTTTCAATTGTTCGATTCCTATTGTAGCTAAAATATCTGTTAAATTATATTTGTATCCAGCTTCTACAACGTCGTATGTTTTATTTTCATCATTACTATAGCGTTTCCAAGCATCTTTGTCTATACCGTGTAGAATAAGTTTCCTAAGTAACTCTGCTTCCTTATCAGATCTTGCAGTAATACCACCACCATCAACAGTTGTTAGATTTTTTGTGGTATAAAAACTAAAACAACAGTTGTTTTTACTATGACCAATTTTTTTACCTTTATATTCAGCACCTATCGCATGAGCACAATCCTCTATAACAACCATCTTATTTTCTTCAGCAATATTATTTATCTCATCCATATCACAAGGTAAACCACCAAAATGAACAGGTATGATAGCTTTCGTATCTCTATCAATACTATTTTCAACACTTTTTGGATCTATATTGAATGTGTCCTTCTCAATATCAGCAAAGACAGGTGTTGCACCAACATGCTCAACAACGTTTGCAGTTGCACAAAAGGTTAAACTGGGAACGATAACTTTATCTCCTCTCCCTATATTATTAATAATTAGAGATAGATGTAATGCCGAAGTACATGAGTTTGTTGCAACAAATTGTTTGCAACAGAGGAAGTTACTCATATTCTCCTCAAACACTTTAACTTTGGGACCTGTGCCCAACCAACCACTTTTCATGACTTCGACTACAGCATCTATCTCTTTTTTTCCTATCGCTGGTTTTCCGAATATGAGATATTCTTCCAACTTGGTTACCACTTACTTTCCTCCATTGTCCAAAAAATCTAATATTTCATCAGTATTAAAAATAAAACTTTCTTTTCCCAAATTATCAAATATGTAACTAACATAATTAAAATCTTCTAGAGTATCCAGTGTCCAACGTAAATAACTAAGATTGATATCACAAAGAAAATTGTTTATTTCAAATTTTGTTGGATAATCATAAATATACGAAGTTACATGTTCTTGATGTTTAGTTCTTTCATGTTCTGCAAGTCTATCAACTTTTTTGTATACATCTCCTAGAATATCAGGTGCAAATATCTCGATATCAAGACCATCAGGAAATGTTCTAGGAAAAACATTCGTTGTGAAACCAGCACTTTTATAGAAATGATAATCTATTACTTTATCTAAAAGTTTTGGATCCATCAGTGGACAATCAGAAGTTAATCTAACTATGTGTTCCTTAGGAAATAAACTCGAAAGTATATAGTATCTAGACAAAACATTATTTTCATCACCCCTGAAGTATTGTATCTTATTCTTTTTACAAATTTCAACTATTTTATCATCCTTTGGATTATTTGTTGTAGCAACTATTACATCTGCATATTTTGACTCATTAACCCTTTCGACCATTATTTCCAACATAGTCTTATTTCTGTTCTTCATTAAAACTTTTCCAGGTAATCTAGAAGAGCCAACCCTTGCTTGTATTATTATTTTTACCATTCTCTCTCACCAACTATAAATTTAGTTATTCTGTCCAATTCTTTATTTTCTAAAAAATCCTCAAATTTATTAATATTGAATTCAATCTCTTGATCATCCATAATAAAACCACTTCTTTTTATGTAAGTTCTTTTATGTATATTAACTAAGAAACGAAAATATGCCAAATGAAGTGCTTCAGATTTGGCTTTATCAGAAGTTGGTTTTAAATGTGTCTCAAGTAAATCAATATAATCCCCAACATTTTCTGCATCATATGTTATTTCTTTCCCAGCATAATATGTTTTACCAACGACAATAACTGGATGACCTTCAACAGCCATCTCTAGACCGACAGTACCATTATTAACAATACCAACATCAACATAAGGTAATAAATCAATTGATTTGATTCCAGAGTTTGCATCTATTATCTTTATGTTGTCCGGTAGTTTGTAATGGTTATTTATAAAATCCTTGACTGTTTTTATTGAACCATCAGATATTTCTGCAGGATGAACTTTTATTAACAAGAGTTTATTTTTATGTAAATGAAAATACGCTATAGTACAATCCAACCACTCATAGAAGTCTGTAAAAACCTTAGAAGAAGTTGCTAAAGAAGTGTCCCAAGGAACATTACAAAACATACAATAAACCTTTTCATATAAGTGATAGGGAAATAGTGATTTCAATTCTTCTGTTCTGTCTTCAAGATTGTAAACTGAAGTATCAGTGCCACCAGAATGTCTAAGTTCTAAAAAATTTTTTATTTCATCTTCTTCTTTTGTAGTTAAGTTACCATGATCCTTTTTCCAAGCTTTGTACATTTTGTCGAATTCGTATTCGTTAAAAATGAAGTTGTCCCCATATAATGAATCCCAAACTATACAACGAACATCTTTGTTCTTTAGGTAATCCATAAATGCACCCCACTCAGAATAGCAACCGTGTGAAGTTATGAAGATATCAGGTTTATCTTTCTTGTAGCAATGCTCAGCGACGTCTACAGCAACACAAGCATTTTGTAGTCTATCATAAAATACTTGCCTAAATCCCTTTGCCTCAACATCCCCCTTAAAATAACGCTCAGCAGAGTTATAACCATGAAAACCAACCCTAACACCTTTGTATATCATATTATATTGTTTTTCAACACCTTTTGGTAAAGAATATTCAAGTTTTCCATGAAGTGCATCAACATAAGTTTCGTATGGTATATCAATAATATCTAGAAATTCTTTTCCAAAGGCAACACAATTTTTACAAGCTTTTTCGTTTGGTGGCATCTTTAAGTTAAAACAACCAACACAATTTGTAAGACCACCACCACATATGTACATTTTTACGTTATGACCTAAAAGTTGAAGTGTTTTCATTATACCAGCTTCTCTGTAAATAGCGACTAGATAAGGACTGTATGCTAGGTTTGAGACTATATTCAAAGGTTTTTTTATTTTCTTAGGTTCTCTCTTGGAATTCAATTTCTTTTTGAGTAAACGATTCAAAGCTTTTTGCTGTTCCATATATATGATAATATTATATATAGGGACTTTGACTTTCATTTTCTCTAGTGCTGTCTTAAAGGTCAAGCTTATTTCTCCAATAATCAATAGTCTTATTAAGTCCTTCATCTAAAGATATTTTGGGTTTCCACCCTGTCATTTCAGTTATAAGATCATTTGAAGAATTTAAATAATATATCTCACCATCTCGTATTTCTCTAGTATACCAGTTGATTTTTCCTTTCCAATTAAGTTTTTGTGCTATTAGCTCAGCAAGTTTCTTTATAGTTATTCCGTTTGGTGGACCTATTGTAAACGACTTACCTAAGATATTTTTGTTTTTGGATTCAAATATTTTCATATAAAGGTCCACTAAATCATCAATGTGCATAAAGTTTCTAACTGGTTCTGGGTTTCCAAAGTTAACTACTTTTGGGTTTTTTAACATAGCTGTTATAAATGCCTCAATTACAAAGTAATCATCATGTAAACGACCATAGGTATTTGTCTGTCTTAAGCAAAGACCAGGAAAGTCGTTGGCATAGTGTTGCTGTCTAACAAAGTAATCACCGCATATTTTCCATACTGCATAAGGACTACCAACACCAAAGACAGTATTCTCATCAAATGGTTTGAATTTTTCATGGTATTCTGGTAAATGACCATATGTTTCCATAGAACTTGCAAATATGAACTTCTTGAGATTTGTAGCGTATTTTCTTGCCATACAAACCATATTGACTGTTCCACCTGCATTAGTATTGAATGTTTCTTGTTCATGACCGAAACTGTAGCTTACTCTAGTTAATGCTCCAAGATGAGCAATATAGTCTGGATTATACTCACGCATTATGTTACCTAATCTAGTTGGATCAGTTATATCACCCTCATATAATTTTACTTTACCTCTAAGTCCCTCGACTGCCTCATTATGCTGTGGGTGTTGTCTAACTATTCCAGCAACTGCATAACCTTCTTTCAATGCTCTATGTGCAACTCTCTCGCCTATGAATCCTGAGATTCCTGTTATTAATAATTTCATTGTTTCTTCTCCTTATATATTTTTATTCCACATTTAATACAAGACCAACCTATTATGTTCAAATATATTTCTGATTCTTTACCTAAGTCTTTTCCACATTGTGGACATTTCATCTACTCATCTCCTTACATAATGTCATATATTTTGACCTTTGTATTTTCCTCAATTTACACCAACCCCACTTATCATCTTTGTTTGGTAAGACAAAATAGGGACAATCTTTACATCGCTTTCTGTATTTTTGTACCATTGTTGTTTCACAATCCCGTATATATGATATAATGTTTTAAAACTTATCTTATCACCTTCATGCCAATTCTATATAATCTAAAAACATATGCACTATAACAGACACAAATGCCCCCCACAAGAATGAAATACGGAAGATGTAATGGTCTTGAAGATTGTAACGTTCGTGAGACAAGATGGTCGAGATCAATAAGAATACCAAAAAACCCGAAAATGCAGAAAAGACAAAGTGCGTCGAAATATGTCTTATGATTTTGTCTATCGGAAGCTCGTCGAAATAATAGCGTGGTGCGTTCGTGAACTTTTCTATAAAGTTTGGTAACCATGACATTATTCACCTCCGAAACTCTCAGGATGGTGGGAAAAAATTGAGCAACTTTTATTAGGGGGAAAAAACCCACCATCCAGCTCCTCTCCTTTAGAAAATAGCTTAAAAGTAAATTTGTTTGACGTTACCCCCCGACTTTGCGTTGTACTTTTCACCATTCTAATCAAACACCTTGTCTATGACTTCAATTTTGTAATCCCAACTAATAGAACCATAATCTTCGGTTATCGTTTTCTTATGTCCCATCAATTCTTTTATGAGACCTTGATCAACTTGTCTATTTTGACGCATCCAATCCATTATTCTATTTTTAAAATAGTGTCTGGACTTGTGTGTTGACCACGGAATATTGCCTTGCTCATAAAGATAATTTATGTGCAAAGGTTTCAAAGGCTTCATTAAGTCCGTCTTCCTCTCTCTCTTTAGTATGTACTTATTGTCTTTTTCAATATATATTTTCAATAATTGATAAAGATCGGAATTTATTGGTATCTCTCTACTACGCATGACAAATTTATCATTGCGTCTGACTTTCTTAGCAACATCAACATAAAGACCACGAATATGTTCTCTATCGACGTTACGAACTTCAGCGTTAACAATTTCAAGTCTTGACATTCCCATTTCGCATCCCATACGGACAGCAACCAATGTATTTGTGAAACCCTTTTCAGAAAGAACTTTCAAAGTTTCTTTATATTGCTGATTACTTGGGATTAATTGTCTCTTGTCGTCACGCTTATAAGATTCTCCAGACCTAGAACCTTTTTTTATTACAACTTCCTCAACCATATAAACAATCCTTAAATATATTATAAGAATTTAAACCTTTCGTGAAACTTAATAGTTTCTAATTTGTTTTAGGAATAACGAAATAAAGACTACCATATTTTTACTATAGAATATATGGTAAAGATTTGACGGGGAAGAGAAAAAATCCAATGGATTGAGGTCCGGAGAGGACTTAAAACTCTTCCCTATCGTCTCTACTTAGTTTTTCTTCGGTATAGTATGAAAGCTATACCCAACGCAATTACAAGTCCCAGAACTTCAAATCCTGGAGATCCGTTGATATCTTTTTTTATGTATATCGTTGTTTTTTCTGAATCGGTATAGCCATCCATAGTTGCGTATAGTTCAAACTGTGATTCTTGCTCTGGAGTCTTTAACTTAACTTCACCGTTTGCACCAGTCAGAAATGTAGATTCACCGAAATGTATTGTCGCACCAATTACCGATGCACCTTTTTCGTCAGCAACAATTATACTGATGTCTTTGTTAAAACCAAATTCATTGTTGTTAACGATCACGACGAGCTTGGGTTTATTTACAATAAATATTTCTTCAATCGTTTTACCGTAACCATCCTTTTCTGCAATTATTTCGAAACTTCTATCGCTACTCACCAATGGTGCAGTCAATGTTGTCGTTCCGTCTATAACTATTATTATTTCACCGAAAGTAATTGTAACACCATTCACCTGTTCACCTGTAGCTGTGTTTTTGCGTACTGTAAGGACAAAATCCTCACCTTCGCTTATAATATCAGGTGCATCAATATATAGCTCTAAGGATGTTATTTCAATTTTTGTAGATGATAATCTTCCGTCAACATAGATTTCTATAAATCCTGTTATACTTGGTAATATATTGTAAAATACTTTTCCTTCATTGTTTGTTGTTGAATTTATCTTACCTTCAAGTCCTGGAACTTTTATTGAAACATTTACATCGATTAACGGTTGTCCTCTTCCAAGAACAGTTATCTCAATCTCCGATGCTTTATTATAAGAGACCATGGACGGTGAAACTTCTATACTTGGTATAGTAACAGCTATGCTTCCAGAAGCTTCTGCATAGGCACTACCAGAAACGTTTGACTTAAATTCGAAAGTTATATATTGTATGCTTTCATCAGTATCTAAAAATAGTGCAGAAACATTATCTAAAGTACAAGTTCCGTTTACAACGTTTAAGGTTATTGTATTGTTTCCTGGACCACTCTCGTTTACCCACGCTTTGTTATATGTACCAACATCAGTTATGTTGTACAACTTTAATTTACCGTCAAGTCCGTCGGTAATAGTGAAAACTATAGAAACATTTTCGTCAACCTTCCAGATAAGTTCAGTTAAGCTTGGGTTAACTTTAGCACTTTCAACTATTAAGGTCGTGTTGTGTCCTGTACTATCGTGTGTATCGTTATGTACATAAATGGTATATATACCAGGAATTAAGAAGTATTCATTTATGTCGTTTTCAATATCAGTTAAATCTCCATCAACAACAGATCCGAACGTATTGTCTAAAGTAACTTTTTTTCCAGTATCATTATATATCTCAAATTGGAGATTAGTATTATCCGGTTCTTCACCAGAAGTTGTATTAACCGAAAATGTTATTTCAGTTCTTTCACCAGCAAGTACTGTGTCTTTAGAGATATGGGCTATTAGATCATTTTGTGGTTTCATTTCAATTACGTCATACCCGTGACCAAGATTTGTTACGTATGAATGAACTAGGATTTTTCTAGGTGCTTTAATATCTAAGAAGTCTGGTTGGTCACGCTGATCCTCAGTATTGAAATTGAAATTATAAGAATTTTGTCCAGCTTCAGTTGGACCATTTGTAGAATTTATTAATGAACCACGCTGTCCGTTATCCAAAATCCAGTATAACTCAACATCAGCTGAATAAAGATCTTGATGTAATCCATCAAAGACTTTAACTTCAATTGTAACATTATTATCTATTGGGAAAGTTTTGGGTGTAGTACTAGCTATTGTTCCATTGAAATCCTCACCACCTATTTCAAGATCGCTGGTAATTGTTCCGTATGTATCCCAATCACAAATAAAGTGAATCTTATTCTCAGAGTTTAGTATAGGTGTCAAAGGGACAGTCCAAGTTCCAGAGTTTAATTTAGCTCCAGGAATTTCATCTACAGTTGCAGGTAATCCCAACGCATTACCAGAAATGGATATGTTCTCACCAGAATCAGTATAGAAAGTATGGTCTTGACTTATTATTCTAAACTTTATATCTAAAGGTTGGTCTGCAAGGGATGGAATTTCAGGTATAAATCCATCAGTATTATCTGAAGATATAGAACCATCATCGTCAACCCAAAGCCAACGTAATTCAGGTGAAGAGGTTACTAAGAATTCAACTGTAGTATTCCATTCCTCATTTCCATCCATATCGATGTCTTTGAATAATACTAAATACCACGTTCCATTATTACCATAATTCCAAAAGTCATCTTGTATCTTAATGGAGTTTGGAGCTATAGTAGTATTTAGAAAAAATCCAGTTATATCAACCTCATCCTCGTTTAGAATTTTATATTCGATAGAAGATATATTGTTCTCATCAAAATCCTCAAAGCCAATATCTAGTATACCATCAAATCCCCAGTATAGAACATCATTATTTATGAAAACAGTTGGTTCAGAGGTTTCAATAATAAACTGTTCTGATTCAGCCATGTACTCTGGTGGATCCCATGGACCACAAGTTGTCCAATTATACCAATCAGGAGTTATTCCGGTTTGACCATATTCGGTATCGTAAAAACCTTTTCCTTCATTGTAACCGTGTTCTTCTAAATAGTCTATATCACGATATGCTTGGACAGTGTAGTTACCAGCAAGATATTCAGTCCAGTCTAAATCAAACTCAAAATGACCATCAGTTTCAAATCTGTGATACACCTTAGTGTCTGTGGATTCACGTATAACGTCGAGCCAACAACCACCGTCAGGAGCACTTTCAGTGTCTTTGTCTGTAACGACTATGGTTATTGTGTAGTTTTTACCATACTCAAGATCATCAACACCTGTGAGTTCTATTTCATACTGTTCTGTAGAATTAACCCAAAAGTAATGATCTATGTTAGAACCATTTGGTCGATATCCAATATCATATGTACTTTTGGGGTATAATACCCAGAGACCAGATATGTTGGTTTGTATATCACTACTTAGTGTTGTGTGACCACTTTCAAGTAATACCGGTGAACCACCAAGCATTAAACGTTCCCAAGACATATTTGCGACAGTGTACTTGGGGAACATCACATAAAAATCTACAGCAGGGAGAGTAGAAATATTTATTTCAACTTCAACATAGTCTGTAGTATAGTTTAATTCATCTTCAGAGATTCCCCAGTCATCGTGACCAGGAGTTGCACTTGCATTTATAACAGTTAGCAATAAAGCTAATGTTACTAGAATTACTATATGTTTCCTCATATTAATCCTCAAACCAGTTAACTTTTACTTTTATTAATATCTTACGGTATAAAGTTTTTATTAAGTTTTAACAGAATTTAATGGAAATTGACTAATATTTGATTTTATTTATATACTAAATATGTGTTTCCAGTATAGATTTCCATTGTCTTTTATCCCTCACAGCAATAGTTTAAACAACCTGTTGATGTATCATACCATCGACCACAAATTTTACATTTAGCTATCAATTCTTAAAACCATCCTGTGTTGGAAATTTTCCCAACAATATTCCAAACATTAAACTCAATGTAAATATTATCCCTACTATACCAAATACCGTATTTAAATACATAAAAGGAAAATAATAAAAAATCCCTGCAAATAACAAACACAATAACATACCTATCCAATAATAATATTCTTTTTTCATGTTGTCTTATCCCTCTAATAATTTTTTACTTTTTTGTAGAAACCTTTTTCTTCTTTTATTATTCCAACAATCAAAACATAATTCTGTACCAACTTCTTTCCATTGATTATATAAAAATAAAAAAACTATATCATTTTTCTTTATGAATATCTTTTTTGGTTTGTGTCCACAACTATACACTTTTATCCCTTCTGTTTTAATAATTCCTTTGGCTTTAAGAAACTACCAAGATTAGAATGATTAAAACTCTTTAAGATATAGTCATAATCTGTTGAAAGTATGTATGCCGTCATATCAAAAGCAATGTAGTCCTCATATCCTTCTTTTGCCATAACTTTATAAAATTTATCCTGTGCTTCAATAAGGGCTTTATTCAACAAAAGTTCGTATTCCTTTTCGTCTTCATCTATCATTATTTTTCACCTCATTTATCGGGTTGTTTTATCCCTCATAACCATCCATGTTCCTTTTTCCAAAGAGCAAATATCACCACATCTGTAATTAATCCATTAACAAGTAAATCACTAACTGGGCAATTATCAAGATGTTTATATTTATCAAGTGCTTCTTGAACTATCTTATGTGTTTCTTCTGCTTGTTTTTCTTGTTCTTTATCATAACCAGCCCAAAATGGTTTTGCAAGTTCAACCTCAGTATCATAAAGCTCTATTTCATGTTCATACCAAACTGGTTCTACATATACATAACTGCCATCTTGTCTTGTAACTATTCCATACGGTGCGAGTATTTGAGTGATGTCTTTTCTGAGTATTTTTACTTTATCTCCTTTCTTAAATTTCATGTCCTTCTATCCCTTACCAAAGGTATCTAATAACCACATTTTGTTTTCAACTCTTGATAATTTATATTCTAAGTTTTTGATTTCTTGAAATTCTTTTTCCAATTTTGTTACACGTTCTTCCAATTCTTTAATTGTTACCATTGCCTTCTATCCCTACCTGCAACACCCATCAGTTTCATTCCAACATTCAGTACAAACAACATTTCCTCTGCGTGTTTTGACACTACCTAAAAAAGATGGTATCAATTTTCCACATCGACTACAAGTTTTCATTATATCTTATCCTTCAATCAATTATCATACTCCATAACATATTTTTTCGCATCTTCTTTAGATACCCATTTAGCATCCCAATCTAAATAAACTCTTTTAAAATCACCAATATCAATAAGTTTACAAAGTATCTCTTTCTGTCTTGGTGTATCATGTTGTGTCGCACAACCAAGTGATGTACCAATTTTATCATATTCATCTATCAACTTTTTTGCTTCCTTACTATGAAAATCCCATTCTTTCCAAGTTCCAAACTTAAGAACTAATCTATCTTTTGTCATGTTATCCTATCCCTTTCTTTCTAATCTTATTCTTGCCCAAACAAAAACAGTATCGCAAATAGAATAATGTTCTAATATCAACTCAACTAATTCATCAGCAGTCATTTGTCCTTCTATAATTGTATCTACCATGTCCTTCTATCCCTCATATTGTCATTCTTCGATTTGGATTTCTTATATATGTAAACTCGTGTAAATGTTCAATCATATCTCTTGCATTTTCATCTTCAAGAATTTTTTTCCACTCCGAAACACTATTCATTTTTATCCCTCTATAACTCCTGTTGTTTTATTTATAATTAAACCATCTACTGTCAGGTGTATCTAACTTTGTTTTGTAACAAATTATTTTATCTGAAATTTCTTTCAATACTTCATAAAATAATTCTGTTTCATCATCATAATCTTTTAAAGCAAACCAAGCAAACAATCTACCCGTGTCATAATTTAAAGAAGGGCTTGGATAAAAACCTGTTTCAGTTCCAAAAGGTATACAAGAATATCTTTCACATTTCAAGAAATCTTTTAAACTTTTTATTTTACTAGGTAATATTTCCCAAGATTTTTCGTAGTTGCCTATTAATATTTCATAAACATATTTTATAAATTCTTCTTTTATTTCAGCAATTAAAATTACTTGTGTATACAGTCCCATATTTATCACGTTGTTTTATCCCTTCTATAAATTCTCTAAATATTTTATCAATTCCTCTTTTGTTTCAAAACTATTTTTTCTAAATATTTTGTTTTTGATTCTTTTTAGTATTTTCATTATATACTATCCCTCATTGGTTTGTGGAATGATAGAGTACCGTTTAACTTCGCCACAGTTTCCATCCACCACAAATGGATTTTGTCCTATGATACGATAATCTTGATTATGCTTATCGTCAAGACTACTTCCGATTCCATCTATCATCTTTCCACCCAATTTTATCCCTCAATTTAATGGTTTTTCACTAATCTCTGTAAAACCAACTTTCTCGAAATCCCTTCTTGTTGAATTCTTTTATAGTTCCATCTTCATTGTACTTAGTTCTTTTATCCATGAATTTGTTCTTAACATCAGTTATGAATGAAAACCAACCTCTTTTAGTTTTAGCTCTATGTATATAATGACTATCACAGTATGCAGAACCTCTTGCTATAGATGGTTTACCTTTTCTATTACATTGTCTACATTCCCTACAAGCAATTCTTTCCATGTACATCACTATTGTATGTAAATACTTTCTTTGGATTTTAGTTTTTCTTCAACAGACTTAAGACGTTCATCTATTTCTACTACTTTGTTTTTTTCTCGAACACTAAAACTAGAGATAGCATCTATAGATTCTTTATGATCCAAAAGAATTTCTTTAATAAGTTTTGGATCAATATCTTTCATAATTTTGTTTATCATTTTAACAGCCTTTTCAAGTGCAACAATTGCTTTTTTAATATCTTCGTTTTCCACTCACTCACCTTCTCTTCCTTCAACAAATATTGAAACTGAATGCATAATTAATGAACCAATACCAGCAACAATAATTCCTGGTTGCCAAACAAAATATCCTATGGGTATTAGAATGATGCTGAGTGGTATCATATAATAATATGGTGCTCTTGCAATTTTATCTACATTTGGATCATCTGGTTTAATAGCAATATCAACCTCATTTTTCCAGAATGCAAATCCAGTTATTTTATATCCAAGCTTCTTTGCCTCACGAACGTGAAAATACTCATGGACTTTTCCGATTATTAGAGCGATTACTATTGCAAGTGCAGTTTGCCCAATTAACCACAAAGCATCAATACCCATCACTTCCATAATTTAATTTCCACCTCTACTATGTCCCCCAATTTGTAATTGTATTTTTTATATTCATCTAAAGGAATAGTAATAACATCCTGTTGTGTTCTTAGTAATGCATTCTTTTGCATTTGAGATATATAACCCTCAGGATTTCCAATAATTCCAGTCACACTGTGATCTTCTTTCTGCTTTATTAATGGTGCAGGAAATAAAAAAACTCTTACTTGATCTGCAAATTCCATAACACCAGCTACTCTACATCTGAGTTTCATTTAAATCACAATTATAAAATAAAAAAGGGTTATATAAACCCTTAGATTGTTGCAGGCACTAATGTTGAATATATGTGGTATGTTCCTGGTGCTATGAGCATATCTAGTTCATAACATATGCTGAAATCGATACTTTCACCTGATTCTAAGTAGAAAGGTGTTTCCATTTCTACTTCTCCTGGACAGCATGTACACGTCAATTCTACTGTTGCCCATGGTTCGTCTCCATCAATCCATACTGCTCTGCAATCATCTATTCCACCCCAGTTTCCACCGGATGTTGCTGGCTCTATTGGTCCCCAACCTTCCATTGGTATTCCAGCTTCTGATGATTCGTTACCAATATTTACTTCATTGCACAATTTGTCATTCACATAAAGATTTATCTGATTTACACCTAATTGACCATATGTCTCAAATTGTTCCCATTGCGGTCCTATTGCAACTATCTTTATTTCATGTGCCATGCATGATACTATTTCATATGGTGAAAGATCTATTTCGTGTTCTATCCATGTTTCTGGATCATTTATTGGTTCTTCATCTGTATATGTATAAACCAATTCCTCATCAACATATAATTCAAAAGAATCATCTGCTATTCCATCCAATACTTCTAGTGTAATGTAATCAAGATGACATGGTGATTCTTGTGTCATTGTTATATCAATTCCTTCCATGTTTGGGGTTCCAGTGTGTAACCAATCAAGCCAAATGCCTTGACAGCCTTGATTTAAGATTGTGTGTTCAAAACAATAAGTACATCCACCTATCGCTTCTATGCTATGAGCTACTGGTTCATCCCATCCATTTCCATCTATCATAACTGATTGTTCCACAGTCATAGTTGTTTCTATTTCTCCAAAGAAGGTTAATAGTGTTGCACCAACAAGAGTGGCACTTACTAGCAAAACAGCTAACACTATTAGACCACGTCTGCCTAATTTTTTTGTTCTTGTTTTATTCATACTTTCTTTCTCCTTTTTATATAAAAAGTTGTTAATATCAAAGAAGTGATTATTATAATTATTATTAACCAAAGCCAAAATACAAGTAAACTATCACTTTTTGATTTACTTTTATTTGGTTCTTCATTTTCTTCTTCAGGTTCCTCTTCAGGTTCCTCTTCTGGAGTTTCTTCCGGACTATCTTTAGGTTCATCATACTTGTCAACGTGCCAATTTGGTCCAGAATTTCTGTTATTATCACCCCCACCACTTTCACTTTCAGTACAAGTACAAATGATGTTAGTGCGAATTGTATAAACATCAGGCATCAGGTTCATGTCAGTTTTAACAACCATTTCTATTGTATATTCAACAGCTTTTTCAATATCTTCAGGTATGTTATAAAAAGTTACATCTATGCCTTCACTATTTGGAGTTATATTAACCAAAAAATCAATTGACTCAGGATTATCACAATCAAATGTGACAACTATTTCTTTGATAACAGTACTTCCAGCGACTAAATTAAGATGTATTGGATCATATTCAACATTCACATCACCAACCACTAGATTGCTGAAAAGCAGAAATAAAGCTAATAAAACAATCGCTTCTTTTCTCATATTCTCCCTGTTTTTATGGTTGGTCTCACCACCCCTCCAAAATTGTCTTTTTAGACTTGGAAATATAAGTATTCCTATCCTAATGAGATGGCTTTACGTGAGCCAACCAAAATAAAATATTTTCTATGTATTTATATAGTTTTTGCAGAGTTTAATAGTTTTATGTTTTGACACGATAGAAACGTGCTGGTCGACCTTGTGTACCAGTAATACTGAACATTTCAATTCTCTCTTGCATCTCAAGTGTTGTTAACAACGGTTGTAAGGTTCGAATTGTCATATTAGTTTTTCTGTAGATATCACTTTGTTTTATTCCAGATTTACCATACTCAGAGATTATTGTGAATACCCTTTCTATTGGCTCTCTAGCAGATTCAATAGGTGAATCTATTCTACTTAGATTTGAAATTATGTCTCCACTATATTTAGTCGCTTCAACAAGAAAGTCTCTTGATTTTATTACATCCTCAGTAGTGACTAATAAAGATTTTCTAAGACCACCCTTCACGTTGTCCCTAGCAATAGCATTAACCATCGAAAGCTTAGTTACATGTTCCCAAAAACCCTGTTGATATATGTTGTAGTTACTTTCCTCAACTTTTAGTTTCTGATCATTTTCTTGTGCAAATTCGTTTATGAGATCTGTTGCCTTATCCTGAAATATAGTATCAATAAGACCATCGTTGTACTCTTCAGACAAGTCAGCATACTTGAGCATACGTTCGTATATGGGATCAATCAAACCCTTTAGTTCACCATAGATTGTTTGTCTTTCTAAGCGTATTGGCTTTATCCAATGCTTTATATCAGATGGTTTACAAAAAACAAGTACTATACGTCTAAGCAAACCCTGACGAATCATTATTGGTGAAAGATAATAATGTGGTTCTTGCATTCCAGCGAACATTGTTACATAGAGTCCATCTGGTATGTAACGTTTGCCACGAGCGTCTTTACCACGTTGACTAAGCATCATAGAACCACCTTCACCATAATAAAGTTTTGATAATAAAGTACTGACTCCCTTCTCGTGATCTTTGTTTTGCATATTGGACAATACTGAACCAAACTCAGAAGACATTATGGAATATGTAGGCATCTTTGTAGCATTTATATGGTCAGTTATTCCTTCAGGAGTTCCCTCTTCAATTATGGTATCAAGAACTTTAGTTCTAGCATCAATTTCATTTTCAATATCATCACGACGCTCCTGATAAAATCTTGAGAGAGAGGACTTGTAAACATAAGTCATATAATTAGCAACAGTAGAACGACGTGTTCTTCCAGGAATAGAAGATATAATAAACCAAGTATTCGGTCGCATACCAATTCCTGGTGTTCCTGGAATATAGAGACATCTGAAGAATGAGCCAAGTAATGAAGATATCAAATAATATCCGGATGCTTTTATGAAAGTTTCTGGTGCATCCAAATGCCTTGACACTATGTTAATATAATCATCTATGAAGTTTGAGATCCTCCATACCCCCTTAAAAACCTCGGAAATTGTGGTCTTCCACTATAAGCAACAGGAAGGTTCTTTAGGATCTCAACATTCTTATAGTTTTTGTACATTTTAATAGTTTCAATTGCATCTAGAAGGTTTTTACCATAATAATAATTTGAAACGTTGTCAATGAGCCAAATAGGATCTATAGAAAAGAATTGTTTGTGTCTGAATATTCTGTCTACTTTCTCAAAGTCATTGACTTCCGAGTTATAACCATCAGAATCATTAAAAACTTTATTTAGAGTTGAACGTATATCAGGTCCAATTAAAGTTAAGTCGAACTTTAGGTTTTCAATTTTTGCAATGTGTTTTATTCTATTTGTAATAAGCCCATAAGGTGGTTTTTTAAGTTCAATTACCTTACAAACTTTTTTAAGAGTTTTATCTAACTTTTGTTTATCGTTTGCAGTTAGTATAACAGGATGATTTACTTTTTTAAGTATAGAAGCTAAAGTTTTCTGTTCCTTCATACTGTCTATTTCATCGATTAAGAATAATGTAGGAAAAAAAGTATTTGTTCTTAACTTTACTTCGAGCTCATTTAGTTTGTCTTTACGTCTTTCCTCAGATGCATTTGTCTCAATTAACGAATATTCCATATCATTTGCATAAGCATAAGCAAAACAAGTTTTTCCATATCCAGGAGGACTTACTAGAATTACAGGAAAATGTGAATCTAAGTATTGTTTTATTTCTTCTATTTGTGCTTTGTCACCTATGTACTCACTTAGTGATTTTGGTTTGTACTTTTCAGTTATATTGACCATGGACATACATCCTTGTACTTACACGATAATATAAATGGACACCAACTACAAAGACCAGATGGTCTCTGGGGAAAGCTATCATTTTCTATCATACTACACATATCACGCATTATATTCTCAAGCCAACCATCATTGCACTTGGGAAGTATAGGTGAAACACCAACATCAAGGTATTGAAAAACAAATTTGTTTACCGGTAATCCTTCTTTCTCAAGCATCATCTCGTACATCTTGCCCTGTATCATATTACCTTCTGTCATTTCAGAATGTCTTCCAGTTTTCCAATCATAGATAATTCCAGTGTCGGGGAAATATACATCAATTATTCCAGTAACAGGTGGAAGATCATCAAAAATGGAAATAGTATATTTCTTTTCTACAATAGAGGGTTTGAGTTGTTTAGCTTTAACACGTTCTTTTTCAAGCTTAATTACACGGTCACGAATACGTTTTGTCTTTGTCTTCTTATTGTCTGTATGGTGATTACCAGATTCAATCATGGCTTGATCCAGATGTTTGATTATTTCAGCTTCAGTAGGAAAATCCGGTATTTTACCATAATAATTCTCAAGTATGTGATGTATAGTAATACCAAAGTCTCTTGCAGTTGTATCAGCCTTGACAGATGGTTTACCTACTTTATCGCAATAATAACGATATGGACATGAACGAAAAGTGTTGATAGCTGATTGTGAAAGATAACGTGGGAGTTGCATTAATATTCCCCTTTTAGTACAGGACATTCGTTGTTCAGATGTGGAACGAGGTATGTATATGCAATAAATGAGATTAATTCAATTATTGGATCATTACCCTGTCTACAGGAACGTTGTGTTTCAGCAAGTCTAATGTAAAGTTTTGTACGATCTTTAATTTCTTTTATTCCAGATATAGCATTATAGAGTTGTGTTATAACTGTTTCAGAGTTTGCTTTGGAATTTTTATAAAGATCTTCAACAAGCTTTTGTGCCTTTTCAAAGTCACCACCATATGCTGTGTGAAGAATTTCTTTTCCAATATCTGGTATAATAAATGTAAAAACAGACTCTTCAGTTATCTCTTTCTTTTCGGAAAGTATTTTCTCTAAGGTATTGATTGCAGTTCTAAGATCACCATTGGACTGTTTAACTAGAGCTTTGAATCCAGACTGGAATTTATTACCATCTTCAGCTTTTATTTCAACACCCTCTTTTTGACAGATATTGATTAACTGATTTAATATGACTTCTTCATCGAGGGGTTGAAATATGTAAGTAGTACAACGGGACTTTATAGCATCTGAAAATTTCCAATCATAGTTGCCACAAAGTATGAAACGAGTATCTTTTGACTTTTCTATTATACGTCTCAGTGCATCTTGTGCATCTGGT